>Ga0126335_1001180_pt1 | contig 14258 bp, 9 predicted proteins | sample OlaspJWI45metaG_FD_108409 | JGI IMG/M metagenome (GOLD analysis project Ga0126335, IMG submission 108409) | Marine gutless worms symbiont microbial communities from Oahu, Hawaii - Olavius sp. 1 OAHU.JWI-45 metaG | ecosystem: Host-associated > Annelida > Digestive system > Unclassified | place... | reverse complement strand
TTTATTTCCATTAGCAATCAACGCACAGATCGGGGAAATAGTGCAAACTTACTCCTGAATTTGTATAGGAAAAAATATCAATCGCTGTTGTTTACTTTGGTAAGTTAATTGAATAAATGGTTGTAAGAGTAATTTTTTGAACGTTAGTGATTATTTGGACATTGTTTAAACGTATTGTTCGTCACGTAACGTTGTTTCAATTTTTGTTATGCTTTTAACGTGATGACTGTAAGCCTGTAATCTGTGAAAGCGGGAAAACTGCGGGTGTTAATTAAATTCGGAAAGTCAGCCTAGTCGCTATTCATCCGGCTGCGGATTCTGCACGCAACAAGGTTTCAGCGCGGCAACTCTGCGGGGATCCTGTTTAAATTCTTTGTTTCTCATTTTCTCATCTGGTAATTATCTGAAATTTCAAGCACGTCCAAAAATATCCTATTTATTAATTTATATGTCGTTCATTACGCTAAGAACATTCAATACAAAACGACTTTTTTAAACATCTTTTTATACTTGCAGTAGAACATTACGAAATATAGATGTATTTACGAGAGAAATTATAATATTCAAAAAATACCACACAAGCAGTATACGAACAGACATACAAAACATGAAAACATAAAAACAGTTAAACATAGGTTAATGTTACCTTCAGGTCCTGACCCAGAAACCCCTATTTTTACCACTTAAAAATGACACTAATTATCATGAAAGACGTAAATATAAAGAAATAATTTGGTGGAAAGCAGAAATTTTCACTTTGCATAAAGTTCTCATCCGGCATGAACGAACTTGGCCATTTGCGTTTATCGATACACGCCGAGTGTATTAAGCCTGTAGCGATAATTTCATCGAGTATTGACGTACCTGTATTGGTGTATTATCGTCTGTTGTGCACAGCGACACACTTTTTCACTCATTTGTAACGTAAACAATTACTTTGGAAACATTTACGCACCGATCGAATGCTGATGCCATTATTTACTCATCAAATGGGTGCCTGTGACCTACATAATCAGTCACGTGGCAGTGACACGTGACTGACGTCAGTGTGCCTTTGTCAGGATGGCCAGTGTGTGGACTTGTGTCTAAACTATTGTAGGCCTATACTAGTGGATGTGACCGTGCATGTGGGCAGTTCGTTGTCTAGACGCGTAGCCTATATGTTGCACGTGCTTTGACTGAGGTAAGTACTTGCATTTGATTTTATTTGCACTGTTTTTATGTAATTTTGGCGTTATTTCGCGACTTAAAAACGATAGTAAACGACGCTAGAAAGGCAGAAAAGGCTTAATTTTCTACTGGTAATGCAGTCTGTTACTGTTAATTAGGCTACTGTACTGCGACAACTGGTACTGTATAGCCATTGTACATGGGTCACAAACACTATAATGCAGCTTATTCAGCTATTTTTCCAGCATTCTATTTGCTGCTTATTCAGCTAATGGACGCATTTCTGTTTGTTTTTGTCTCAGAATTTCTTACCTTCTTTAACATTGTCTCTATTAGAAATTTATTTCGCAACCAGTTTTTTCGTTAAACAAAATAGTTCAAATCAATTCCCTAGGTGGCGCCATCGTTCTCTTTGCTGCTTATTCAGTTTATGCGTGTATTTTCCTGGTTTTTTGTCCAACAATTTTTCTGTTTTCTTCAAGGTCTTCTCCATCGATTTTTCGGCCTATAAATACTTCTGGTACATTCCCTAGGTGGCACCATCATTCTGTTTACAGCTTATTCAGCTATAGGACACATTTATGTGCGTTTTTTCCTCGCAAATTCTGCGCGCAAAATTCTTCATTTAAATAGTCCTCATCCATTCCGTAGATGGCGCCACCGTTACATATGCTGCTTATACAGCTTTTTAGACGAATTTCTGTGCGTTTTCGTCGTTTTTAAGAATGTACCCACCCAAAACCCCATGTTTTATACTCGGGTCCCGAAAGAGTTGTCGCAGTTATTAGTTACTTTGGATTGCATTTCCACTGGAAAATTAAACCTTTTCCGTCTCTGTAACATCGTTTTCTATCGTTTGTAAGTCGCGAAAATGGGTGTTTCTGGGTCCAGGCCTATCGGTAACAATTACCGATGTAGCAAATGTCTGCCATATGTACTTCTTGACAGAAAAGACAGAAAGCTCCACCAGATAGAAACAGAATTATTCATAGTATACAGAAGAAAATACAAATTAGGCTACAGTTCATAGTGTATGACAGTGTTCAGATGATGCACATATCGCATGTGTATGCGGTAGCAGTGTTGCGAACACCAGCGCATACTAAATGGTACTAGCGTGGACATTTGTCGCACTGTAACCAGTCTATCTGGTGGACCTTTCTGTTTTTGCACGCTGGCGGATTATCATTGTCGCAGGCGTGGCAAATGTCTTCTCTTATCGCGTTGTCGGCATCGTTGTCTGGTTCCATGTCGGTTGCCGAACGTGCGGCGTATGTGATAGCAAGCGGCTCAATCTCACTCGATGCGTCGACGTGTCCGGTAGCGGCACTTGTGACTGTCGTATCCGCGTTGGGGGCGGCAATAACATCCACATCGGTAGTCCTCGGCCTTTTGCGCCCAGATGTTTTATCGGGACGATTGCGTTTGTTTTTATGTAATTGGGTAAGATTCAGCTTCCTGCGCTGCACATGTTCTTGCATGCCTATTGCTTGTTTAGCAGGTGCGATGTGGTAGCAACTGCCGCCCGCCGGACACGAACACGACAGTTTCGGAAATAATTGAACCACCCTTGGCTCGACAGTGCTGCGTACCGTAAAGATGCATAGTTTCGCATCGAGTGAGATTGCGCCGTGCGCGATCACATACGCCGCACGTTCGGCAACCGAAGCTGCACAGCTGCCAGCAGTTGTCGTTGCAACAGACGACGATGCCGACGAGCTTCCTGGCGATGGTGACGCTGACGACACGGGCTCCTAGTCCGCTGACGACGGCCCAGCCAATGACGAGGATGAAAACGTGTCACCGCTGTTATGCACATGTTCCACGATATCGTCTGATCGCACACTGCCTGCAGTGGAGACAGCACAGTTGTCGCGCAGCACTGACACGCCTGAAACATCACAATAGTCTGAAACATCACAACTGTCTCCTAAAAGCAATGGCCATTTTGAATTTTGCTTGTAAAAAAATTTCCCCAAGGAATTGATTGGTGGATTTTTGCTGTGTGTTTCCGGGGACCAGCCTGCTTCAAACAAGCCACAATCCAGCTTTACACTAATTTTTTCCGGGTCCATCCATTCAGCAATGGGACTAAATTACTTTTGGAAGTAAATATAAGCGCTTTGATATAAAGTTGTACATGTACCATATCGGTTTAACACGTAGATGGGGACGTTGCTGCCTGTAGGCTACTGGTAAAATGCGGGCGTGTGGGATGAGGATGTGCGGATGCTCAAGTTAGAGGCGCATTCTTCGCCCACTTACAATGCAAGATTGAAAGTCCTGAGGCGCTCCAAAGGTCCGCTACGCTCTGACAAATTTGACTCCAGTCGGCCCATATTTTATTTCCGACCGGAAAAGCCAGAAAATCGCTAATTTTGTAACCTTTTCTTCACGCAGGGGCGACTCCCTCAACCTATATTCCTGAAACTCACAGTATTTATGTGCAGCTGTTGTCCCCACATTTTTTTTAAAATTTGGTGAGATTGTTAAGTCAGGGATTTATAAGCAAAAAACCGTGCTCAGGTCATTTTGCCCTCAAAATTTTTAGGGGCCCCTAGCGTAAAAACATATGGTCAGATCACAAAACAATTGTCTACCGGAAAAAATGGTACGGAGGTCCTCTATCCACATGCCAAGTTTGGTGGAGATCGGTTTATGTACTGCGACAAGAGAACGAAAATAGAGAGTGTTTGTGTTTGTAACGCTGGCCTATTTGCTCTCACACTTCAACCGCGATGGTCGGCACTTAATGAAGTATAGCTTCGCCATTTATTGATTGATTTTTACAGGATTTAGGGCGTTTGTTAGAGGAAGAAACATACTTTCAAACTGCCTGTGCTGTTTTGAAGTAAATCGTTAGGTGGCACTAAGAATTTGCTGAAATCGGCCAAAAATTTTAAAATCTCGCAGAAAAGTTTATGAAGACAACTATCTATTGGCAGCCTAGAAGTAAAATTCTAACAGCATTCTGCAGCTATTTTATCATAGATGTGTATTGTGCAGCTGTATAAAACAAGTAAGATAACTATTGTCACAACGTCCTCAGTGCTCCTCATTGTGTGAGGTGTGGTGTTGAAAATCCACTCGCACTGTGTACACCATATTTTCTCTAATAGGAAACCCTGGCTTGTATTCGAACAATACTGTCAGACCCCCGGCTTGTAATGGTTACCCAGCTTGTATTGGAGACCCGGTTCACCAATGACCGTGTATTTAAAACACTAAGATTCTCGGCACTCTATTTATTACTGCAAAGCGAAACTTTTTTGCTTTTTGGATGTTCGGATGCCATAATCACGTACCAGTACGTAATACGTCATAATGTCGCAACTTATCAGAGTCGTGTGCCATTAGCTTTATTGTATTTGCCATTAGACCCGGCTTTTATTTGAGGTTCAGCTTCTATTAGAGGAAATGCGGTATGCTATTTCTGTGTATACATGGCGCCACCTTGCGAGTGAAATGGAAAAAGGCATTTTGCAAAAAAAAAACGCCAAAATAGACCAAAACGCCTTTTTCCTCAATTAAACAGCTTTTTCTAAAAATTTAAGTGTGCACGTCATCCTCGTACTGATGCCACCTCTGTGCCATATTTGATGTTCTTACACCTTCTCAGTCGTGAGATATCGTTTGGAGAATAAACAGTCACCCAGACACGCAGACAGACACACACACAGCTTATTTCATCATCTGTGAACCTCAGTGCTCTGCACTGAGGAATTTTTCAGATAGCTGTTAGCATATGGACATAGTGCAGTACCAAATCTGTACTTGTAGTGCTAAAAATGGGTCAAAATTAGTAAGTTTGTGTGCACCAATCCAGTATATAGCATATAACTTTAGGCAAACTTTTGATGTCTTTGCATAGGGCAAGGAGTGTAGAGGTGCATCTATATTTAAGTTTTCAGCTGCACCCCTTAGTGGTGGCATGGTGAAGTGATAAACTTGAAAGTGCAAATTTTCTTAATGTTTCAATCATGTTTTTCTTTAGTGCAAGATATGCAAATTACTGCAGGCTAGCCTTTTCTGCTGGTTTGCATTGCCTTTGATCAGCGATGCATTGTGTTTCTAGTTGTTGCTGTTCCATTCTGTTCCTTTGTGGGGACTGTGGCACTAGTTAGGTTTTGATTGTAGCCACGGTCAGCGCTGAGGCCGGCTCTAAGGCTAGCATGGCTACTGTCACTGTATTTAGTGACAGTGCATATATGTGTAGTTAGTAATGTGAGAGACTTTGTATCTGTATACTTAAGTTGCCCAGCTTGTAGCCACAGGTTTCTCTGGAATTTGTACGCTTATTCCCAACGAGCCAGAGCCACAACTAATACCACATCCCTACCTAGCTAGGCAATGTAGCATAGTGAGCCCCAGACTAGTGTGCTTTAACGCACAAAGTATAGTGGTCCTATCTGCTATCCATGTGGCCTGCACTCGTCACACCCAAGCACCATTGAGTGTAATGGCCTGTCAGTTTTAAAGAGGACACAGGCGAAGCCTCTGTACCTGCTCGAGAATTTAATCTCATGGCATGCCCGCTAAACCCAGTCTACTGGGAAGCAATCGTCCAGGCCGAGGACAGAACCCCGGCCGTGCAAGTGGCTAGGCGGCTGGGCTAGCAGGCACTGCCCAGTGACTTAGCAACTCAGCTAACTAGGCTGGCTTCTAGTTGTTGCATGTGACATCAGAGTTTCTATACTGTCATTTGCCTAGTACATTTTTCGCCTTGTGGAAATCTGATATTATGTATGTTTTGCAGACTCAAGTTGACAATGGAGACTGGTGGAAGATTTGAAAGCGGCACTTGTCACATGTGTGGAGACGGTGTTGGTGATGTGGATGTTGTATCATCAGGTTCTGTGTTTGTTGATGAGGATCGTCCTTCCCACTTACTACATGCCATTTCTCACCTCTACAATGGTGCACTGTTCAGTGATGTAATTCTGTGTGCTGGCAGTGATGAAATTAAATGTCATCGCAACATCCTTGCTTCTTCAAGTGCATACTTTCTGGGTATGTTCAAGTCTGAGCTCAATGAATCTCGCCAGTCTAAAATTCAAATCAAGGAAATGGAATCTTCGACGTTGCACCTTGTGCTGGATTATGTCTATACGGGAAAAGTTGAACTTACTGTTGAAAATGTTCAGAGTGTTCTGTCTGCAGCAAACCTTTTCCAGATGATTAATTTGCGTGATGGCTGCGCCAAGTTTATGATGCACCACATCTCGGAGGACAACTGCGTTGGCCTTTATTTCTTTGCTCGTGCTCATGAATGCCATAGTCTAGCAGAGGCTGCACGCCGGCTGGTCAATGCAGAGTTCGAGGCAGTTTGTCAGCTGCCGGAGTTCTTGTCGTTGCCATCAGACAAACTCGTTGATATCATTTCTGATGACCAGGTACCATGACTGATGTAGCTAATTGTCATCAATTGTCATTTGTCAGTAGTCATCTAAAGCAAAATCTGAGTTGCACTGTTGCAGCACAAAATTTAGAAATTAGCTACAATAACAGCGCAGATCAACTCGGCAGATTCTGTAAGGCTCTAAGCAGGTTGTTGAGGGATGTTCATCATCAGAAGTTTTTGTGTGTAGTAACCACGTCATTTCCAGTTACCAGTGCATTGATGTGTTTGTGTAAAAGAGTTTATATAGCATTTGTAGTTAGTACATATTTCAAGGCAGGTATATGGTGAATGATGTTGGGTATTATAGGTTATATAAATTTTGTTGATATCGGTGGAAGAAGGCATGGCAGTGGCACTCTGGCGAGTGTGATTTTATCAGTGAGTACATCGCAGACACTGTCTGCTGCACTCGTCACTAGATGGCAGTGACAGTAATCTTGGTGTGTGTATTTGTTTGTCTGCAGATTTGCATATCCGATGAGAAAGCTGTGTTTGAAGTGTGTATGAAGTGGCTGGAGCATTCACCAAGAGACCGTCAGCAGGACCTCTATACTGTCATGAGTCGTGTGCGCTTTGCCAACATTGAGCCGTACTACTTTTGTGATAACATTGCTCATAGAGCTCTGTTTCATGGACATGAGGATCTGCAGCAGTTGTTTGACACAGTCCGCTCATACCACATGCTGCCAAATCGTCACGCTGAGGTTCGGACATAGATCTTGTCATTCGGTTTGTGCAGTTGTGCTCTATGGAGCTGTGTCAACTGTTTTGCTCGAATTTAACATGTTAATTTGAATATTTGCATTCAGTCTGCCAAATACTAAAAATCACTATTCTCTGTGGCTCAGATATGTACACTCAACATTGTTAGGCTGCATCGACTGTATGAGATGCAGACTATTGTTACCGATGATCCCAGTGACAGTCTGTCACGTGGCTCAACTCTGCTTCACTGTGCAAAAATGGCTGAAGGGATCAAGATGCCGGGGGCCCATTGAACATTGTGTTAGACGGGGTCCTGATCCCACGCAGAGGGGAGGGGAACATAATTTTGAATTTTGGGACCCCCTCATATCTCCAAAATGGCTGAAGCTATAGACTTGAAATTTTGAGTGCATGACTGGGGGCCCTAACAAAACCTGTGCAAAAGTAGGTCATAGGGGGTTGGGGCTGGGTCACTTTTAACTTTAACGACACCATACATTTTAGGAATGGCTACGGCTCTAGAGTGCAGCGCGTGCAGTGTGTGACGTGCATGCAGTGCAGCCTTTGCCAAATTACTTTGGCCTCTTATTTAGTTTGCCATTCTTTGGACCAGATGCCCAGGCCCATTTGGAACTTCTAGAAGCAGGTTTTTGTTTTCATTAAAAAGTGATGTGCTTTTATTGATTGCAAACAGAGTTAAAACACTGAACATAGAAATTAAGGATTTACCAGATATCCAGTTCCATTCGGATATCCGGCCACTTTTCACCATCTGGTTCCAGTTCCTGACAGTCAAGACCGGTAATGAAACCAGATAAATTCACTCACTGATTGTTTTGTTGATTGTGCATTAGTCATGAAGAATAGAGTCATTTGACTCCTTTGCTGCACCCTGGATTCAAACCAGGACATCACAAGCTCAGATATGAAACTTGTGACTCCACCCTTGCAGTAGTCTCTATGTCCAACTAGTATTGTCCCCAAACTGCTGAGTGCCCGCTCAGATGGTATAGTCGACTCAACTCAGTTGTCAACATTACGGTTCTTACGTCAGTATCCGGTATCCGGTAAATTCCAGTTCCTGCCAGGTAGTGAGAATCCCTATCCAGTACATCTCTAGTAGAAATGTAATCTTTTTTATGCATTTACAGGAATTCGTGCCTGGTATATCAAGCTGACTGTCCTAAAAGCGTTGATGTATATACTGTGAAAATTTGACTATAATATGCACAGTTTGTACCAAAAGTAGAGGCCCGCTAGTCATAGTGCATATTATATATCTAAACTAAAAAAATCATAATAATCCAAAACAGTTTCCATGTGTAATATATCTAATTCAGCCATATACACCGTGTTCCAAAAAAACATCCCACTTTATCATTTGCAGAATGGATTGATTAAAACGTTGTTCGTAAGTAAGTAAGTAAGTCCAAAGTCTTGTATAACAGCACCAGACTCGCGAAATGCCACAACAGTGCTAGATGATGTTCATCAAGCCACTGCTTGAATGTGCCTAGTGACGTTGTGTAGAACGGGTGTGTATTATACAAATCAGCCTAACTTTTCCACGATTTTAACCTCAAAGTCAGGGTGTGTAGATCTCAGCAGTTTGGGAACAATCAATCTTAATTCATAAATTCTTTCATCATAAAGATAAGTTACCTGTTATATTTGCATCGTACTTCAATGAAAATTTTCTTTTTCATAATCATGACACACGTAATAGCGATAATTTACATCTTGTTCGGTGTAAAACTTCCTATGGCTCAAGGTCTGTAAAATATAAAGGTAGTAATCTCTGGAACCAACTTCCTAATGATCTAAAGGTAATTGCTTTTCTTAATTCCTTCAAAAGTAAACTAAAATTCATATTAGCAACTTCCTATAATTAAGTAATTAAGTACTAGTAATACTCAATTATTCCAGTTCTCCATGTGTTTTGCAACAGTTGTTTTGTGCACTTTCTAGTTGTTTTTAGTTACTATTTGTTTGTATTTGTCTGTTTTTAAATTTTAATGTCAATGATTATTCTTTTCAATATCATAGGTGATCAGCTATGATGGTTTTTCCTTTCTGGTAGCCTACCATTGTCTAACTTGTGTATGTATTTGTTTTGTTCTGACGTGGTAAATAAACCTCTCTCTCTGTGTATTATACAAATGTGCATATTATAATCAAATTTTTACAGTACAGCATGATCAGTAATTCATGCCTGTTGTAAAAAGCTGGAACAGATTAATCTGAGTCTGATCTCCAGAGAAAGATTGTATATGACCTAATCAACTGGAGTGAAACAATCAGACCATGCAGTTCCCCCTTGACACAGTCGAATGAACAGTATACAGTACTTATGGACTAGAGTTTTGCACCGGAACAATAGAATACCATGGGAAAGCTGTGAGAATGGGAATCAGAACTGGAATAATTATTACTGCAGTAACGGCGGGAATGGGAATGGTACGTGCGGCAATACTGCGGGAGTGAGAAAGCATGATTTACAGATGAATATCGAATCTAATAACTAATTGTCCAGTGAAAGTTTAAAGGCAGCTTCTTGTTGATTAGGGCATTGACATTCACAGGCTTTGCACTGGCAACTAACAACTGCCCATGCAGTGACACTTGGCATGCAGTTGTTAGTGGGACAAAGCACCTGGGATGTAGATCTAATGCGTTTACGAGCATCGCCGATAGCATTTCCTCCATCACTTCAACTACTTGAACCGACTCAATAAATTGGTGGGCTTTGGGCTGCTGTGTGGCATAGTGTCAGCAGCAGACTTCCCTTTGAGAGTGGGGGCCTGCTGATGGATTTATATTTTTGCAGACACTCAAGAAGTAGGCCAAGCATTACTCTCTGTTGACAAATTCAGCGAACTACACATATCGTAGTGTATTATTAGTTAATACCTTTCCAGCATTTGTATTGTATTAGTCTCATGAATGGTATGAAAATTACAATTGATGATTTCGTCTGTTTGCAAAAATGTAGCCCTATTTACGTAAAAAAAGTAACATAGGAATGGGAAAGGATCGCGAATGGCACTCGTACGTATGGGACATGAACGACGTTTGCGGGAACGGGACTGGAGTGGGAAAAAAGGCACGGGAACGGGATTAAAAAGCATTCCCTCGCAAAACTATTCTGGACCTCAGTTTAACACTAGCAGTTTGTGTTAATTATATGTTGAAGTTTGATCTCAATGAGGTACCACGAAGTGGCATGAAATATGAGCGTGGTATCATCGTGCTCGCAAATCCTTACTCTGAAGATACAAGCAGAAAGTTCATCAGCGTGGAAGTGGTTTTTCCACGAACTGGAACTGTCAAGTACGTCTGCAAACTGCCGCATTCAGTCTTCATGCCCGGTAAATGTGTTGTATGCATAAACTAGACATATTTTTGTACTTGAATGAATGAACTGATCTATATATTGTCAACAGATGTCATTTGCATGCACATGTTGGATGTTGCTAGCATGTTTACTTGTATTTTTACTGTTTTTATCAGCTGTGTATATATGTTATTTGTTTGAGTGTTAAGGAAATTGATGCTGTTATGATATATAGTTTTACATCAGTTGGATAATACTGAATTTGTAAGATGTGTTGACAGTCAGGTCTCTTTGTTTTGCCCTGTGATGTCACTGTGAAACGAAATGGCTACTTAACAACCATGGATTGTGTATAAGAGCAATTAGTATTGTGCGTGCATGTCAATGCTAAGTTTCTCAGCATAAGAGATCAGCAGTCTTGTCATTTTGTCATTGGTTTTGATGCTTGATAGAATGTCAGCATATCTGTTAATATACAAATTATGCCTGATTCTGTGGGCATTATGCTAATTTGTTGACCCATAGTTGTCAAATATTCCGTATTTGTCAGTTATTGCCAAAGGCCCAAGGGCAATATTTGGCAACTGAGGGTCAACAAATTTGCATAATGCTCAAGGTATCAGGCTTATATTTGTTTTGTTAATCACGACTAAAATGCAGTAAATTAGCTGTAAGCCAGTGAAAGGCATTCTATGCACTGAATGACTTTTATCTACAAACCAGTCATATATCTTGTGCAACAAAGTATTAAAATGCAATTTTACTGAATGAGAAAATACTTTCACCATCGAAAATTTAGTTTGGAACAGCTGCACATCTGTATCCACATTTTACAGTGACCAACAGTGTGTCTGAAGTTGACGAAACATACATCGTACTTACAGTGAATGAAAGACACAAATTCGTTTTCAGTTAATGTGTATAGTATTCAGTCTGCTTAAAATTGCTTAAAAAGTCCATAAACACACAAAAATGAGATTAATATCTATCCTGGAACGACAGTTCGCAAAACAACAAATCAACAACCAAAGTATATGTATATCAGATTAAAGAAATACCTCATGGAAGAAATAATTTTGCACTTTTTTTTGTTGCGATTTTTTATATCAAACGTGCCATTTATGAAAATAAATGAAGCAAAAACATCAATATTATATTTGGTGTATATCTGTGGAAAAAAGTTGCATTAATTATTTTATTTTTTTTAAAACTCTGTCAAGTGCATGACTATCATCAGTACTGGGCATATTGGCAGCATTATATGCCCAGTTATCGGGGCAATATTAGTTTTTTATTCATGGCATTGAGGCGCATTTGACCAAGCATGATCGCACATTTCAGAACGTGATATAACAATAGTTATTATAACTGTCCAGTGGCCATACTGTCTGGCAGCAAGCTTTTGATGTACCTCATCATGCATGGTCTTTGCTAAGTTGCTGTCATACAAGTCAAGACTGCTGTCTTTCAGATAGCTGTCTCTGAATGTGATCCACGTAGATGACATGTCTGTTAGATTGCATTCACTGTGAACTGTGAAGGTGCCTGGATACCACAGCAGCTGTAGCATTTACTCAGTGAAGTTGCCAGTACTAGTCATTTGTGTGTAAGGGTGTTGAGAAAATGAGGGACCTCTGGTGTGATATTGTACAGGAACATGTGTGACTGGACATAATCAGATATTTGTTGCTGGAGGCTCAATCCGCAAGCTTGGTCGTATCAATGGTCGGCAAGTAGCAATTCCTGAGTGTGTGTCTGCTGAACTCTGGGCACTCAACATTAATCAGCGCAGCTGGGAGCAAAGAATGTCTATGAGCCGTGCTCGCTGCCAGTTCTCTATGGTTGTTGTTGATGGGTGAGTGAGTTCTCTATGGTTATCGTGGATTCTGGGACCTTTTTCTCATCTATTTGCGTCACTGTCAGCAGACTTCTTGCATATGTCTGTCAGTAGATGCAGTCATTGCATAATTAATTGTGTGCATGTAGTAGCTGTCACTGTTAAGTCTACGTTGCATATGTGAAACGTGTGGTGTGGCATGTAGAGCGATATATGTGATTGGAGGTCGCAATGACACGACATACCTGGATCATGTGGAGAAATACGACCTGGCATTTTGTACTTGGTCGACAGTGGCACCTCTGCCAAAGCCATTGCGCTGTACAACAGCTGTCAGTCACTCTGGCAACCTGTACGTCTTCGGTGGTGAAACAACGACAGAGATCGTAGACACGGCTTACAAGTTAGTAGCAGCATATGCTGTGTTGCTATGTCGTCAGTCGTTTGTTGATAGGACGTTCAGTGTGTCTGAACTGCACCACTCACTGCTGCACTTGACAGCAGAGGGTCGTACCAACCTCCACATTGACTGACCCATGGCTATGATCTGGGCCGAGCTCACAAGCTCCAGGTCTTCTTTCACTTGCTGAAGCCACATTTAGTGGTTGTCCTGCAATAACTGTTAACAACAACAACAACAACAACCGTTTAATGGCCTTTGGTCTGGGACTACCCGGATAGGCTGGTACCAGAAGAAATCACTCACCCACTCACCCATCCTGATCAATGGACAGCCTTTAACACCTTTCTCCATTTACAACGATCCATAGCAACCTCTTTGTTCATTTTACATGTTTTACAGTCCTCTCGGACAACCTCTTTCCAGGTCCTCTGGTCTTCCCCTTGGTCTAGGGCCCTCAACTTCATACTCCATACATTTCTTCACCCAATCATCAACATCTTTTCGCAGAACATGCCCATACCAACGTAGCCTGTTTTGCTGCAATACCAATGCTATGTCATCTAGACCTAGTCTCTCCCTCAACTCCTTACTTGGGAGTCTGTCTTTTAGCTTAATGCCACACATCCACCTGACCATTCTCATCTCTGCGCGTTGAAGTGCCACCACATTTTCTTTCCTTACAGGCCAGGTCTCACTTCCATGCAACACGCTTGTATGCACACAGCTACTGTACAACCTTCCTCTCATAATCAGAGACACGTCCTTATTGGTAAGCAGTGGTACCAACTGCCTAAACTTATTCCAGCCAATTCGAATTCTGGCCTCCACAGCTGCATCAGCATCTCCATCCGCACTCAGCATGTCACCTAGATAAGAAAACTTATCCACTAACTCCAACTTTGCACTGGCCCCAATATCCACACTAGTGCGACCTGCATTAGTTACTGGGTTCATGCAGCCTCTGCAAATGAATGACTTTGCCACCTTCAACATGCTACCCTTTATACCACTACATTTCTTATGAACCCATTTCTTTCTGCTAGTACACTGTAATGAATTTCTACCAACACCTTTACTGCAGACCCCACATGGCCATCTTACAACCTTCTGCCTCACCTTCTGACATTCTCCACTTATCATAACCTTAGTTTTTTTCATATTAACTCTCATGCCTTTACTCTCCACATGTTCTTTCCACACATTTAGCCTCTTAATAAGCTCCTTTTCAGTTTCAGCTATCACTGCCAAGTCATCGGCATACAGAAGTTCCCATGGCAGGGCAACTCTGAATTCTCTAGATATGGCCTCCATGACAATCACAAATAACAGTGGGCTTAATGCTGAACCCTGGTGCATACCCACTTTTACCTCAAAACCTTTGCTATTACCATAAACTGTTCTGACGACT
>Ga0126335_1001179_pt1 | contig 14262 bp, 10 predicted proteins | sample OlaspJWI45metaG_FD_108409 | JGI IMG/M metagenome (GOLD analysis project Ga0126335, IMG submission 108409) | Marine gutless worms symbiont microbial communities from Oahu, Hawaii - Olavius sp. 1 OAHU.JWI-45 metaG | ecosystem: Host-associated > Annelida > Digestive system > Unclassified | place... | reverse complement strand
GGGTCACTCCGTCTATACAATGTTCCTGTGCTGCCAAGAGTCTCCATCCCGAAGAGGACTCAGACCTTGATACGCGCAGCCGTGTTTGCAGGGCGCAGGCGCGTGACAGGCAGACTGACAGACTGACGAACACACCAAGCCACATGAACATCGGTCGCAATAGTCAGCATTTCATGCATTCGACACGGCCTAATAAAATGCTAAGAAGTAATACATATAATAAATCCTACATTATAGCTGTTAGCTAATCAGCTCCGTAGTCTACTTATACTGCCAGTGTCATCTGTTCCAACTGGAGCATTAGGAAATGAGATAGCTCTATCTGCAACGCGGCAAAACCACCTGTGCCTGTAGCACCATCAGTACGATACGATTTTGTGACCAATTTCTTCACGGTAAAGCGGGGCATGATATTTTTCGATGTGACCCTGATTTATTCGTTTTCTACTTCGTCTAGAGTCGCCATTGCGGAGCTGTTAGCCTCAGCTGGCGTCGACGTTATGCAGTAGAATCCACGCGAACAGAGAGACTGAGACTCTGGGAGATGCTCTAATTCATCGTATGTCGTCAGCAACAGCTGCTGCTGCTGCTGCTGCTAGATGCAATGGAATGAAATGAAATTGCACAACGAACGTAACGTAACCTCGCCGCCACCCCATCGTTCAATCATATAGGTGTTGATGCATTCCAATCCATCTTGTGGATTTTTCGACTTATTAATCAATTCGGTAATAGGCCTACCGGGTGAGTCAAAAAAGTAATCCCCTAAGTAATCGACCTTAAGAAATTGGCCTTAACTTTATAAAACCTTAACCGATTATCAAAATTCTTTCATCTCTGGAAAGAATATGCAATTTACAACAAACGCCGCGTTTGTAATATTTTCACGGCACCTTAATTATGTTGCTGCACTACCTGGGAAAGCAAAAAGTTAAAACTTGCTACAAATTACAAAAGACGCAACAAAACTCGTACTCCTTTGTATGACAAGAAATGAAACATTTCGTGTCATATAGCTGAATTAATAATTATTAAGATATTAATACTGTCACAACAATTGCTCAAGTGTCTACATTTGCCCACATACATGCTCTAGAATGCCTACGCCGCTCGTCAGCTGCATTGTCGTAATGTGGTTGTCCAATGTCCATGCCAAGCCAAATGTTCAGTAAGTTTTGCTTCACTTCATCAATTTTATGCACCAGCGACCGATAAACATGCTGCTAAACGACACCCGATATCTTCTAGTAGGCCAAATTGAGGTCGGAGCTGCTCAGATATGGTCCAATTAAAGACGTGTTGCCTGCTCGAGAACTCGTACAGCTTCGCGTGCCCAAATAAGCAGGATCGCTGTCAATACTTAGACCTGTCTATATAAAACAGTCTGTTATTTAAAAAATATTTAACCGAGACCATAAACTGACGCAATAAGTAAGTAAGTAATAAATTAGTAAACGAGATCCGTTGAAATGGGTTCATGTAAAATCAATGCATTTCGTTTGCACTGTCTTCCTAATTTGCAGCAAATTTGAACCTTTTTCACTTCCAAAGGTAGTGCAGCAACATATTTAAAGTATGGTAGGAACCATTAGATGGCCTTTGTTGCAAATGAAGTATTCTTCCCAGCAGTGAAAGAATTATGAAAATTGGTTAAGTTTGACAAAGCTAAAGTTTTCTTAGGGGGTTACCATATTTGACTTACCGGTATACTTGGCTTTTAGCGGCGTCAATTCTGCGTTGTTTACGGTGAAGATTGCCATTTTTATTACTGCGAAAACTATTCGCTCATTGGAAATTTTGTGGCCGAAATAAATAAGGGCAAATTAATCCCGCGGCTACAAATCCGACATTGCTTTTCTCGCTAGAAAAATTCTTCCAGAAACTTATACACGTTGTTCGCCATGCACTGCACGAAATCCTGCCAGCGGAAATTCGCGCAACAGTCGAATCGAGCACACAGTCGAAGAGCATCATTAGTCAACGCTGAAGTCTGCTGACTTTCAACAAATTGCAGAGGTCGGTCGCGATTTCGTTAGGCCGTTGTCTGTCTGTGTTATGCGAACAGCAACAAAAATTTGATTACGCAAGTCGTGACATTTACTCAAAATTGCAGTTTCTGAGAGTTATTACCTCTGTGCCAGCTCTGCGTCTGTGTCCGCGCCGAAACTCGAAAGTGTTAAAAAAACTATTCGCAAAAACTGGATGCCACATGACAGGAATATATGTTATGATAAATGTTAGAAGCAATTATTGGAAGTTTCTGACATTTCACCTCAAAGACGGCTTCTTATTTTTCAGCTCAGGCTCTACGTTTAAATGCATCGACCAAGCAACTTTATTTTGCTTGGTCGATGCAAGATAAAGTTGCAGTTTGCGTAGATATTCTGAATATCCACGCAATGTTCCAGCTTCAAGGTCATGGGATCAAGGTCAAGGTCACGGCAGCAAAAAGTGGTTACACGCAGATTTATGTTCGCCTCGGACACAGCTTGATTCCGCTGTCAAATTACTTTTTCGTGTATATTTAGATCCATAGACATCTGCAAGGGACCGACGCAAAAAGCAAAAACTAATTCACGTCTGACAGGAAATTTACCTATGCATCATCGTGCGCTTCCGGGTGGCGGCAGCGGATGTAGGCCAGACTCTGCAGCAATTGACTCGTTAGTAGCAACTGCAGTCGGGAGGCAATTACAGCGATTAAGATTGTGTGATTTATATACCGGGCGTCGGTCGGTGTGTATTTTCCACAGCTGCAATTGTCAAAGCCGGCGATATCCGCCGCCGGGCTCGTTATGGCGTTAATTAAGTGCCAGATCGATAGACAGATCAACTAGCAACCAGCTATTCGCTACGCGTCGCCACCATCACTCATCCCTCAGTCAATCGACACTTGTAAGCCCAAGCCGGTGCTGCACCGGCCCGTGGCACCACACAATGTCATGCTATTAATCAGCCCGTGACAAACGGGCACGAATTTGTATAAATTAAGTCAGAAACACGGCAACGGCATTTAGTCATCAAGCGCCGCAGCCACGCTACGGGATTATCGGTCGCAATAGGCCGGCGGCCTAATACTAACAACTTACAACATATTCCCAAAGTAATTTGACGAAGGCCTCATCGAATACATAGGCAATTTTTCCTACACTCTCCTCCTTCTCGCCGTAGAGTGATCGGAACCCCATCTAATACAATGTGCCTTGGGTCCACAAGAGTCTTCAGCTCGAACAGGATCTCGATCCGTTCAGCCGTTTTGCAGAGCGCAGCTGCGTGACAGACAGACTGAATGACACACTACGCTATGGAATCATCGATCGCAGAGTCCGCATCTCATGTATCCGATGCGGCCCAAGTACTGATACTGAGACAAACCGTCGTTGTGGTAGTTGTTGATGTTTGCCATCGTCAGCACTGCTCGATACATCAGCTTCTTCATTCTGTACACATGCATATGACAGCTTATAGCTCTCTTTATACCTCCTTATACATGCATATTTTAATTATTCATATACTGTAATTATTATTAATGTCGTTTTACACGCACTGGGTCAAGCCTTACATCAATCAGCCTCAGCGCTGATGCTTGGAATTGATAGAACACTTAGCTGATGCTGCAGTCATCTTAAAGGAGAACAGAACAATTATTTATCAGTTGCAGCAACGTATCGTATACAAAATAAACAATCTTCAAATCTTGACTAAAACATTTTATTTGAAGCAGCTTTTCGTCACAGATCACTGGGAATGTTGCCGTCTAGGACGTTATAAGAATATGTAGGCCTATAAACAAGTGGCGAAAGTAATTCGGCGAAGGCCGCATCAAATCCTTCTCCCTCGCCGTGGGCGATCAAGACCCCGTCTAATACACTGTTCCTTGGACCCCAAGAGTCCTGGTCCTAATCTGGACCTAGATCCGTTTAACAGTGTTTGCACGGCAAAACCGCGCGACAGACAGACAGACTGACAGACGCCGGAATCGTCGATCGCAATAGTCCGCATCTTGTGCATTCGATGCGGCCTAACGAATATTTATATTTTGTTTTCTTTATATATTTTCATTCGTGTATATCTGCTAGCATTTGATGGTAAGTAAAGCTTTTCATATGACTTGTGTAACTGACAACCTGTCGACGAAGTCGTAGCGAGGGCGACGCGTCGCTTCCGTGCGTGACGTCATCGTGTTTAATTTCCGGTTTCGCAGCACCGGCCACCAGCTGCCGTGGTCCGTCATGGCCGTCAGACGTGTCTCGGTGACCTGGAGGAGTTTCAAGGTCACTGCCGGCCATCTCCAAAGACGCCAAGTACCTAGCAACGCCGGCGTACCTGCCGCTGGAGCCAGTGGACGGGAAGGATGTCGGCGGAGTGTGGTCCATGGCGTTGACCGTCTGTCAGCGACTGCGTGACTGACTGTAGTGTGTACAGTAGTGATGACTCAGTTACATATCGCTAGGTGGCGTCGCTTTAGCAGCAGCAGCAGCGCCGTCTAGGGAGCTGCAACTGAACGATGCATGCCAATGCCACTAGACTAGGCTGTCGCAGTGACGACTTCATTTGCTTTAGGAGCTACGTCTACTGGCTTGTATGTTTTAGTATACTTAATATTCGCGCATCGGTTTGTCTTTGAGATTAGTAATAGCAATCAATGAAAATATGGTCATATATTTAGACTTTAGATAATAATTTTTATTCCTCCGCCGCCTGCCTGTGCACTATTCATTCTGTCGCCTTGTCTCAGCTGCAGCGAAGTTGACAACAAATTTTCTCCGACCAATTACGTTCGACGATACAGTTTACTATATTGTAGTTTTTCGATGCAGCCGGAAATGCAACTTAGTCCTTTTCTCTCTCTACATTTTCGGTCTTTATGTCAATCTCTGTCTGCTTTTCCGAGCAACAACTCAAAAACTAGACATACTGATCAGAAGTTATTGATACTCGATAGGAATATGTAATATAGCAAATCCTAAGAGAGTGATCGGAACATTGCAGTGTATTACGGTGATATTTGATCTTGACATTTGACCTTGAGAGCTATTTTATACTTTTCCAGTATTGTAATTGTGGCATCGAAAAGGCAATGCGGAGGTTTGTGCTCCCCTAAGACGTACAGTTAAATTTCAGCTGTTTTCCGTAGCTGACAACCGTGATAAGGCAATTGAAAAAGTCATAGAAGTTCATTAAAAACATTCAGCTCGTACCGAAAAGTCTATGGTGGAAAAGATTCCGATGTAGAAAGCGTATGATAATAAATTTAACAGTTTTGGCATGCGATAGATAAAACAGAACAGATAGAGTACATCAGGAGGAGCGAATTGGCGATGAGTGGCTGATGGTTTTCATCGAAATACAGACGCGAAGCAAGCTATTGTCGGTCTCGGTTAATCATCAATCAAACTCGCTGCCAATACATCGTCACGCAAGCACACCGCTGCCTCCACCACCGCAGCAGCAGCAGCTAGTGTGGCTGAGCAGTGGTCACGAAACTGTGTCCATGCACAGGGCTTTTACTCCATCTCTCGTTCGCCCCGGCCACCCGCCAAGTCTCGCCGCCGGTCACACTCTGCTGATTCTCTGTACCTCGCTATACTCATCAATCACTATTGTCTTATACTGCAGGTTTGCCACCTGGAATTTCTTTCTAGACAAATCGTTGTGTAGATTTATGATACTTTTGGGATTACACAAATACCATCTTTCGACCATTGTTCAACGATCGTAGTCGAGGGTCGTTTTGTCGCGGTTTTTGTTACGATAAAAACAATAAAGTGATCACAAAATTACCGCGGTTTGACCATGGTCGAACCGTAGTGGACCCGGGATCCGGAAAATATCATTATAGCCGATTTCTACGGATGTATATATAATAAAATATATTAATCCGTGCCGATTTCTGATTCGTGTTTCAAGTATGTGCTACAGCATAAAGATCACTAAATCAAAACATGGTACCGGTAGTACCGTAGTTGTATGTTGATCTAGTCGGGGCTGTAGGCAAAAATGTCACGAAAGCTTTATCATTTTACTAGCAATCGCCAAAAAGATTAAGAATACGAGAAATTTGAGAAATGAAGAAATCGCTACAGAAAATTCGCTTTTCCCCTGATTTCTTCGAAATTCTCCCGTGAACTATCAAACCGACCTACTCAAAACGTGCAATATCGCACCGTGATTGACTCAAAGATAAAATGATTATAATTTTTATTACTGGCATTGTTGATGTTGCCATCGAAGTTGTTGGTATTCTGCCCATTGCTGTTACGAAATTTTCTGTTGCGCGCTAAACGCTGCCGCGACATTATGCTATGCAGTATAAACTAAAATCGATTAGGCTACTCTACATTGACTGAAAATTATTGATTTTCACTACCGCGGCAACTTTCTAAAGCATCTACCTGTATTAATTTCTAGCTGACGACAAGGTGCGAGTGAATACGGCGTGACGGATGGGAGGTTATTGTTCGGTTATCAGTCGCAGACCGCGGTGACTAGAGGGCGCCAATGCTTTTGGGACTACTGTGCTTTTTGTCTCAGCGAGCGAACGACCGCCCGCCCAGGTGAGCTTATCGGACCACCCAACACGTTGATCATCAATCAATCACATTCTAACAGATGGTCAATAAAACGGCCATAAATTATATATTCCAGACGAACGACGTGGGACGATGACGTGTTTGGGTGCTTCTGCCACACAGCACGATCATTGTGCAGCTGCACACACAGCCTACGTACACTGTGTCTCAATAAAAACATCTCGCATCTAATTGGTTCCAGTTTTGTAAAATCTTAATCGATCTTCAAAATTCTATCACAGCTCGAAAGAGTATGAAATTTGCTACAAAACTCTTGAGGTAGAGTTTGTTTGATGACTACCGATCTTGTTTAATGAAAGAGATGTCGCCTGCTCAAGAAGCTGTACAGTGTTGCGTGCCCGGTGTGCAGAGCGCTGATGAATTTTGTGCTTAATTGCATAGAAATATAGTCTGCAATTTAAAAAAATAATTAACAATGATTAGAAAATAAATTAATAAATTAATAAGTATATACTATGCAAGTCTGCTAGATGCAATTAATTCGGTGCATATAAAAGTCGATGCGTTTTGCTTGCTGCTTTTTCTGGAACTTTTTCAGCAAATTTGTTTTTAACTTCCCAAGGTAGTGCAGCAACATACGTAAGGTATGGTGGAACATATTACAGTTTTGTAGCAAATTTCATCCGCTTTCCAATAAGCTTAAAGGAAAATGTTGAAGACCAGTTAACATTTGACAAAGTTATAGCCAGTTAGGTGCGGACGTAGTAACGCTTTAAAGGTAATTAATGATTGATTGTTAAACTCGAATTATAGCACATTCCGGTCTTTTCCTCTGCTGCAAAACCGTTGTGAATAATTAGCCTCACTTCCGGTAACGGTTTTTCTTGTGCGAATGAATAGAGAAGATATATGAATGGAACGTGTGGTTGCTTGACATGCTCACTGACGACTAAATATTTCACGCCAAGTTTTTACGGTTATTTTTGACAATTTTCTGCATTATTCTGCATTATCCAACTTCATATAATTTTTAAGTAGCTACAGGAATGGCATAAATTAAAATACGGAGTACGATTTTTGCAAGTTTTCGTTTAGTCTATTTTACTTAATCGGTCTTAGGTAAAAGCCCGCAGGTTTTAGGGTACCTCGATTAAACCCATGCAAAAATCTGCCGCTAGAGGCTCCTCGTTTATGAGTATAATAAGCAACAGTTTTTGTCTGTGCTGATGAAATAGTCAACACGAATTATAAAACTCGTCTTAACGTCAAGGAATACGCAAACACACAGCCAATACAACAACAAAGCGACAGTAATGACAAAATGACAACAGTAGCAGAAAACTTTGTCGCCACACTGTGGCATACACAGTTTGCAGAACTTGGCAAGTATATACGTACTAAGTAGATACATACAGCTTCATTAATTACTATCCTCATTTTGAACACATATGACTAGTAACAGTTCTGTGAAACCATAATTCAGTGGCGAACATCATGAACACAGCTGAAAGAGATACATAAAACAGTGGACACTAACAATAAACATCATAACATAAGAGCGCTTTCTGGGCGTGCATGACTTCATATTTATCTGAGATTATAAAGAGTATTAGTAGGGGCAAGTAGAACTCTAGTCCCACTACATGTTAGATCATTTCGGAGACGAAAGATAACAAGGAACGTCTGTTGGAATAATGAAGCCAGTAGTAAAGACCACTTGTACATGCACTACACTAAAGAAGAAGAAAAGAGGAAGAAGAATTAAGACGACACGTAGATAAAACAATTGTAGGTTTCAACTGTTAAGCAGCAGAGCTGAGCGCCGACAACTAAATAGGCCCTAATGATCGGAGGCTGCGCGAGACGCCAACCCATTTTATCGGCTGCGGCGTCGCGTTGAATGACACAAATCAGCGGCCGTGCCACGACGGCGCACGCTTCTAAAACTAGCAGCGCTCAACACTCGATTATGTTCATGTCACAAAGAAGAGCACTTATTCTTAATAGCTGTATGTAAAAACTTCGCATCAAAGTGGCATTTCACCGTTCTGCTTCTGCTAAACGTCTGGGATCTTCCATAATACTGTGCAGTATAAAACTTCAGCCTATTTTCCACGAACGTGCAAAATTTCACCCCAATATTTCTCATAATTTACTGAGACTAATCTAATTCTGTGTTTTTCGTAAGAATCATTCACGAAGGTACTTTATTGATTTTGTTTTTAAACCCATGTCTTGTGCAATTTTTGTCGTACATTTGCACTATCAGTAATTGATTAAATAAGTATCTAACACGTTCCTTATCGTGTCTCGTCGTTCTTCGAACACGGCGCCATCGCTTTATGAAGAGCCACAAACAAGAGCACTAATCCTTAGTAGCTACGGGTTTTAGAAATACTTAGGTTTCTAGAGCATACAGTACACGCATTGAAACTGTGCACACTGACACGGGAAAGCAGTAACTACAACCCCAAAAATAAGCTATGTATACGAAAATAATAAACAGCAAATTATTTCACATCAAGGCCATCGAGCATACAACATACAAATGAAACAATAGTAGCAGGACAGAACATAATTTCTTTGATAACGTTTAGCAGTTTTGTTGTACTGTTAACTAGGCTACGTAACACAACGTGCAAGGTTCATGATTATGACACAGTAAAGAATATTTTTTGTTTCGTTCAATATTTTTGCTGACGACTGTTATCCAATTAGGAGGTCTGTGCAAGACAGACTCTGTCGATGCTGACCCGGCTATAAAGGACTACAAACACTTGTCACACGACTGGTGAGACATAGCTTCGGTGAATACAGACAACCATTTCACGTAAAGAAAGCAGCCTGGAAAATAAATCAGAAGTCAGAATGGAGGCCAACATTCAGAAAATATGCAAACATCGCAGAGAAGTTTAAAAGTTTATCGCAGACATTGAAAAGTGTAGGTCGAAACGAGTTAACGACAATTAAACATCTCCGCAAAGACACAGATGCGGGCGACAAGCATGGGTAACGACAAACACACTGTAGATGGAAGATGGCAATAGTTAGCAATACATCATATATGCTCAAACGATCCTTCGTCGGACCCGTCAATCCGCGTGTCAAACCGTCGGTCCAGCGGCTACGCAGCGTACACACGACTTAGAAATATCACGAATGAATTATACGGAATATATGTAAGTGTACAGAAAATACATCGACTATTTACAACAGCTGAATGTCAAACGCACGAAATTGGCACACCTATCACGCGCGCGCGTCACGCGTATACCATACAACGAATTTCGAAATCGCGTCACAGTTGCCGTATTCGTAGGCCGACAGCGTACACGTATTCAGAGGCGGATCAGCCACTGAGGCGATGGCGCGAAACTGTGCTGCAGGTAGACTAGTTTGAAATTTGTGCTTTTAATTGACGCTATACAAGTCCACGAGCTACGAGGTTGGGGAACTGGCATTTGTCGATATAATTCCTCAAAGTTTCTGTATGGCGATTCTCCTCTGTAGGCTATGCAGTTGTACTGACTTGCTGTGTAGCAATCTACAGCTATCGACGTACAGTTCGTCTTCATATACAGTCAACAAAAATTAACTCGTGACTTCGAAAAATAGCTTTTGAACAAGTACTGAAAATATAACTACACAGGCTGCCGGGTGAGTCAAAAATGCAGTTGCACTACACGACGTAGCGAAATTGACCAAAATTGCCTGATATTTTCAACATTAAGCTAATAATGATTCAATAAAATAAATAGTTCCAATATCTCTTAAACCTAATGAATTGTCAATATTAAAATATAACATTATAACAATGAAATAGCCTAATTAAAATAATATTATAACACATAAATAAGCTTCTCGCCAAATACATAAATACTTTTACGCTAATTAGTTCGGCATTTATTGCACACATTAAAATTATAACTGTCACAGGCATTAACAATAATGGAAAGGACGAATGAGTTGTATTATAGCAAACGACGACACGCGACTGACGCTCGGACGAAATCGAATCGACGACACCAAGAAGACGACACAGTTTGAAATTTGAAGGCGAGTGACCGTTACCTACATGTAACAGAAACGTGCACACTATTACACAGGCGGGTCCGAAAATATAAAATTATACCCCAAACTATTAGGCTCAACAGAAACAACGTAACACTTCAAAATAGCACATACTATAATTCCGCACAAAAGGATAGTTAGCCTATACTGCTAGAATATTTTGACCATTTACTTGTCAGTGTTTCAAAACACAATAAAAAGTGCAATGGGAATGGACAAGGTCCAAACTAGCGACAGTTTGGCAACTAATTCAGACAAAATTTCAAACTTCAATGTCTCTAGCACTACGAAGTGAATCGGCGCGATCGATGAAGAGCTGAATCAATCCAATTCACTGCATCTGTAGGCTATCAAACCAGCTTTATCGATCTGATTAGTGCTCTAGTATACCGAGTTACTGACCATTGCTTTCGTGAAAATTGCTTGCTACGTTTAATGGCACCCAACCCTCTTCATTACGCAATTTGTCTGCACTTTTGTCTAATTACGACGTCACGTCAGTATGCGTATAGGCCCATTAGCAGAGCATCACAACAGATATTAACTGATTTACGACAGAAACAAATTACAGACTGCTTTTAAATCACAGGCGAACCACCCGTGTAGGCCTATGTGCTATTTTTGCTTGTGTGACGATGACCTTGAAGCGACGACTTGATATACGAACAAAGAATAATTTCGCAAGGTGTACCCACACACTAAAAATGAACTTTCTAGGTCGAGGATTTCGCAAGTTATTGTATGACAAATAGACAGACGCCTGGCAAGATATTTTCACGCCGCTTCGTGGGTAGTAATAAGTTAACAATAAATCTGGAGTGACAGACTAGGATTGAAGGTGTACGTTGTAGAGGAGTATGCAGGCGGACCTGCGCACTTCGCACGCCTAGACGAGACACAACGTTTGAAATTTCAAGGCGCGCGGCGCAACACACTGCTACGAGGTTGTGCGCCGTTGCGGTTCATGCGTTCTCGGCATTGTCGGGCGACGCGGGTTGTACCTCGGCCGTTGACGGTGACCTGGCCGGGGAAGTCGTGTCTGTAGCGCCGGCGCCGGCGCCGTCGCCAGTAAGGGCGGTGTTGCCGGCTGCCGCGGCCGCTTGCGCCCTGGCGACGATGGCGGCGAACGACGTCCTTGGAGCGGTACGAAGTGTCGGCAATCGGGCCGCCGCTGTGGATGGTAAGACCGGCTCCTGGAACACGTTGGCGACTCTTATCTACAACATCCATCCGACAAAACTAGAAACTGTTAATTTCAATCGATAATACCCAAAACGTAATCAAGATTAGCCAAAGTTATGGTCACATATAAAGTGTCACGTTTATGGACCACTGTGTATGATAAACGGACGGAAGTCTGTGTTAAACGAGATGCTCCGTCCTGTGTTGGTGAAAACGCGGACATTATCACCAAACGACGTCACATGGCCAGACTATCTCCAGAGACGCCTGTTCACCGAGCTCTTGTCACTCATGTCAACCTATCACTTGGTAGACTTCCTAGTGTTTCCTGAAAACGTCGTCCTGGTTGTCCGCGTACAGCCGATGGTTAGACCACCTGCGCTAAGACGACCAACGCACTCCAGTTGATCTTTGATGCCGTGGCTTTCGCCGTGATGGACATTCTGCAGCGACGCTACGGTCTTCGACGCGTACGCGTTAACGTCGACAATATGAGTCTGACAGACAGACAGAAGCAGCAAGTTTCAATTACGCTAATTAGCTTATATTCATGTATGTAACCACGCAGTTATTTGCGGTAGGCCTACTTTATTTCGTTGAATTTCAATAAGTTTACACGTTAAAACTCCATTGAAACGGTGACTATGATAAGCCTACTGCTTTCAATACACGTAGACTGTACACTGGCTACACGTATGCACGCTGGCAAATCTGCCTGTCGTTGACCATTTTGTAACTAATTAATATCAAGCGAACCACAAGAACAAAGTTTGGCGAACGCGGTTCTAGTCACGCCGGTCCAGCAGCATGGAACTGTCTATCACCGCATCTTCAAGCTATATCTGAAACTTCTGTATTTCAACGTAACTTACAATCCCATTTGCTCACCGATGCTTTCTCATACTTTGTCAGCGCCCCTGGACAATTAGTATAGCAGCGCTATATAAGTCACTTACTGTATTTGTATTTTTGTCACACTGGGATAGCGGGACCCTTACGCTGTGCTCAGCCTATAGAGGCGGTTGCCTACAGTTCATATCGTAACACAGTGGAGTGGTTCTGGTGGGATTGAAGCCTATCTCAGTGGCCAACTGGCTTCCTCCAGTGCTTTGACGCTGTTGGTTGGTACATCTGACCTGTAAAAATCGTCCACGAAATGACCTGTAAAGTGTCGAGTAGGACGTTAAGTCTTTACTCACTCACTCACTCCCCCACCCCAATCAAATGGGCATCAACACCCTATCTTTGTCTACAAACGTGCCGAGTTTCGTGTCAAACATTGGGAGTACGCCCCAAACTCGAACAGACGTACCCTCAGCCCCCAAAATAGGATGTGCGTTACACCACCTACCCCCTCCACATTACAGCCTACCAGCACGCCAAATTTCACATCCCTGGCTTATGTGGATTGCGAGAAATCATGATAAAAAAAGAAGAAAAATCGTTAATCGTGATTCATTATCACTTGCTATTAGCTCAATCTGGTCGCCTAAGAGCCATGCAAAAATGACTGACGGTCGATCACTAATACTCAATGAAACGCCACACAGGCTGGCTGTATCAGTCTTCTTCGTACTACAACTACTATCGTAATTAATACACTGTACATCAACGAAAATCATCAGCTGACAAGCCCTCTTTTATTCAGCATCGAAGCTTACTGGCCTATTTACACACAACAGAGACAGACATACGTGTGGAAAAATATCTAAAAGGCAGAAGAAAAAATCTCGATGCAGTCATTCCACGCAGCACAGACAAACAGGCAGACATGAAGCTACTGTACATAGCAACGCAGACACAAAGCAACATTGCCTAACAACGGCTGACGCGTTAGGCGGCCTATTCACTCAGACAGGAAATGACGTCAGCTTACCGACACCTCTCCTCATCCGCCTGGTCACGTGATGCTGGGAATGGTCGACGAGCTGGTAAGTAAGTAAACAAAATAACGACGTTGAGCAAAGTGGACAGCTCAAAGTGGACCCAACGAAAACAACAACGATCACGCATGCGTAAGGCTGGTACACACATCTGGGCATGCTACAGACAGAACTGTCAACTGTGCAACATTACTTTGTAAAGAAAATATGTGGGAGGCAGGACTCAAATAGCAAAAAGTTAAATGCAATTTTTAAACAAAAGAGCAACAGCAGCCCGACAGTGAACTTGTTAGGGTACCATGACACACGACTCTGAAATTTCATCAAAACCAATTCCGCAGCTGTCAAACAGATTGGTGAGAAAATGGAACAAAACGAAGTTGCAGTTGCTTTTCCAAAGACCCAAAAAGGAGATTTGCCAAATTACAGTAAGCAAATAACAGACTGCCACAAAAATAGCATTTTGTGGCAATGTGGCATGACCGTACATTTGTACAAAGTCAAACAATTTGCTTTGGGACAGTGCCATTTAACCCATAAAAACTGAAACAGTGATAAAAATTACTTTCAGTGCTTTGACGCTGTTAGTTGGG
>Ga0126335_1001178_pt1 | contig 14266 bp, 7 predicted proteins | sample OlaspJWI45metaG_FD_108409 | JGI IMG/M metagenome (GOLD analysis project Ga0126335, IMG submission 108409) | Marine gutless worms symbiont microbial communities from Oahu, Hawaii - Olavius sp. 1 OAHU.JWI-45 metaG | ecosystem: Host-associated > Annelida > Digestive system > Unclassified | place... | reverse complement strand
TTCAATGGACGCTGCGAGTTCATCGCGACGGAAGTCCAGGGTGAGCTGCGAGTCGTCCGCGTAGGCGTGGAGTCGAATGCCGTGCTTTTCCACCACGTTCACGAGGTCAGCCACGTACAGAAGAAACAGTAGCGGGCCAAGGACGGAGCCCTGGAGCACTGAGCACACAATGAAGACGACGGCTGACAAAACGTGCTCAGTATACAGTATACACGAGAAAAAATCGATTTAAATGTCAGGACATTGTGCGAGCGTTATTTGAGCGGTTGACATCTGCCGAGAAAAGATGATGAAAAGTAGCAGTGTGCAGAGGCAGTGTGCAGCCTTACACGCACGTATATTAAATGTCGATAAAATAAATAATCTGGGTTATTGCGCTTTTCCTGTCGTAAATCATTGTCGGTGAGTAGAAATGATTGGGCTTCAGCGGCAATAAATGGGCACGTCAGCTGAAATAACACGAAATGATGATGATGAACAGCTATTATCAGTGATCTGTCCATCACCAACGACCACCCTATAACAACTCACTCATTCTGAGATTCTGAGTCGTACTGACGTATTCGCACAAGCCTTCAATCGACTAAAACAGCAGCCATATTTATTCACATTTATATCAAACACGTGATGCTATCAAATAGTTTCAATTCAAATTTAAAGGTCATTCAAGGGTGTATGATACGCAGAATGCTTTTCGAAAATTTTGGTCACAGTCACGATTACAGACCATGACGTTTCAATATATTGCAACCGATTATAAAACTATGACAGGTAATAAATTGTAAACTTTAATTTTGTATTTTCTGACAACAAAAGTTTCATTTTTTCAATCTACTTTTACCAACCACATTATAGAACCTATAGAGAAAAGTTGCTCAAAATACGAGTTTCATATCGTTACTTTATTACGAAGTAGTTTAAGATTATATTAGTGTTCGGACAGCAAATGGGATCCTTGACAAGTTAACTAGGCTAAGTAAACCATATTGCACAGTGCACAAGGTTCGGAGGTTCGGTCTGCCTCAAGTGGCAATCCAGCGTAAGTGCTACGTTTAAAATTTCTGAACTCATACGTACGGACAGTGACAGTGAGTGAGTCGAGCACGTCGAGTTTCTGTGCAAGTTTGGTCGTTTTTGCAGACAGTGACATCAGCCGGTACCTGAAGTCCTCCACGTCAGTTATCAGCTCCGTGAACATGCAGTCGGCGATGCCGGCGAGCTGTGCCAGCTGACGCAGTGTGTCCACAACAACCACGTTCAGTCGGTCGGCGTCGATCTGTCCACCGGGAAGCCTCGACCTCTCCACGACCGCCTTAGCGAACGGCATTGTCCGACCTGGCACGCACTTGCTTAATGTTTGGTCAGCAGGTTCACTTGCCACTCCATGTCATTTGACCTCACACGCCGCCCGCCAGCACTGCTACATCATTTCCGCCGTAGCATTAAATAACTCGTAGAATAGAAGTTTCCGATTAATGTTCTTAACGCACATCATAACCTTCAGAAATTTGTCAAATAATAGCCTATAATTGCGTTTGGGAATTGACCGTACGAAAGAACTTGGTAACTGGCCAGTAAATACAGATTTAACTTTATTTCATTTAGTCGTTTTTCTGAATGACACAGAAAGAAAACTCACAGTTGTAAAGTTAAAAGAATTTGAAACTGATTTTTAAAGTTCAAAAAATTACAGTTCGAAAATGCAAATGTTTTGGTTCCGTAGTCAATCAAAATATCTTCTGAATTCTCATCGAAAGTCCACTAAATGTTATCATCGTTATAGTGGCAGATTTCTCTTAAACCGTTAGCCATGCATGCTAGTCCGTTAAAGCACGACGAAGTTGAAATATCAAGTGATTAACTCACGAGTAGCGAGTAGCGACGACGTGAAGTTGAGCCGATGCACGCCGCAGCGTTGATGTGTCTGCACTGAACGACCAACTCGACTCGACTGAGTGTCAGAGTGTAACTGACTGACTGACTGACAGTGACTGAATGACCGTTAGACGGACAGCAGACACGTCATCACCATCAGCATCAGCATCAGCCATCAGCAGCTTCAGCAGCAGCGGCGTCCATCAGTTACTCGCTGCGTGATGTAGGCCTACTGTATAGGATGGAGAGTAGCAGTAGCACTGTAGCAGCACGCGACAGAACGCTCACGGCTACTGCTGCTGCTGCTGCTGCTATTGCCGGAACAGACTGGACAGTGGTCAGTTCACCACCACTGGCTGAATGACCGCAAGTATTGACCTCGGCAGAAACTCGCACGATTACAGCTTACTTATTGTAGTAATAACATTTCTCCGCTAAACACAGGCATCGACTGGCACTGAGCCTAGGCCACAATAATGTCATGCGACTGCACTGCGAACAATGCAAGAAGCGCCGAGGCCGTTGTGTGTACGACGTGTACGGTACGTCACAAAGTGTGCACTGAAGTGAACAAAATTATTGCCGTCAAATCGTTATTTGTGATATACACAATCGGTCGTCAGCCATGCATTGTATAATTTAACAGTTATTAAGCTAAATGTGTTTGCTATCTGCAACTGTTATCGTGTCCTAGAATAAAGAGAACAACAATACTCTGTACGTTTGACACCGCCGTAAATTTTAACTGTTTTGACATGCAACATCCTAAAGAAATTGTGTATTTGCACATGCCCTAAGATAAAAAAGGTGTACTTGTTTTATATGCAACTGCAAAACGTGAGAGATAACCTACAAATTGAACACAGTCAGGACATATCAGGCCTATACAGACCAAAATAAAATACAGAACAACAGTCAAAGGCGGAACTCTAAAACTCCTTGGTGGTAGTGAGTATTAACAGACTTTCACATTGCAGGCCAACTGCTCAGAATGTTTTATTCTTCAATAAAATGTCTGCATCAGCTGCAGAGCAAACTTTTCTTAATTTTTGTATGGGTGATTATTCGCACTTCTCCAAGCCAAGAAACTCTCGTGCTTAATGGATTCAGCGTACGTCCGTACTGTGTAGCGCGTTTAATTACATCTGACTATGTCATTGGGCTGTACACTATAGACTATACCGGGTGGCGCATAAGGAACGTCCCGAATTTGCTGTATTGCGCATCACAAGTGAAGAATAAATTCGTTTTGTCAGTAGTGCAGTAGTATGTTGCTTGCTTGCAAATTTCATTGACGTCATTAGTGATTTCCCGAATTTATTGTGATTAATGCCAGTTAACCTAGATAATACGTTTATGTAAAAAAAAGAAACCTGACATTTGTCCTAGCTCACTGTATAGCCAAAGAAATCGGTTTTCTACAAAACTGATGGTAAGCGCAAGAGAAGACAAAGTGAACAATTAATGAGTGAACAATTAAAAAGGCTTACATAAACATTCTACAGACTTCTTTGCTGCCAGAATGCCAGCCAGTGACTTTGTGTTCATGCAAGACAGTGCACAGCTCCATCACGTCGAGCCAAAGCAACTCAGGATTTTCTTCAAAAAAGCTTTTCCCGATTTCGCCAGTGCTGAACTTTGGGGTTTAAGTCTGGTTAGTGTGGTGCCCATCCGTCAGGCCGAAGAATAGGCACTATCCTCACCTGAATTGAACACCTTTTAGATTCAGTTTAGGACATCTTGCAAGAACTTGTGTATGAAAGGCGACGTAAACCGTATGCAAACATAGCCTGCATGAACTTGAGAATACAATAAGACCAAAATGGAATAAGATCGATGACCAAACTATAAAGAAGGCTATTTTACAGTTGAAAAGCGTCTAGCAGCTGTCACAAAACAGGATGGGGACCACTTCAGCACATCTTCACTCGAATACTTGTTAACTGACTAAATAATTTGTAGTTTTTCTGCTTTTTGACATGTAGCACTACTTTGCTTAGTATCTAATGTATAGTATAAAATGCCAGTGTGAATTTCGGTGTACATATCAATAAATGTTTGTTCACTGAAAATACACATTTAGTTTGATTTATTTCAGTTTAAGTGATTTATAGTTTAGCGCCAAATTTCGGGACTTTTTTGTGCGCCACCCGGTATAAGCGAGTACATGCATGCATATGTAAAAGGACATAACTTACGCCTACTGCTACAAATCAGTTGTCTGAAACAAACTGAGTAGCTATATGATAAGTGACAATAACATTAATGTTCTGAAATTAATATATGACTAGCAGCATGTCGTGGTCACTTAGGCCTACGTTTATTATTCTTTTTATTCGATGAAAGTGTCTATATCTAGGCAGCTTCTTAACTGCTATAGGCTTTGCTATCTCTATAAGGCAAGCAAGAACAGAGTTCTGGTTCTTTGCATGCCAGGCGGAGGCGGACCCCGACAGTCCAACGGTTTTCCTTTAAATTAAGTGCTCAGAATGTCTCTTTCTGCAAAATTCTTGAGAAGTTGTTCTGGCGAAATTTTTCATTTCACTGTCTTTAGCCTGAGCTGGAAAGGCCAGGTTACTTGTCTGAAAATGAGGACCATAGCTTCCTAGCCTCTTCTCTGTGCTGACGCCTTTAGTTTCTAGTAAAATTGTAAAATATTACAACTATAATAACTGTACCAAAATGGGCATCATGTTTTATCAGCCAATGACGATTAGTTTAGTTTTACTTTATATAGCTGATGTGAACTTGTAAAGTGGGTCAACCCACTTTAAAAGTTCACACCAGTGAGTGTAAATCATAAACTCATTTCTAGTTTCAAGCTTGACGCAGGAACTCGACTATCGAACGTGCACAATGCCAGTGCCGCAGTGCGCCGGTGATGTACCGGTCCACCGTGCACGTTCGACAGTCGGGTTCCTGCGTCAAGAAACACCCGACTTCATTTCACTGGATTTCCGGCCGCCAATCATACATATACAGTTGAGTATAAGACTTGGGGCTGCATGCAGGAGCATACAAGAAGCTAGTACGTGACATGGCCCAGAACCAGCGACAGGTAGAAGTCCGAGCTAACTTTGAACAGACCATTGTTAACAAGACGATAGACAATTAGAGAAAGCAAAGCTTGTCAAAGCTAAAGGACAATTAAACACTCACTGTTTGTGACACCTTGCATTGTGTGGACAAATGAAATGTTTTAAACAACTTTGAGTGAAGACCGCAAGAAACTCAATTGTCGAACATAGGCCTACGCAGTAGATCAGCGCGCGCTGTCTTGCAATGATGCTATGGTTGCTATTGCTATGGTTGCTATAGCAACCACGCAGGTGATTCTTGACCAATACTAAACTTTCTAGGCAAGACTAGTAGACTATAGCTTCATGATATCCTCTGCCAAAAATTATGCTTCATCGACGTGTTTTGGTAAAGTTATGCCAAAAATCGTAGGGGTCCGGTTCTTTGAGACACTGTGTACTATAAGACTTAAACAGCAGTAGGCTAATCACGCCCTGAAGCTGAAATTAGAATCTGGTCACACGAAAAAAAACAACAATCATTTAATTATGTATGTCTGATACATTTCGTAATTGACTATACGTAATATAATCACCCCATTATCACCCAGTTGCATTACAGACGATTAAGGAGATGTTTGCAAGGTGAAGGCCCGCGAGTCGTGACTTCGATCTCACTCGAGGCGAGCGAATTCGCATCGTCGCACGCACGACCAACAGATCAGTCGATGACTCACACGGTAACTGCATAGAATAGTAACCCAAATAACGTTTGCGCTGTTCTAATGGGAAATGAATCCTACAGTATTAGGACTAAATGTTCCAACTCGCGTGAAGTGCGTTCTTAGCCCTACATTGCCAGGAAAAATTGAAAATACAATACAAAAGTTGATTCAGTCGCTTAGTTTGCCCGCTACATATTGTTTACACCCGAAAACAATAGACCTAGGTGAAAATGTTCAGTGCGTTATTGGGGAAATAAGTGTTCATGTGCGTGTTGGAGTAACCATCTTGTCTTGTGTGAAACATCCAACTTTAACTAAAACTAACGTTAACAGGCGCTTCGCGTCAGACCACACTAACTTCACTAACTATAATAAACTACTGTGCATAGCCTATATGCAAGTGCACGCAAAAGCAAACAATATTTAAATGGGTTAAAAATTAAACCGACACAGAGTTATTGCAGCGATATGAAATGTCATTATTTAATGCAGCATCGCGATGTGACCGTATATAGAGATGTCGATCGCGATGGCAAAAATAGCCTATTAGGCCTATAGTCGACTATATGCTGACTATAATTTGAACACCGTATTTCATAAAAAACGCGACATTTTATAGTTTATATTTGACCATAACTTTGGCTAAGCTTAACCGATTTTTTTATAATTTTTGTATCGTTTTAATCGTGAAGAAATTCTGCATGCAACTGCAGTAAAATTTACTACATCACCTGAATTGTGTAAACACCTTACGTCGTAAATTGAAATAGCAACACTGTTGCAGTTAAAACGCTATCATTTGTGGTTCATTTATGTTCACAGCAAAAGAAAACAGAAAAACCAATGCCAATAATCATATTTACAGTGCTGCCATTATGACATTGTTATTTCGAGAGTTGCAATCATAAGCAATGTTCAAAATGTCTGCCTTCAGTGTCGACACAGGCAACGACGACGCCTCCACTCATGAAGTGATTCACAGCAAACGTCATCATCACAAACAAGACGTCATTAGCAACACCTGGTTAACGTAAGAAGTAAGCAAATGTGTGTCTCGTATTTAAAATTTATTTCCAGTTTTGTTTGAGCAAAAATTGTTTAAATTGGTCACGATTTGACAGAGTTGTAGACAAATGTACATTCCAATGTTTTGTGAACAACATCGAAACGGTAGTTTTGCATTTTATCAGGTAAGGTTCGCACACTATTAAGATAATGCAATACAATTACTACGTTCGCATGCAGAATTTCTTCACGATGAAAACGATACAAAATATAAAAATTATAAAAATCGGTAAAGGTTAGCCGAAGTTATAGTGAAATATAAAATGTCACGATTTTTATGGATCACTGTGTACACAACGTAAGTATACAGACATCATCATGATGCATTGATGCCTATATCAACATATTAGTGATCAATAGACGGAATGTTTTCACGTTAGGCTGCCACTTGAGGTAGCTCGAAGCGCGCTCAATATGTTTAACCTTCTTAACTTCTTAGGGATCTCAATCTCATTTTTGTCGAAAGACTATAGCGACAATGTCCCTACTCTCCATCATGCATGGATCAGATTTTCTGGAAACGTATACTAAAATGTGGTGCTGATATGTTGATCCACGGCCGAGATCTCGTGGCTCGAAAACATAATTAAAAACGGCTGCCACTCCCGACTTATTTCTACTTCCGGTTCCGGTTTTGAGACGTGGCGTCTTTCGGGAACGCTTAGATGCGTCAATGTACCAAGTCTCAGTAAACTTGCACAATATGCTGGTGAGTTACCATGATTTGACAATTTTTTCAAGGTTACTTTTGTCCGCCATATTAAATGTTTTGAAGTGTCTAGCGACTTTTTGGTGTCTTCAGCGAACCATGATTTTTACCGATTTGACAAATCTGGTACTGATATTTTTATCAGGGCCGAGATATGTAATGAAAACGAAATCCAACATAGCGGCAGTAACGGCTCATTTCTATTTCCAGTTCCATTGTGAAACCTCTCGGTACCCTCCGATGTATCATTGTACAATATCAGCGAAACCGGACAATCCGCAGCTGAGCTATGGGAAACGACAAATTTTCACCTACAGGGGGCAAACTGGGGACAACGTTTCTCAGAGTTAACTGCACAAAACTGTGCATAACTTGGGAATAGGTATACCGCTGTCATCGATGCTTAAAGATTTTTCAAAAAAATATTTCCGACAAATGGTTGCACTTCGAATCTATAGAGCGATCTGAATGTGACTGGGTGGGAAAACGTCGAAATGCATTATGCCCCTTGTTAGATTTAGCGAAGCAATACGTCACATAAAGCGCACAGACTGAAGTCGGCCAAGGTGCCAGCTGTCGCGGAGGGGAGGGGGTGCTACTCGGCGGCTTCGGAGATCCAAGTGTCGACAGACAACACCAACAACGTCAGCAAATAGCCTACCAGCAGCGAAATGTAAGCTTTCCTTGGGGCGGCCTATTAAATTCAACGACGATCGCTTTAATTATAATGTGCAACTAGTAGGCCTATTTTAGGAATTCTTGAATAGGCCTACAGCTCCACAATCAGATATCGCTGCAGCGTTGCACCTCACAGGTAGTGTGATAAGCGCATGAGACTGGCTATATGCTGCATTCGATGGTGATCGGAATTACATATGACTACAACCGTTGTAAGAATAGCCTATGGAGTGGTTATATAATGCTGCTAGAAGCGGAATCCTTCGTGACGCGGTTGTTGGCCGTTGTGAACCCTGCCGACGTCATCTAAGCCGTCGTTCAGTGACGAGTCGTGGTCAGGCGGAAACACAGGCAGATTTCTTTTCCGACGTTGACTGTAGCTGAAACATCATTAGCCGCACGAACAACTGTTCAAATGCATTTGTTGCGATGAAAACAATATTAGACTATGCTTTAAATTGAAAACACACCTGAACTTTGTAATCAAGCAATCAACTTTAGCTCCTGATGCTGACAATTAAGCAGTTAGCTAAAATAGACTGAAATCAGCTGTTAATTTTCTGTAATATTACACCGCAGTCCAGCAATTATACACAAGGACAAGAATAACTCATTAATATGAACCACGTACAACGATCGGGGCCATGAAATTAAATCACTTGCACAGCATGCCATATCTCATCTAGATCAGGGGCGTAGCCAGGAATTTGCTAATGGGGGGACAAGCATGAGGTCTGGAGGACGGAAGTCCCCCGCGGGGTTCAGCGGCAGAGCGTCGGTGGAGGTCTGGAGGCGAACTCCTCAGAAACTGGAGACAAATGTGCATGTAGACTTCAAAAATAAGCAAAATACGGGGGTATTTTTGCACAATTTTTTATTTGCTATTGCCAGTCTAGTGATCAACAAAATATTTTCGGACGACGACGGGGAACATGCACCTCTCTCTCTACGCCCCTGATCTAGATCATATTTTCGTTGCTTGACTGCGTTAATTGCTGCGTTTGCAGCAAAGCGTAACATAGCCCAGCCACAAAGACTCGTCAATCCATCAAGCATATTATACACAACAATATTATCGGCCTACTGTTACGGTACATTGCACACGTTGTAGGTATAGCGGAAGCATTGCAATGCTAAGCGTGCACTGCACATGTGTCAATGTTTCCTGTTGTACGCACTAGCAAGTTAACAGCGTAATGAGGAAACCACACGAAATTGTGCATTAACTGATTTCAGTAACGTCTGATAGGCCTGTAGGTATACATACGCTTCATTACATACATATGATTATCAGGCAAAATGGCTCAGGAGTACAAAAACAAGAGCTTCGCTACCGCTGAGATAGCGCGCGTCGTCTTGGTCACTCACCATCTCGTGACAAAAGACAGGACGAACAGACGGAATTATGATTGCAATAGTGGCATCTAACACCGCATCTAAGTGTGATTCTAAGACGTTGCTGAAACGTATTCATTATGACTTAGATGTTGGTGAGTAGTGAAAATTTAACGATGTGGTAACTTTCGATCACGTGACATAGACGGTCGTAGTCGAAAACCCTTTCCTAGGTTCAAACATCGCAATGCTACGTGAAATAGAACCGGAATTATTGACGATAAAAGTTTTAAACGCCGTTCAAGGTCATTCAAGATGACCGATTTCGGTACCAATGGAAAGCCAATATACTAGCTTGCGATGCAAGTTAGTATATTGGCCGTATTTCGATATCTCGAACCGTTTTGGCGTTGATTACAAATGTGACAGACTGACATCGGACGGAACTGCGATGGCAATAACGGCGTGTTACGACGCGCGCTAAAAACAAAACAAAGAGACAGACAGACACATAGACGTACTAGCAAATGTAACACTTGTAGTTATACTTTTTACTAGCCATTCTGCCCGCCCAGTCAGGCATTATGCAGGCAGCCCCGTCCTGCTTTTCGCCCGCACGGTGCACAGGGCCCCCGCTTCCGGTACCTATGTGTAGTATGCGTGCCGGCCCGTCAGCACCAACGCCTGCCTCTATTGCGTCTCGGCATTGTCCGCCTGCAACCGTGTGCCCAGTGCTAAGTACCAAAACTGCCTGCAGTGGCGCATGGCCGGCCAATCCCGAGACAAACGGAAAAAGCCAATTTTCTGGCCTCTACCCATGACCCCCATTTTGCGCCTAAAACAATCCTCGCACTCTGGAGCTACCCTGGAAACTTGGCGATAATCGCTCCTCCTGTTTCAGAGTTAGGCCTATAAGCAAACATAGGTCTATAAAGACAGACACGCGAACAAGACAGACGAACTCGTTTAGTGCACATGATGGGAAAATACGTCCACTGAAATTTCGCACGTGACTAATACCACACTGCCGGTTCAGTCTGAGCGGAAAATACGGCCGCTTGTGCTACAAGCTGTCACTTGTCCAATAGCCACGTTGCTGCATTAGGCTATACGATCCCTGAAATTATTAATAATGGCCTTTACTCAAGACCCCTCTCCCAACGTTTTTTTGCGCCTAAAACCATCCCTGGGGCGCCGTGGAGCTACCCTAAAAATTTCGACACAATCGCTGCTCCCAGAGTTTTAAGCGAACAAACATACATACAAACAAACACACATATACAGGGTGGGCCAAAAAATTAGGCCCTTACTGCGTTATCAGTAAATCGTTGTAAAACATGTCAAGTAAGCTTGTTTGTCGTTAAATTTGAAGCCAAACAAGCACTATAATATTGCAAGTTGATATTAAGTAATCTATTGATTAAATATTCTATGACTGACGTAATTCAATGTGCGACCAAATTTAATGTAGTGGTGCTGCAATAGACCTATGGTCGGCGAGAAAGTCAGTTAATATCACAACGAAACTTCTTGCAATCCACGCGATTTGCTCAATTTCCTGTGGGTGGCAGGAGCATTTTCTTGACTGCAAATGAGCTCTTCTGCCTTTCTGGTGCTGACTGACTGATATGTTCTCGCCGACATGGGACGTCCGCTGCCAATTTTTCAATCAGCTCTCCCAGTTGCATGGAGGCTACGGCTTGCGCCTTCGTCTAAACTTCATTTGCTTTGCTTTGCTTTGCTTTGCTTTGCATCCATTCGTCTTAACAAGCTATCAAGTCCACTCCTAGACCAATCTTTAGATGGAAATGCATTTAACAGTTTCTTCGAGCCCCATTTTCTCTTTTCTAAAGTTTTCATTTAAGATTTTTTCATTTACAGTAAATTTACCCATATTGCAGCGTCAGTGCGTCACTACACTAACTGACGTCGCATATTACGTCATACATAGAACATTTAATCAATAGAATACTTAATATCAACTTGTAGTATTATAGTGCTTGTTTGGCCTCAAATTTAACGAAAAACTAGCTCTGTTGACACAATGACATGTTTAACTGCGATTTATTAATAATGCAGTAGGGGCTTACTGTTTTGGCCCAACCTGAATAATATAATGTAAGTGATTATAGAAGCTTAGCCTGATAGGGTAAATCTAGTTCGATGAAAGACGCGTTCGATAGCACCATTTCGGTGCATACCTTTTTACAATATCGATTCGACTGCAGTGCATGGACGACTTCGGAACATGGGCAGATCGGTGCATAGCGAGATCGCTTCAATATCGCATTCAGTAATGAGATACAGTGTAGGCTAGGCGGTCTTCAGCTCCTTCTTCCCCTTTTCTTCCTGCCCTTCGCTTTCTCATTCCTCGCCGCCATTCAGTCTAATCCTTCATTCCGTCTTCTTTCGTATAAGAGTTTTTCCGACATGAATGAAAACCCATCAACTATTGCACCTTTACTGTAGAATTTGAACTCACCGATATCGAACACATAGACGCACGAAGACAATCGTCAATACGATGAGCACGCTACCACCAACAGAAAACCCGACTATCGCTTCTAAACATGCACACATATAAACAAAAGTTACAAAACAATATATTCAAGTAGCACTGAAATTATTGATGCTCATGTAGCTTGCTTGTTGCAACAATTCTGACTGTTAGTATATGATTAATTACGAATCTTTAGTGTAATGTGCCACAGTATCCTTTGTGTTCTGCTTTGGCCTCCAAAGTTTTTACTCTATGTTATCATGAGATATAGATGTCTTAATAAATTCTGAAAGTGACTTTGTTCAGCAATAAAATCTTGTTGCTAGACGTAGGCCTACTCGTATTTTCAAGCGTCATTTCCACATACGCTACACTGCACTGGGTGTCGCTATCGCTCGCAATACGCAGCACAGTGCAGCGTAGGTGGAAACGAGGCTTTACTTTTCAGTTGTCTTTGCTCATACGGTTGGCTGCATCAAAACTGACAGAGCTCTGCTTGGTCACACCACGCGTACATAATCTTCGTCCATTGAATGTTAGCGAAATCATTTTCATCTTCCTCTTTCTGCATGGTTTCTAGCAAAGTCAAAAGGTGAAGGTGAAGGTAGAGGACATATGATATGAGACAATCTAATACATACATACATACATACATCAGTTTTATTCCAGGCACTTGGCCCATATACACATAATACACATAGGCCTACTCGTACCTGAGCAAATTATAGCAAAGCTAATCACAGAAGCGCTCAGGTATGGCACACGTTGTCAAGGATCACACAGTTTTACCTGCCACCCACGCGTGTAATATAAACCATACCTGCCTTTGCCTCCCCAGCCGAAACTGATCCTCATTTACCAACCCCGGAAGGATGGAAGGCTGAGTTGGCCTAGGCACCACAATGGTGAGTAAACAGTCTGCTCAGCATAGCTACGTGACTGGTGAATGCTGGCATTCGTCGTTTTTTATTGCGCTAAATATTATGTTCAATATGTTCGGCGGTGAAAATGCTGGATTGGAAGGCTGAGAGGTTTCGTTGTGTTCAGCGTGAACAAACCTTCGAGCATTTTTAGATAGCTTTGACGGATGTATAAACATGAGACAGTAATCACCTGATGACTCGTACCACGGTGTTATCGTAGTGGTAAGTCTACTAGTAGGCCTAGCTGTAGGCGTCACTGAGATGGACGTAGACGATGACGTTTTATTCCATTCTTCGGTGTCGTTGTTCGGCAGCGTGACGTTGAATAACACTGGTAAACTCCGATTTGCATCCAGAGGCATGAATGTCGACGGCGCCCAACTCGTTGGCGGGTACAGTAAAATGGTACTAGATGGTAAGCCTAATTGACGCTTGTGTCTTCGCTCTGAATACAAAAATTTATAAATTACATAACAACCTGTTCAAATTCACTCAGTAATTAACAACAGTCAACACGTAGGCGTGAATAACACTGGTAAACTCTGATTTGCGTCTAAAGGCATGGACGTCGCAGGCGTGCTGCAATAACGTATTAATAATCAAGTTCTGTCCGAGAGAAGCACAAACCTGCGCTCTGACGCTTTTTGCTGCAACGACCGTGACCTTGACTATATGACCTTAAAGCTTGGCCTATGGATCTTCTGAAGTTGTACCAAAAATAAAATTGTCAGGTCAATGAATTTAATAGGCAGAGACTGAATTGGAAAATGCGAAAACAGCTCTCATAGTCAAATGTCAAGGTCAAAAGTTTCCGAATACTTCTAGTGATCACCACGAGATATTTCATAGGCTATCCAGTTGTGGCCGGTGTTTTTTGGAGATTCTGAGCGGACAGCCAAACAGACAAATACTACCAAGCACGCGCATCAGCAGGTAGCCTAACGACTGACCACATGATAAAGTCGAGAGTTGTTAGATTAATTAGTATGGTTTGCTCCATTGCGTTAATCAAACAATTCTATCATCTATCCATCCACTAACTTGAACTTCGTGTTCATTATTCTGGTTTTACGATTTTTTTCTCTTTCTGGCATAAGATTTCATTAACAAGCTCCCATCTTACCTCCGAGCTCCATTCCACCATGGTCACCACGATCCACCTTGTGACACTCCGGTCAATAGCGCGGTAACTGCCGCCAACAACTCGCACCCTCCTCTTCACCTCTCTCACAGTTCCTTCCACTCACGCCTCAAAACTTCGCTCTTCTCCAATTCTTTCCCCCCGTAGTCTAACCTTTCCTTGGACTGCACTTCAACCCTAGCTCTACCCTGGATTTTTGTTTTAGGACAACGTTTGATCACTACGAGTGCGGCAGATTAAGCTGGCTAGGTCAGCTTTATGGCGCACTATAATATAGTTTTACTTACTTACTTACTTA
>Ga0126335_1001177_pt1 | contig 14267 bp, 12 predicted proteins | sample OlaspJWI45metaG_FD_108409 | JGI IMG/M metagenome (GOLD analysis project Ga0126335, IMG submission 108409) | Marine gutless worms symbiont microbial communities from Oahu, Hawaii - Olavius sp. 1 OAHU.JWI-45 metaG | ecosystem: Host-associated > Annelida > Digestive system > Unclassified | place... | reverse complement strand
AGGGACAAAGTTACAAAGAGGAGGAGAGGTAAGGAGAGAGTGGAATGGGGAAGAGGCCCTTGGAGGGCTGTCCTTGCATTTTTGCCCAGGGGCCCCCGAGTTCCAAGTTACGCCACTGAGTCAAAGACGACTCTAAACACTTCGTACCTTCATGTTTTCAGTCTGTGAGTTCAGGTTAGGTTAAGGGTGAGTGAGTGAGTAAAAGCTTAACGTCCCACTCGACACTTTATAGGTCATTTTGGGGACGATTTTTACAGGTCACATGACCCATCTAACAGCGTCAAAGCACTGAAGGAAGCCAGTTGGCCAAAATGAGATAGGCTTCAGTTCCACCAGAACCACTCCATTGTGTTAGAATATGAACTATAGGCAATCGCCTCTAATTTAGGTTAGGTTAGGAAGATATTTTGGTTGTTCACTGTTGACTATAGTGGAACGGTCGTAACTGTCCATTGTTTGCTCCATATAAATTGTATCGTAATTTGGAATGCATAAACATTGAGATTTCGAGAATAATCGACATAATTCACATGCTGCATATAACCACGTTGTGTTATGTGACACTGCTAATTTTTTAAAATATCATCTTGATAAACTATGACAGTACCGAGATAGTGTGTATGATTATAAAACTGACATTCATGGAACCGAAAGCCGAAGTTTACATTACTAGAATCGGTTATATAGGATTGCAGTATTTTGTTACTTTCTAAAGCCTATTTTTGTTACGGAGATAGAGGCACTGGCCTGCGCTAGTAATTCCTCTACGTCTTCCATTTTGGTGAACACATTTATATTTGCCTTTCTGTATATGATCACATTCAAAAAGTTTTCTGTTCCTATAGGATTTTCGTCTGCGAAAATGCTGGGTGGAGCAGGTCACCAAGAGCACAGGGCTCTCTCCTTCTGGTACTTGGAGTGTTGCGCGGGATCGGTCAGCATGGAGGGCGCTACGACCCGTCGACGGTCAAGCGTAGAGAAAGAGAAAGGGATAAGATTTTCGTGGAACCTACAGAAATACTGACAGCTAGGTAGAGGTTAGAGGACAGGGACAAATGGAGAAAGTGCGTCCATAATGTGGCCAACCCTCAGATCGAGGACGGATAAAGAACAGAACAGAAAAGGTAGAGGTCAAATAATAATTAACAGATATTGCAATGCCATTATTATGCGCACGTGTAGGATTCACTGGTATTGACCAGGAGTATGAGCACCCTTCAAACCCGGAAGTCATTCTGAAAGCAGGAGAGCTGAGCGTGGATGAATGTGTCCAGCAGCTTGTACAGCTGCTGGCCTCGAGGGTTTGTAACATTAGACATGATTATTTCTGATCGTATGGTGTCGACTAAGCCTATTATCTGTTGGTCTGTGTGGGGATAATCAGCCGGCGACAGAACAAAACATTTTGTGTTTGTAGCTAATACAAGTAGGCTACTATGGGGTTTCGATTTCAAGGTCTTTTTGTTTATGTTTGCATATGTATTAATGTTTTGACACAGTTTTAGTCGGCCACATTATCGCCATACCACAGAAGATTATTTTAAGAAGAAGGATTGGTGCACATGTTTACACGACTGCATTTTGCGGCAAGGAAATATTAGCATCAAATGTACATGTACATGTATTACTAATGGTTTGACCACTTCGGGTTTCATTCACTTCGTTCATCTATGACAGCTTTCTGCAACACAACTTCACGGTTCTACACTTACAAGCAAGCATAGGTAAACTCAGGGCCGGATTTTAGCGGTGGGAGGCCTGGGCGCACCTTGCTTGGTGGGTCACCACTACTAGGTGGGTGGGCCTATGTTAGCAAAATTAGTTCAAATAATTAGCTTAAAAGTCGTGGACCGGACCTGCTCCGCTCGTTCATTTATAGCGTAAAACATACATCCTTGGGCTGGAGGTGTTTGGTGGGAGGCCTGCGGCCCGGGCCTCCTAGGCCCCACCCTAAATCCGGCCCTAGGTAAACTCTGTTAGAGAAACTTGCCATAGGTCGAACTTGCCAGCCAATGACGAAGTGGCCATTCATATACTACTGTTCTCTCCAGTAATAAAACAACAATCAATTCTGCCATTTCTAAAGGCACAAAAGTGACAAAAATTTAAAGAATAACACTACTCAGCAGCAGCAGCAGCGTATTCGCATCTTGTGTCTGTGATGAACTAACTTACATGATTTTGTAGAGTACAGGCTGCCTACTAAGGCTACTTCTAAGACGTTGATGCTGATCTGATATGATACTTAGGGCATAGTGCCGGAGTCGGCTACCACTCAGGTGAAAGAACTGTTTGTGCCTGAGACTCGCGTTGGGACTGCCAAACGCGAAGCCGGCCAGCTACCAGCACTTGACATCAACCAGGTATAGTCATGCCTGTCATTGCCGCCTTTTTATGAATAACATCTGCCGACATCTGTGACGTTTATGTACGTTCTTTGCTCACTATATTTGTCTTTCTGTTCTCTGGCGTCACTATAGCTTCACTTAGTATGTTAAATCGTACAGTCTAAGACCACTATGACCTTACAAAAACCTTTAAAACTGTTCTTTTAAACATAAAAACATAACAAATGGCTACAGTAATGTAATAATGACCACATCGAAGTGGTACCATCCAGTCGCCCGCGTTACAGACTGACAGACGCTCATCTACGGGATCATCGATCGCAATAGTCTGCATCTCATGTATTCGATGCGGCATAAAAAACTAAAAAAAACTTTTTTAAAACTTAGATTATTCCAGCTTTGGCTGTACGTGACGAGACGAGGAGACGTAACCCTGACGTAACGGTAACCCAGACTCCAGAGTGAGCATGTCGTGATTGGGGCGCCGGCTTCCGTCTATCCGTCTTTCTAGTGATTACCGTCCACTTATGTCTTCATCGCGTCACACAAACACGCTATGCCCGTATGTCGTGCTTATTCATCATCATCATCAGCAGCAGTAGCAGCAGCAGCAGTAGAAAAACACTGGAGATGAAAGAGACGCATGCATACCTAAACAGTAAATACGCAATAATACACGCACATGTTACCGATACATTGATAGTCTGCTTGAACGATCATTGCGCAGACATTGATGCGCAAACGAATTAACTTCAGCGACTAAAAATTGAAAATTAAGATGAAATTTGATGACGTTCGATCTTTAAACTCGAAGATGACCAAGATCTAGTCCGCGGTACTGATTGGTCGATGAGTACGTACGGAGGTGGCTCACCCAGTCGTCTGTCTTCTGCATCGTGCGCTCCACTGGTAATTTCTGCGAGCGGTTCTTGGCAAGATTTTCCCGTAGGCCTATATTGTGACTGTCGTCGAATACCGAAGCCTTTAGTAGAAACCTTCAGACTGTCTTTGTACCGCTTTGTACCACAAAATTTACGCATCAGTTAACTTGACGGTACATTTCTACTGCTGCATATTAACGAACTGTAAAACTAAACACAAACCAACAACTGAGTAAAATCAACAGAACGAGGTCTGATGCGTTTAAAACCACGAATTGAGCTAGCATTAACAACTTCCTGTAGTAAACTATTCGAGACATTAATAGAACGAGATGTGGAATAATTTACAATAAATAAAATAAATAGGCCTAATCATATCTGTAGCGTGGAGCTACAATGTCAGCAAATAACGGCGATGACAATAGTAGGAATAAAGTAAGACAAGTAATAAGCTTAACAGTATGAGCCAGACAGGCTTCATTCACAGTCACCGAGTTGATGTAATGGTCACCGTTTGTCAGTCTGGGTAGGTTTCTATGATCATCGCTTGCTAAGTAAGCGGCATATCTATGCTAATCGCTGAGTGGAAGCGCTTCTCTAAATTGGAAGCAAAGGCTAGTTCGCTGACTACCACGCCCACCGCTTTTAGCTACAGTATTTCTGATCATTTCGATCGTAAACAGTGAGAGTGACAGCAAGCGCGTATTGTGAATCCCCCTCAAGTACAGTGTGGACAGTCACCGCTGCCAGAGACCAAGTTATCGCTGATTTGGTCAGCGCTGAGAACAAGAACACGCCCTCTGTCTGTCTCAGTCGACGAGGGATAATGATATTGTTTAGCGTGTGGGCGGAAGGGCCATGCTGCCAGTAGCGGATCCGGTGTAACGTGGAAAAGATGAAGATGAATGGATGTATTACGTGCTGTGCGCCATCAGCCACTACTGACGTCACTCACTGCTGCTGCTGCTGCTGCGCTGGACTTATGCACGCTGTTCACATCAGACCATAGCAAGAACAGCAGCATGGCCGAGGAATTACAACACCCGTGTTCAGTATTTATTCTCGTCTTATGGCCTTACATAATTAACATTCAGACAATAAAGGTTTTCCAGAATAAAGTCTCTAACAGCAACGATATCAAATAATTGGTTTGAAAATTACACTATGAAGTGCTCTATAGTTTTCAAATTCGCAAGCGTTGTAGCGATCGTCTTCGTTCGATACAGCCAAGTCAGCTTGTTCGTTCAACTGTATGGAACTTTTTTCTGAGCCTCGCTGTAGCTTTGGGCGAAAATCGCGAAGCTTTTAAAGACTTCCTATAGCTATTCTGTTGTATTGTGAGAGAACATTCGATGCAGCCTAACAAAACGTTTAAAACACAGATATACTGGTTTATACGTTCCACAGACGAGCAGTGACCCGCAACAGCAAACGACCTGTCACCCAGCCTTGTTTTGGTCAGTGGCAGGCACGGTAGTGGGAAGTGTTACATTGTAAATTCTCTTAGGTGCGATTTTTTATACTGCAGGTATACTATATGAGCTATTGCACCACAACAAGACTACTCGATAGACAGACGTTGAAAATGCAAGGAAAGACAATGCAGGGATTGGAATGACGATCAAATCATATCAAATCAAATTTCACTGCACAGCAGAGGACTTAAGAAGCCTCTAGCACATTGCTGAAAAATAAAACGATGCAATACGAATGACAAACAATAAAACGATTAAGGCAGCCAACATTACATGTATACAGTACTCAATGAAACGACATTAAGATAATGTAGACATCACACAGTTGACTGCATAAAATCTCAGTAAATACAGTTTTAGCCTCGTACATATGTGACAGTTGGATCTTCAGTGGGTGCAAGTTTTGGCCGAGGGCTGGGCAACTCCGCTGACGGGTTTCATGCGTGAAAGAGAGTTTTTGCAAAGCCAACACTTCGGGTGTTTGTTGGACGGTGGCACGACCAACCAGTCGATCCCAATCGTCTTGCCGGTCAGCACGGTAGACAAGCAGAGACTGGAGGGCGTTCCAGCTCTGTCGCTACGCTACGATGGAAAACTCGTCGCCATCCTACGAACTCCGGAATTTTACGAACATCGCAAGGAGGAGCGCAGTTGTCGTCAGTTCGGCATCTGCAACAGCGGACACCCGTACGTCAGAGTAAGTTACCGCACAGTTGTCACATTGTACTCAGACTGCTGACACATGTGTAGGCAAGTTAGTAACATGGTAAGAAAATTTAGACACGGCGCCAAAAAAACTAAGAGTCGTCACCCGCCGGCGACTAATATTTGAATAATTTATCGATATCATTATGCCTTGAATAAATGTGTTATTCATTCATTTATTATTATCTTAATCTGTCTGTCTGTCTATTTATCTTTATATTTTCGTAAAAAAACGTATTATAAGGGTGGTGATGGTATGCATCTACAGGGAGAAAGGGAAATGCCGACATTTACCTACAACTGTAATTCAACATACTTAGGCTATAGACAGACATTCATCAGCGTTGTTCCAGCCCCTTGCAGTTGTATAGGCCGCACGGTACCGCGCGGAAACGTATGTATCCGGACTAATCGAACGCATGAAAACATATTACCATGTTCACACTACGTTCGGCACCGCACGTTTCCGCATGCAGCAGTACGCTGACATCGAACATGTCTCGAATATAGAGCGGACAGTTGCGTACTTTTTGCCGTATCTGTCCGCAGTAGTCCGTGCGGAACGCACGTTTCCACACGGACTACTGTTCGTGAAACCAAAAAAACCTCAACGAATGATTACGTGCGACATTTGGCCTATATGACGTCACACTTTATCATTACTACAAAGTCACAGAAAAACAAAGAAGTAAAGAAAGAAGCATGGAAAGATGCGGCAGGAGAGCTGGGAACTACAGGAACTTAACAGTTACTGTATTGTCACATTGTTTCGTCACGCATGATTCTGCCGCAGCAGTGCCTGCCCGAATGGCATTACTTTCATGGTAAGTAAGTAAGTACCGGTAAGTATGAATCTATATTATAAAAGATCGGGGACGTGCCGCCGTGTCGTGCCTACATATGCGGACACTTGCGTACTCTCTCTGCAGATAGCCGCATGTTTGCCTGTGCTCGCTGCGTTGTGCGGCACCGTGCGGTGCCGTGCGTTTTCATGCGTACACATGCGTCGCGGAGACGTGCGGTAACGCGCGCAGTGTGAACGGGGTTTTACACTTTAGTGCGTATACGTGCGATGCAAGCGCAGAAAATGCATTGTGTGTCATGTTGCGTAGATGATTTACGAGAGTGGAGACTGGCTGTGTGGAGGAGACCTGGAAGTACTGGAGAGGATCTACTGGAATGATGGACTCGATCATTACCGACTGACACCCAACGAACTTCGAGCTGTCTTCAAGAACATGAACGTACGTAATAGGCTTTCGTATATCATCTCGTCGTAATTGTTATTCTAAAATGGTGTAGTAGGACTGGTAGGAATGAGACCAGATCTCAACGATCAACTGGCTTCCTTTGGTGCTTTGACACTGTTGGTTCTCCTGACCTGTAAAAGTCGTCCCAAAAATGAATGACCTATAATGTGTGGAGTGGGATGTTAAGTTCTCATTCACTCAGTCATCTCCGTCAAGTCTCTGTCCCTCTGTTCTTTACTTTACCCTCCCCATACATGCAGCTCGGGAATCTGTGGTTGCTGTAGGTTTCCCGGAACTTTCCCCAATGGGTGAAGCGGAGCCCGCGGCTGCCAAGTAGTTTTCGTAACATGTTCAGCCAAAATACAGCACCTCTCGTGATTTTTCGTGAAGGAACCGACATCGTTGACAATGAGGCATTTGGAACTTGTGTGACTGTTGGAAGCTCTTGTGCTGTTAGGACGACGAGAGTTTGGGAGTACATGGAAAACAATTAGTGGGGTCCTGCCCCGAGGATTCTAAACCGTGAAGGCGATTGCCTGCATGAAATTGACGCTTGCGTATTACTGATACGTGTTTATTGTCAGTCTGTCAGTGTGCCCCACGTGAATAGGCCTATCTCTGAAGCGAGAAAGAGCAATGGCTACTATTAAACTCAAATATGAACCCAGGTTCCTGATTAAGAATCTGCCATCAATTTCGCGACTGGAAGTACAGTTCAGCCACTTTGTGCATTTTTCGGTCAAAAATTCGCCTAAAATAGAAGAACTGTATTTCCTGTCGCGAATCATTACCCCAGATATGCAAGTGGAACATACGTCGTATTGGCCTTAACAGGGCCGAGATTTAAAGATGCTGTCGTCACAGCTATGAAAGAGTACCATTTTGCAATGGCCGATTTCCGCTGTGGTCCAGTTGTAGTTTCGTCCCATCAGACACGATACCTTCTCTAGATGACGTCATACGTGACTGTTGTCTGACGCTGATGACGCTATTATGCCGTCGTCGTTCGCTGTTGAAGGCTGACGCTGTGTTCGCGTTTCAACTGCGCAATCCTGTCCACAACGGTCACGCGCTGCTGATGCACGACACTAAACGTCGTCTGCGTGAACGTGGCTTCAAGAATCCAGTTCTGCTTCTTCATCCTCTCGGTATACGTCAGCTCGTCCCCTTCACGCGTATTTATCAGCTGCCGGTAATGTGCCAGCGACGTCGCCATGAAAATATACAAAACACTCTTGCGTGCAGGGATGAAGAATAAGTAAGCAACAGTAGGATTTAACATCCCATTACGGTTGCGCTAAGATAGACTGGCAAGTGTGGCTATGCAATGGATACCTGATAACATGGAGCATGGAGAAGAAAAAGCGTCCAAGAATGACAGAGAGTGACAGTGGTAAGTAAGTAAGTAATGCGCTGGTAGTTTTATATCAACAGTTTTAGGTCGCGTCAATGGACTATTGCGATCGATGGTCCCGACGGCGTCTGTCAGTCTGTCTGTCACGCGGCTTTGTTGTGCAAACACGGCTGGACGGATCGATGTTCTGCGTGGGGTGAGGACGCTTTAGGATTCAAGAAAACATTGCGTTACACAGGGGTTCCGATCCCCTACAGCGAAGGGGAGGGGAGTGGGAAAACATTTGTAGAGCACAGGAACGGCTGACTGGATAGCGATTCTGTTTGTGCTGCAGAACTTATAGAGATTATAGGCACATTGTACTAGACTGTACTGTTCCTCTTTGGCCGTTTGTTTTCTGTTTTTTAGCTTTAAATTGTTTTCTATGAGATTTGGTTTGCACAATGTCATATCGGCTGCAAGGATTATTCGCGGTTTATTCGTCTTTGAACTGACCTTTAGCTTGTCAAGTGTCAAGTGTGGTGTTAAGCCCTATTATTGCTTACAGTGATTTCTCTCCAAATAAGAGTATCGCTGTGCTAAGACCATAGTAACCGGGTAGCTTACTCATTGTGGTGTGTCGTTCGCAGGGGGTTGGACGAAAGATGACGACGTGACGTTGCCGTGGAGAATCAGACAGCACCAGGCGTTGTTGGATGACGGAATTCTGGATCCTGCCAGCACCGTAATGGCAATCTTTCCCTCTCCGATGATGTATGCAGGTCCCACTGAGGTATAGCAATATTTCTTATTTTAACTGGCTTTATCACTAAGTCATGTAGCCATGGAGGCGTGGCGTTGTGGTTAACCACTGCCGCCAGTAAAGCGTAACAGTTTGAACAGCTAACAACTGCGATGTCCGCTACGTAACGGTTTTGGGCAGACTGTTTACTCACCGTCGTGGTGCCTACGCCAACTCAGCCTTCCATTCTCCGCGGTCAGTAAATGCGGACCAGCTTCGGCTGGGAAGGAAAAACAGTGCAGGTAAAACAGTGAGATCCCTTGACAACGCTTGCCATGATTGAGCATTTCTGAGGTAAGTTTCTCGATAAGAAGCGTTATATTCAGTGTTTATACCTTTACCTTTAGGCGCACTTTTACATGATTCACTTCTGTTAAGTATGTTGCAAACATTAGGCAATTACCGATGACTTGGTTCAGGTCCAGTGGCACTGCAAGGCTCGACTGGCGACTGGCGCCAACTTCTACATCGTTGGCCGTGATCCAGCTGGAATGCCACATCCGGACACCAAGGATGACCTCTACAATCCAACACACGGCGCCAAGGTACGCCTTGCATATCTGTCTGTCTATTTGTTCGCAGCTCTCCTCATGTCACGAACCAGTTGTTTTCTTGTTTCATACGGTCTTCCATTCTCGTCTTCAAACTCACCTTTTCCCAAGTATTTTCCTCAGTAGCTTTCTACTTCTCTTCCACGGATTGCTTTCATAGAATTATGACCATTTGGTGTTTTGAAGTCATTTCGATTATATCACTGTCAAGTAGGAGTGGGGCAGATTATAGTGGCCCAGCTGGATTCTCGGTGCATTAAATGTAGTCCGTGTGCTACGTGCTGAAATATTTGGACACCAAAACATTAGAAAAATTGAAACACATATAACAGCTGCATAGAGAGCAAAAGTGGTTTACTTCGCTCATCTGGCTGCATAAGTTGTTTAAACTTTAGTCCTCGTCTGTGTGTCGGTCTGTAAACCTGGGTGTCGGAAGTCGTAACAGCTAGACAGAGACTTGTAATCTTGAATGCAGACCTACTGAGGCACTCTGATCACGAGCCAAAAAGTCGGTCACCCTGACCTACTTAAGCCAGCTGAGCGTTAAAGCCCATGCGGCTTGCTTGTTGGGACACATTATCTCTATTCATGCCCCTGTAGCAGGCTCTTTGCGTCGACAGGTGCTGACCATGGCGCCTGGTTTGACTCAGCTTGAGATCGTACCTTTCCGCGTCGCAGCATACAACAAGCTCAAGAAAGCCATGGACTTCTACGATCCAGAGCGCAAAGACGACTTCATGTTCATCAGCGGCACCAAGATGAGAGCTCTGGCGAGGGCTGGTGACACCCCTCCGGAGGGATTCATGGCACCGAAGGCGTGGAAGATTCTGGTCGATTACTACAAACAGTAGGCACAGGCCTAGTCTACGTGTGTGGTATGTGAGATGTTAGATGCATGATGTTGATGTTTGCGTGGTAGGTAAGGTCACATAGTATGTTGTAGTGGTTTCTAGTCAACTCGGCCCCAAATGAAACCTAACACTGACACTGACCCATGAGAATTAATTCACTTGGAGACGAGTTGTCTGGCACCGGCTGCCGTGATGGGTCAACGTCAGCTTTTTATTGTCACATTGACGAAATATTAGTCTTAACAAATACAATAGTAATATTCTCTACGTCGCTAGCAATGATTCTGGTGCAGAAACCGCTGTCACGTTGACATTTTTACAAGCATAATAGTCAAAACAATCAAAACAAATAATGTTGGCAGAAATGCAGGTTGGCCCATCACTAACCGGTAGATGTACCATGTAGGCGATGGCATCGTCTTTCACTCATTCGGTTTCTGTTGCTAATCAATGTTTCGTTGACCTAGGATTTTATAGGGCTGAAAATTTGATTCACTTTGTTGTTTATTTTAGTTACATACAATGCAGAAAGTGCAGAAATTAGAGAAAAACTCCGCTGTAACTTAATTAGCCATAAAAGTTTTTAATTATGTTGCTTACGAATTCGATACTGCATAAAGCAGTCTGGCACATATATACATTTCACGCGTTGATCAAAAAATACAATTTTTATAGAATATTCTGTAGTGTGTATTCTCTATGTGTCAGAGTATTAGCTGATGGTGTGGAAGACGCCAGAGAAATGTAGTAAAATAACTTATAGCAGTAATACCGGTAATAATTATATAGTTGAATATATCTGTTGTTACTGCTGTAGTCAACGAGTCATCTGCCAGTAAGCAATTTGTTGATGGTTGTTGCGTAGTCTGTCTGTGTGTTACGACCAGTTGTGAACGTACGTGTGATAGTTGCTCATCTTTCACGTTACATTATGTTTAATCTCAGACGTATTTAATTTTTACTTGCTTATTTATTATTCGGTCCTCATAACCCTATAGCCGTCATTTCCACAGTAGAAACTATGTTGCTTGCCAAAAATTACGATAAATGTGAATTTGTCATAGTTATAGAACAAATACTGTCGGTCTTTTTCTGGGTCACGGTGTATATAGTATGTTGCTCACTGTTTATAAAGAATGGTGAGTATGATGTTCAGCATTTGCTCACGAAGCAATACCACTCTCATGATTTGTTAAGTCAGACAGGTGCGCGTTGTCATGGTAACGCACAAACATAACTCACACCGCTGTTTTTGGCGTTTTGTTGACAAACAGGCACAAACCATTGGCTAATTTAGCCCATAGTACTACAAATAGCTTCAATATCGTGGCAAACTTTCACAATTTGTTGCTGCTAATGTATTATAATTTCATACAAGTCTATATATTTAACTATTGATATACTTTATTGCGGATATATGCACCGCCGTTGAAGAGTGCGCGGCTTTCACAGTCACAGACATTTGTCGTCTATTATGTCACATTAACTGTATAGCGAAAGTAATATCTCATTTGTCAGACTGAGGACGTTTTTGTACATGTTGTTACAGCAGTTGTTTTTTGTACAACAGTGTATGTTAGCTTAGTTACTGTAAGTACATGATAGGCCTAATGGAGTAGAAATTGTGTATATGTGTCATCATCGTCACCACGTATTCGCAGCCATTATCGTAATTTTATTTCCTATAATTTCAGCAACTAGATTAATCGTCGTCGTTGTTCTATATGTAGTTGATCATTTGCTCATTGTCAGTGCTATTAGTTATGTGGTCATAACTCTTGTAATTCTGGCTGGACACAAAACAGCAAAGCCATGCCAGGCATACAGGCCTACCTGGCAAAAAGAAATCCATGGGCATTAAAAAGACTCCAGCAGGACAAATAGCTTCAATATTGTGACAGACTTTCACAATTTGTTGCTGCTGATGTGTTATCATATTTTCATTCGAGTACTTTATATACTTTGCAGTTTGCACCGTTGTTGGCAAGTGCGAGGCTTTCACAGATGTTTTTAAGATGTGACGTTGTTTGTATAGTGAAAGTAACTGTAGTGTAGATGTGAGCTGTTAGATTGTTAGAATGGTGTCTTATTCTCACATGTTACTAGAGCAGTTGTTTTTGTACCACGCAAACCAGAATCAGTTAGGGGTAGTTTTCACAGGTTTGCGTTGCGCGTTGCGTTGCGCTGCGTTGCGCTGCGTTGCGCGGCGAGCGATACTATCACAGAAAATAGAAACAATATCAGTGGTAGCTCTAACCGTTCGCAACGCGCAACACAGGTGGAAGCGACCCCTGACTACACTAGTCTACGCTTGTACGAGTTCGTTCTAAAGTGGAAAAGCCGCTCTTGCGACTTGTGACAGATCTCATTGACAGCGAGGCAAAAAGCTTTAGCATCACATGAATCAGCTTAGAAATTGTTTGAAAAATTGCACCTTTGCGCTCTTTTGTACTTGATGCATTTTGGTCATTGGTGTAACTTAATTCGTTTAACTTTTTGTGCACTGGCCTAATTATCAAAATTTGTCAGTGGTTTTGCAGTGAACTTTCTTTTTAATTTGACTGTGCATGGTCCGAATGACTCGGTTTCTCTCTGTTGATCACGTTTACAATGCTGCTAATAACAACAATAGAAAGCAGTTAGTTTTGAGCACATGTCAAATTTTTGTCAGTGCACATTTCGACTATCAAGTAGCCTACTAAGCCTACAATGTACATTTCTTCTGAAATGGGCATAATCGGTTTCAAAAAGGTTGCAGTGCTTTTCGTTCATCTTTTCTTTCACACGACTATTAAACCATCCAGCGTGACAGTTTGTTATGTCTTCATTTGTGCTCGACCATCGACGTGGTAGATGCAAGTTTAGTGCAGTTGTCGACTTAAAAGTAACTTATTCTCAGAGCCTGCTTTAATTACACTCACACGCTGTGGGCAGGGCAAGCCGCATCATTTCTTTTCCATCACTTTTCTTTCACTTTTCCCCTTTTTCTTTCTCACCATCCTTCTCTTATCTCCCCCTTTTCCCTTTCATCGCTTGTTGTAATCACTCCCAGCGAAATTGAATTTTGTGCATCACAACGGTAGAATTGGGCTTATCGTGAATAGCAATTTTAGTGACATTTCTCTTGTGTTAAATTGACCAGATATGTTGCAGATGTCACAGTCGGGACAACATTTCACTGTGTGTAACTATGTTCTTTTAAATTTCGCCCCCCCCGCTCACTCTCTGGGTGCTGGGTGTAGTTGCACAATTTTCGTAGCAGCTTACAGGTCAACCAGATTGGGTTTGTCATTTGACACTGGTACCATTCCACTGCGCTTAGAGGCGGCTGTCAGTGTATATATGGTGGAGTGGTCCTAGTGGAATTGAAGCCTGATCTCGACGATCATCTGGCTTTCTTCGTTGTTTGATGCTGCTGCTTTTTGGATTATCTGACCTCTAAAAACCGTCCCTAAAATGACATACATGTATAATATGTCGAGTGTCCCCCAGTGTTATTTCAGTTATGAAATTCATTTAAGTTACAGTTTAAGTTAGTTTTATACTTAATCTTTTGTATTATATATAGTTAAAGTTACTGAAATAGCAATCATTTCAGTTACTATTAAGTTATCCAGCATTCATTTCAGTTACTTTTCAGTTAGTTAATAAATGCATCGCAGGATAACCAAAATGATTCGCTATATGTTATTCAAAGCACACTAAACCCAGTCACCCTCACATAATCTGTAATTCAAGTAATCAAATCCAGCCAGTCTACACTCTACAGCATGTCATTGAGTTCATCAGTTCACTTTTAGCCACGCTCTCATGTACAAAGATTTTTCCATACGATTACAAGTGCCTTTAGTCAGCAGACCACAAACTGAAAAAAAGTCTTTCAACGAAAGCCTGAGATGCTGGAACAGAAATAACATCCTGTGCCACCAGTGGGACAGCAGCACACTAGGGGTTGGCAACAAGCTTCTGTTGCCAGTACTCGGCAGCAGTACCCTGAACTGGAAGTTGTAAGTCTGTCATGTACTGGCTCAGGTAGCTTCTGGCATTGGTTGCACTGTTCGATGAGCTGCT
>Ga0126335_1001176_pt1 | contig 14267 bp, 12 predicted proteins | sample OlaspJWI45metaG_FD_108409 | JGI IMG/M metagenome (GOLD analysis project Ga0126335, IMG submission 108409) | Marine gutless worms symbiont microbial communities from Oahu, Hawaii - Olavius sp. 1 OAHU.JWI-45 metaG | ecosystem: Host-associated > Annelida > Digestive system > Unclassified | place... | reverse complement strand
TAAAGTAATTTAAATAGAGGCTCATATGCGCCACACAGTGCTTCGTATAACGTTAATGTGGACGTTTTAAGTAAGTTAGTTATCCTTATTGCACACACGACAGACGCATTTGCATTGCAATTCAACAAACATTCAATCAAAACAACAATAATTGGTAAACAAACAAGATATCGTCCGTTATGGGACGTGACGATAGCTAACCCGCCACTGTGCCCAGCGTACGTGCTGCCTTCTTTATGGTACAGTTAATAATAATAACAATAATAATAATGTTCTCTATTACAATTGCAGACATTGCAGTTATTGGAGAAAGCAACGCGGAAACACCAAAAAATGGCGGAATCGTACTTCCGATCGTGAATCTAATGGCAAATTCAGAATCGGGAAGCCCAGATAGCTGGCCCCCACATTGTAGCGGGCCAGCTAACAAACACGTAGCCTAATGAGACATTTTTTCAGTAGGCCTATTAAGGCTGAGTCGATGGGGGCCAACACCAACACCTACTATAGGCCTATATACAACTTTATTCACACCAAAGTGTAGCAATGCAACTGTATATAGGCCTACTGTAAAAGAAAAATATAAACTAAATAAATATACTAGTCGACAGTGTTAACTTAAGTGTACATTTTGCAAAGAAAATTGTCCAATACGCGACGAGGAATTTCTCCCGACGCTTAAGCAACAATTAATTCACTGGGCGGTTTTGTACCAAAGTATAACGACAGTCATTTATAATAATAATATTCGTGGTTTTAAACAGTTTCATTAACCAACCATTGAAACAAAAGTCTAGTGACTTCATGTCAGATTTAGATAAATGCACAGATTCTAAAACAAACAATAACAGGTAAAAAAAAATAAGCTGCAGGGTTACTTCCTCGGGTGCAGTGCGACCCACTTTTCCAAAAATGGTATTAACTGAGCGAAAGAATGATTTTTGTGTTCGTGTATGGTACATCTATATAGTGTCGTAATTGTACTAAATAAACACCTAAATAGCGAAATTCTTTAACCCACGGTAATTGCTCTCCATTACTGGTGGTTATGTTAGCAGAAGCTACATCACAATGTTGACCCACGCGCAGACAACACGATTTCTTTACATTAATTGACATTCCTAACCAGCAGAGTTCTTGCTCACATTTATGCAATAGTTTCTACAACACGCCCACTGATGGTGCAATGAGAATGATGTCATCGGCATACATGATAAGCAGTGGTTTCTGGCGAAAAGAAAAGCAGTCGGTAAGATTGTTAACATATATAGCAAACAGGTGTGCCGACAGTATGGAACCTTGTCTAACGCCAAAATCTAATTTTAAAAACTTTAAAAATAGAGACGTGTGACGTACACTACCACGTACAGGCAGCACAGTGCACTGTTGTAGTGGTCATTCAAAAATCAATAAGAATTTCGACCCCCCTGTAGAATCGAAAACCCTCCAAATAACTGGACTCTGAACTGCAAGCATGTTGACGGAGAGACGGAGAGGCGAAAGGACAGATTCACGAACTAACACCGTCTGCTGCTGTCCATACTGACGTACTTCCATTTAATAAAAGGCCTACAGTCACAGGCACTGCAGCGCACTGGCACTGCACTGTTCTAATGACCATTCAAAAATCAATAGGAAAATGGAAATTTCGACCATCTGTAGAATCGCAACCCCTGAAAATTTCGTTCTGAAATTTGGCACACGTAATTAGATCCGGATCATCACCCCGTGTGCAAATTTTGGGGCAGATCGGCCCAGCAGGGGCTCTCCTCAAATACGTGAAATAAAACACTTTTGTGAATTTTTGACTGTTGTTATTTTTTCTCAATTTCCTCCACAGGTCAAACCGCAGCTCTGGCGCACACGCTTAATGGCTCAAACGACGTGTTTCCACGCAAGGAGGTGCATTTTGGGGGTAGAATACGGGGTGACGTTATTTGGAGGAATGCCCAAGCCCCCTCCAAAAAATGGACGTGAGTAGGCAATTTCAAGCCAAATTGGCGAGATCGTAAAATCGCAATATCTTAGTCGCATTATTTAGCCGATCACGACGCCATTTTGTGCACATACTGAGGGCTAGGAGTAGGGGCCCTAACCAAAATATGCAAATTAGGTCAAAATTAACTTCATCGAGTCAAGGGCCATGGACATAATAAAAACTGTGTATTATGTTTATGGCAAGTGAGGTGATTAAATTAATTTTTGCTGTTTTGGATGTCATTTAACAGTAGCCACTACACAGTTATTATAAAACGACAGTTTTTGTACATGAATAGATTACAATGGTCCAAAAAGTGAGAACCGGTGTCGTTTTTGCCTCTAATTTTCTCAAATCTTGACCGATTTGCCAAATTGTTTCACTTGTGTTGTAATTGTGTTGTAAGGCGGATCTCTCCGATCCATACGCTTTTAAGTATAGCACATGGCATGAAAATGGATTTCTAAAAATTTCCCCAGGTATGCAACAACATGCATAAAATTTGGCGGGAAATGTTACATGATTCTTGATAGACATTTTTTACTCTTTCAACGGTGAAAAAAATTGAAAATCTGTTAAGATTTGACGACGTTAGAGGCAAAAAAAGTTGCCGGTTCTCACTTTTTGGACTACTTAGCAGTTAGAGCAAAGTCAGCCTAAGCGGGGAAACCGAGCAAAAATCTCATGAGCGAGCGAGAAAATGGCTTTTGAGTCGCTCCGAGGTCTACAGGTACGACGATGCTTGGCTGGTTAAACAATTAATCGATATTTCATAGGCCTACCTGTAGCTCGGCCACTACGTGGACAACTCGGACAACAGGCCTATTGTGAGTTGTGACCATCGAAAATACCCCTGGCCATGCCCTGGCCGGGCCGAGCGTATGTGAGCAAGTTCTAGCAGCATATATTCAACAATAGGTCTGGTCGGGCACCGTACAAACGCGTCGAAGCGCAGCTGTAGGCTTACTAGCGGTGGGGGCCTACAGACAATACGGATGTCGCCGCTGCAGATGATCAGTCTGCCGTCTCGTCTTTAACAGAGATAGACCTAGGCCTATGCTATTTGCTGTTAGTTGGCTGTTAATAACGTGCACTGTCGTGACTTACATTTTATTGTATGCCTCTAGGCCTATAGTTTCTGATTTCTATATCCTCTGCAGCAAGCATTGAGATCAAAGACGCTTGCGGCAGCTGCAGAGCAGGTAAAGGTTGCGGCGACGCGCTCCACCGACGTCTGCAGGCTGGACGGGAGTAGATAGTGCCACGTACGAAATCATCTCCTGCCAGCCCAAGTTCTTGTGATACACTGTTTCGTCTTCAGTTTATCGGTCCGACTGTGAATCATCGTTCGTCACCGCGCCGTGCCGCTCGCAGCCAGCATCAAATATCATCTAGACCTACCTATAGGCCTACATCGAGCGGCTTTCAGTTCATATCATGCAGTAGCTGCTGCTGCTGAATACTCATGTTGCAGCCGATACACAAGCTGATGATTCGTATAGGCGCGTCTGTTCGAAATTGATTTAGACTCAATCCGTCAGTTGCTGCAGCTTCGTTAAATGTATCATCAGGTTAGTATGAAATTTGAACATTTTATTGCAGGCTTACAGCAAACATTTGAGAAATTGGAAACTAAATAAAGTTGAATCTCAAAGATTTGCATTTGTATAAAATTATTTATTGATTATAATCAGTTCAATTTCAGCAGCATGGCCAACAGAGAGCATGGTCAGAGAACAGAGTGTCCGTCAGATTACGTCCTTACCGCATTCGACAACTACATGTATGCCGGTGAGAAATTACAGAGGGAGAGACAGGCAGAAACCAGACACAGTCATGACGAATATGAATAAACTGCATGATAATTACTAGACCTACATTAGGGCCTTTAACGATTATAATTTAAAATTTTAGTAGTCAACTTTGAAAAATCTAACGATTAATTAATTGTTAATTTTGATTACAGGGCAAACAAAAATCGTCAGACTTTTTCGTTAGTGATTGTTTTTAGTATCTTCATTTCAGTTGCCGTGCGTCACCGTGTGGTCAATATCGTGATGGCTCCGTTGGCTGACAGTGGCACAGCGGACAGTTGGACTACGTCGACGACGGTTGGGACAGCAGCCAGCAGCGAGTTGATGCCGACAGTCAAGTGTGTCCTAGTCGGTGACGGAGCCGTCGGTAAGACATCGCTGCTCGTCTGCTACGCCGCCAGTGAATGTCCGTCAGATTACGTCCCTACCGCATTCGACAACTACGCCGGTGAGAATCGTAGGGTCGGGATGAATTAGGACTGACTCAGTAGTGACCGGTGGTGGTGCGTGGTTAATATACTGACCACTTTGTTGTCTAAATTACGAAATGCTTTAAGTACAATTAGATGCCGGTCACCGGGAAGCTTTGCGTCCGCTTGGCCCGAGCTAATAATAGCTTGTGACGTCAGATGGCGTAGCTTATTACAGACACAGAGAGACAGACAGAAGGACAGACATCACAACCGGGTTACATATTGCGTCTTTCGCCTGTACAGGCGCGGACGCAAAAAATAAGCCGATTATGTTAACAACTCCTTGCTGGCTATAACAGATGAGAGTAGGAGACTAGTAAATGACTTAATGTATCCAATATACGAAGACGAAGTTTTTGCACGTTATGCATATCACTTTCGTTAAGTAGGCCTATAGGACAAATCGCTGTAAAATATTCGAGTGACGTAGATAACTTACATTAACCATATAATATAATTTAATTGTTGTAATTTCTATTATTTTTTGCTGAGTTATTGCGATCTAGTTATCATTTTATGGCGCTGCTTACCACTTATGCGAAATCGCTTAGTTAGCCTATATACGTGTTTGTCGATGTCTTAAGTTGACGCAGGCCTACTGCACGGAGTTAAAAAGAAGAAGAAGAAGAAAATTTATTTGCCAAGAAGGCTGGTTGCAAGAAAGGGCTTCTGCTTATCGACGCTGGCTACCATACACACAATAAAACAAAAATAGACCAAATATACACAATCATTAGGCCTACGTGCTGAAACAACTAAATCAATGTCTAGTGTCTAAGCACTGACAGTAATACAGTACACAATTCACAGTTGCCGATTATTACTTATTTTTATCAGCATATCTTGTGTAAATAATTTTTAACTGTAGTTTAAAGGAATTTGGAGACCGAATCTGCTTCAATTGATCAGGTAATTCATTCCACAAGTGGCTAGTTTTAAACTATACTAATTTTTTTACCAACAGCAGTTTGTGGGGACAGCAAATATAAATCACTGCTACTTCTAGTACTATAGCTATGAACTGCAGAATTTGGAACAAAATAGCCGTCAAAAGCTGCAGGCAATTTATTGCTGTGATACAAAAATTTGTGCACCAACAAAAGTGTCTGATAATTGTGCAATTCTGGAATAGGTAAAGTATTATACTTTAAGCTATAAATGTGTACGTGTAACAGTTGTTGTTCGCGTCGACGACAAACCAGTTAAACTTCAGCTTTGCGACACGGCAGGACAGGTCAGAATTTTGTCTTTTTGACTTTTCGATTGCAGTTGCAATCTTAGTAGTTTAATTAACTTTCAAACTTCGTTGACGTGGGCATAGGGATCGAGAAATTTTGTCACACTCACACATGTTGAAAAGAACAGCTAAAGTTTTGAACAGATGATCCAGACAGGTAATATGAAATGGGTTAGGCTAATTGGACAGTGGTGACAACTAAATTGGATGGCTGACCCACCGCGTGGTTAATTTACCGGTTCACCTGTGCATCGCGCGCACCTGTCGCTGTTGTCATTGTTAGCGTCGTCGCCGCCTAGTTCTGCGATGTGTCGTCTTTGTCTCGTTACGTACAAACAGTTTGGCGCCATCTCATCTCGAAATTCCGTGAATAGTCTTCAAGTCACGGCCGTTACTGCCTGTATATACTGTAAACGTTAAGCCTACATTCCTTGTTTGTCAATATTTTTTACCTCGTAAGATGCTGCATGTGTGACAGTCGCTGTCTGTAAAAGACTGAAGAGTAGACCTATTGGTGTTCATGAAACTGCTTGTAACCTGCTGAGTAAGAAATGATTACATGAAATGATTATCGTGCTTCTATCGGATAATTGCAGATAATTGTCGCACGTAATCGTTTACTCCCACAGGGCTACAGTGTCGCCCAAGGACCGATATGGCTTCGGACCTAAGGACCGAAGTGGCAAAAGACCGAAGTGGATGTATACATCGATCTTAGACCGAAGTGACCATTCACCGAAGTGGCTGCACGCCCATTCAAGAGAAACCCTAAGGTTTTGCAGTCGTGCGGTATGGCAATGAATTAAGTTAGTGCAATTATGTACGTTATTTGTTGTTCTTCAACCTATAGCTTACTGTACTTTCAAGTGCTGCGACCAGTGCGTGGTTAAATTTCAGTGCTAAATACAGAGCTGTCGGTGCTCTACATGTACATCATGTCTCAATCATGGTCTCGTCTGCTACACTGTTTCCCATAAGCTTATACGCCGATATATGAACTGTTGCAATATTGGTTTTCGACGAAAATGTAATTCACGTAGTTCAGCAATGTTACGAAGTCAGTCTAACTTGGCTTAACTACAAGTTTGATGTTGTTGCGTGCACTGCAGTCATTCGGAGTGGTGACGGATCTAGATCTCGACTCTCGATGCAGCCAGTAAGTACAGTAACACGAACAGTCTGAAAGATGACAAGTCGACTCGATGTCATGCTAAATACGTCCGTTTCCACTGAATGCTTCTCTCGCAGTCTGAGTCATCCAGCTCAGTATATGTACGCATACTGTGCAGTGCATGCCACAGTGATCGCTTTATCTTATAAGGCTGATATGATTTCTGCGCTGAGTCGCGATTTTTCTCACAGTGCTTTCCCATATGAGCTAATCATACGAACACGGTCTTCAGTCTGGTCTTCAGTCTGCTCATCTTCCAACAACCTAACGTCTGATTTTGTTTTCGGATATTTGCAACGTTGTGATACATCGCACACATCTAACGAACGTTGGCGACATCCTCTACTAAAAATAAATTTCAGTTGGGGTTTGTGGGTTGGCAACTTGGCATCGCTGAAAATCGCATTGTTTATTTGTTTTCGAGGGAGTTATGTGTTCTCTTTCAGTCATTTTCGTCATTCGCGAACTATGCAGTGCTCTAGTTTCCCGATGCTCAGAGGCATGCTTCAGCGGTCGGCAGGTGTAAAGGTCGGACAGGGACATTGTTGTCAAAGCAATTTGTCTGTCAACGTTATCTTCTATTTTTGACAATAAAATGCGCTGTTCGTCGTCTGGTTTGCAGCCGTCAGTTCACGCTTGGTAATTGTCGAATTGGCTTAAACTCGACCTATACATATCATCAACCGTCTCTACCCTATACACTGTGTCTCAAAAAACGGATCCGTACGATTTTTGGCATAACTTTGCCAAAACAAATCAGTTGTGGATAATTTTTGGCAGAGAAGATCAAGAAGCTATTGCCTACTAGTTTTGTCTTATAGTTTGGTATAGATCGAGAAACACCTGCGTAGTTGCTATGACAACAATAGCATCATAGGAAAAGAGCGCGCCGGTCTACCGCGCAACTTCGACAGCCAGGTGCCTTAGGAAACACGCGTCACTTTTTATCATAACTCCACCAAAATGCTCTAATATCAACATCATTTGACGTGCACGCCAATCAGTCCGCACCTTAACAAAGTTGAATACAAGATTTGGCGCTGCATGCAGGAGCACACACAAAGCCAGCCAGTACGTGACATGGCCCAGCTGAAGCAGCGACTGGTGGAAGTCCGGGCTGACTTTGAGCAGACCATTGTTAACAAGGCGATAGAACAGTGGAGCAAGCAAGCCTTTCTCAAAACTAAAGGACAACACTTTGAACACTCGCTATTTATGATAACTCGCATCGTGTAAACAGATGGAATGTTTTAAACTACTATAATTATCAGTGAAGACCGTAAGAAACTCCATTGTCGAACTTGAGCGGTAGATCAGCGCGCGCTGTTTTGCAATCATGCTATGGTTGGTATAAGTAACCACGCAGGTGGTTCTCGACCTATACCAAACTTTTTAAGCACGACTAGTAGGCAATAGCTTCGTGATCTTCTCTGCCAAAAATTATGCCTGACCGGTTTGTTTTGGTGAAGTTACGCCAACAAAATCGTAGGGGTCCAGATTTTTTAGACACGGTGTATAATTATTATTTCGTGCATTCATATGATTCATTTGCATCTCCAAGAGATACTTGTTCACAATGTTTGACTGTTTGGTGGATAGCTTAATTAGACCCATGCACGCTTTAGGCTTCTTTTGAAAGCACCTTTAATTGAGGCTTTGGCACATAGTAACTTTTTGTTTTCGGGCGCCAAGCGTATATTTCGTCATTTCGTTACTTGCGAGTTTTTGAACAAGCACAGCTGTCGCGGAGAAACTAGATTTGGTTATAAATTGCTGCGGTCAGTGGGTGCAGTCAGTCACTGTTCGCATTCACATACGATAACTAATTGCAAAATAACGGTAGCGGTCGTCCATAATACCGGGTTCAACTGTACGTGGTGTGGAGGTGAGCGATCATTAATGTCTTGTGAGCAGTGAAGCGTGAACGAGGAGCACGTTGTCACAATCTCGGTCATGCGCTCATCATACACATTGCATCTTAACACGCTATCTTTTGTGTGAGGCAAAACATGGAGCTCTCGGCATTCATTTCTGTCATCATTAATGTAAAATGTTGGTTAAATGCAACATATAGGCCCACGAAGAACGTGCAAAGCACATGCAGAACAAGAACATACAAATGCATAGCACTATTTCGTTCCGAGTTAACGTGGAGATGGCAAATGAAAAGCGACCAAGTTGTCACCGATAGTTATTGTGCGGCCATGTCCGTCACTGACCACACTGAGTCCGGACCACCCAACAGTGCCGCCCCCAGCCCGGGTGCGCGCAGATGGCGTGGGGCGAAATGACCAAGACGTCACAGGTCGCTATGTTATTGTGAAGACGTTCTTTGATGTCGATTTGTCGCGATCAGCTGCAGCTCATTGAAAGACCGGTGCTCGCTCGCGAACAACAGGCAACGGTGCAACCCATCCTCACTGTGAATGGACGTTGACCGCGTGAACTGAATTTCTGAGCACAGAACCATTGTGCTGCATGCCTGATAGTCCAAGAGGCGTAGAAACAAGTCGTTCTTTCTCCGCGTCCCATTCCCACGTATTTCTGTTCATTATTCGCTTGTTGACAGCGATAAATGAATCACCAATTATGTACTTCCTGTTTTTTGTCCACCGGTTTTCCTGGCCGGTGAAGTTTGTTGGGATGACTGCAAAGCTATAAGCTGTGAGTTGTGCTGATTTCACCAGACAATCCTTTCAGATGACTTTGAATGACCTTTAAGACCATAAAATCATCTGAGGTGAACTTGTAAAGGCTATTTTGATCGCGCGACGCGTTGCATGTAAACGCGTTATCCTGTTACTGTAGTTCTGTAGCGTTACAGTCGATAACAATGTCATGCGGCGTGTGCAGCTGGAACTGGAGTCGTTACGGACGCTGTGTTACGACAACACGGACGTCTTTCTCATCTGTTTCTCTGTTGTCCGTGTCTCGTCATTCAACGCCGTCGCAACGCGCTGGCTATCAGAGATACGCCGGCTCTGCCCGACTACTCCGATCATCCTGGTTGGTACGCAGTGTGACAGGCGAGATTCCGTACCGGGCCCCGTGGTATCTGACGACCGTGCCGCGGCGCTGGCTGATCGTGTCGGCGCCGTCGCCTACCTGCCGTCTTCCGCGTCGTTGTCGCTCGGCGTCAAGGCCGTCTTTGACGCCGCCGTCGCCGTCTCACTGAGCCGCCGTGGACTCGTCGCCGGTAACGTGACTTGTAGACCCGCTCTGAGCGACCTGTTGAGTCGCTCGACGTTCAATGACAACTGTCGCCTGACACTACACCTAGCGACTGACGGCCGCTTGGGCTTAGGTTCGCTGAATGGCGTTCCGTCGAATAGCGCAAGAAAGCGACGCTGGAAAAGACTGCTTTGTTGTTTCAGCGAATAGTGGACCGATACGAGACGTATTCTGCGTGGTTCGCTTCGTCAGCTTTCAACTCTTGCTCACGCTTTGATGCTTGTTTTGACCTTACCGCTGACAGTGATAGACTAATTTCACGACCAATATTAGATTAATAGTTTGCTGACTGGAGTCGGGTGACTTTACGGCAGATAATTTGAGTGCATGCAACACGCAAACAATAGTTGTTTCGCACGTGCAAAACGCACTTTATTTCTGGCGAAAGTGCGTGCACTTTAACGCACTTTATTCTGTGAACGCACTTTACAATCTATTATAATAATATTCAGTTCGTATGTCTATATGTCTGCTTGTTTGTTCGCTTATATAGCTCGGGAACATGTGCGACTATCGCCTCCAAATTTTCAGGGTAGATTCCGAGCGCCCCAGGGATGGTTTTTGGTGCAAAAATATCGGGAAAGGGGCGAAAAATTGTTATTTTTACGTTTTTAGGGCCCCTATAGGCTAAGCACGTGCAGCCTAGATGTTAGGCAACGTGATTATTGGAGCGTGACGACCGTGCATCACGGATACAGTAGGCCTAATTAATGCAATGCAGTTTACGGTGTTTTACGGTTTACATTTCACAGTTAACATAAAATAATACATCCTATAACTCAATTTGGTTATGGAACCGACCAGGTAGCCTCTTTCATTTGTATATTAACTTTTAAGACATAGGCTACACACCAGACCTAGCTTGAGGTTGATCATGAACGCACTTTTCAGCGCATTTTAATGCAAGTGCATTAACGTTTTTGTTTTTGCTATAAACGTGCGTAACAACTATGACGCAAACAGTACCGTCTGATAATGATAAAGTTTTGATTTTTTTTGTTCCAAGTATTAACAGCAGGTAACGCAAGTAGGCTAATTTATGTCCTTTCTTTTAGTGGCCAGCCACAATAATATTGAGCATCGAGTAATTCAGAAATGGAGTATTTTGTCATTTGTAATCGTATTTCAGGCTATATGTCATATGTAGGCTGCCGCTGTACCCTACAACAGTAGTCGTGTTCCAGCTAGCATATGATGCTAGATAGCCTAGTTATGGTATCAGCTACAACTACAACATTAAAAGGTTTACAATCAACTCGTTCCCCAAGGCTAATCTAACCCTGGCCCTAAATCCTAACCTTAACCCTAACCTACCCTAACCTAAACTCCACGAACGAGTTGAGTTAGGGATGAATTGACTTGGGGACGACTTGACTTCGGACGAGCGGCGACGAGTTGACTGCCCCCCCCCTCCCCAACAAAATGCAGCTACTACATAATTACATGCATTCTGTGGTTTATATAATTATTCAGCTTACTGAAAGACATAGGCTACGCAGTTCTAACTTCTATACAGCAACATATTTATTAACTGATTTGTCTCAAAAACTGTGTTAATCTTTACGCCATGCTACTACGTACAGAAAACCGAGTCCCAATAGCAGAGATGGGAACAAGACAGTAAGTAGCAAGACCGAGACAAGACAGTAATCTTCAAGACCGAGCCCAAGACCAAGACAGTAAACTCCACGATTAACACAACACAAGACAGTACTCTTTTAACCTTTCAGAACAAGGAGCAGACAGTGAAGATATTCATTTTATAACAAAACGCCTTTATTGTTCCTGTTGCTAGTCTGTTGTGTCTATTTGTCAACTAGTATAATTTTTATTATTTCTTGTTTTATTTTTGGTATTATTGTTGTTTGAAACAGTATGATAAAATTTAACCATAACTTTTGTTCGTTGAAAACGAAACACAATTTCCGGATGTTTCCCACAAAAAGTATCAGTTGTTTTGATCATGATATCAAAATATTAGTAACGTAGTCAGAACTCTTGAATGAATTCTTCATTGTGGTTCAGCTTCATGGTGGCATGGTTGTCAGGTGGTTATCGGTCTGGATTTCATTCACGGATGACCGACAAGAATGAAGGCGAATTAAGTGAAAAAGTCGCTGTAGGCGTGCGTCGACGGTAATAGCTAATGGGTAATACAGTGAGTCATGAGTAATGCGTCTTGTCAGTAGCCAGGTGTCTTGAACTGTCTTGCTCTCGAGACACAAGTCCAAGACAGTAAGGGCAAGACCAAGACCAAGACAGTCAATTTACTTCTCGAGACTGTCTCGAGACGAGACACTGTCTCGAGACTTCGCATCCCTGCCCAATAGACCAACAAAATACCAATGCGGTCATTTTTGAGAGCTTCTACGCCATCGTAACTATTATACCGCTGTACCAGATCATCAAATGTATATTATTACTACTGTACTACACATGTTGGACGTTTTTCACCGAAGATGCTTCATGCTTGTGTACCACATGGGGCATTTCATGTCGAGATCACGTTACCAATGACGATAGAGTTAACGAAGAGGGCTGGGATGGAGGACCTTTCGAATATTGTCAAAGTGAGAAGACTTACACTGAGAGGGCATACGCTATGGCTACCACCAGCAATAGACCGGCAAGCGTGGCTATGCAGTGGGCATGTGATGGAAACAAGAGAAGAAAAGGACGTCCAAGTAAGACATGGGGACAGACAGTCCAGGAAGATTCTCAGGAGATGAGAGTCAGTTGGAGTGGTGTTCACAGAGTGGCCAGTGATCGCAGTCGGTGGAAAAACCTTATCGCTCCAGCAGGAGTGGGAGGAGGATCTAAGTCTAAGACTGAGACTACAGCCATACGCTATCGTGTTTACTTTACTGCAGCAATAAACTGATACGTTACGTCATGATGTTTTGTTTACACATATGCTCTGACGTCACGAATAGCTTAGAGGTGGAAAGTGTTAACATCAGGGCAAGTTTAACATCTCGGTACTTGTTAACATCCGAAGCTAATATCGCTGCTGTAATCTAGTTCCAACATTCGCAGATACAGACGACTGACTTAGCAAAACGTCAGTCAGAAAATTGGTCCGAAAACTGGAGTAGCGAGGCTGGAGGTTTTCGCTATCAAGCTGCGCTGTGTTGCTATTGGCAACGAAGACATACAATCCAGCGAGTTTAGTCTGCGATGCCAGTCACGAAGAAAAAGGTACAGGTGACCATGTCAGAGCCAGTAGTAAACCACGCGCAGCCGCATATCAAACCCTCAAAGCGAACAAAAAAATCGAAGGCAAGTGCCAAGGCGGAAGCAGACTGTCGGTCTTTCACCCGTTTGCTGACGTACGACGACATGCCCACAGAAACGAAGACTTCATTTAGCACACCTTGGCCCACCGATGAATCCATGCCGCCCAACTGTGAAGGAGACAAAGCTGGTGTTGTACTGGAGAAGCTGGGAAACGAGAGGACGATGTTCGAGTCACCTGAATCGCGACGTTCACGTGACTTGGACACTTACCATGCTCTGTTCGGACCGGGCGGTCAGATGATGATGTCAGAACACCCTCGCCATTACGACATCTTCGAGCTGCATCGCAACATGAGGATTCGTCGTAAAAAGCAGACAGAAGACACGCACGGCGAACTCTTTGGCGACACAGTGCCATTGGGCAGGCCTACTTCGACGTCCGTGGCTGTTACACGTGACCGATTGTTCGGCGAAAAGGAGGAAGAATCGGCTGCTGAACCGCCCAAAGAGGCGCCTAACATTGTCGAGGTAAGAAGACGTTTGGTACTAATTGTAGTACTCTGACTGATCACGTGATTGCACTATAGACCTACCAGGCACTAGGCAGCATAATTTCTGCGGCACTCCTGAAGTTTCACTACCTCACATGCAAAGTACGCTACAGGTTTAGGGATAGGGTTTAGGGTTAGGGTGTGGTAATCATAAGTCATGGTAATCATAAGTCATTTCATGTGAGGTAGTGAAACTAAGAGCGCCACTTCTCCATTGCCGTCAGCACTTATCAGACTCATAACCATAGATCCATCCACGGTCCACCATTGTGGCATTAGAGCCAATGATATAACTCATTGGTTGGAGCAACTGGCTCGCAATTCAAGTTTTCATTGTTTTTGAAGGACTTGCAATTTTGCTAATTAATGTTCAGAAACGCTCTGCAGATGCGATCTTTTGTATTGTATTTGTCTCTATGTGCAGATTGTGCATGTTAGTATTTCTATAACCCATTAGGAAACCTAAACTCCGGGCGCAGCGGCCCGTGAGCGAAGCTCATTAGAAGCGCCTCATTGCAGCTCGTATTCGATGCGGCTATCTCTAAATTACTTTGGCATCTTGTTTCTCATTGCTT
>Ga0126335_1001174_pt1 | contig 14273 bp, 10 predicted proteins | sample OlaspJWI45metaG_FD_108409 | JGI IMG/M metagenome (GOLD analysis project Ga0126335, IMG submission 108409) | Marine gutless worms symbiont microbial communities from Oahu, Hawaii - Olavius sp. 1 OAHU.JWI-45 metaG | ecosystem: Host-associated > Annelida > Digestive system > Unclassified | place... | reverse complement strand
TTTTTTTCTTTTGATGCTACCGTATTTTCGGTGAATAAAGATTTATATATTACCTGAGAGGCAGTTAGGCTGCGAGCAGGTACCGTTTTTGGCGGCGTCTGTCTGTGCGTCTGTCCGCAGAAAATCTCGAAAACTACTGATTAGAAATTGATGTAACTTGGTAAGATTACGAAACCATGGTAAATGCTAGATGTTTTTGGAAGTTGGTGACATTTGACCTTGACCTTTGACCTCAAGACCTGCGCCTAACACAATGTTCCATGGGCCCCCGGAGTGTTCAACCCTACCATCATCTTGATCTGTACAACCATTTTTGCACAGTTAAGCCGAGAAGAGTCGTGTGACAGACAGACAGACAGACTGACGGACAGAGAGACGTCGCGAACATCGGTAAGAATAGTCTGCATCTCTGCAGCCAAAAAAGGAAATAAGAACCAAAAGTAAATAAAACTTATAAATTGTCAAAAAGACTAATAATTATCTTTAAAAAAAGTATCTTTAAGAGATTACAGCAGTCAGTCTTGACAGTTAGTGACAGAGCATGTCGACGAGGTGTAGCTGATGGACGGAAGAACATATTGTTATGCACGTAAACTGATGGGAAATTAGCAGTCATCGCCCGCAGGCCACAGGTATACATGCTATACTGTAGGGTGCAAACGAGTCAGGTAAAGCTGTCAGGTATTATTACCTGTATTACGAGTATCGCCGGTGTGCCATCCAGGACAAGCCACCTGCACGTCGAGATACGCTGGTGTTCGGGCAAACCGACTCTGCCCGGACATTCTGCCCCCATACCTGAACTCAGTTAAAGTTACGGTGGCATGTTTGGAGAAAGCAGTCCGCTCCACATCGAATGCGGGCAATGTTCATATTTATACAACTTTATTTACACCAAAGTGTAGCAATTCAACTGTATACTGAAAATGAAATGGGAAAAATATAAACTAAATAAACATACTAATCGACAGTGTTAAGCGTACATTTTGCAAAGAAAATTGTCCAAGCTATTATACGCAACGAGAAATTTCTCCCGACGCTTAAGCGACAATTCACTGGGCGGTTTTGTACCAAAGTATAACCGACAGTCAACTAAAGTCCAACGACTTCATGTCAGATTTAGATAAATGCATAAACTCTAAACCAACCAATAACACAGGTATGCATTTTTCTATAGGCCTACTATACGGCAAGCATAATTTGCTTCCACTTCTCTTCACGCCGTCTAATACAATGTACCGTGCCTTGCGCTCCCAGGAGTCTTCATCCGGAACAAGATCTCGATCCGTTCAGCCGTTTTTGCATAGCGCAGCCGAATGACAGACCGACACACCACGCTACACGTGATCGGTTACAATAGACTGCATGAAAGGGGAATAATAAATGTTCGTGATTCAGCCAGGCTACATATGACTTTCTGATGACGGCCAGGCACCAAGTACGCCGGCTATTCATCCTCCTCCCGTGTGAGGCGCTTTTTTCGCTGCCGGAGGGGCTCCGTATTTGTTTAGCATCGCATACAACAAGTGCCGAGCGCCGGCAGCTATGGAGAAAGAGAATCAATTGCTTGATTGATTGATGGAACGTAGTCTATCGGTCACGGGTAAATGCGGATGTGGCTGTGCGGATGTTGTGACGGTATGCTATGCGTATACTAAACCCAACCTTAATCCTTACGTTAACCCTAACACTAACTCTGACCCTATCCCTAACCATAGGTTTAAACATCCCTACACGTCCGCAATTTACCAGTGCCCGTGTTTAGCTATTAACGTCTATACATTCAAGTCAACGCGTAATAGATCATTTCAGGGACGAGCCTTTCCAGTTTCCATGCAGTCGATTGCTATGGTGCTGACATCGATACACCGCACAACAACGGAGAAAAATACACGCGCAACGCGAACAAGTAGCCAAAGTAATGTTGGCGAAGGCCGCATCGAATCCGTGCTACAGCGTTCTTATATACATTGCAGTAAATCAAATTTTCCGTTTCTCCTCGCCGTATGGGGGTCGGAAGTTCGGAGCCTCATCCGAAACGATGTGCCTATGAGGTCGGCAAAAGTCTCCACTGCCAACATGACCTCAGCCGCACGATGTAGGCAGTGACTGACAATGGACAAACCTTTAAATGATATTGTCAGTGCCTCGGTGAATGGCAGTTACTTGGCTAAACTGCGTATGTTATTTTATGTTCATATGATGATTTGTGTTATATTATATGCACTGTCGTGCGTGGCAGATATTGTGTAATCCAGCAGTCGTGCTGCAATACAAATAAAACGATTATTATTATTATTATTATTATAAGATAATGGATATTTAGCTGCATTATAGGCGCATTTTAATGACAGGAATAAAGTGCATATAATATGCATTTTTCTGTTTCTTTTTCTACAAGACCTAACACACGAGCTTCACACAGTGAGTGACGGTGATGTATTCCAGCAATATAACGTACGCTACACCTATTACATCTTGCAGGTGCGGTAATATAGCATACGGCCCCACGTCGGCTGCTGTGCTGCGGTTGCTGATGTTGTTGGCAGTCGTCGTATCTTGATGATACAATACATCGGCCCTAGGCGTGCCGTATTGGCCCGCGCCGTTCACTGTCCGTCCGTACCGGTGTGCTGGCCTATGCGCGTTGCGTCGCCCGCGGCGTCGCGTACCGTATCTCTACGTGTCACGTCGCTTGTCTGTCTGCTTGTTTGTGTGCGTGTCTGTGTGTGCGTCTGTCCGCACAAAATCTCGAAAACTCTACTGATCAGAAATGGATGTAACTTGGTAGGAACATGAAACATGGTGAATCCTAGAAGTGGTTGGAAGTTGGTGACATTTGGCTTTGACCTTTGACCTTGAGAGCTATTTTCGTACTTATTTATGCTATAACTTTTGAATGGCTTGACCTAGCAACTTCGTTTTCGGTTTGGAGATACGTTTTACGACTGTCCATGTCTCGATCCAGTTTCAAGGTCACAAGACCAAGGTCAAGGTCACGGCACCAAAAAACGGCCGCGCGCAGGTTTGTGCTTCCCTCGGACACAGTTTATCAGAAATTGTGCTGAACGCTGTGGAAGTTGATACATTTTAATGACATTTGACCTTGACGTTTGACCTTGGGAGTCAGTTTCGTATTTTGGACGCTCGCCACTGAAGAGGAAGAAGACTTTCCCTTCTTTTCAGTCCTTTTCCGCTCCATTGCCCCGAACTGCTGCATTCGCTCGCACATAACTCTCTAGCAGAGATTTCTGCCGCCAGCCGCTACTGTTACTTTCTTACCGGCGCCGTTGTTTGGTCTGTTGTTGTCATCGGTTTGTTTGTTTGTTTGTTCGTCTGACAAGACATGACAGATCGGTAGGCACTTGCATGACTTCCTGGAAGCCAGCTTAGCTGCTGGTGTATCTACTGGAGTTAGTCAGTCAGTCAGCGAGCCAGTTGTATACCTGTGTGTCTGATGATGAATAGATGTACAGGTAAAGGTATAAACGTGCACCTGATATAGCGTCCCTTAATGAACTTCATTCCAGAAGCTCTCAGGTATGGCACGCGTTGTCGATGAATCTCAGTGTTATTTGTACAGTGCACACCCACGCGTTTATCCACAAACTGGATGAACCATACCTGCCTTTGCCTTCCCAACCGAAGCTGGTCCTCATTTAACGACCCAGGAGGGATGGAAGGCTGAGTTGGCCTAGTTGGCTGCCAGGCCTGGTTACCTACCTAGATGGTTTACTCGCCAGAAGAACGTATTTTTCATAATAGAATATGTAGTACCCGTATGCTCGAACTTTGGTCACCCGCCAAATTATTAACCGGGCTCGACGGTGATTAACTTCGCTGAGACCAACGCCGTTACCCACTACGCCACGCCGCCGCCGCCGTGACTCGTGCTGGGATTCTGCTTATGGACTGATGATGGCTAAGACATGTGGAATGGCGTTTCCAATCTTCACGTCGTGTCGCCACAGCGGACGCAGTAGGCCTACAGTAGTTTGATGTAGCAGCTAGGTGTCCGGACATGTGCCCACCCGGACATTTGCCCACCCCACCTAGGACATTCGCCTACCCAAGGCGCCGCTTATACTTGTGCTTATGCATGCAGAGACATGTTCATGATTATGCACAAAAATAGCCTGTATCCTATTTACTTTTCAGTAACAAACTTCATTTCAGACCTACTTCTTATTTACATTAATTTACAACTTACGATTTTACACAAAGATACAAACTAGGCCTATTATATAGACCCTATACACAGACTAATATAGCCGCCGTGTGGGCTTTTGTCCGGGTGGGCGAATGTCCTAGTGGGCAGATGTCCGCGTGGGCACATGCCCAACGTTCGATGTAGAACATTGAGCGAGCGGGCGTGCTGTGCCTGAACGCTGCTGATGCATGTACCAGTATACGGGTGCTGGTTAGTTCATCTAGATTCCACATGTGGACGTCTGTGTTCTGTTAAAATCGCGATGTCGTACAAGACCTTTGACCCAAGTTTCAACCCAACACGGCCAAGCATAAACTCGCCCTGGACCAGCCGGCCTGCCTCTGGCCACGGGACACCGCACGCACTGGACAGCCGACACTACTTTGACCCTGGATACACGATTCGCTGCACCACGACGAAGGAAGCCCTCAAAGAACCCGTTTGATGCCCAGAAACGTTCACTCTAACCGGTAACACGTCATGCACTGGTCCGAAAGGTATACGACTAACATTTAGACTACTATTATTACAATTATTTCGTCAATGTTTTTAGTATTATCATTATAATCTTCGTTATATTTTTCGTTGGCATCGTTGCTGTCATCACCATTTGATGCTATGCCCTATCGTTTTTTACATGTATTGTAGGAGGCGCAACAGAAATGACTGTTTTACTATTGACTATTTACCTGCATGGCACCAACACCACCGCTAACCCTAACCGCGTTCGGCCATATTTTTCGGACCAGCGACCCCTCGGACCAGTGAATCATCAGGTAACAGTAGCCCCGTGATGAGGGTGTCCGACATAATACCAACTTAACAACTACAAACTTATAATAAAAAATGAAGAAGAAAACTTTTTCTGTCTTTTTCTACGTTCATAGACGCGTTTGATAGTGCGCTTGCTCGTCAGAATAATTAAAAGTCAAATCAGCTCTGTTCATTTTGTTAACGCACGTCGTAAGATGCCTCTATTGTCATCGCAATTCCGACCGTCTATCCGTCACGCCGGTGGACCACGCCAGAACCGTTGCAGCCTGTGAAAGAAGCGCTCTAATAACCCGGATGATGACCAGAAACATTCTCCATAACCGCTAACATGTCGTTCACTAGTCCGAAAGACATACATACACCTGGCTCTAACCCCAAATCCGAACCCTAACCGCGTGCGCGCGCCCGCATCATTGCGACCGGTGAACCGTCGGGTAACAGCAAGCCCCGTGACCCTGTTTGATATCGGTGTTATGCTGGATAAGCACAGACAGGAGGCATCATGTCTTCGTGTGTGTGCGCGCTCTGTCTGTGTCCGTCATAGATCGAGAATGAGAATTTTGCGAATATTTAAAATTCGCAAAAAGTTCGCGAATTTTTACGAATTTTTAAAATGGGTTCTAAAAATTCGTGTTTTCCATCGTTTCGAATGTACCTTGTATTTATGTCTGCGTGCGGCATTCACTCATTAAAAATCGCCGCAAACTGTCTTACTGCCTTCGTAGACCTACTGGGTGGGTGTTAGTATGGAACACGTCCAGATGTTACTGGTTCCGTTTTTAAATTATAACCTGAGCGGCCAAAAGTAATATTCCACTCAATCCACTGGAAGGCCACACCCACTCAACGGATTTTTAACGATTTTTTTAATTTCGTAAAATTCGTGAATTTTTTTTACGAATTTTTAAATTACAGATTGGGAGTTCTCGATCTATATAATTACGGTGTCCGTGATTGTAACTGTCTGTCGCGTTTTCCCATGACAGCAAATTTGCGCCGAATGTGACGCAAATAATGATGAAAGCACGCATCAGCGTCCTGCCGTCGAGTTCTAACCCTTGCGGTATTGAAACGTAGTGTCGACTAGAGGTTCGACCGAAATGAGCTTTTTGAGTTTCGGCCGAAACAGAAACTACGTAGGCTTAACTGTGCTGAAACCGAAACCGAAACTGAGTAACCAGTTTTGGCCGGAACCGAGCCAGAGACCGAAACTGTCATCTAGGACATTAGTCTTGACTATGCACATCATTCGACATGAATACAGGCAAACTGTCTTCAGTGTATCATGAGGCCCAGCGTTACTGACTGGATGATGACTGAGGACGGACACGACTCTTCCGTTCCTTTCCGAGAGCGATGGGGGACGGTAGATAAAATTCAGGCGACGCATCCAACATGAATTAGCGCCAAAACCACTCGCGACATTCGGCCGGAACTGAAACTTCCCGCATTGCTTCATACCGAGACCAGAACGGAAATTCGGTCGACCTTTGGTTTCGACGACGGTTTTTCCGGCAGTGTTGTGCAAGGCGGGGACTTTGTCGGTCGGAGCGGGTGAACTTTTGTCGTGCCGACGGTTGACCTTAGGACAGGCATAGCCCGACCGAGTGACCGACAGTCATACGTGTAGGCCTATGCTGGGTGGGTGTTAGCATGGAACAAGGTACAAGAGTTGTGTCTTTGAACTTTATATAACCACCTGCTGGGTCCGGCGTGGTTCTGTGTGTTAATGTGTCCAGCAGACTGACTCACTGAGTCTGTTGCAGTAGTCAAATCGATGGCACCCGATGGTGTTCGGTTCTCCGCACCTCTCTAGTCACTAGAGAGCCGAACCGTCTCTTGAATGATTCAGTCTGAAACAGTATAACTGTACCGAAGTTGGAACTGATGCAAAGAAAACATTTGGTTAAAGTAAAGAAGCCTATAGTATTGCATTTCTCACGAATAGTATCGATTTTCAAGTTCCATCACTAATTCTTGTGTTGCTACCTGCTGTTGCGAATTAACAGAATCAGCGAAATGTGACCGAACCGAACCTAAGTCCGAACTCGAGTTGCACCGGTAACGAAACCCAATATTCGTTTCCGTAAAGGAGAACTACACTGTGTTCCGAAAAAATTGCACCATTTTCTTTGTGCAATAACTTTGCCAAAGCTTTTGACATTAAGATAAATTTTGGCACACGTATACCTCAATAAATTTGAAACAAAGTGATGTGAATTCATGAATCTCTCTCAAAAGGTATCTGTACAATGCCTTATCAAACGTAGAATACGAAAACTTGTAAACAACGTCCGTTAAACGTCACGTTCAGGTAAGCAATGAAATCATTATTGCCAGTTTTTACATGCATATGAAACATCAAAATAAAAAAACAAAAACCAGCGACTGCAAAACATTAGGCTAATGTTCAAAGTGCCCGCCTCTGGCCCGAACACACGCCCTCAGCCTACCACGCCACTCGTCAATCACATCGTCAATGGTCGTCTGCATAAGCAAAATGGTGCAATTTTTTGGGACACAGTATGGTACATTGCTACGTCTAATCACAAGGCCGCACCCAGCAAGTAAGTAAACATCTGACCGCGGACTGTTGTTATAGTCAAGTCGGCCCGTCTACGGACAACGTATAGCCGTATACATGGGGCTTTTGTGGCGTCAACATTATTTAGCGTCAGCCTTGGTACGCCAGTTCTCCAGCCTATAGGCCAACTCAGCCTTTCGTCCTTCTTCAAAGTGGTCTCTGCTAAACCGTTATCGGATTGCACAGGGCCACTGTTTTGCACGCAAAAACGGAATGAGGCAGCCACCGATCTGTGTCCTTGTGGTAAAATCCAAACTATGTCCGACATCCCACAAGTCTTGCTGTTGAATTTGTTAACTGTAGTGTTTTCATGTTTTTACGTTTTGGCTGTCGCCGTTTTGACTTGTCGCCGTTTGACCCTGACGAAGTTACACGGCGGCTGGGCCTGCATTCTGCACAGGATGATGTTATTTCACGGCTGACCAGTTATGGCTCTTGACGCAGACGCAAGACGACAAGAAGAAGTGGACTGCAGCTGCAGTGTGTGTCGACAAGACGTTGGATGGGCGGGCCGCTGCTTCAGCGTGCAGACGACATTGACCGGCTATCACTTGAACTGTATCGCTGACACAGATGGACATGTAGAATCACTTCGACAGACACAGAACGCGCGATAGAACCACTGACTCCTAGTATTAGTGCTGCAGCCAGCCCATCAGTTGCTGCTACTTAGAAGTCTATGGGTAGAACAGTTAACTGACGGCATTAGTCACGCGAGCGAGCCGGTATCGGCTCATTAACCGCTCATAACTGCCCCGCCAGGTACCATCACTGCTCTCCAGCAGTACGGGTGGGCTGGTGGTCAGCTCTTCCGGGACGTACGGCCGGTCATTAGGAACGACTAATTGTCCGACAAATGTGCGGTGTAGTTTGCTAGTTCAGCTGTGCGCCTGTCAGTGGCTGTGATTAGCGGCACGCCTGGCACTGCGCCTGTCATGCCATGTCTGCAGTGCCTGCACCGACATCACTGGACTCGTACGTGGCACGCAAGAATGCACCGCATCATTGGCACCACGAGGGAGAGACGGAGATGGAGTGTGTGTATGGGTGGGTCGGTCTGCTGCCAGCATCAAAGCGTCCTGCGTGTTCTGTCTGTCTGTCTGTCTGTCTGTCGAGCGAACATCTCCAGAGAGCACCATTGCACCGGTTATCATCGACTTACACGTGTGTAGTAGGCCTAATAGTATAATAGTAAGACAGTCATTTCTATTGCGCATCCTACAATACATGTAAAGACCGATGACTCATAACATCAAATGGTGATGATAGCAATGATGACAACGATAATAATAACGAAGATGGTAATAATAAAAGCATTGATAAAATAATTAAAAATAAAAATGTTAGTCGTAGGCCCTTTGGAAAAACCAGGTCTTCAAGCGACGTTTGAAAGCGTCCGTTGAACAGGTAGCAGTCTTGAGGTCTGTGGAACTGTTCTAGGCTTTGGTAGCAGCGACAGAAAATGCTCTGTCGCCGAACCGACGGTTGGTGCGGGGGACGACGTAGTTCCCGTTTGCTGCCGGGCGCAACGTAGTCAATGAAGGGTCGTTAGCAGCTGGCTTCAACATGTTGTTGATGTACTCGAGGCAGAGAGTTTCCGGAATTTAGTGAACAGCGAAGTTTGACTTGTGTCCTTTGCAACGTTGACACTGTCGTCGCGCTCTGGCAGCCTACTGCTTCCTTCAGTGATTCGACGCTGTTGGTCGGGTTATGTGGGCCGATCTTGCCTGTAAAAATCGTGCCCAAATGACCTATAAAGTGTTGAGTGGGACGTTAAGCCTCTACCCACTTACTGGCAGTCCACTTTGCGAACAGTCTTCCTCCATGAAGTCCGGTCTAGGTGGAGATGAGATGCCTGGTGTGTATCCATTTCGATAGAGTCAACCATGCTCTCCATCACCTCTTGCCCCAGCCTGAAAACACCCGTCTCAACCTTCGTCAACGTTCGCACAATCAGAATGTTAATTCGAGACAACTACTAACTGTGTGTAATGTTTTAGTGTTATGTTGTCGTTACTTTATAATTTTTCACTTGTACTGATTTTAGAACTATCGTTTATTTCCCAAGTTAACTTTATGTTACATTTCATAATATGTTGCATGTGCGTCTGTCATATGTCAACTATTAAAGTACTTACTTTTTCGTGGAGGCGAGTGGTAGCAGCTGTGTCTTACACTTGCTTCGCAACGTGCAGCGCAGCTGCGCAACGCAGTGGAACGACCATTTATTCTCTGCCTAGGCTCTCTCAGTCGAAAATGTGCGTAGTCGGCCCACATGGCGTTGGTTGAGTTATCTTTCGTATTTTTGTATTTTATGATTTAGTGTATTTTTGTGGAGATCTATTTTACCTTTATTAAATAGTGCTGCTGACTCAACTGGCTTTTGGGCGCATTGTAACATACTTACTTACTTAGAACAAAGCCGTCTACTCTAGATCAGAGGTATAAGTCTGTTTCGCTTCAGTCGACACTGTTACGACATGACACAGCCTGACCATGGCTATGTGTGCCACCTGATACGCCCGAGTCCACTCCGTGACCGCGGAATGAACCAGCCTCGCTGCTCGCTGTGTGTAGTTCTTCGAACGACTTGCAAGTTTGACAGCAGTGTATGAGATATGTGCCGCCAACAGCGGGGCCGCAGACGCTAGGGGTTGGTCGGCAATGATATGGTCGTACTAACGACCGGTTGGGCCCGACACGGCGCCGTTGGGCACATCGTTATCCGGTCGTCAACACGTCATCACTTGCTGCCATCAATCAGCCGCGATCACACACGTATATCGTGATGACTGATCAGGCTGGATGGTAGACTGCGCAAGTTCACAGGCGCCTGTACGTGTCAGCGTCGTCCAAATTGCAACACACTGCAGCGTTCGCTGCTCGGTTAGCGGTCGTGCGGGTAATTAGTAATTTGTATAGGCTTAACGTCTCACTCGAAACTTTATAGGTCATTTCGGGGACGATTTTCACAGGTCAGGTCACCCAACCAACAGTGTAGAAGCACTGAAGTAAGCCAGTTGGCCACTGAGATAGGCTTCAATACCACCGGAACCACTCCACCGTGTTACAGTATGAACTGTGGGCAACTGCCTCTAGGCTAATCACAGCGCAAGTGTCCCAGTGTGACCAAAACAATCTGCTGGACCTATAAGCTGCCTAGAACATGGTGCAACAAGAGTATTGCACTGTACTATAGTAACTAGAGCAGCTGTGTTAGCGGTCGTGCGGACAACCGACCGACAGATATACGGTGGTGTGAGATGTCGTCACTGTCAACAGCCTCTGTATACGTGTGATGAGCTTTGAAACGATGTTCGGTTCGTTACGTTGCCAACTTGGATGGCGGGTGACTCGGTGGCTCAGTGGTCAGCGTCGCGGCTCATGGCCCAAGAGGTCAAGGGTTCGACGCTCATACAGCCGCTGCGCTCCAGTTGCCCAGTGAGGCGTGGAGGCTTGAACATTTAACAATCGTGATTGATACTCGTCACGTAGCGGCCCTGAGCAGACTGTTCACTGACCGTGAAGGCGCCTAGGCCAACTCAGCCTTCCATCCCCCGTGATCGGTAAATGAGGACCAGCTTCGGCTGAGCGCCTCTGCAGTGAGGTTCCTCCACTAAAGGTAACTGATGCTAAATCGGCGTTTGCAAGTGCAATACGGTTACTATCGAGTAACTCGGTGATCAGCGTCGCGGCTTGCGACCCGAGAGGTCATGAGTTCGACGCTCCCCTGTGCTCTAGTTGCCCAGTGAGGTTTGACGGCTTGAGCAGCTAACAACTATGATAGCCGTCACGTATAGCGGTTCCGGGCAGACCGTTTACTCGCCGCGGTGGTGTCTAGACCATCAGAACTCAGCTTTCCATCCATCCGGGGGTCGGTAAATGAGTACCAGCTTCGGCTGGAAAGTCAAAGGCAGGTATGGTTCATTCCATTGGTGGATAAGTGCGTGGGTGTGCAGGTAAAACTGTGAAATCCCCCGACAATGCGTGCAATGCATGAGCTCATCTTCAGTGAGGTTCCTACACTAAGGGGCACCATATCAAGTGTATGACCTTTACCTTCTTTGAACTTTATGAGATGTTCAACATCCGTCAGTCAGACAAACATCTATCGTTCCGTCCCATCGGTGACGATCCTTGTGACAAGCGTTTCCGTTCCAAGGCTGCTGCTGCTGCTGCTGGGATGCCGAAAAATACCAACCGAGACTGTATCAACTAAAAGAAGTAAAATGAACATTTTTCATAACGTTTGATAAGAAAGGGACTTGGAGCGTGGTGGAGCGTAGAGCTTTAGATCAGTTGACGAGTTGAAGATTAGACTTCTGTATTATTTTGACCACTAACTAAACTATAATAGGAAGGCTGAATTCGCAGCTTAATTGCTTGAGCAGACATCTGTGTAGTGGAGTCTTGGTTTCTTGATCTTTTGGCGAGTAAGTTTAGGCGTAATTATCAAACGCGTATAGGCCTACGCGAACAGAGAAAACAGAAAAGTTGTTTTTCATTTTTATTGTTTTGCTGTTGTTCCTCACGCTAGGTACACCGTCGGCTGGTATTTTGTTCGACATCCGTCCGTTGCTGTTCTGTCCCGCCTGCTAGAACAGAACATATGCACTGAAAATTAGTTGATTTTAATCATTTTGGGTCGTTACTCGGTCGGCGTCTCGGTTCAGGCCCGTCCACTTGGTAGTCAGAGAAGTCAGCTTGACTGTGGCAATCAGACAAGAAGAACTCGGCCCGCGTAGTGGAGGAGTGCATAATAATCAGCGTGTTACGTTGCTGATGGGCGGCGAGGATGACGCTGGCAAGTGCAATCGCATAAGTGCAGTCATGTCATCGCCCAGCTGAGATAAGCCACATGCCATCGTTCACTGGCGGATCCAGCGACGGTCCGAAGTGGGCCATGGCCCCTCTTTCACGCACAAGTTGAGCCAGTCTTACTCTAATTACACTATAACATTTTGGTTTACGTTAATAAAAACAACCATATTTACTTTTTAGATGCCACTAGTCACGATTACTGGACTCAAAGTATCACATTATGCTCCAACCCAGACCCCGCTCGGAAAGTTTTCGGTGCTTACCCATATCCGCTAGCTGCATGGGTTTTGGGAAAGGAAGGGAAAGGATGAAGGACAGGGAAAGGGAACAGGAAGAGGGCTTGAGACACCACCAGAGAATCCTAGATTCGTCACTGCCATCGTCTTTTCTGTTCCCAGTCATTGCTCTCGCCGATTGACAGCGCTGCGGATAATTTGAAACGTGGTGCTCAACTGACTGCGCCCTCTGGTCGCGAGCAGCCGGTAACCTTCGGGCGAGAGGTCACGCGGTGTAGGTGAAAGATGTTGGGTTCAGCGACAGGTCAAAGGTCAAACGATGATATCGGCAACTTTGCTCTATACTACAACGTCGGTAAGAGAGTACAGTGTTTCCTCGGATCTGACGTTCACGGATGGCGAAATAAGCTGGGTGTCGTTGGGTGTGTGGGTGGGAGTAGACACGTAGTAGGTTATTTCGGCATGACGTCAGCAATACAGTGGATTAATTGGTGTGTCTCTCTGTCCGCTGTCCGTCACTGCTTTCTTTACATTTACTGCCAGCCGCCGCTATGGCACGCTGCAGAGACATTGGTTTCGCACACCGTGGTGCCACCTAGTCCATGCAGTTAAAACGTTCTACCAGCCTGTGCAGCAGCCCGCAACTTTGTAGCACGTTAAACACGCGAATATCGTATCGTATCAAAGTAATTAGTAAGTTCTGAGAGTGATGTTCAGTTCACACCACCCGTCAGTCAGTCTGTCTGTCTGTCACACGCGGGACGGCTACGCAAAGCGGCTAAACGGATCGACGTCCTGTTTGAGGTGGAGACTACTCCATTCCTGTGGTCCCAACAAACATTGTACTGTGATGATAGGCTTTTCGCCCTACCCTTGCTAACTGTGCTATTTTAGCGTAATGTACATTGTTGCTGTTGATTTGCATATTTGCATATGTATGCGCGCTTCTTCGTACCAGCCGTTGATTGTACCTAAGTACGCATAGGCTGCATATTATAGCTGCTGTCATGCAACCAGCCGCGTCGCGGCCGAGCCGACCCAGTTTTCCGGCCGTGTTGACCTGTTTCACGTGTTTACTAGCGTTATACTAGATTTCACGTGACCGCCGCTGTGTTTCAAACTCGGGCGCAGTTTTGCGACATTTTCACATCAGACTTTGTTGAGTGAAGATCGACAGTGCTGTGAGTATTGGAGAGACGCCGAGCTCGGGAGTTCGTGCAGAGTGTGCTGTGAGTGATACGACTGGCGAAGACCTGGTATTGTCCGCTGAGTCGCTTTTCGCCACACTGTGACACTGCCGTGAGCTGTCTCACGTACGATACATTGACCTCATCCATGCAGTTCAAGTCCTGATTGCTACGACCACTGACGCCGGGCGTCACCGACCGTTGGCCGCCCGTCCTGCGACGCCAGCAGTCTTTCGTCGGTGTCGTCTACTACGCAGTTGCCACGACGCGTATGCTGCTGTGCGCCTGCTGCTTGTCGCTAGCTACGTCTGTTGGGTGACATTCTCGGTTGTATACTATGTCATAGACCAGTGGTTCTTAACCTTTTTCACTGCTGGGATCCCCTGAACGCGACCGATGTCGTCTGGGACCCCCAAGTCAAAATTGAAAAAGTATGCGCTCCGGAATAAAGTATAGTATAC
>Ga0126335_1001173_pt1 | contig 14275 bp, 6 predicted proteins | sample OlaspJWI45metaG_FD_108409 | JGI IMG/M metagenome (GOLD analysis project Ga0126335, IMG submission 108409) | Marine gutless worms symbiont microbial communities from Oahu, Hawaii - Olavius sp. 1 OAHU.JWI-45 metaG | ecosystem: Host-associated > Annelida > Digestive system > Unclassified | place... | reverse complement strand
TCTTGTTTCTCGTTGCTTCTATAAGTCGATTTGTGTTTGTTTCTACGACAACGTTGAACTGAGGCTAATGCGTTGTATTTCGAAAAAACGTTTATCGACAGTCGCCAGATGGCGACACGTAAGGTTTTTTAAAACTATTTTCATGGCTGTTTGTAGAATATTAGATAAGTTACACAGCTTTAGTAATATATTATGTACCTGTAACATTTCTATTAAAATGTGAGCACAGATCTAATGTTTAGGCACATGTTACAGTGTATTTGTTACTTATCTACCTAAAACACCGGAAGAAAGTATTTTTTTGCCATTATAACAATTGTCTGATATAACGGGTCACTCGACTTCGAGACAGTCGGTATTTTCGTTACGGGTCACTCAGTACTTCATGACAGTCAGATTTTCGTTACGGTCAAAATCTACACACTAGTCAGCGGGTGCCAAGCATATACAATACAAATAGTATGCGCGCACGAGCGCGATCTTACTATGGCCGCAGCCGGCCATGCCTACGGCATGGCACCGGTCTGTGACCGGTATAACTTGACAAGTTATGAAATTCAATGTTCAATTACAACCAAGTGTTACAAACAAACCAAGAAAACTGTTTTTTTTCTAGGCTGCATGAAATGTGGACTATTGCAACCAATGTTCTCATAGTGCGGTGTGTCTGTCAGCCCATCATGCAGCTGTGCCCTGCAAAACAGTGACTCGTATAACCCTCTATTAACGTTCACTGAATCCCATCCACATGCACTATATTATATCCACACATTATACAAATGTGCAAGGACTATTCCCTGCTCTGATGAGCAATTATAGCCTCTGTGAAGTTAAAGCAGACAAACCTGCTGCATCACGTGGATGAGGGCGTTTCCTTGCCTGCTGAGCTGAGCCTGCAGCAGGGGTGCCCGGCGACGACATGCCAAGGACTCGATGGACCTGGTGAAATGCCATCAGTCTCAGTGCATTCTGCACATCAACACAGTACAGCATTTCTTGTATTCTTCTTCTTCTCGCATGTGTATTAAGAGCCATACGTGGTCAACCAGGCAACAGCTTCATCGTCCACAGAGTGAAGTTGAGACAACCTGTCACTTAACCTCGTCAGAGGACAGGAGTCGACAATGTGGGACATAGTTTGCTTTTCATCACAAGGACACAGATCAGTGGATGCCTGATTCCATTTCTTCTTACAAGCGCCACAGTGACCCTGTGCTGTCCAAAAATGGTTAACCAGAGATCACTGTTGTCATGAAAGATTAAAATCTGGTTGCCGAATTGTCAGGTCATCCACTAGGGAAAAGTTGACCATCTGAGCTGACTTCCAGTTTTCTTTCCATTGACTTCTGATGTCCACACGTACCAGGTCCTGCCACAAAGGCTTCTTGGATGGAAGACAGGCATGCAGAGGGTTGGTAATATCAGAATGAACTAGCCAATTGTCGCATGCTATAATCTTCTCCATGAGCTTACATGTGGCAGTTTTTCTACGGGCAGCAGGAAATTCAATGTTGGCGAGGACTGGTAACCACGGAAAAGAAGTAGAACATAGAGTACGGTACCAGAGATGAGATGCATAGTGGAATTCAACTGTACATCAACCAACCCAGTGTGAGGAGACCGTGACCAAACTGGGACACAATACTCTGCCACAGAGTAGCAAATAGCCATGGCAGACGTCCGGAGGGTCATGGCATCTGCATCCCAGCTAGAGTCAGCTAGCTTCATCAGCAGATTGTTTCTGTCCTTCAGCTTTCTCTCAGTTTTTGTCAGGTGTTCTCTGAAGGACAGTGTGCGGTCTAGCGCTACAACCAGATAAGTAGGGTAGCGATCGTGTCTAAGGCACTGTCCATCTAGAGACACAGACAGATCACTGCTGGTGCTGTATACTTGTACAACTGGTGTGATCTAGAAAGCAACAAAACTATTCGTTAATCAACTCGATGACTAACTATAGTTGGAAGGTTAATTAACAGACGTTAGCAGAAATACATACAGATTCTGATCTCTGCAATCCCCTTAATTATATACAGCCACAATTGGCAAGGGTGGCCATTAGTTTTCTGATGGCACAATTAACAGTTTTTAGGCTGAATCAAATACACGAGATGCTGGCTATTGTGACTGATGATCCCAGCATCTGTCAGTCTGTGCAAAAATGGCTGAACAGATCCACATTTAGTTCAGGGTGGTGGACTCTTCTAAACCCAGTGAACACAAGATGGGGGTATCAATTTCCCCACAAATTTCATGCAACCTCCACCAAACTGCTTTGGTTACTTGTTACTGTTGTGGTTAGTGTAGTAATAACAACTGCATGCAGTCAATATGCTGAAGTCACTGAGATGCGTATGACAAACCTGAGCACTGGCTGTGACTTCTTCTTTCTGCTGATGGGTCAGACAATCTGTTGCATTAGTCAAGTCTTTCTCACATGGATCTGTGAGACCTGGGCTGCCTGCAACGACAACACAAACATCAATCACTGACCTTAACAACAGCAACAGCATTCCATCACGATGCTACACACAACATTCATATACAAGACAACTGTACTGACGTTAGACAAAATAACCTCTGACTTAAATCTCCATTCAATTATTATCTATTTCTTAATCCTGCTGATGAACAGAATAGATAGTGTCAAATCAACCTCCCTACCAGAATCAGCCGATAAGAGAGAGAAAGTGATAGTACAATACGCCATCAAACTCACAGCAAGACAAAATGTCATAACATGAAACTCTACATATGGTAATTTTTATAACCCCGAAGGCCTGTTCAATATTACTTCCCGGTAATTCGAGACAGTGCCTTCAGTGCTTTGACGCTGTTGGTTGGGCGGCAGGAAGGGCATCCGGCCTGTAAAAAACCTTGGGGGGTTGTGGGGGGGAGGCGCCGTTAGTCCGGTTGGGGTGGCGCCCACCCGGACTGTCGGTACCTCTGCCTCCATTATCTTCCCCTGCTCCATAAAAATCCAGAAGTTAGGAGGTGGGGAAACCCAGCCTGCATGCAGCACAGCCCTATGCTAAGGCAGAAGGCAGAGTGTTTCTTCTGGTAACGGCCTAGCCGGGTTGTCCCAGAACAAAGGCCGTTAAACGGTTTTTATTGTTGTAATCCGAGACAGAAACAAACAAAATTGTAAATACAAAGTGCTGTGAAGACTCTTATGTTGATAGGGCCCAGATGCCTGACCACTGAGTATCACTTGCATTACACAATCAAACAGATATTACAAGAAAAGAAAATGCCATGTGACCTAACACAACATAGCACTATGCTGTTTTACCAGTCAGTAGCATGCCAGACGCAATGCACTCAAAAATGCGACGCAGTGCGCTGCCTGGAGACAAACTTCCAACGCCGCCCTCACAGCAAAGCACACATTTCTCAACCAGAAGTTCAAGCATCTGAACACACAGATAAACACGCAATGCAACTACGAACTTCAGCGTCATGCAGTCAAACTAAATCAACGTGATTATGTCACTACGGCCCGTGGAGTAGTTTCTAGACTAGATGGAGTTAGTGAGGAGTGAGGAAATGTCCCAGTCGACACATTATACATCACTTCAAGGATGATTTTTCACAAGCCGGACGATCTGAAACACTCGTCTAAAGCACTGAAAGAAGGCGGTATTGAGATCAGACTTAAATTCCACCGCCGCCACATTGTAGCGGTTTGTCGCGAGCGCGACACCTCGCAGGAGTGGCGCAACAGCCGCGACACCTCAACCATGGGAGGCATTTGGTGCAGTCATCGTCACGGACTTGCTGAGAATGACATGGTTTTAGCAGATGAGTCGCACTGATGTCTCTTCTGTTAGTGGCTCTGGCTATGCAGAAAGTCAATTTACATGTAAATGGTGCAGCTACAGAGAAAAATTTTTCAGCACTGAACAATATGAATTTTGAAAGATGGTTCGGATAACGCCACAGTAGCCGCCGTGCACGCACCATTCTTGCCTTCTTGTTCGCACCCGTGATGTCTTGCACTTGCTTCTTTTTCATGCAACTAGTGCATTGCTTTACTTACTAATGAAGCAGATGCTCTGCGGCCATACTGGTGTCAATGACAACATGCACAAATAGTTAACGTGCTTGTGTCGGTATTACAGTGCATGATCTACAGTGCGGGGCGTGCGCGCTACTCTGATGGGTGCGCGCTGTTCACAGCGACACTCGAACGCAACTACTTCCTGCGTAGTTTGTCATTGTCGACGAAGCAATATGTGAGCAGAGTTCTCGTCTCTTGGCATCAAGTTGTCTGATGCTTCACCGCTTCAACGAGGAGGATAAGGCTGTTCTGAATGATGCAGTGCTATGCCAGGCGCACCACTTCTTGATGTATAACCCTTTCCAATTGATGCTTGTTGTAGTGTGCGCACACAGATACTGTACATATGCTACTATGCTTTCGGCGAGTTTTGCATTTTAGTGGTCCTAACATGGGGACGCAGGAGTTTTGGGGAGATTGGCTGGCGATGGCCCTGCCGTGACAAGGCAAGGCATTTGATGAATGCCAATGCCTCTGCTGGCCTGTGCCCACTACCACAACTTCACATCACACAAAAGGTAAGTGGCACTTAATACAGTGCCTCTTTATGCGGTAGCCTCATTACAGAAGTGCTGAGGTATGCCCCACATTGTAAGGGATCTCACAGTGTTTATCCGTGAACGGTAAGAATCATGCCTTTGCCTTCCCAGCCAAAGCTGGTACTCGTTTTACCGACCCCGGAGGGATGGCAGGCCGATGGCTGGTTATATACCTAGATGGTTAACCCATCCAAATACTAACTAGACCCGACGTTGGTCAACTTCGTTGATCTTAACCATGATGTTAACCATTTTGCCACGAAACCAAACCAACTGTGCACCTTTCTCATCAACATCGCTGTAGTCTTTGGACATGGTGACAGACAGACAGAATCACGGACAGACGTGTGCCAGCCCAAACACAGAATGCTTTGAGCATCTATCTGGCACAAAATGCACATGTTAAGCCAAGATGCCCATGAAATGAGTCTCAAGATTAAGTATACTGGCCAACAGGTCCACAAATATTTTTGAAATTTGGGCATCTCAATGCTAAATTTTACAAACAGAAAAATAAAAAGCACATTATATATACTATTAGTCAACAGACCAGAACAACCAGCACCAAACTGACCCAGTCTGTGACTGCTTTCCATGTTGAGTCACGCTGACACATATCTCTCAAGATACGAAGAATCACAAGGCAAGACTGCACTCCTCCCATCCTAGCCTGCTCATACATACCCACATATTGATGCAACAGCTATGAAACATTCTAAAACTGAGCAGACAATTTGGCCAAAAAGCACATTTTAAGCCAAAAAATCTTGATGCTGAATTTAACGAAATAAACCATTAGCCAAAATAAGTCATTTTGCATTACAAATTTGCAGCACGCCATGAGTTATAGTGACACATTTGTCTGTTGTTTGCCAGTAACCAGAAATTTCACCTAAGTCAATATTTATGTGCAATAAGATCCAATTCAAGTGATAAAAGTTCACCAAAACTGACAATTTGTGCCACATGCAAGTAACTACTGAGCTCCAAACAGGTAACGCCATAAAGTTGTGGGATCACAGCATGCACCTTAATCATGTAAGACATAAACTTTCATTAGTTATGACCAGAGTTCATTAGCCCCACCACGGCGTCCGAAATATTACATTTACACTACGGAAGCTGTGCATGTTTTATACAAGCACCGTGGACAACATCCGCAATAACAACTGGACTGAAATCTGCCACCACATGAAGCTAAATTTGCCAACACTTAATGACAATTTAACGTACTAAGCCTACAAATTCAGTTTAGTTTCATTTCCATCTATTATTAACATAAGACTATCTTTTCAGCTGATATGAAAACAGATAATGCAGTGGCATTAATTTCAATCCTTGTATGGAAAACCAAACAATTGAAGTAGAGTGAAAGCTAATACAGCAAATAATAAATGCTGATTGTTCATTTGGCTCGTCTCCACTTTTAGTTAATCATATAAAATTTTGATATTCTATAAGAACAATCTTGTATTCATTTTACTGAAACTGCAAGTAAAACAGAAATACAGAATCAAAATGACCAAGCCTCACCTGGTTGAATTTGAGAAAAACAACACAATCAGATAACACAGTGGGTGACTTTACCTTTTGCTAAAGCTTAAGTTTTAAACTATAATATAATACACAGTTTTAGAACAAACTTTGGTTAAAAACCTAAACAGCAGAAAACATGAAAGTTCTATCTTATTGGTTAAAACCTCTTCCGTGAAAACTGAGTATAAAACCGCCCTTCACTTTTAAACCAAAGTTAATCTGAACAGTCTCATTTCAAAATAAACTTGTGCAATGCACAATTAAATATGCAACTTCGTTTAACTCAAGTCTTTAACACTGGTTCAAAACTGAATCCACTTTTGCTTAACTAGATGTGCAAATGTTGTTTCCATCACAGCAGGCATTAACATACTGCTGGCTGCCAAGTTTTTAAAAATTACGATTATCATTTAATTTACTGCGAGCTCTTTGCCTGAATAAAGAAGAAAATAATATGTTGTCCTTCGATGCGGTAATGGTTACGGCCAGGGTCTAAAACTTGGTTTTAAACTGAGAGACTAAGCTTAAGTTCTAGCTAAAGATAAAGTCACCCAGTCACTAATCAGCCTCAAACATCCAGTTAAGATATCAGTAACTTATAGTTACAAAAGATCTATACTTAATAATGATAAAGTTTTCATCTGGATCGGATTGAATTGGCGAAGTTTCACATCCCACTTGCCACACAACAGATCGTTACGAAAACAAGATCTTGCCCACGACAATAAATAAATAAATGTGTGAATGGCAACTGTTATAAGTCTTAACCAAATCCAAAAGTTGACGCTTTCACTTATAACTAATTAATCGACAACTGTCTGCCTGACGTCGGAGACTGAAGAGTGAAAAGCTCAGTCAGCAAACCTGAAACCACTTAGAGCGGCGCTGTTCAGCAAGTGCATCAAGGCATTTCTGCCTGTCTAGCACATCGGGCGGGTCAGTACTACTCGCTGCTACAGCAAGCTCTAGAACAGCAAAACAACAGCATCGACAATAGTCCCCCCACACTCACAGCAAACCACACAACAAGCTGCTGTCTCAGAATGTCGTAGCCACTGCCTTTGTACTGTCGACAAAACGACAGTGGCACATGAAGAATAATTTCTCAAACGACACAGCTGCAAACCAATGTTAACATGTCTTAAAGTTAGTTCAACATACGCAGCAATGCTAACATTAGAAGCCATAAAAATGCATAACGCACTCGGGACTTATATGAAACTATTCAAACTGTGACACTATATTACATAGCCACACATATTTTTTGGTACATAAAGAAGATATTGTTTTGTTTTACAAATGCACTGATGTTTTCTTGAAAAACTTGAGCACCAAAAGTTTAAAATCCTCTAACGAAATATGTACGAAATAGTTAATAACTGTTTCGTTTTTCTAGCTTCAAGAAATGCAAAGGATTTTTTGGATTGGTAATTTTTATCTACTACAATACAGTAGTACAAAGTCAGCTCTTTATCATGCATCGAGTGCTGACATGCAGTACTTCTGCAAGAATGCAGAAGCTAATTTCTGTGACGTCTAACAACATTTTTGTGCCTAAAATCATGTTGAGATATAAATACTCGTTTTGAACACAGAAGTTGGTGAAAGCAACAATAAGCAATTAGGACAATGAAATACATGCCAGCACATGTGGCGCTACTAACCAGATGGGACAATGTAATAATGGGTATTCATGGTGAAAATATTTTATATTTGTTATTCAGTGAAAAATTTCCCAATAAATTTAAAAGCAAATTATGCGAAACAGCAAGAAACTAAAATCTACTGGTATACACATTTTAAAAACCACTATGATCAAACTGCAAAGGCCAAATATTTAGCAGGTAATGTAGTAACGTAACATCACAAATTTGGTACAAAAATCAAACTAGACATCTCATTAGATGAAGAAGCTACACTGTGTCCCAACTGAAGTGAAGCCAAATTTCAAGTGGCTTTTATTCTAACAAGACTGATTTTATTTGAATGATACCTTCACCATAATTACTACCATTTAATCGATGTAAGTGATAAAAATTCCAACAAAATATGCAGTATATTTCCTGAGAGACAAGCATTTGACAATATATACTGCAAAACTAATTTTCCATTATGGAAAGCAGTAGGCCTTTGAGAGTACCATTATACGCTGCAATAATGTAATATTTACGACTTGATCAAAGTCAGTCATGGTGTCAGTCGGCAAGCCAACACTTGGAAATACTGAATTCACATTCATCATTTAAGTTAATGATGCACATTACCGTGCCATACTTCTAAGTAAATACCTTCTGCCAGCCATCCATTCTTTAGCAGGAGAAACTTTCACATTTCAGCAGGACAATGTTCCGGCTCAGCGAACGTGCGACACAGTGGAGTATTTGTCTCGACGTATACCAGCTTTCATTCCAGCATGGTTACGGCCACCCAACATCCTAGACCTTAATCTGGTTGACTATGAAGTCTGCGGCGTGCTGCAGAGACGGTCTACTGTAGCAGGATCAATAGTGTCGAGCACCTTAAGCAACGTCTTGTCGAAGAGCGGCATCACTTCGGCTATGACATTACTGAGTCAACTGTTCAACAGTGGAGTGTTCGACTGCACGCCAGTGTTTGTGAAAACGACAGCCACACTGACCTCACGTTGTAGTCTTGTGAGTAACTTGTAACTTTTCCATATTGAAAATTTTAGTTTTATGGTACAAATATGTAAACACCTATATCTCATAAACTGTGCAAGCAAGATTACTGAATGAAATTTGCACCATATATGGCAAATTAATAGTTGTTGCGGTGAAAATAGCAGCAAATTGCACAGCATTATGTCTGAATTACAACAGTTTGTATTTTGGCGTCACTTCAACTGGGACATCGTGTATATATGCCATACACCCAATGTACACTACATGTACAAACATGATCATTAGCCAAACAAAAACCTTCAAACTCGCGCTAGAGATCGGAAGGAACTTCAGTGCTAGGGTTCAATTCTGTTCAAGTTCTAGAAATTGTCACGTACAGTTCGGGATCTTGTACACCATCAAAACCGGGTTCAAATTTATCAAATATTCTGTACAGCGATTTGACTGCATTGTTATTAGAACGTACTGGTTAATGTGGCATAAGAGAAAAAAATCTTCTAGTACACAATAAAGACTTGTAATATTATAAGAACCAGCAATAATAATAATAAGAATATAGACATTACTACTGGTGAAAAATTATATCTGTTGCATCATAGTAAGTAACTTCAGTTGCGGTTGGTGTTTGTTTTAGTTAGTGATTTTTAAGATTCCAGAGAATGTTGAAAATTCAAAGATTGCAATTACTTTGCCGTTATGCCACATAATAAACGTTTCAGTGCAGTGAAATGAGTCATCTGAAAAAACATGCTTTGGTTTGGTTTATTTCATTATAGATCACTTCTTTATTATGGTTCCATTCCCATCTCTAACTCAATCATATCACCTGGCTCAGAGTCAAAAACTCCAAAACCATGTTTAAATCCTAGAGCATTTATTAATGTAATTTTAAAAAAAATTGGTTTACAGCAGTATGAATAAAGTCCAAAGTATGAATCCTGCCAAGAAACCAAATCACAAATTTATATGTCTGAGCAGAGTGTACTGATGAAAAAGTACGGAATAAATCGATCTCCATCACTTTTATGATGAAAAATGTTTTGCTCCATTCTGTTTCATTATTCTCTGTTTCATCACGTTAAAACAGTCTCAGCCATCGTATCTGCCACGCTCATTACAAATTAGGAACAACTGGTCACAAGCAGGTGTCCTGGACAAAATTTCAAAGATTTGAGAGATATATAAAGGATAAAGCAGACTCCACTGCTAAGCCCAACCAACAGTGTGAAATTAGCATAAGCCATTTCTCAAATTTCACTACTCCATACATTCGTGCCATGCCTAGTAAATTAGCAAAATTTAACCAACGCATTACGACATCAAAATGTGAAACTGCAGACTGACACAAAGATTCCTATCACAGTCCAGCAAACATTCACTGTAAGCAGCAAAGAGAGAAATTATACATAGCGCAGTAAGCAACACGAGCTGCCTCAAAAGCGCTTAACATCAAAAGTTTCACGTTGCTCAAATGAAATTCTGAAAGGTGTGATTTCAGATGTTTCTTAAAGTTATTAAAATACGACAGTTTGTGTAGTAAGTCAGTCACACCTGGCGACGCGATGTTCAGATGGTCGCGAAGAATTGGCGACGTGAGTGTAACGTGGCAGATGGTTGCTGGTGTAGTCTGACGTGCCACAATCAGCCCTGCTTCCTCAACACACAGACGGACATCGTACTCACCCTCACTCCGCTGCTGTACCTGCTCACACATAGATATCACAATGACGACATCTGCCAATCAGCCACGTGCATCACTTTCTTGCTTTGTAGACTGTATTTTAACTCAACACAAAACACTTACAAAGTACTGCGGCATTTCTGTGCCTTTAGGCGGTCTGGAATGAGCATCAAACAACTAGTCAAAGTAATATGCAAAGGCTGCATTGAATCCCCATCCCCTCGCCATGGGGGTATCAGGACCCCATCTAACACAATGTTCCTTGGGCCCCAGGGTCCTCATCCCAAGCAGAACCTCGATCCATTCAGTCATATTTGCACAGCAAAGTCGCATGAAGTTGTGTGACAAGAGAATGACGCTGGAATCACTGATCACAACAGTCCGCATCTCATGCATTCGATGCTGCCTAAAAGTTTTAGCACAAGAAAATACAAAAAATGAACAGTTAGAGGCATCGAACAGCAACCTGCAGCTGTTTAGTGAGCCTATCAACAACAGTGTCGAGCAGTGTTCTCGTTGGCTTCTCGGAGCACACCACCACAAGATGGACACTGAGATCATCGTGAAGCAGAAGACCTTTCGCCAACGCACCGACACGCACAACACTCCGCAGAAGACGACTCTCTGGCAGTGGGAATCCAAATCCAATCTTCTTCCTATTCAACAACAGCATGCAGTACTGTACATGTAGCAGTTTTTCAATACCTGCCTAGGTTTACAGGTAACTCGTCCCCGGTCAACTCAACCCCAAGCAAACCTAACCCTAATTCTAACACTAGCCCTAATCCCCGAAAAGAAGTCTACTTAAGGATGAGTTGACTGCCATCCACTTCTAATACTGATGAAACTGACAGACATTCTGTTCCTGTCAGCCTTGAACAACTGACAAAAATATAATTTATTTGAACCGCCTACTACATCGCAATTGTCTCATCTGACTTTGCTGTAATTACCTCAAAGATATAACACCGATTGCTGTAAAACTAAAATAGTATTCAAAATAGATACCATCAGCATACTTTGTCACATGTGTCAAGTAATTAACAAAGGATTGAAAGTTTCCCAATCAAGTGATTAATTATAGCAACCATTTTCAAGACGAGTCATAAACAGCATAGTATCCTTTCATTATGACATCAACTAAGCTGACAAAATTAGCAAACAGAAGCACAAACTGCCTCACCTGACAGGTGCTTCAGATGGCTCCTTTTCAGTATCACATGACTGGGTGGCATCACCACTGCATGACCAACAACGAACAAAATGTCACTACTGACACAACAGACTTCCACAGATATAAAACTATAGAACAAGTTTTTCATACATACTTCTGAACCTATACAGACCAGCTAGTGTTCAGTTATTATTGATTACCTTAAAGAAATTTTGGAGAAGTCTGAGCATAAACAGTTTTACAGACTGGGTATTATCATCTTCATGTGATACTCTTTCTGACCTACACTTGAGGAGACACATATATGACACAAAGAAAACTGAAATATTCAGAGATCTGTCACCTCTCGGAGAATGAGTCAGACACAATCTTCAGAGCTTTCTCAATAGTGGACACAGTCATCTGAACAGCTTCCAGCTGCAGACACCAGCAGTGATGGCATTAGTCAGTCAGTACAACGAGAACTGGCTTGATCTATGCAGAGTAACACCTGGTTTAGTGATTCTGACTAAGTTAAGCTCAAAGTGATTTCTGAACTACTGTGTATTCAGCATCTTTACGTGCAACTGAATCTGTTCTGTAGTGATGACGCAGCTGTTACAATAGCTTTTATGTGCTAAGTAGTAGATTCAGCATCTTTACGTGCAACTGAATCTGTTCTGTAGTGATGACGCAGCTGTTACAATAGCTTTTATGTGCTAAGTAGTAGATTCTTTTACTTCACATTTTAGGCTGCATCAAATGCGTGTAATGCAGACTATTGTAACTTTTGATCCTGCAAAACGAGCATCTTTCAGTCTGTCACTCAGGCGGCTGTTCATACTAGTTCACCAAATGACACCACCTCAATGTGGCCATTACTACATTAGTGTAGTCACTTGTTATTGTGTACCCTGAATGAAGATCATATTAAATAAATAAATTTGACACACTATGTAACACTGTGACATTTCTGCAAACAGAAAACAGAGTACAGACCTCCGCAGATTTAGGATAGATAGTCGAATGTTTTGCCATGACCTGGCGGTCGGTAGGGTTCTACAACACACACACATCAGTAATGTGCAGTGAGTGGACAAAACGATTTAGATCCAGCACGAACAAATTAGACTTGTTATTAACAAATAACAGTCATCGTCAGCAGTTAAAGCCAAAACAACAGCTTAAAAACTGTGACAAAAATATGCAAAACTAGATGCCGGTAAGGTTTGCATCCACTTGGTCCAAGCTAATATCAGCTTGTGACGTCGACGGGCATGGCGAGTGGCTGCACGGCCTATCTGCTCTTTATCCACGCATTCCGATTACAGACAGACAGACAGAAGGACAGACATCATAACCAAATTACATATTGTGTCTTTCGCCTTTGCAGGCGGCAGATGTAAAAAATACAACACAAATACCGGTACCATGCTGGTTACGACTAAACAACCCACTTATTAGTTTAATAATAAATTTAATAACTAATAAGCCACAATTGTACTCTGCATGGTTTTAGCATGGTACCCCTTCCCTTCTGTGTTCCTATAGAGATGATACCATTATACAGAATTACAGAGAGTTTTAAAAATGTATCTCAGTCATGCACAAAGAAATGTGCCCAAACAAGCAGTGATTACCACTTGATTTCAATAATGCACACACAAACTTGCTGTCTGCAATCACCAATCAGCACAACAAAGTCAACTGACAAAAGTTAACAATCCAATTAAGTAACACAAGAAAATATGAAAAAAAGAACTTTTATTGAAGTTACAGCATCTGTAAAGCAGAATTACCATGGGCGGTCGCTGTGGTCCAAACGGCATATGTGGCGGCCATGGGCCGGGTGGAAAAAAACCAGGTCTTGGTGGCACTGGTGCAAGCACAGAGTGTGGTGGTGCACCGTGAGGAAAGTTTGGCATTAACGCACCTTCATAGCGAAGTTGATCACACTCCATCCTAGCATTACATACACCAACCAGCACATGTGTTACAGCACCAGCAGCAGCACATTAGTACTTCTTGCAGCTAATGCTAGTAGATAACTTTCAGTACACGGGTGGCAGTCAACTCGGCCCTACGTCAATTCAATTCCCCAGGTCAACTAACTCCCAAGGCTTAGGGTGAAGTTTAGGGCAAGGATTAGGATTAGGGGAAGGGTAAGAGTTAGGATTAGGGACATGCTTGCCATAAAGCTGAGATGATATAGGGACACGTTGACTGGAAGCCCAGTAGACTGACGATTATCTTTAGCCAAACTAACACTAAACAAATAAGGACAATAATGCATCATTAAAGGCAAGATCATATTATTCTGTATTCTTACCACTCAGCCTCTACCTAATACCACCTAAAATGTTAAAAACCTTTATCATTAGTGACAGATTAAATTACAAGAAAACCGGCACCATTACGGACAGCTTCATACAGATTAATTAAATATGCTTTCATGCAGAACAGACATCACAGCAATACAGAAAATGGTTTATTTATTTCTATTTTATTATGTTGCCTTACTGCCACAATATCAACCTGCCTTGGATTTTGCCACTAGCTGTGAAAGTACTTAAGAAGTAATGAGATTAACCATTGACTTGTGTATCTGTAAATAATACCCATACAAAATAACGATTATTATTAATGTAAAATAACTATCTAAAATGA
>Ga0126335_1001172_pt1 | contig 14281 bp, 8 predicted proteins | sample OlaspJWI45metaG_FD_108409 | JGI IMG/M metagenome (GOLD analysis project Ga0126335, IMG submission 108409) | Marine gutless worms symbiont microbial communities from Oahu, Hawaii - Olavius sp. 1 OAHU.JWI-45 metaG | ecosystem: Host-associated > Annelida > Digestive system > Unclassified | place... | reverse complement strand
GACAAACCCCGTGGCTTTCAGGCGAGGGGTTGTGGAACGCACGTTCGCTTGGCTTGGAAGATACCGACGCTTAAGCAAGGATTATGAGCAACTCACCCAATCCAGTGAAACCATGGTTTATATTGCTATGATCCAACTGATGCTGCGACCCTTAGCATAGAGATAACTTCTCGTACACCCTCTTAGAATCGGTAGTGCTCCAGATTGTCACCGAGCGTGAGCCTGAATCGCATAACAGCCTGGTTCCTCCGAGTCAATCCGGGATTCTGTTCCTATGCTCAATCCGATCCGGGCTATCCCGCAGCCAATCTCACCATTGATGCGGTTTGCCGCCGAACGCGCGTGTCCCGCGCCCGGTGCTCACCACATCCTACATCCATTCTACGGGCTCTGCGGTTTAACCATTCATCGCCTTGGCGCCCTTTGTGCCTTGGCGGTTCAATTACTTACAGTGTGCGGATTTTCTTTGCCTGCTCCTTGATCTTCGCCAGTGCCGCCTCCTGCTCAGTGATCTTGTCACGTTCCTTCCGGACCACCGCCGGTGGTGCCTTGTCCACGAAGTTGGGGTTCGCCAGCTTGTTGCGGGTCCGCTCCAGATCCGCCTCCAGCCTGCCGATCGCCTTGTCGAGACGCGCGAGCTCCGCCTCCTGGTCGATGAATCCCGCCATGGGGATGAGTATCTTCATCTCGCCCACCAGGGCGATCGCGGATTCGGGGGCCTGATCGGCGGGTGACAATACCTGGATGGATTGGGTGCGGGCGAGGGCATCCAGGTAGTTGCGGTTGGCCGCCAGCCGTGCCAGGTCCTGGTCGGAGGCGTTTTGCAGCAGGACGGGTAGGGGCTTGGCGGGTGGGATGTCCATCTCGCCCTTGATTCGCCGCACGCCCAGGACGAATTGCATGACCCAGCCCAGCTCAGATTCCGCCTCCGGGTCGATGAGATCGGCAGCGGCGTCGGGGAAGGGGGCCAGCATGATGGTGTCACCCGTGACTCCGGCCAGGGGTTTAATCTGCTGCCAGATCTCCTCAGTGATAAAGGGGATCAGGGGGTGGGCGAGTCGCAGCAGGGTCTCCAGGGTCCGGACCAGGGTATGGCGCGTACCCCGCTTGGCCGTCGCCGTAGCCTGAGCATCTGTGAGTACCGGTTTGGACAGCTCCAGGTACCAGTCGCAGAAGGCGTTCCAGGTGAAGTCGTAGATGGCCTGGGCGGCATGGTCGAAGCGGTAGCCCCGGATCGCGTCGTTGACCGTAGTGATGGTGCCCTGCAGGCGGGAGCGAATCCAGCGGTCGGCGGCGCTGAGTCGGATGTCACCCCTGGGATTGCTCCCGGTATGGCTCCCAATGGGGCCGCAATCCTCACCCTGGGTGTTTATGAGCACATAGCGCGCGGCGTTCCACAACTTGTTGCAGAAGTTGCGGTAGCCCTCGATCCGGCCCAGGTCGAGCTTGATGTCGCGGCCGGTGGAGGCGAGGGCCGCAAAGGTGAAACGCAAAGCGTCGGCGCCGAATCCGGGGATGCCCTGCGGATAGTCCCGGCGGGTTGCAGCGGCGATCGTCTCGGCCAGGTGGGGCTGCATCATGCCCTGGGTGCGTTTCTCGACCAGGGCTTCCGGGTCGATGCCGTCGATTAGGTCGATGGGGTCGAGCACATTGCCTTTAGATTTGGACATCTTGTCGCCGTGGGTATCCCGCACCAGTCCATGGATGTAGACCTCCTCGAAGGGCACGTCCCCCATAAATTTGAGCCCCAGCATAATCATGCGGGCGACCCAGAAGAAGATGATGTCGAACCCGGTGACCAGTACCGAGGTGGGGTAGAAGGCCTCCAGGCGCGGGGTCCGTTCCGGCCAGCCCAGGGTCGAAAAGGGCCACAGGGCGGAGCTGAACCAGGTATCGAGCACGTCCGGGTCCTGTTCGAGGGGGAAGTCGGGCGCCAGGCCGTGGCGTTCGCGCACTGCCTGCTCCGAACGGCCGACATAGACATTGCCTTCCCGGTCATACCAGGCGGGGATGCGATGACCCCACCAGATCTGGCGGCTGATGCACCAGTCCTGGATGTTGCGCATCCACTCGAAATAGGTATTCTTCCAGTTGTCCGGGACAAAGCGGATGCGCCCGTCCTCGACCGCGGCGATGGCCGGGTCCGCCAGCGGTTTGATCTTGACGTACCATTGGTCGGTGAGATAGGGCTCGATGACGGCCCCCGAGCGATCGCCCCTCGGTTGCTGGAGCCGGTGCTCCCTGGTCTGCGCCAGCAGGCCCTGGTCCGTCAGATCGGCCAGGATACGCCGGCGGGCCGCGTAGCGGTCGAGTCCGATGTAGGCGGTGGGTATGAGCTCGCCTTCCTCCGGCAGGTTCTCGCGGATGGCGGCATCGGGGGTGAAGATGTTGATGAGCCCGCCGTGGGCCTGCTCGGCGATAGCGGTCTCGTCCCGATGGCGCAGCCACACCTCGTGGTCGTTGAAGTCGTGGGCCGGGGTGATCTTGACACAGCCGGTGCCGAGTTCCGGGTCGGCGTGGGCGTCGGCGATGATGGGGATGCGGCGGCCGGTGAGGGGCAGCTGCACGAACTCGCCGATCAGGTGGCGGTAGCGCCCGTCCTGTGGATTCACGGCCACCGCGCAGTCCCCCAGCATGGTCTCCGGGCGGGTGGTGGAGACCACCAGGTGGCCCTGGCCGTTGGTCAAGGGATAGCACAGGTCCCACATGTGGCCGCTTTCTTCCGCGGACAGGACCTCCAGGTCCGAGACCGCGGTGTGGAGCACCGGGTCCCAGTTGACCAAACGCTTGCCGCGATAGATGAGCCCCTCCTCGAACAGGCGCACGAAGACCTCGCGCACCGCCCCGGAGAGTCCCTCGTCCATGGTGAAACGCTCGTGTGCCCAGTCCAAGGATGCCCCCAAGCGCCGCAGCTGGCGGGTGATGGTGCCGCCGGATTCGGCCTTCCAGGCCCACACCCGTTGGGTAAAAGCGTCGCGGCCGAGGTCGTGGCGGGTCTTCCCCGCGGCGTCGAGCAGCCGCTCGACCACCATCTGGGTCGCGATCCCCGCGTGGTCGGTGCCCGCCTGCCATAGGGTCGCCTCGCCCCGCATACGGTGATAGCGGATCAGGGTGTCCATGATGGTGTCCTGAAAGGCATGGCCCATGTGCAGGCTGCCAGTCACGTTGGGCGGCGGGATCATGATGCAGTAGCCGCCCTTCGCCCCGGTACCCGGCCCGGTGATAGGCGCGAAGTAGCCCTTATCCTCCCAGGTCCGGTACCAGGTCTGTTCCAGGGTCCGGGGGTCGTAGTTCTTGTCCAGCATAGGTGGGTCTCGGAGTCGTTCAGGGCACCGTGGCTAAGGGAGCATTATAGGGCACCTGCTTCCGGCTACTAGTTACCAGTCGCCGCCGGGGCAGGGCTACCGAATAATCATCATTGTTGAAACATTGTCTTGACACTGAACCACAGAGACGCAGAGGAGGCGCTGAAACGAGGGGTTCTGCGCTCGCAACGTCGCGAGCCATCCGCGGCGACCGGCAAGCCAACACCGGCTGGGTCAGAAATCATCGTCTTCTCTGCGTGCTCGGTGTCTATGCGGTTCAAATGACTTAACCAAGTGCTTTGTATCTCGTTATCATTCGGTTTCCCTGGGTGCCGTGGCAAACTAACTAGTAGTCTGTCAGTAAACTAACTGATGTAAATTTATTATCGATAAGACCATGATTTTTGTATCAATCTCGAACGACTATATCCATCAATAGATAAGTTGACAGACTACTAGGGTCTAGATAACTTTAGAGTGGATTTTCTCTGAGCAGAGGAAGTATTGTATCATAGAGATTTTCTTCTCGGTGATTAAATCTGAACTCACATCCTTTTTTGAGGTGTAGATGAAATGTATGTCTGGGAACACGATTAAACTTTGCGAGCCTTCGTTTGGCATACGACCAGAATGATTCGATGCCGTTGATATGGCAATTGCCGAGGGAAAATTCATTCTTAACCATGATGGACCCGAAGATGTTTTTCATAGCCCACATCCACCAGCCCATTATAGCCTTTCCAACCGTCCGAGAGGATGATGCTGTCGAGGGCCACCTTGCCCCGGATCGCAGCCCGTAGCTGCTTTTTGGCGGCATCTGGGACAGACTTTTCCTTGACGTTCCAGGATCCCGAAGACCATCCAGCTTGGTTGCCTTACAGCCCAGCGCCGGCAAGCCGGCGCCTACCCTTCATGGCCAACCACCGCAGATGCGGCCGGTGACCGGAAGCCGGTAGCAACCTCTATCGGCAACAACTTTAGATACGCGCTCGCCCTTTTATACGCGCTCGCCCTGGCTGCTAGTAGTCTGTCAGTAAACTAACTGATGTAAATTTATTATCGATAAGACCATGATTTTTTATAAATATCAAAAGATTATATACATCAATAGTAATTTGACATACTACTAGTACATAGTTTCAGCATAATTCGATAAGCATCTTGACCGCCAACTTGACATCCACGGTGATCGGAATCATAAAGTCTCATCCTCCTGGTCAACCAACCATTCACCCATTACGTGCCATGTCAAAGCCGGCCGCTCGCAACGACAACCGGACAACCAGTGCCGGCTTGCCGGAGGACACCAGCGCCGCCGGCAGGTTGACGATGCCAACCAATGGCAGGCCTGCCGCCAGGGTAGGTGATAGCACGGCCCAGGGGGATATCATCACCACCGGCGATCCGACCTTCCTGATCGACGGCAGACCCGCTGCCAGGGTGGGCGATGTCACGGCCCGAGGGGACGTTATCGTCACCGGGAGCGCGACCTATCTCATCGGATCGAGCAGCCAGGGACGTACAACCGGTCGGTCCTCCCTACTCGATCCGACGCTGGCGAGGGGGTTGGCCCCGGAAAAACGGGCTCCATCGTCCGCGGAATCCGACCCGCTTCCTGATCCCACCGTCCAAGAGGCGCACAGGCATATCGACAGCACCACCTGGGCTTATAGGGCTAATCGTCCTCCTTATCCTTCCAGGACTTAATAAATGCAACCTTTTTGTCTATGAAACGCTCAATAATTCGGGCAAGCCGGTCCCAATGAAGGAAAGGGGGCTATGGGGGATAATACCAAGAGAGGACCACCCGCCACTGGCCGGCCAATGGGCCGACTCGTGCGTGGAGATTCCCGGCTGGGAGGTGGTAACGGAGCCACGGCCCGGCGATGTGGCGGCAATTGCACGAGATTCTTCGAATGCCTCCGGTCATGTGGGTATCGTGTCGGGACCGAACTCGACCATATCGGCCACCGACAAAAAGGTTATCGAAAGTGATTGGGGATTCCAACCAGGGCAGAAACCGACCTTTCGAAGGTATGTCGGTCCATGATAGTAGGAATATGCAGGTTGCAACGAGCTTGCAGTCGGTGGCTGCTGGCACTGGTTGCTGTTTTATTGACCGCTGGGGGCTGTTGGGCGCAATCGGAGATCGATACCCCATCTGAGATGCATGAGGTGCAGGCAATGTCGAATTTCGGTGAAATAATCAGAAAAATCGATAAACAGATCGTCAAGCTGATAGTGTTGGATGATCTATTCGGCTCCCCGAAATTTCGGGGAATATACGAGAATTCTGCAAGCTACCTCTCCGAGGCATTGGCAGTATTGAGGAGCCCCGAATTCACGGACCATCAAAAGGTCATTATTGTCCGCTCTATGCAGGGACTCGATCTGCCTCGGTTCCTGTTATTTGCGAACAAGATGTTGCGGCTGTTGGAGTCCGGATTGATCTCCCAGAGAGTATTCGAGCTCGCAGTGTTTACCCCTCCCGAATGGGATAACAAGCTGGCTGAGAACTACGACCTACCTGATGTGACTCGATTCCTGCACCGGATCCTGAAATCGGAACAGGTTGATGCCGGCGAGAAAAAATACATCCGCGAGAGGATATTGACCGGGAAGGCGAGGTTATATTTCCTGGGTATACGGTATTGGAAAGAGACGGGGATGAAGTCGCGATCCAAGGAGGAGAGTGCTCAGGCGATGTCGGATTTCGTCGCGAGAATCGAAAAAATCGAGGCGCGAAGTGCCGATCCGACCTGGATGGGCGGGCTCTTCGGGGATCCGGAATTCCAGGAAATCCATGCACATCCCGCAGACTATACTAACGAGGCGTCGAGAGTCTTGAAAGGCCCTGGGTTTACGGATCGGCAAAAGATGATCGTTGTCCTCTCCTTGCAGGGTATCGAGATGCCCTGGTTCCTGCTGATTGCGGAACACATGCTGCTGCTAGAAGCTGGACTGGTTTCCTATGATATATTCGAGCTCGCGGTATTTCCCTCTTATGACTGGAACACCAAGCTGATTGAAAACTACGAGGAACACGATGTGGCCCGATTCCTGCGGTCGGTGTTGGAATCGGAGAAGGTCGGTGACCGTCGAAAAGAAATCATCCGCAGGGAGATATTAACCGGGAAGGCAAAGTCACATGTCCTCGACATGCGGAATGCCGGCCTGCTGAGATGATGCGATTATACGGGACCTGATACTTGCCTTGAAACGGACTATCCAGCCGGCCGTTTCCTATGAAGAAAACACCCGTCGCAGAATCCGGCCGGCACACCCTCACCGGCCTGCTGGCGGTGGTGCTTGTGCTGTTGATCACTGTCTCACCAGCATCGGCAGCCAGGGTACGGGTTGCGGTGGCCGCGAATTTCACCGTGGCGGCCAAGGCGATCGGCGTTCGGTTCGAGCAGGCGACGGGGCATGAGGCCAGCTACAGCTTTGGTTCGACTGGTCAGCTCTACGCCCAGATCACCCAGGGTGCCCCCTTCGAGGTCTTTCTCGCCGCCGATCAGGTGCGGCCCGCGCAGGCGGTCACGGCGGGCCTGGCCGTCGCGGACAGTCGCTTCACCTATGCCTGGGGCCGCTTGGTGCTGTTCAGCAGGGACGAGTCCCTGGTCACGGACGAGACGACGCTGCGCAACCCGGGTATCACCAAGGTCGCCATCACCAACCCGGTCACCGCACCCTATGGGGCGGCGGCGGTGGTGGTGATGCAGGCGCTGGGGGTCTATGCCGGACTCGCCCCGCGCCTGGTGCGCGGCAACAATCTCGCCCAGACCTATCGATTCGTGGAGACCGGTAATGCCGAGCTCGGCTTCGTCGCCCTGTCCCAGATTGCCAGGCATAATAAAGGGTCGCATTGGCTGGTGCCGGGCCACCTTCACCCACCGCTGGCCCAGGATGCGGTCTTGCTGCGGCGCGGCGCAGACAACCAGGCGGCTCGCGAGTTTCTGGCCTTCCTGAAGGGCCTGGTAGCGGCCGCGGTGAAGACCCGATATGGCTATGGTACCGGCAACTGACCGGTAGTGGGTAAGTTTAGGCGATTGCCGGAAAATGATAGACCAGGATGGGTCGGATAGTCGTTCGTCTTCAAGGAGCGACCACCGGCGCAGAGTTGTGCGATGTAACTGTTGTCGCGACACCGAAGACGGACGCAAAGACCAGCAGGCTGGTCTGTCATTTGACAGAAATCGCCTTAAGTGGGAACCGATTCGATCCCCTCTCCCGGCGGGAGAGGGGCTGTTTGTGCCGATAGGAACATTCGGGTGGTATGTTTCCGGTTTCGTGCCCAGCCGGCGGAGTCGTTCCATCATTGAAAAACTAGGGACCTATATACATGACTAGCCAAAGCCACACCGCCGTACCGTTCAGCCCCACCGCGTCATTCCGGCTGGGACGCCGGAATCCAGGCGCCAGGGATAGCAAAACGAACGAGAGGGCTGAACGGTTACCACTTACCGTGGCTAGTAGTCCGTAAACTATACATTGATGTATATGGGTGTTTTAGATTGATACAAAAATCATGGTCTTATCGATAATAAATTTACATCATTAGTTTTATGACATACTGCTAGCTATGTATAACTACTAGCTATGTATATATGTATATAGGTCCCAAAAATTACCATTACCCGCTGACTTATGTCTGAGCTGGCAGGGATCTGGTCGCCGATCCGGCTGACCCTGGCCTTGGCCTCGATCACCACCCTGATCCTCCTGATCCTGGGCACCCCGATTGCCTGGTGGCTGGCCCGCTCCAAGTCACTATGGAAGGAAGTCGTGGCTACCCTGGTGGCCCTGCCACTGGTCCTGCCGCCGACGGTGTTGGGCTTCTATCTGTTAGTGGCGCTCGGACCCGAGGGTCCGGGTGGATGGGTGGCCGGCCTGTTCGGCGGGCACTCGCTGGCGTTCCGGTTCGAGGGCCTGGTGATCGGTTCGGTGCTCTACTCGCTACCCTTCGTGGTGCAACCTATTCGCAATGCCTTCGAGGCCCTCGGGGAGCGCCCCCTTGAGGTTGCCGCTACCTTGCGGGCCTCGCCGTGGGACGCCTTCTGGTCGGTGGCTGTCCCGTCGGCGCGCCCCGGCTTTCTGACCGGTACCGTGCTGGGCTTTGCCCACACGGTGGGGGAGTTCGGTGTGGTGTTGATGATCGGCGGCAATATTCCCGGCGAGACCAAGGTACTGTCGATCGCGATCTACGACTATGTGGAGACCCTGCAATGGACCCAGGCCCATCTGTTAGCCGGGGGCATGCTGGTGTTCTCCTTCACCGTCATTCTGACCACCTTCCTGCTCGAAAGGCGTATCGGACGGGCCGGTACGGATGTTCCCGGTCACCGCTAACATCGAGCCGGTAGGGTCCTTACGAAAAATTTATCCGCGAATAAACGCAAATGCACGCAAATGGATTAAGAGTTGGGTAGTGGTTAAACTTAAAGTGTCATGGTTATGCGGCCTGATGATTCGAATCCCCGCCGTTTTTGCCATCCCCGGCACTGGATTCCAGCACTCTTTGCCGTAATGATAGGGTAGGGACTGGCAAACTTCTCCACTTAAAATAAAAACGAAACAATCCGTGAGAATCTGCGTAATCTGTGAACCAAAAGACAAAGTCATCTTTTGCGACCAACTTGCGTTGATTCGCGTTCATTTGCGGATAAAAATGATTCCCATGTCATCGCCACTGCCACTGCCACTGCCGTACTGAGCTGTGACGCACGCAGACGAGCACATCCAGGCGCGTTTCACGGGATCGCTCGGTAGCTTCTCGCTCGATGTGCGGTTCGACTGCCCGATGCGGGGCATCACCGCCCTGTTCGGTCCCTCGGGCTGCGGCAAGACCACCGTCCTGCGCTGTGTGGCGGGGTTGCAGCACATGACCGGTCGGCTCCGGGTCGGCGGCGAGACCTGGCAGGACGATGCCAGGCGGCTGTTCCTGAAACCCCATCGGCGGTCGATCGGCTATGTGTTTCAGGAGGCGGGCCTGTTTCGGCATCTGTCGGTGCGGCGCAACCTTGCATACGGCCTCACGCGCATCGCCCCCGGCGGGCGCCGGGTGCGGCCCGAGGAAGTGGCCGACCTGATGGGGATCCGGGAGCTGCTGGAGCGGCGGCCGGATCGCCTGTCCGGGGGGCAACGCCAACGTGTCGCCATCGCCCGGGCCTTGCTGACCAGCCCGCGTCTGCTGCTGATGGACGAGCCCCTGGCCTCGCTGGACCGTAACAGCAAGCAGGAGATCCTGCCCTATCTGGAGCACCTGCATGACGAGCTGGCGATGCCGGTGCTCTATGTCAGTCACGCCCCGGACGAGGTCGCGCGGCTCGCCGACCATCTGGTCCTGCTCGAGGCCGGGCGCGTGCGTGCCTGCGGCCGCCTCGGTGACCTGCGGGCCCGCCTCGACCTCGCCCGTGATCTGGGCACCGAGGCCGATGCCATCATCGAGGCGCGGATCGCGGCCCACGACCCGGCCTATCATCTGAGTTATCTCGACTTCTCCGGAGGGCGCTTCAGCGTCGCCCGTATCGATCTGCCTATCGGCCACAAGGCGCGCCTGCGGGTGTTGGCTCGCGACGTCAGCATTACTCTCCAGCCCCAGACCGACACCAGTATTCTCAATATCTTCCCGGCCCTGGTCGCGGGGCTGGCGGAAAATGGTGCGGCGCGCATTCTGGTGCGCCTAGATCTCGCCGGCACCCCTGTGTTGGCCGGGATCACCCGCAAATCGGCCGAACGCTTGCAGCTGACTCCCGGCAAGCGGGTCTATGCCCAGGTAAAGGCCGTGGCCCTGGTCGAGTAGCGTCGAGGCAGGCTTGAGTATGGGAAAACAGGTGGTGGTTAAATTTAAAGTGGCATGGTTACGCGACCTAGTAGTCTGTCAGTAAACTAATGATGTAAATTTATTATCGATAAGACATTGATTTTTGTATCAATCTAAAACGACTATATCAATCAATAGTAAGTTGACATACTGCTAGCGCTATAAGGCGGGATGCGCTGCGCTTTCCCGCCCTACGCGGGCTGGGTTCAGGGACGATCCCGGCACCTAGCAACGCTGGGTTTCGTTCCTCAACCCAACCTCTGGGCTACATTAGAATTCAGCTACTACCCGAGCTTGCACCTACGGCCTTGAGGAAGCATTTTATGCTTCCATGTATCCTACATCCTGAAAAGCCCAAAATACCGGCATGGGGCCGAGATACCCCACCATAGCACATGGAAATAACGGTGCTCGCAGACCGCGTTTTGTGAGTACCGGTTCGGAAAATCCCTAGGATGGGATGTTTCAGGATCCCATCCGGTTAACTCGGAGCCTTGACGATGAAACGTATTCTGTTGTTTCTGGCGACCAACTTCGCCGTGCTGATGGTCATCAGCCTGGTCTTCAAGCTACTCGGTTTCGATGGCCTGCTCGCGGCGAACAATGTGGATCTCAATCTGAACGCCGTGCTTGTCTATGCCGCGATCGCCGGGTTCGCCGGTTCGCTGATCTCACTGTTCATGTCCAAGGGCATGGCCAAACGCTCCATGGGGGTACAGATCATCGAGCACCCCGGCACCCCCTTTGAGCAGTGGTTGATGCAAACAGTGTCCCGACAGGCCCAGTCCTCCGGCATCGCGATACCGGAAGTGGGTATTTTCGACTCACCCGATCCCAACGCCTTCGCGACCGGCTGGAACCGTAACGCCGCCCTGGTAGCGGTCAGCACCGGCCTCCTCCAGCACATGACCAAGGACGAGGTGGAGGCCGTGGTGGGCCATGAAATAAGCCATGTCGCCAATGGTGACATGGTGACCCTGACCTTGATTCAAGGGGTCGTGAATACCTTCGTGGTCTTCCTGTCGACCGTCATCGGACACCTGATCGACCGGGTAGTCTTCAAGACCCAGGAAGGCCATGGCCCTGCCTATTACATCGTGTCGATGGTCGCCCAAGTCCTGCTCTCGGTCCTGGCTACCATGATCGTGATGTGGTTCTCCCGTTATCGGGAGTTCAAGGCCGACGCCGGTGGTGCACATCTCACCAGCAACCGCAAGATGGCCGATGCCCTGCGCCGCCTGCAAACTGCAACCGAGCCCAGGGACTTGCCGTCCGGCGAGTTTGCCGCCTTCGGGATCAGCGGCGGCATCGGCGATGGCCTCAAGCGCCTGTTCATGAGCCATCCCCCGTTGGAGGAACGCATCGCCGCCCTGGAAGGACGCAACTGAGAAGCTGTCTGGTTAAAACGGCTCCTCGCGTCCTGTTGCGTTACGCTGCGTTCGGCACCGTGCCTGTCCGGGTGCAGTCCTGGGTTGTCTAGCGTTGGTTGTGGGATCCGGCTGAAGGGTAGGCGCCGGCTTGCCGGCGCTGGGCTGGAAGGCAACCCAGCCGGCCGGTCGAAGCTTAGGAAAGCGCAGGCAAGCCCGCGCCTACGCGTTCCGGTGCCGGGAAAACCCATCCGGCAACCGCATGTTTTCAGGAAGAGTTATACGCGCTCGCCCTGCCCTCGCCCCCTGGGAAGGGTGTCGCAAAAGCCCCTCTCCCGTCGAGAGAGGGGTTGGGGAGAGGGGGACCAAAGGCTTTGTTTCGATTTGCAACCGATTTGCGTTCATCGGCGTTTATTTGCGGAAAAAGATGATTCCTATGATATCGCTACTACGGCACTGATGTACCGGTTAACCGGTGGAGATGCACGCCAGTGTTGAGCGAGATCCCCTATCGGGCCGACAGCACACTCTATTTCGAGCCTTTGGCGGACAGGCCCTGGGCCGTCTTCCTCGACAGCGGCCGTCCTCGGATCGGGGCCGGCCGTTACGACATCATCGCCGCCGATCCCTACATCACCCTGACCACCCGTGGCGGCGTCACTGAGCTCCGCTCTGCCGACCAAATTCAGCGGTCGCCCCGGGACCCCTTTGCCTTACTGCGCGATCAGCTGGGCGAACCGGTGCCCCCCTTGCCCGGCTTGCCCTTCCGCGGGGGGGCCATCGGTTGGTTCGCCTACGACCTGGGTCGCCGCATCGAGCGGTTGCCGACGCTGGCCGAAAACGCCGAGCAGATCCCGGACATGGCGGTGGGCATCTACGACTGGGCCCTGATCGTGGATCACCTGATCCGTAAGACCCGGCTCATCGGTCTCGGGCGCGATCCTCGGACACGGGAGCGGTGGGATCTGCTGGTCTCCATGTTTCAGGACCCTCGACACCCTCGACCCGCCCCGGCTCGCAGCCGGCTGCGGGTGCTGGGTCCGCCGTGCTCGAACCTGAGTCGGGACCAATATGACCGGGCCTTCGAGCGGGTCAAGTCCTATCTGCTCGCAGGCGACTGTTATCAGGTCAATCTGGCCCAGCGCTTCTCGGCCCCGGTCGCCGGCGACCTCTTCGCCGGCTATAGGGCACTGCGACGGCTCAATCCGGCCCCCTTCTCCGCCTACCTGACGACTCCCTTTGCCCAGGTCCTGAGCTCTTCGCCGGAGTGTTTTCTCAGGGTTCGGGACGGACGGGTCGAAACCCGACCCGTCAAAGGCACCCGACCGCGGGGACACACCCCTGCGGCGGACTCCTCTTCGCAACGGGATCTGGCTGCCAGCACCAAGGAGCGGGCCGAGAACCTGATGATCGTGGATCTGTTGCGCAACGACTTGGGAAGGGTCTGTAGCCCCGGCAGTGTGCGGGTCCCCAGACTGTTCGAGGTAGAAAGCTATGCCACCGTGCACCACCTGGTCAGCACCATTACCGGCCGGCTAGCCCCTGGACAAGACGCCCTCTCGTTGCTGCGGGCCTGTTTCCCCGGCGGCTCCATCACCGGTGCACCCAAGATCCGGGCCATGGAGATCATCGAAGAACTGGAGCCCCATCGCCGTGGTGTCTATTCTGGGGCCATCGGCTACCTGGGCCGCGACGGTGCCATGGACACCAATATCGCGATCCGCACCCTGATCCACAGCGCGGGTACCATCCGTTTCTGGGCCGGCGGCGGGATCGTGTATGACTCCCAGGTCGAAAAGGAATATCAGGAAACCTTCGACAAGGCCGCGGCCTTGCTGGAACTGTTGGAGCAGGAGCAGCTAAGCGGGGTCGGGGGGTAAGACCGGCGAATGCCGTGAGCAGCAGTGCCCACCGCAAGCATCAGCCTGTGTCAAGAATCCCGGTTACGCTTGTGTTTTGAATCCGCAGATTGTTTCGTTTTTTGCTCGTTCCCACGCTCCAGCGTGGGAACGCCACTTTAGGCCGCTCCAGCGGCCAGGCCTGGTGACGCTGGAGCGTTAAGACCTGCTCCCACGCCGGAGCGTGGGAGCTATAGATGGCAGATTGTTTCGTTTTTCATCTGTAAAAATCCGCACAATCCTTGGATGCGGAGCGGAGGGCTCAAATTTCAAACTGCAGCGCAACGGTCCGTGTAGACCGCCATAATTTGTTTGAGCTCACGCAGAAGCCAGCAGCACTCTTCCGCATCGAGTCCCTGGGTCTCAGGCAGATCACCGCCCTGTTCTAGCAAGATGTCATAAAACTAATGATGTAAATTTATTATAGATAAGACCATGATTTTTATATAAATATAAAACTACTATATACATCAATAGTAAGTTGAAATACTACTAGGACCTCGATAGCCTGCCACACCTGCCGGCAACCTTTCCCGCATAAGGCCTCGAGCCGGGCTTCCAGTCTGTAGTGATCAAAAGGACCCAAAATTACTGTCTTAGTTCCCATAGCGAGGGGGGTAGGCAGATTCGTTTCCGGCAGCGTCGTGTTGCGTTATGCTGCATTCGGCGCCGTGTCTGTCCGGGCGCAGTCCTGAGTTGTCCGGCGTTGGTTATGGGATCTGACGTGTTGGGTTACGGCGCGTTCAGCCCCGTCACTGTCCTTCGGGATCGGACCGCGCGCCTAACCCAGCCTTGTATGTTCTGTTTCCAAGGGAACCCCAAGGATGAGGTATCAAGGGACTTGATGGCGAGTACCTGGGGAAGCCGTCCTAGCCTGAGGCCTCGAGT
>Ga0126335_1001171_pt1 | contig 14284 bp, 9 predicted proteins | sample OlaspJWI45metaG_FD_108409 | JGI IMG/M metagenome (GOLD analysis project Ga0126335, IMG submission 108409) | Marine gutless worms symbiont microbial communities from Oahu, Hawaii - Olavius sp. 1 OAHU.JWI-45 metaG | ecosystem: Host-associated > Annelida > Digestive system > Unclassified | place... | reverse complement strand
ACTTTCGGACTCGACGAAGTTGACGAAGCCAGTGGAAGCTAGCTGAACACGTCTTGCTTCTCAAGACTCAGGTCGGACGAAAAAGTGACTCCGAGCACCCGTACATGATCACTGGCAGTCACAGTATCTGAGCGGAGATGCAAGACCGGAGCATGGCTACCCAACAACGAAATGTTGTGTTTGGAGCCAGCCCAGAGCAATTCGGTCCTAGCAGGGTTCATCTGCAAAGGATGTGTACTTTGTATCAGCGCAGAAACGAAAATACTGGTAATCGTGATATCATGGAGCCATTTGCAGTTTTGGAGGGCAGCCAAAGAAAGAATGTATTTCCAGTTTTCGTATAATATATAAATATGTATTGCCGGTACAGTCATTTCAGTGCGTACTGCCAGTCGCATCATGCAGATGACCACATATTAAAAGCGGTGCAGCACGCAGAAACATCGGCACACATTCTTTGAATGGAGCGAGTGTTTAAGATACGCCGGCCATTCACGTGCCCTTTGCGGTCTGCGGTAAACGGCATGCAGTGACCTTGGACAAGCGTGGCAGGTGAAACCGGACGGAAACAGACCGCACGTATCCTGCATGGACTGGATCAAAGTTACTGGGGCTGCAGTTTGGCATGGCTAGGCCTGCATTGGCAGCAGCAGCTGCGCCAGTGATAAGTCGACCGCCAGCAAACGCTGGCGTTCAGGTTTCGCTCCGACGGCTTTATGAACTGGCTCCAAGGGGTTCAAACGTGTCGGCTGTCTCTCTGATGATCGGATCACTCTGCACCTCATCTTATCTGCTCGCGGTGATGCATCCGTTGCACTTAGTCACTAGATATGTTGAAAACCTCTCAAAACAAGACGCAGCGCAAACAATGTTACATAAAGGTTCATAGCAGATTCTGCGAGTCGGATATTGATAAATTATCGTAGAAATTCAGGCTTTTTGTATTTCATTTAAGTTAACATGCATTTGTAGATGTTTGATTTTTTTTAGCGCGCACCGTATAGACGCCGATAATGCCTTCGCAATTCTGTCCGTCGGTTGCACTGGTGATCCGCGCCAACATGATGCGGTATATCGAAATACGGTTTGCGCCATACGATATGTTTATGAATTCTTCACGTTAAATTTTGTACTCGCAGTTGTAGGGGTTCACCCCAAACAAAAGCGTTAAACAGGGTTAGCCCAAAGATTCTAGGTGGTATCATATACGCCTACGCGCGCTATGTTGGCGTTAACCAGATTTCTTGTAAGTTGCACTCAGTGCTCGTGCTCGCTGAGCGGAATTAACGCTGTATTGCTCTGTTCCAGAAACTGTTCTTATTTATGCAACGACGCGGCCGTTATCGGTCCGAGGTCATTATTATACAAGTGTTTGCAGTACAGTTGCCTAAAACACAAACGTCCGTGCGACCGACCACCAGCTTGAGTCTGGGCATAGATGTCTATGGCCTGGGCATTGGTATCCTGTCTGCTAGTGTCTGGGCTCCACCATGGCATTACCTCGATGATTCATTCACGCTCGCGTACAGATGAGGGTGTGGTGTGAAATATCTGCGTTTTGGAGGCCAGAAACGGTCGTTCTTCGTAGCTGAGTCTTTGATCATTTGATGTACGACTGACCGCCGAAAGTCATGTGTGCTGTCCAGCTGCTGAATGTCATCATCTTCTTCTTCTTCTTCGTTTATTATAGCTTTGGCATGTCAACTCTTGACCAGGTTTTGACAAGATATAAGCTGAACAATAGGTCTATACAGTATATAATGCACTAATACATAAAGCTTCTTTCCCTAATTGAAAACTAGTCTAGTCTTTCTTCCTTCTCCCTCGCAGATTAACCTTGTGACTCGTTCGAGTCGACGACGTCTGGTCTTCAAACTGACTTTGACGAGTAACGTGCGTGACTCAACGCATCGCCCTCATCTCATACAGTAAACGTGGTCTTTCACTTTGCTGGGTGACTACAGGGCGCTCGTTGTTCCCGGGTGTCGGGTTGCCAGCCTCGTTGCTCCTGGTAGATACGACGCGTTTTAGCCGTCTGTTGAAGGCACATTTATTAGCTGGACCGCCACAATGTGAGGGCCAGCTATAGTAATGGTTCGCGTTGTCTGTCTCTCTTTCCGTCCGTCCGTCCGTCCGTCAGACGGAAATACACCCGAAACAAAGTGAAATAGCTCTGTGGTTATTATAAAACTCGAATAGGAAATCAGGGCCCCGAATTCAGAATCTGCCATCAGAGTCGCGATCGGAAGTATAGGCTTACACAGTTCGATCACTTTGAACATATCCCGCCGAGACTTTGCCCAAAACGCAGGCTACTAAAACTGTACTTTCTGTGTATATGTTCTCTTATTTCCTTAATTGCAAGTATTGCTAGGCTATACTTAATACGTAGGCCGAGTCCGTGGACTCCGTGTGCGTTGCGAATGTGCATAAAACATGAAATATGAAACAGCATATACTATTTTAAAGAACTCTGGCGTCCGTGAGATGCTGTGAACGTCTGGGTAGAGAAGTAGGCCTCGCGACATGGTTGGAATTTTGCTGACCCGCTGTGAAGTGCTTACGAGAGTTGATTATTACCGGCTGTGGTCGTTCAGTGTTAGACCGATGATAGGTGCTCTCTAGAGCCAGCCTCGCGGTAAAACACAGCCGTCGATAAAACGCGACGTTGGTATCGGTGTAACTCCTGTCCGTCGCCATTTCAAACCGCGCTGTACTTTGTCCTAAAACGAATTATTATGACGAAGCGTGAAACTACAGCAGCTGGACGTATTGCGAACAGTATGAGACGACTTTCTTTTGGACCTCTACTAGTTGTAGCTACAACGAGAGGTCCATGGGTCCACCAGATTGCATCTTTGCATACACTTTGCCTGGTAGTTCTGCCTGCACTCATGCAGTTTTGTTAAGTTAACAGGGTCTACGTTACTTTCTTGTCTGTGGTCGTGACCATCGCCAGTAGTTTGCGCCAATTTCCACGGAGGGATGGCCAGGCTGAGTCGACCTATGGCACAGTTAACAGCTGACCGATACACTCGGTTTTAGGCCGCATCGAATGCACGAGACGTAGACTATTGCGTGTGCGTCGGTCAGACTCAATCTGTCACTTAGGCGACTGTTTTTACTCATTCACCAGATGGCACCACTTCGATGCGACTATTATTACATTACTGACAGTCTGTAGCCACTTCTTACATGTGTTTGAGACGGAGTGAGTCTTTGGGCTGGCCTTGGGTCGTGTTGAACAATGATGCTGCGAATCTTCGGATCAAGTGCCGCGGGTCATGGCCCTTGTGGTCATTCCAGAACGTGTTCTGAACTCTTGAAATTTGTAGCCCATCCAATCTGAAGCGTCTTTCCGCATACGCTGTGCGTCGCGACAGATTGTGGTGCTGTAGGTTGCTTAGATAGAAACGACGCATAAGTCTGGAGTCCAGTCTAGACACGTTCGATGAGGATAGTTTCGTGTATAAGCGTACACTGCGCGCATCTGGCACGCATGACTCATTTTGAACTCCACTACTCCAGTTTATGACCGGCATGTCCACTGTCCAGTACAGTGAGTTATTCGCGTTCAAGTTCGATAATCAGCAACAGCCTTATGCCTGCTGCGTCGTCAGACAACAGACTGCTGTTGTCATCGTTTGTTGTACGTTCCGGTTGGCAACACAGCTTTCATTTTCATCGACTTCGCTTATTCAATCAATCAATCAATTTTATTTGCTCAAAATGTCCAGAGATACACATATAAGGCTTTTCAATTGCGAGCAGGACAACAAGGCTGAGACCAGCACTAACAGCTACCCAACTAATAAACTATACTATAAAAGAAAAGAAAAAATCAACGCGTACAAAATATCCTACGGTGGCGTCCACATGCACTGTACCAGGTTTTATCTGAAGTTAATAACAGTTACTAAAATACGGTGGATAGGGTATAATAGCATGTATAGCTAAAAGTTAGCGTACATATAGGCCTAATCGCGTTAAACACTAACAAAATATTCAGATAAGTCAGTCTTAAATATTGCACGTTTAAACGCGTTTAAACTACTAAAATCCGCCGACGATGGCAAACCATTCCAAACATTTATAACTCTGCATGCAAAAAATGACTCCTTTTGGAATTGGTACAGCGGGGTTTATACAACTTGTACGTATGACCGCGTGTGATAGATGTACAGCTGTAGACACCACCACGGGGTGGCCGAGTGGTGTAGTGCTTACTGTCACTCGCACGACTCAAGAGGCCGCGGTTCGACTCCTGACCTGGCCACGGCACTTTCGGGCAACAGCTTTGCTAGTTGCTTACACCCACTTGCCCAGTGAGGCGTGACGGTTTGAACAGCAAACAACTGCGATGTCCGCCACGTAACAGTCCTGGGCATACTCACCAATGTGGTGCATACTGCATAGGCCAACTCAGCCTTCCACCCCTCCGGAGTCGGTAAATGAGGACCAGCTTTGGCTGGGAAGGCAAAAGCAGGTATGATTCATTCCGTTCGTGAAAAAACGCGTAGGTGTGACTGTGAGATCCCTTGACAGCGCGTGCCACACTCGAGCGCTTATGTAATGAGGTTCCACCATGAAGAGGCATTGTATCAACCGTTGCCTTTACCAGTTTGGTGATTAAAAAGCATTATTAGCAGCTTGTATATCGAGCAAACAGAAATGTATAGCCATGAAATCTTCAGGGGATGAAAATGAAACTAGGAAATGACTTTGCCATCGATGAACTGACTTTGCAACTACAGTAGTACTACGATAGTACGATACACTCCATGCGTCTCTTTGTCTTTTACCAGGTGCGTGCGAATGGCTTGGCTCTCCTGTCGGTTAACTCTTCAAACAAAGCTAGCGAGAAAACACCTAGGCCTACCTGTACAGCGCGTGTTGTTGCTGTATCGTATTACACAACATCTGATGGTCAAATCAATTAATGTATTATGTGTTTTGGTGCAGATTATGCTTGTTGGCCATCATATCGACGTTAACCATCACAGAAACACGAGCGGTAAGTCATGATACAAGGTTATTTCGTTTTTTTCCAGCAATTAACTACTTTCAAATAAACTAGCAGTATATAACGTTACGTTTCAGTATGGTGCACATGTAGCAAGTGGTTGGATTTGACTAATTTATTCAAATAAAAATAAAATTGTATCGAATTAAAACAAACACGTTTTATCATTATTTGGCGATACCAGACTGTCGCAGTCGCCTGAGCTTACATTGGCTATAATTCGCTGCAAATAAACATGAAATTCAATTAGAGAGTGAATATTGTGATGTTAATTCGGCATTCTGCGATGCGAATTAAAATTACAATAAAACGTGCAAATAAAAAAAATTAAAACAGTGATGGTAAACATTGTAAGGTAGTTAATTTGGTGCATATCCGTTAAAATTAAGCCAATACAGTTACCTCTAGCGATTAATGAAATAGCTAAAATCAGAAACGTTCATCTCTAACAGTCCAATATTCAATGATTGTGCTAATAGCTATACGATAAAGGTTCGAGTTTAAATAGGTGCCTGCAGTGGTTGTGATTGCCTTGAGTCAGCTTCGTTATTATTATTGTAAACTTCTGTCGGCGTTTTGTTAAGAAAAAAACTTCGAAAATATTTTACAAACTGTGTACAAACGCGTTTTCGTTAAATTTAGAAATATAACGCGATAACGAGAATGATAAATGCAGCATTTGTGCTGCGATGATTAAGTGAAATACAGCGTGTATCGTTATCTGATGGTGCGCGGTAGAGAGGACGTGAGTAACTGCGTGCGGCCGAGCAAAGTGCCAGTGGTCAGGCCCAGTTGCAGGTGCGACTGCGAGTTTCTGGGTAAGTTATTGTTGTAAACAACAATAACAAGTGATGCGGGCTGGAATTTCGTTCCGTCTGGCGAAAGCTTCGAGCCGGCAAACGTGGCTAGTTTCCCGCCGAAATAATAACCGGTCACGGCTATTTTCGTACAACGAAGTGGCCGACCGACCGACCGCCCTGGCGATAGTAGCGAGCCAGTCGGCATAACAGCATCGTTAACTCTGCTAGCATTCCACCTGTGGTTTTCTGTGGACGCCGTCTGTGCCTGGACTCTGGATGATCAGGACCATTATGCCGTACATTCTGTACTGCAACAATATAAGACAAGTCGTAAGATCGTTCGTGAATTTGTCCCAGGTGACAATGACGTTCAAGGTCATTCAAGGTCACCTTGTTTGGTACCGATGAAATGCTTATATGCCAATGCCTAAAAGAATTGAAGCGTTCAGAGGAAGAACCAGGTAAGCCCCAATTTTGTGAAAACCGAGAAAACTCGATTCAAAGTTTCCAAACTTCTCCAGTAGATTCACGTCAGGTATAAATGTTGGATTTTCATAAAATTTTGTAGGCACTATTCCTACAGGTAGAGCAATACAACAATCAACTTACATTTTACAAATTCTTATAAAAATGTATGAAAATTGAATTTTGTATACCTAGTTTTTAGCCTAGCCTCGGGATGCCCCAGAACATCCGCCATCTTAAATAGCAGTACGCAGCAACACGACACGTGTAATTCACGACAATCGTTCGTATTGACTGAATTCATGTCAGCAAGCATCAACAACTACTGTCTCGATTCCAGACGGCGAAACTGACTCCACTGCCTCACGAGGCTAACAAGCTGGCATCAACATAGACACGTGTCATCAACTCATGCACGTGCTCATGGACTATGACGCACAGTGAAGCGTGACTTAGTCACACACCATAATATTACTTACTTATTAACACGTGATGAATCTTGTCATGATCTTTACCTTTGACCTCATGACCTTCAACGTTGGTAGTAGGTCGGCTGTCACGTGACCAAACCATGTTGCGTAGTCACTCACTTGTTGCCAGCACCCTAAAACTTTAGCCCGTAACCGCCCAGCCACCATCCCAGAATTTAAGGACAGGTCACATGACTGAGGTTAGGCTCCTTGACTTGCTTTTGCGTTTGTAGATTGTAGTTTTCGTATAGAGTATGCTACCACATTTGAAGTCTGTAGCGACCTAGATTATATCCCCTTATGACCTACTTTCGTACTGCTGATTTTCTAGTCCGTACAATGTATCTATGTGCTCAATTTGAAGCCTGTAGCTTTATCCGTTTAAGAGTTATTAATAACTATCCGCAAACTTAAAATGTAGACACGTGATCTAGTTTTCAACCCCATTGACCCAGTTCTGCACTCGTTGATAGTACTTCCTATAGTACTCCATTCGCCTAGGTCATGTGCGCACCAAACTTGAAGTCTGTAGCTGTAATCAATACAGAAATATAGAATAGAGAAGGATACAGAAGAAATGCTAAAACCTAAAAGTAGGTCATTGTGCCCTAGATTTTGACCTAATTTTTTACTGCTCATTTTCCACTCCTTACACTCTATCAGTACGATAAATTTGAACTCTGTAGCTTTAGCCGTTCGAGAGATATTCACAGGGGTCCGTAAATTTAAAATGTAGGTCACGGAAAATAGGCCACGTCCCCTTTGACCTAGTTTTTGCATGCGGTCAAAACTACTCGTAGTCGATGTGCACACCAAATTTGAAGTCTCTAGCTTTAGCCGTTCAAAAGATATAAGAGCCCGTATATTAAAAATTTGGGCGTCGTTCGCCATCTTGGATTTGTCTCTAAGTGTTTTTTTACGGTGCACATTCCACAGTGCCACAGAGTACCGTCTTGTGAAATTTGAACGCAATCTGTCCACGTGTGGCTGAGTTAGAGCGACGTAACCGTTTTTTCCCCAATTGTCGCACTTTAGGGGCCCCAATTGGTCAAATAGATCTCAGAGTTGGAGGCCCTAGATGCGCGGAGTCTGCAGCAGATGAGAGCCAGACATCACTGTTATACGCTATCGTTTTAGATTTTTGATTTTTTTGCCAAATTTTAAACCAGAGCGCTCGGATTGCGAGTGGGGTCGAAAAACGGAGCAAAATTTCGCACTTTTTGATTCCCGGTGAAAAATAGGGGTAGGGCTGGTGGAGATGTCTATACGAAATATCCGTGCCACACATAGGTTCGAAGCACCGGTATACTCTTTACCCGGCGGCGATCGGCGGTCTGGTCACACGTTGGAGACGGTTGCCTAAAAAAGAAGCACCGTCGGTAAAACATATAGCCTCCGGCAAAGTTTTGCCGGCGGCTAAACCAGGTAAGTCTAGTGAATCTTCAGCTAATACAAGGCACATACTACTGAAAAACCAGGTAACTCCTCATTCAAAAATGAAATAGCTCGAGTAAACTGTTGACATGCCGTGATACTATACTGTCGCTAAGAAAGACATAAATGCAGTTACCTCGTTTTTAAAAACAGCCCAACTTATTTTTGAGTTCTAGAGGTTCCCGACAGCGCTAAAAGATGTTCTATGACTCAAAGATGCCGAATTTGCAATTACGTGAAAGAAAGTTGTAACTCGAGTTACCTGGTTCTCTCACTAAAGGCCTCAGTCGACATATTGACAGACGAGTCTTTCGTTTCACTGCAATACACGCGTTTGACAGACGGACGACAGAAGAAATTGCGAGATCAAGAGCGTGCGTTGCATTACGTTCAGTCGCACGCTAAAAGCACAGCGTCTTCAGCCAGGAATCAAGTTTTCACGGATTAGTAGCTGGCCCGCCACAATGTGGTGCCAGCTATAGTAATGGTCCGCGTTGTCCGTCCGTCCGTCTGTCTGTCACACGCGAATATCTCCGAAACTAAGCGAGGTATACGTATGGTTACTAGGAAACTCGAATAGGAACCCGGGCTTCCGATTCAGAATCTGCCATCAGATTCGCGATCGGAAGTAGGCCTACTGTTCCGCCATTTTGGGTGTTTCCGGCACTTGACCCATTGTGGCAGACATAGAGATCTAGGCCTTGTCAATGGCACAGTTGGAATACATCCAGATGGCTGACGGCGGCCATCTTTAATTAGTTAAATCACTAGCCTATAACTCTGCCTCGGATTGTCCACTTCGCTGAAATTTAGCATGACGACAGATATGAACGCCCTCCTCCCGGCGCTAGCCAGCCCGGACAGACGCCCCTGTACTAACCCCCCGACGCACAAACCCCCTCACCCGATCTGAACCCCTTTGATAAATGCTCCATCGCAAACCCCAGACGTTTACCGGTCCAAAAAACCTATGGGGGCTCGCGGGCCAGCTATCGTTTCATCCCATCGGGGACGAGATCTTGTTTTTCTAATATTCGGCCGTTGACAAAATAGCCTAAACTGGAACCGTTGTGTTGTTAAAATTGCTGATAACGCACTCGCGCGCACTGACGCTGTCATGCTGGCGAACAGCAAGGCATCCATCATTTCCGTTCGTCTTGCCGCCAGCCTGGCCGTAAATCAGTCAACCCTTGCGGTGTGGTACGACAGTGACTTCAACCTACGCGGTACCACACGAGAAGTCCACATGCTGAGCGCAGACCTCAGACATTGAAGAACGCTACACTACGGGGCTTAGGCCTAATTGATTCCGATGCGTGCTCGGTGCACCCCTTGCTACGCCGGGTCGCATGGCGGGAGTTTTATCCGGCTAGATTCGACCATAAATCACAACAGCGATTAGAATCAGGCGCGAAAATAACGTCAGTCACGACTTGCGACGCGATAAGCTGATAGCAGATTGTATACTGCTATTTGTATTAGGCCTACTAACGTTACAAAAGGGAAAGTGCGATTACGCGGCCTATTCTTGCATAGTTGCACCGGCATTCACCTTTGCTGCTGCTGCTGTTTTAGCGCACCTGGGCGTCTGATGGCGCCTGCGTTATTCATACGTGCACTCGAGCAATAGTGATGTTTCTGTTTGCAGTGATGTTGTCATCGAGGACAAAGTCTCGGTCTCCGTTTTGGTCTTGAGACAAAAAGTCTGACTTTTGCGTCAATGATCACTGATAATCTATTTTACATTTCTAGTACAGTTAGCATGTTTGTTTGAAATGTTTGTGCTTATAGAATGATAATATCGGTTATATGGTTAAGTAATAAAGTTTCTTGTTACATACCCCCTAGGTCTAATGGTATATTGACAACATTATAGTGTATTGCTCTGACTACTGAGGCATTCAATAATGTCTTGCTCTTGGTCATGGTCTTATTTACACCACTGTCGGTTTTATGACGATTTAGGTTAAAGTTATTTTCAGTTTCCTGTTTGTCATTGTGTCTCCGCTCGGTCGCGGCGTCTGTTCATGATTCTGTTTTTCTGTCTGACTATATGTCTCGAAACTGCAGAGATGCAAACACGACATTCGCATCGTGGCGTAAACTTGGTGGCGTGTGGGCACAGACCGACGGAGGCAACACGCATTCTAGGTTTTCGTTATGAGTCTTCTTTTCATCATTCTAGTTAGTTTAGTTGTGGTTCTGGAAGAATTAGTCTCGACTTGTAATAGCCCGTATGTGTATCTAACCTCAAACACTATCACCATCCTCTAACTGCAGGAGAAAGAATATTTAGCACAAATTAATACCAACTCGTGGTCCAAGTAACTGCATGTTTACCGGTATGTTATAGTGCGTGTACAAAGTACAATGTATAGGCGCTATTTTTTCAGTCTCGTTGGCATTATTTTTTTGCATGTTTCAGGTATTTGTAGCTTCGACAATAATAGTTTTCGTTATAGCTATAGCTAACGCAGGCTTTCACTTTTTGTCAGCTGAGATTATCGTTTATTTTTGTTAATAAATATGTTGTCAACGAGCACGGTGCCAGGCGTATTCGTATAGCATTACCTATACTTAGCTGCAAGGCGGAGCGGCGACGATTGTATAGCAAGCAGCTGCATTGCCGTGCGTGGCCCTCTGGCATAGTGCTTACAGTCGTCTGTTTGTGATTGTCTGACCTCGCTATCGACGCCCCAACACCGAGGATGCGGTTTACGGGGTCTTGTCCAAGGAATGATGCCGTGTTGAATGCAGCTATAGCCGTCGCTGGCAGGATTAGCTGAGAAATGACACACAGACTGGTTGATCGGGTTTGATGCGCTTCTACTATACCTCCGTTATTTATCAATTCCGAGTTCTATACTGCTCTGTTTCTTTATCTTACTGAATCCACGCCCGAGACAAGGATGCGACGTGCTTGTTAACTTGACTAGATTGCACCTCTAAGTTTAAACTGATGTATCCGTGCCGTTTTTGATCGAAAGCAATTCATTTTCTTTAAAATGTAAAATATCCTGCAAAGACGAGGTAACAAATGAAAAAGTCAGAGCAAAACTGGACAAAATCGAATAGAAAACTTATCACAGAAAGAAGAATGCGCTGCTTTGGTAATGTTGTATACTTCGGCGCCGTTTATACCTGTGCATATCACAGCAAGAATTGTACAGAGAGGTCACAGAATTCAAGAAAGAACCTGATAATCGAAGGACAAGACTAGAAAAGCACAGTGTGGAAAAACTTCCGCCTTACTGCTGGGCACGGGGTGCGACTGTATTAAAATACAAGTTTACAGAATCGTTTGTATGAAGAGAAATTTGTTGATTCAAGTTCGTGTTGACTTGTCACGCGTGTGTGGCGGTTATCAGCTGTTTGTTGCGTTGAGTCATCCACTGTCAGTACCGGGATAGGAGGGCGTGCACCGGAGTTTGGAGACGCCCTATGGCTAGTTGATGATGCAGAAAGGCATCGTTGGCTGCTGATGGTGGCGATGTCTGTCTGCACTGCGATTTTACGACGAGTCGTTTGACGTTGTCAGCCTTCAGTGATGACATTACGAGTTATTTGCAACAAGCAGATTTTGTAATAGCAACTGTGGGCAATGTATTTTTAAACCATGTGCTTCTATCACCAAGCAGTATAATTTGGTACTGACCTAAAGGCCGACACACAACCCGTCTAGACGGGCGTCGTTTAAGCAGTCGACTCAACGGCGGTCTAGTCGGCCCGTCTGACGGCCGTCAATGACACCCGTCGACCGTCTGCATAATCAAAATGGCGGAATGTGAAAGATGCATTCACGTGTCCAACACGTTCTGCTATTCTCATGTCGTTCTTTTCTGCGAAAATACACGTCAGTGCTATCATACACAACTTGTTTCTTTTAAATTCTGGCCTTTTAATTATGCAGACGGCCGATAGGTGTCATCGACGGCTGTTAGACGGGCCGACTAGACGACGACGAGTCGGCTGCTTAAATGACGCCCGTCTAGACGGTCCGTCTAGACGGGTCATGTGTCGCGGCTTTAAGGCCGATGATACGATGCCCTATGGCAGTATGGCTTGGTAGGTTACCGCGTGCCTGGCGGATAACGGCAGCCTATACTGCCAAGTTTATGATTTAATCTAGCGTGCATGGGACAGCCTTTAGGTAGGATCCTCTCCTTGACATGTGGACTTTTTTCGAGCTTCGTCAGACGCACGCTACCATCACAATTCCGTCATATTAGTGGAGCACGCCAAAACGGTTTAAGATATCGATATACGGTTTGCACCGTACGATATGGTGATGTCTGGGGATTGCCAAAGCCAAACTTCGTGGTCGTAAGTTTAGAGGTTCACCCATAACAAATGCGTTAAACAGGGATACCCTGCCTGACGACGGCGAAAATTTGACCAATAATCTGCGATATCTCGGAAACGGTGTAAGTTTGCACGATGTAGGCCTAAGTTTGTATTATTCACTAATAGGAAGTCGCATGTGGGCTTTCCATTGGTACCAAAATCGGTGACCTTGAGTGATCTTGAACGGCTTTATAGTCCCTTATGTCCGTTTTGCGATTTTCTCGAGAAAACTAGGTTTCAGAGCCTACAACGTTAAACTGGCTATGAACCATACTGTCTGCGACGAAAATGTAGCCCAAGACTTTAGTTTATTACAATATAATTATACGGTAATACATGGATATGCGTGGGGTCGGCCCAAATGAGTGCGTTAAATAGAGGCACCCCCCCTTGTCAAAGGCCAAAATGTGACCAATACACCGTGATAACTCGGAGACGCTGAGAGATACGCTGAAAGTTAGTACTATTCGCTAATAGGAAGTCGTGTTGTGACTCAGTGGTGTAGTGGTATGTATGCCGATGCATACCGGTTTCAACGAAGATACGACTAAAGAAAGCGCTAGTGTGGCCTGTAGCAATATAGGGCTGTGAAAGCTGGACTCTCAGAAAGAATGAAGAAACACGTCTTGGCGCCTTTGAGCTGAAAGGACTGAGAAAGATTCTGCGGGTTTCGTTGACAACAAAGAAAACAAATGAGTGGGTTCTTAACACAGCTGGAGTAAAGAGGGAACTGTTAGACACCGTCAAAGCTTTACCATGAGGAAACAAGGGAGTTGCCTAGAGAAAGAGATAATGCAAGGAACAATGCGAGGTGCACGCAGGCGAAGAAGGCCACGCATGGCGTGGATGGACAACATCAAGACGTGGACAGGACTCTCCGTGGAAGAGTCAGTCAGAATGACAGAGGACAGGGACAAATGGAGACAGTACGTCCATGGTGTGGCCAACCCTCGGATCGAGGACGGCTAAAGAACAGAACAGGTGTAGTGGTTAAGATGTCGGACTTGCGACTCGCGGTCGTGGGTTCGAATCCCAGTCACGGCACTGCCGGTTATTCTTCCAGAGATATCTTGTTGACTATCTTGGGGATGTAACCACCACCCAAGTCAACTCAGCTTTGCATCCCTTCGGGATCGCTAAATCAAGTACCAGCTTCGGCTGGGCTAAAGGCTGGAAAGTCACCTCTGCCGGGTGGCAGGTAAAATTGTGTGATCCCATATGGTATGTGATTTCCCGTAGCGATGAGGTAAAGTTCACGAACTGCTTATACCCTTCTTTACCTTTTACCTTCATGGGCGGCGCCACCATAGGACCTGGGGGGACATGACCCCCCACTTTCAGACGCACGGGGGACAGGAGGGGGACATAATTTGCAAAAATAGCAAACACACCAATGCCCCGAACAACGCTCTTAGCATGGGATAACCCCGTTTTCCACGCAAGGTAGAGTTAGGCTGTACTATCATTATTCATCCCAGGAAGCCTTGGAAGGCAGAAAACTGAGTTTAAGTAAGTTGGCCTGAGCAGCGGAAGGTTGAAAACTTGCTCAAAGTTTCTTTCAGTAGCCAAGGTCGAGCATCCAACTTACGATCTTATAGTCTCAACTTATCAGTCATTTTTCATCTTTTTATTTTAATCTAGTAGCCTACAATCTTAACTGGCTCTAGACCACATTTTAATGCAGATCTAAATAAGAAAACTAAATGTCTGTTTAATAAGCAAGATCACTTCTGCTATTTTAGCAGTTT
>Ga0126335_1001170_pt1 | contig 14289 bp, 10 predicted proteins | sample OlaspJWI45metaG_FD_108409 | JGI IMG/M metagenome (GOLD analysis project Ga0126335, IMG submission 108409) | Marine gutless worms symbiont microbial communities from Oahu, Hawaii - Olavius sp. 1 OAHU.JWI-45 metaG | ecosystem: Host-associated > Annelida > Digestive system > Unclassified | place... | reverse complement strand
TCTTAAATATAACTTGTATTCATTATATTCACACATTAATAAAAATTTTCGTGTTAAATATAAGTTGTATTCACTATTTCCGCACGTGATTTACGCATTTTATTAACAACTCTGGAAACAGCACGTGTAATAAAATGTGGAATGTGTATGGTCACGTGGTTATCGCCGTCGACCAATCACATGCATTCCGCATATTCCACTCCGCATTTTATTTCCCGCATTCCGCATTTTATTAACACCCAGTAAAGTATCAGTCTGATAACGCGGCGTTATTACTAATTACTTGTACTTGTATGGTGGTGGACTCATTAACAGAAGGTACATCAATGACATCCTGTGGAAGTCTGTTCCAGTCACTGATCACTCTGACTAAAGAAGTTCTGTCTTAGCTAAAGGCAGCATCGATTGACTGAATGTTTATGACTGTGGCCTCAAAGATGGGTAGTATCTGAACGTTGGAAGAACTGATATGGATCCAGCTTTTCTTTTCCAGATAATATCTTGTAGCACTCAATGAGAGCTCCTCGTTTCCTTCTGACTGCAAGAGTTGTAAGTCACAGTATGCGAAGCCTGTGTTCATAAGGAACGTTCCTGAATCCATGGACTAATCGTGTTGCCACACGCTGAACACTCTCAAGGCAGCAGATGTCTTTTTGTTGATATGGTGACCAAGCCTGAATACAGTATTCAAGGTTTGGTCTGGTTGTAAATAATGAGGAAATCCTGAGGATCAAGACGGTTGAAGTGTCTTTGGACAACACCACGTACTGAACGAGTTTTAGCTGCAGGTTTAACACACTGGCTGGTGGGCTTTATAACAGACACTCAAGTTTTGTGTTATAATTACTCCAAGATCTCTTTCCTCTGTTGTTCTTTCAATCACGAAAGTTCCAGCAGCATCTGCCATGACGTGATTATTAGTGTTAACCGATACTGTGTATCGGTGAGTACTCACTCGTTGCATTACAGCATCGGCGAATACGATATATCAGTTTGCGTGTCTCCGCTGATGCCCATGCGCCCGCTGCGATAACGATCAACAGTAATCGGACTCGGCGACTGAAACACATGGTCCGCGTCTCCGCGTCGATAGAATGTGACTACAAATGAGACCGGCATTTCTATTCACGTTCCGCTGTACAGACTGCAGGTGTGACACGAGTAGACATCAAAGACACCCCCCGTTAACATGCAGTAGGAACAGAATGGGACCTAAGACAGAGCCCTGAGGAACGCCGCTAAGCATGTCAAACCACGAGAAGTAACTTCCTCTAACACCCATGCACATTGTCTTATTATATTGGAAAGATTCCACCCACAAGAGCAACTTTCCTTGACAACCAAGTGTAGATAACTTATGTATTAAGCGTTGATGTGGAACACTGTCGAAGGCCTCCAAGTAAAAGATGTCCACGCCATATCCGTTATCCAGGGCATGTGTCCACTGTTCCAGCGACTCTAGTAAATTAGTAAGGCATGACTGACCTTTTGTAAGCCATGTTGAGAATGACTGATTATGTGATTCTGCTCAAGGAATGTTGAAATACTGCCCTTAATAATGGATTCCATGATCTTACATGGTACTGAAGTGAGAGAAACTGGTCTATAATTATTTGGATCCGTTTTGTCACCTTTTTAAAAAATAGGTACGATGTTTGCAGACTTCCAGTCAGATGGAAGAATAGCAGACTGAAATGATTCCGGAACATAACGGCTAGTGGCTCTGCAACTGAAGCTGCACAGTTAACAAGTACCATTAGGTGAAGTCCAGGTCCTGGAGATCCGTCAGTTCTCATCCTTCGAAGCTTATGGAGGACTTTGCTGCTATCAAAGCTGACATTCTCGATACTAGGGCCATCTGCGATTCCCACAGTGATGTTGCTTGGGTCAAAAGGTGGCTCAGTTACGAAGATTTTCTTATACTGATTCTTCAGTACTTCAGCTGTCTCTTCATCAGTAGTAGTCAATGAACTATCAGGCTTATGGAGAACAGTGGCAGCATCCTTGACTGTTTGAATAGCCATAAAAAAATTTTAGGCCTCATCTTAAATCCTTTAAGCAAAGATTTTCTAAATTCGTCGCCATCGGCTCAAATCATTGAGTTGACTTTGTTGTGTATGGTCTTATACGAATTATAATTGGTATTGGATTTAAAATGAATGTACTTCTTCCATGCACTGTCCAGTTTCTTGATCATTTTAGTTGTTGTTGGATGGAGCCAGTGACCCTTCTTCTTTCTGAATTTATCTCCTTTGGGAGGAATATGAGTCTCAATCAATTCCGTAATAATGGCCTTAAAGGCCTGCCACATATCAATAACAGACATACCATGAAAGAGCTCAGACCAATTGACTACACTAAGTTTCTCCATTATAGCATCATAATCTCCTTGCCAGTAGTTATATTTCGTGAGATGGCTCACCAGGTCTTGAGCATGAACTGTAATATCCCAGCTCAAGAGAATATGATCGCTCATACTGAGAGGTGGGAGATACTTAAGGTGCTGTATCAAGTTTTCTTCATCGGTGAAAATATAGTCTAAACATGACGGACACTGACCATCACGAAACCTAGTTTCTTGATGTACGTGCTGAAATAAGCAGAGTTCCTGACATTTTTCATAAAATTTGGATGCATCAGACATAATTCCCGATGATACTGTATTATTGTTAAAGTTGATGGCTAGATAATTAAAATCACCCAAAATCATAACATGAGTGCATCCACTGTAATCTGCAGCGGACTCGAAAAGTTCGAGCAACTTGTCATTGTTCGTACTGTCACTAGACGGAAATCTGTAGGATAGACCAACGAGAAGTGATCCATAGTCAGTTAAGATAATACACCACGTATATGTCTGTAATTATTGCTGACTAGTTTTAGACTAGGCTTCCCAGTGGTAGCCTGAAATCCATGCCTTCCATAGTTCCCACAGGTCACCTGAACTGGTCACGTGACTCCGACCTCGACCCCCTGTGACCTGCTTTTGCATAGTTTTGGTTAGGGCCGCCTTGGTTAATCATAAGGAGTATGGACTTCTCACTTCTATGAAGACTGCTTGTTGGTGATACGCAGTTTTCATCGAAGGTAGGCTTGTTGTGATTGGGTTTGAGTGTAAATGCAAGGCAGTGGCTATGTTGCGCACGGTTGCTGGTCCGGCAAGGCGACCGTTAGGCCTACAGTGGGCAGAATGGCTAGTTAACGAAAAATAGCTTCGCCATTTGTAGTTCGATTTTCACGGGGTTTGGGGCATTTTTTAGAGGAAGACACTTATTTTCAAAATGCTTGCGTCATTTTGAACTAAATTGTTAGGCAGTGCCACAATTTTCACTGAAATTGGCAAAAAAAATTTAAAGCTTTTTGAAATCTCGCTGAAAAGTTATGAAGACGACTTGTGATTTATTGCAGAACTCTTCAAGCTTGCCACCTGTCACAATTAGCCTAGACTACAAAGCTGTGACATTTGTCGTTGCTTTGTTTCAGCATTGTTACAACCATCTAGATAACCACCATCACGGCAGTGTTTAGCTGTCACCAAATCAACACCGCCACTTCCATTTTGATAGTGTCCTTGGTGGTTTTTCTGAACCATGTTTCCTGGAAACTGCCCATCATTGTTAAGACAGCACACTGCTCACTAATGCAGTCTCTAGCTAAGTTGATATGACTGATAATGCCATCCAGTTACATGTGATGAAAGGTAGGTGTACAGTTATTGTGTATTTGGTGTTTGCAGCGGGGGCAGTGTGGGGGAGAGTGGGAGGAGCCAGACATATGGTATGACATCAGCCATAAGTCTGGCTGTGCCAACACCCCTTGATATCCGGCTGTCAAAGACACTGGAAGAAACGTTGCGGTCTTTTGACATGTTTGAAACTGATGAACAGATGGCTCTCAGGTTGTCATTCATCCATTGAGTAGTATTGTCGGTAGTTAAATGATTACACCTTCTAAAATAACATCCCATTTGCCCCATGGAGCCCTACAGCCCCCACTATTTATTTTATTCTCCATGCTGCTGACATTCTAAAGTGACCCCGAGAATGTACCCCACAGCGTTAAACGGTGGAACCCTGCCCCATCTCTCATCCACCTCATGCTGTCCTGCTGCCCAGTCAAGAAATGTACGTTGCCCGTTGACACAGTGCTTCATGCAATAGCCATTGCCACTCTGCCGAACCTATTTATAGCCAACGCTGCCCACTGGCTGAAGCTCTAGGTTAGGCCTCCAACTGCCCGGGTTCCACCCACACCCTGCGGGCTGCTGCCACGAGAAATGAAAAATGCCAATTTTTGTACCATGGTCCCACAAAACCATCGCTGGGGGCCCTGTAGCTACCCTGAAAATTTGGACTGAATCCTGCTACCCGTTCTTGAGTTATAAGTAACCAAACAAACAAAACAGACACAAAGAGATTTATTATATGATGTATATTTTATGTATTTTAACTTTTTTGGTATATCTGTAAATACACCGTGTTTGGAAAATGGAATGATACTGTTTCAGGCAGAACTTTGATAAACGTAAATATATAGTGGTAATTTTTGCATGGAATATCGTCAGGGTAATGCAAAACGAAACTGACACAATAATGTTTGTTGCATTTAAACAGTATCACTACTTTACTATGTGAATTAAACGACTGACTGGTGTTCACATCGTAGGCCCTAGAGCTGATCAATATATCATGGCGTTTCGTATCACAATATTGTACAATATCTACATTATAGTATCTACAGAGTAAGACAACAGTGCGATGTGGCATGGTTCTGGCATCTGTATTATCAATTCTTGGAATGCATAGTCTATTGTGTAAGCGTGTAGTGGCTTGTGTCGCTAGTAAAGTATCTGCAGTAACCTTGATCAGTACTGGCCGCCACATGCTAGATCGTGGGAACAAGTGTCTCCGTGGGTGGCAGGCGACAAGATCAAACAGTAGGCCTATATCTGCGCAACGTTATAACTGACAACTGCAAGAAAATCAGACCGGAATATCAACTATTCAATTCAGTTAGTGAACGAAGGCTTCAAAGGCCGCAGTTATTGCAAAAACACTGTCAGAATTAAAGGCAGTGCTTGAAATGACCACTGAACAGTGCACACCCTGACACAAGCTGGAAGATGGTGATGCCACTGAGACACAGCTGCAGCAATGCTGATGTGACACAGCTTGGGACACTGAGTTCTGATTTTGATGCTTTGTCAAGATCAGTGATGCGTGTTTTATGCACCTTCTCTTGCAGTATGCTCCACACGCTGTAGTCGACCGCATTTAAATCTGACTAATTTGGAGGCCACAGTAGCAGCGAAATGAACTTAGGCATTTCTCTTTCCAGCACAAGCATTTTGATGACATCAACTTACGTCATCATTTTTTTGTGTTGTGCAAGTAGTGATGGTGCATTCTATAATTTTTCAGCTACCGTAAATGTCAGGATGAATAATTGGGCCAAAAATTACGAAAATTGTTGAACTTTACACGATGTATAAGAGAGAATATGTGTATCTGTATTTCTGCTTTGTGTATTTTCGCTTATAACTCGAAAATGGTAGGAGCGATTGTGACAAAATTTTCAGGGTAGCTCCGTGGCGACCCAGAAATGGTTTTAGGCACGAAAACATTGGAGGGGTCTTGGGTGGAGGGCTAGTGGATATTTTAAGTTTTTGATGTATGTCTATATATACAGGAATATGTGTGCATGTCTGTATTTCAGTGTGTCTGTATGTTCGCTTGTAACTCGGGAATGGGAAGAGCGATTGTGACAATTTTCAGCATAGCTCCTGGGTGCTCCAGGAATGGTTTTACATGCAAAAATGTTGGAGGAGGGGTTTTGGGTAGGGGGCCATAATTAATAATTTTAGGGCTTGTATAGGCTATGTGGCAACACATGCAGCTGAGCTGTGCAACTTGCTTCTTCATATGTGACAACAGTTTATAGCACAGGTGTGCGGCTTCTTCGCCGCTCAGATTGAAGTGGCAGTGTCGTATGGGCTAGGTGCGGGATTTCTGTGGACGTATTTTTCCGTCATGCACACTAAACGAGTTTGTATATTCTGTTCGTGTGTCTGTCTTTGTGTATACTCAGTTTTGGTTTTCTATTAGTGTAGTTTATTGGAAAGACTGGAAAGACTTGTCTCTAAAATGATCATTAGTGTGACTTGTTAAGTGTGATGTAAAATTCTACTTACTTTATTATACCAGTTGTCATTTTGTTGTTGGTGGATTGTAGGCTTGAAGTTCTTCACAAGGTGAACAATCTAGTGAGAGAGTGGATTAGAGATATTAGTATCAAAAAGGTGAGAACAGCACAGATGTGTGGAACAGTATTGATCTGTCTGAGTTGACAGTAGTTGATCTAAAGCTGGCTGCACAAGTTTATTGAAATTAAATAAACTAAAAAATTCTGCAATTAAGATCTATTGCTACTTATAGCCGCCAGCTTGGGGCGCCCAAAACATCCGGCATCCTAAGTCACAGTATGCAGCAAGTTAATGAGGTTACACACACGTGCTAATGTGCTGCACTGCACACTGAAGCATGACTTGCTGATACACCATAATATTGTTTGCTTAACACATGATGGATCTCATTTTTATATCATGACCGTCATCTTCGACTTCATGACCTCCAATGTTTGTACTGCATATCAGCTGTCATGTCACCGAACCATGTAACAAATTTTAGAAAAACCGACCTCTAAGGCGGAATTTACAGGAAGCATTCTTCATGCGGGGCTTAGCTCAGGCTCGCTTGCTGAGCTTACTATCCTCTCCTAGACCCCCTGGCCAAATGTAAACTTCTTATGTCTTCGGCGCTTGCTGCTGGGTGCTACAGCACTCGTTGTCGGCCCCCTAAAACTTTAGGGTCCTATTCAACTGCCATCGTAAAATTTAAAGACAGGCTACTTAGGTTATGCCCTCTGACTTAGTTTTGCATTTGTAGATAATACTCTTTGTAGGAAGCCGTCACACCAAATTTGAAGTTTCTAGCTTTGGCCATTGCAGAGATATTGAAAAATTTGTGAAATTTAAAATTAGGTAACATGACCTAGATTATGACCCCTTTGACCTACTTTTGTGCTGCTTATCTTCTTCTCCTTACAGTCTTTCTACGTGCTATAGTTGAACCCTATAGCTTTAGCCTTTTGAGAGGTATTCACCGGGGTCCTAAAATGTAGGTCACGTAAACTGCATCACATCCACTTCGATAGGACCCAGTTTTTGTATGTTTTCAAAATTACTCTTCATAGTTGATATACACACCAAATTTAAAGCCTCTAGCTTTAGCCTATCCAGACATATAAGGGATACAAATATTACAGCTTCTGTGTAGCCATATAGTACCAGCACGTGAAACTTTAGCACAATAGGCCGATGCACGGCTGAGTTACTGATTGTTGATATAGCAAATTTCTCATTTTTGGGTGCCCCCATTCTAGATGCGTAATCTCAGAGTTGAGTGGACAGACCTGCCGCAAATTTTCAGGAACATAGGCTAGTCATTAGCATTTCAGATGCATGTTTAAGATTTTCGCCAGTTTGCTTGCATTCGAAACGAGGGTGACTCAAATGCAAATTTGTTGAAAAATTTAGGTTATAATTTTTCACATTTTTACCCCCTGTAATAGTTAGGATAGGGGTGGGTGAGAAGTCTATGTAGATATTTCAAGCAAGGCCTAGGGCCCAACCTCTGAAATGCCTTTGACTGGAGGTCTGCACGACAGGCGGACAATATGCCCAATTGAAGTCGACTATTTTTTGGGGGGCCCCCTATCTCCCATGTGGATCTTGCAGTTGGTGCGGACCAAGCTTTACGGTGACTGGGTGGCAGTGATATGTGATTATAATTACATTAGATTACATTAGAGTTATTTAGAGTGGCCTACAGTACAAATACTGCTAAACCACTACTATACACTGTGTGCAGAACTAGAAACCGAAAACAGTTAGGAAGGAAATGATCTGGAAAAGAGATAAGTTTTGAGGCTGTTTCTAAAAACAGACAGCGTTGAAGGTGAGGTGACGTCGGGCGGCAGACTGTTCCAGAGGTGGCATCCGGCAGCTGGAAATGCACGATCACCAACACTGGACAGCCGTGTACGTCGGATCACTAGCTGCGAGGACGACGACGACCGGAGACGGCGACAGTTGAAAACAGCGACGCTCTGGATGTAGTCAGAAAGATAACGTGGTGCCAGGCCGTGCAGGCATTGATAGGTGAGCGCAGCTAACTTGAAATTGATACGTTCCGGGAGACTGCAGCCAGTGTAGGTCTCGCAGCATTGGTGTGACGTGCTCATATCGAGAAGATCGATGTGTCAGTCTGACGGCGGCATTGAGAACCGACTGAAGTCGACTGAACTGAGACGCAGGAAGTCCTGCGAGTGTTGTGTTGCAGTAGTCGAGACGTGGCATAACCAGCGACACTACCAGCGAATGGAACACAGAATCGGACACTGAGCGTCTGATGTTGCGGAGCTGTCGTAACTCAATGAAACATCCGGACACCGTACGCGACACATGAGACCGCATAGCGACATCGCTGTCGATGAGAACTCCAAGGTCACGAACAGTTGTCGATGGCAGCACGTAGTTCTCTCCGACACGAACAGCAGCAGATGGCAGATGGTTCTGCCGACGAATGGTCGAACACCAGAGGATCTCTGCTTTCGCAGTGTTCAGCTGTAAACGATTCGACCACATCCAGTCAGACACTTCGTCCAGGCAAGCTGACAGGGTGGACTGGAGCTGGTTAGCAGACCCGAAGCGACAAGAGCCCTGTATCTGCGTATCATCGGCATATAGGTGAGGGTTAAGACCATATACCTCAATGAGATCGATCAAGCCAGCAGTGTATAAGATGAACAGTAGGGGGCCCAGGACAGACCCCTGTGGCACGCCAAACCGCGCGGTTTTATGTGTCGACCGAGCCAAACCACGTCGCACACACTCCAGCCTGCTCGTCAGGTAGGACTGTAACCAGTCCAACGCAGCTCCACCGATACCGAAGGAGACCTTAAGCCGAGTCAGCAGGATGTCATGGTCAACGGTATCAAATGCTGCGGACAGGTCGAGCAAGGCGAGGACAGACAGGTCGCCGTCATCGACTGCATACTGAATGTCCAGCAGTACTTTCACACGGCCGTCTCAGTAGAGTGGTGTGTCCGAAGGTCTGCCGCAGACAGGTAGCTGTAGAGCTGCCGAAAAACAATAATGTAATGTTTGTAACTAATTAATTAACTACAATTACCTGAGGTCTCACAATTACAATTAGGATTTTCGGAGCATCTAATTAATTGCAGTTACAAGTAGCTGCTTGCTGATTAATTACAGTTACTTCTTTGAGCAATGCTGATTATCGCCTAATTGAAATTCAAAATACTTGTATTGTTTAGTCGCAGTTAAAATTCAATAGAAGATTTTAAAAAGTAGTGACTGTAATTTAATTTAGCACACAATATACGAGCATAATACTGCAAAAAGCCAAAACATCAACATTATACTGCAAGAAATATACTCTGCCTTGTCCTTGTACCTAGTCTAAAAAATCTAAAAGTAATTGCGCAACTGAGGAACTAATTAATTAGCTAGCAATTACAATTACTTTTTACAATTAACCATCACTGCTGAGTGGCATTATAGGCCAGACATCGGAACTGTAAAGGATGTTCTATATTTTTTGATGTGTTGCTCCATTTGGAGACCAGAGCCCTTAATAGGGTAAAATTGGACAAAATTTGGGTTTCTGACCCTTCCGTAAAAATTGGACAGTGATAGAGAAATTAACTTGGCAGCTGTTTAGGCCAGTCATTTGTGCATCCTGTGCATTTTCCAGATTTTTGATATATTGCTTCGTTTTTAAACCAGAGTGCTTGTAATGCGAGTAGCGTTGAAAATCATGGCAAAATTTGCCCATTTTTTGACCCCCATAAAATAGGGGAAGGCTGGTGGGATGTCTGTGGGAATTTTTCATGCAACACTTGGTTTCTAAGCGTCGATGTACTTTTTACCTGGTGATGATCGGCCGTCTGATTACGTTAAGAGTGGGTGACTAAAAAAAGAAAGAAGAAGATTCAAAGGTAAAATATATAGCTTCTGGCGGCTAAACTAAAATGCTTCCTGCAGGCATTCGCACATGTGCAATAAAATACCCTGCAACAGAAATATACTGCAGTGTTTAGCTGTCACTGGAGCAACACTGTCACCACCAAAATGATAGTGTCCTTGGCGTTGTTTCTGATCGCTTTGTCCATCACTATTAAGATAGCGCACTGCAAGCATGGTTCCTCCGTCAAGGTGCCCACATCTTCTGTGAACCACTTGCATACCTGTTTAATAAATCATTGGCTACGTCATTGGTTCCTCTCCAGTTGAAGCAGGCCTCTATTAGGCTGGTGCCAAAGACTGCTACACCTCTCAATGACTCTGACTATGGACCAATCTCTATCACTTTAGTCTTGAGTCGAATGTTGCAGCATATTGTCGTCTGGGTGTTTTTATATCCTGCTATTGTCGACCCTCCAGCACCACTGTCACATTTATGTGACCGGTTCATCTAAACAAACTATAACTCTTAATGTCATGAAATTTAATGGTACAGAATGACATAACAGAACATAACATAGATCCCGAATCGGAGAGAGCCAGAGAGTTTTTCCCAGAGACAAAAATAAAAAGAATGTTCATGTCACATAACTTAAGTCATCTGACAACCACTTTTCTAAGTTAGCGACCAGTTTGCGTTCCGCCCAACAGGGTCTACCACGACTGCTCTAATTGCTATAATGCAGACAATTAGATGTTCTGGCAACCAACCTGTTTGCTTTCTTAATTGCTCTTGGTGTTAAGAAGGCCTTTGATACCATTCGCCACGAAATTTTGCCGAGTGAGATAGCGATGCTAAATATTCCTGATGCAATATACAACCAGTTGGTTGATTTCTTTCAAGATCATGAACATTGCACCAAATATGGAACATCGATATCTTAGATGCGTCAAGTTTCAGCAAGCATTATTCAGGGTTCTGCTATCGGTCCTGTTTCCTACAGCATAAATGTGTCGGACTTGTCAACTGTTATGTCCAGTAACCTGATGTAAAAGTACGCTGATGATAACTTACTTGGTGATCCCTGCCAGCAACGTTCAGTCCAGAGAAATCGAACTCAACCGTGTTGCAGAGTGGGCCCAGACAAACAATCTAAAACTTAATTTATGATTTTCAGAGGCAGAAAACATTAACAACAGGTTCCAGATTCACCGATGTTACCTGATATCAAGCGTGAGTCGGCGTTACTTTAACCAAACACCTATCTGTCACTGAGCACATCTGTGACGTCATTGGCAAGTGTGCTTAAACTCTGTATTTTCTCAAAGTTCTCCATTCTCCCAGCTTGAATGATGCAGCATTGAGAGACATATGCAGATCGATTGTGCTGGCCAAGCTGCTCTATGCCTTGCCAGCGTGGTTGGGATTTACCACAGTTTCTGACAAACGCCGCAGTGAGGCTTTTATTCGTCATGCTTTTCGATTACAGTTATATAGCGCTACTTCTACTCAACTTGCAGAAGATGCCAATGAATCTCTGTTCAGCAGAATCAAACAATTCAAGAATCATGTTCTCTGCCAGTTCATTTTTGACCCCAACTGCTATCAGTATAATCTGCACCCTCAGTAGCATAACTTTTCACTAACTACGAAGACAGACGATCGCAACTTTTAATTAGACAATTCATGCACCCAGGCCAGGCAGTATTCCTGTCTACACCTACTAGTAGGTGTCTCTGATTTCTGGAAAGGAAGAAATAAGGGGAGCACGTGAGCTCTATTCATCATGTGCACTGAAGCGTGACATAACTAATGTATAGTAGGCCTATAACTGCAGTTTCTCAGGCTGGCTGCTGGCATTAATGGGTCGTACCGACCAATATTCGACACCACAATGACAAGCCAAAATGACCCCGCTATGTAATCCTGCCACTGTAGCATCACTAATTTTGGGATTCGGAAAGCATATAGTGCACCTATCATACAGCCGTAATGATCTATTCCTATAACAGACTAGCCATTCTGCCTACCCGGTCTGGCATTACGTAAGCAGCCCCATTTCGTTATTCATCCTTTCAAGGCCCCTGCTTCCCATACCCGTGTGTAGTATGCGTGCCTGCCTGTCAGTAGCAATGCCTGTTTCTATTGCATCTGCACATTGTCCGTACCTGTGTGTGCGCCTATAGCCTGTCCAGTGCCCAATCTGCCTGCTGTGGCACTGCAAGTAACGAAAAATGCCAATGTTCTGGCTACTACCTATGATGCCCTCCTCAATTTTTTTGTGCATAAAACCATCCCTGGGGCACCCTGAAAATTTGGAGACAATTGCCCCAGGTTCTGTTCCTGAGTTATAAGCTAACAAACAAATATTCGTGCATACTGCATAGACTTACATAAAGACAGACACACAGACAGCATAGGCAAACTCGTTTTAGTGGTGACCATGTCGTGAAAATATGTCTATGGAAATCCTGAACGTGACTCATTGCTGTCTGAGCCGAGAAGCGGCACGTGTGCTATAAATAAATAAACTGTTGTCAGCCCCCAATAAGCACATTGGCTGAACACGCGTTGCTTGCTGCGTAGCCTACGTGTTATGAAATTATTAATTGTGGTCCCCTGCCCAAGACCCTTACACCAGATTTTTGCACCTAAAATAATCCCCTGGGTGCCCCAGAGCTACCCTGAAAATCTGGAGGTGATCGTTGCAGCTGTTCCTTATTTATAAGCTAACATACAGACTATTGCGGATCACTCTGTTCCTTATGGCCGACTTACCTGTTAACTTATATGACTTGTAATATGTTACTGTGGAGATACCGAAAGTTACCAACAAACAGCTCTGAAACATGAATATAACTTTTGTAACAGATAGAAACTATGTAATAATGACAGTAAAACAGGTGCAAAACAGCAATGATTAATTAAATGGTAAAACGATGGCAGAATAAGATAATTGTGGCTTAATTGTCATATTGTGGTGCCTCATTGGCCAGATGTAGCCATCTGCACAAGTTACAGTTCTACCTATGCATCCATCACATTCAACTGCAATAGTTGAGATCTTGCAAGTGATCCTGTGATGAATTGGATGAAGCAGTGCATACGGGTTCTTACAATCATTGTGAAAGTTTCTGTTGTAACTAACAACTGTTCTTCATGCCCCTTTCACCTTTACTTTCTTTGTCATTCTTCTTTAATCTGCTGCTGTTACCTGCAGGTTCCTGATGTACATTCTCATACAATACATGTGTGTTATCCTGTATCCAATTTGCTCTCTTTGATGTTAAAACTTTCTGTGTCATTTATTAGATTCCGAATGTTCTGGCCGTTGTTAACAGTGGTCTGATTTTTTTGACTAAACATGTATGTTGTTTTCTGTTTTGTATGTAGAACATTCCAGATGCATTGATTGATAAAGTCGGAGGAAAAGTGTACACGTTTGGATCATTTCGACTTGGAATCAGTGCCAAAGGTAGGTGTGAGAAAGAGTAATTAAGGTCTTTTGGTCCAACTTGACATATAACATACTGTTTCTGAGTCAATTCTTTCCAGTAGCCACTATCATATTGCTTACTAGTCATATAGATTGACTGTAAGGGGCAGTAAGCAACCATGCAGGCCAGCAAAAGTGCAGTCTAGGTCACATGATCAACAGTCACATGATCAACTTTTAAATATAGCCAAAACTCAATCAAACTGTGAATTGGGTTAGAACAGGTTTGAGGCCTGGTTCTGGTCCGGAGTGGACCATACCTGTCCTGGTACTAGGGATGTTAACGAGTCTCGATCGAGGCGAGTCTCGAAAAAAATTCTCGGGCTCGAGAAAAAATTTCTCAACGAGAAATATCTCAACTCGAAATTTTAAGTTCATATTTTTATGTGACAAAAAGTAAAGCGTTCATACACAGTAGAGCTGCACAGCGACAAGCACTAGTATAGAGCCTAGGCAGAATGCTGTATGTTACGTAATTACCTAAGAGGGAGGGAGGTGGTGGCCGTCAGATCAAAGGCGTCAGGTAAGCGAGCTGCTGCAGCGATGCACTTAGCAATGGATTGGTGGCGGGAGTCAACCGCCGGCAAAGAACAAAGACATCGCGGGTGGTCCGGTGCGTGTTCTGCCGCCGACCACGCTAAGCTAGAGTCATTCGTCAGCCGATGCAAGACTTGAATACTGCAGCAGTGAAGTGCCAACATACAGTGATCTTGCTGATGAAGCTGACGATATTCTTTTCAGTCAAAT
>Ga0126335_1001169_pt1 | contig 14295 bp, 12 predicted proteins | sample OlaspJWI45metaG_FD_108409 | JGI IMG/M metagenome (GOLD analysis project Ga0126335, IMG submission 108409) | Marine gutless worms symbiont microbial communities from Oahu, Hawaii - Olavius sp. 1 OAHU.JWI-45 metaG | ecosystem: Host-associated > Annelida > Digestive system > Unclassified | place... | reverse complement strand
TCGAAGCATCTCTGCCTTGCCTTGCCTCGGTCTCGAAATACTGCCTCGGCCTTGCTTTGGTCTTGCACTTTCTGCGTATTAATAATAATAATAATACTCAGGACAAAGTTTATAGTGCTGTCATCATAACTTTAGTCATTTCGAGAGTTCACTCGGTTCATCTGATGAATGTAAGTTCGGCGCCAGTTGGCTGCCACAACCACAAAGTAGCTTACTATAGCTATATGCATTAGACCTATGTAGTATTATGCTGCTGAGTCTGTTTTGGTTTGTTTTTTAACGTAGTTCCGCCGAGTGGCAGCACCACGAAACTTCAACAGCAAACGCCGACATCGGGACAGCACCTCAGCTCGAGTGAGTGTCGATCATACGGCTGCTAGCATACGCAAACGCTATGCATCACCCTTTCCCTGGAATAAACCTCCGGTTTCCTATCACCAACCTGCTGATCATCAGATCCCATCACCTTTATCTCATCAGACACACACACACACAACTCTTTTGCCATCTGTCACTTATTTTCTCTTGGTTTGAATCATAAGCCTACTGTTTCCTGGACAGATTTCACAGAACTTGACAGAAGGCGGCTATATTAGGATGCTCTATAGTTGTAACCATAGACAATAGAATATTTATTTATCTAGATGCTTTATTGAACGATTTCAACATAGAGATCGGTGTTCCACAAAAACAGTGTAAGGCGAGATGGCGCCTGCCTCGGGCAAGCTACCACTATGGAGCTCTCACGGACCAATCACAGGTCGTCTAGCACGAGGTTGCGTTTGGAGTTGATAATGTTTTCTAAACAATAACTAAAAAGTCGTCTGCTTCTTACAGCATTGTAAAACATGCGTCCAGAACCAGAATATTGTAGTTATAGATAAAGAATAAATTTCTATGATGGTCGCCATCTTGCCGTACACGGTTTCTGTCACCTATAGAAATTGACCAGTGAGGCACCTGTCGTTGTATCATGTATGCATCTTAGTTTGTCTGTTTTTCGTGTTTCAAACGCACATAGGCCTATGTTTTGTAACATTTCTTACGCGCATTTTGCTTACCGGTATCAGCGCAGTCACTTGTCTCCAAAGACTCGTCTCTGAAATGATCTCGGAGTGGAGTGGGACGTCAAATCCCACGTAGCACTCATAATGCTACTCTGTGCGTGTGTAGCTGTGTGCAGTGTCAGTAAGCCATCACGCGGACAGTGAACCGATGAACACTGCTGCCGCCACTCTGCCGTCCGCCGCTGTCGACCAGACAAGAGTCGACGCTGTTTGCGCTGCCAACTGGTGCCTCACACGACGTCGTGTGCCGTGACAATATCCATTTCCTTCCGGTGTTCCATGGGGGGTCCGTGCATATTTGGACCTTGTTTCGGTGGTCCGTGCCAAAAACATGGTGACATGGTTTGTCGAAGTCCAAGAAATAATATAATATAGACATTATTAGGTTGCATCGAATGCATGAGATGCAGACTATTGTTACCGATTTTCGCGGTGTCTGTCAGACTGTCCGTCTGTCTGTCTGTCACGCGGCTTAGCTCGGCTTCACTGTGCAAAAACGGCTGAACAGATCAAGATCATGTTTGGGTGAACACTTCCGAGGGCCCAAGGAACATTGTGTTAGACGGGGGTCCTGATCCCCCCGCCCCGCAGAGAGGAGGAGTGGGACATAATTTGGAATATTGGGACTTCTCGTATCTCCGGAACGGCTGAAGCTAGAGATATAATTTTGCAAGTATGTAGATGGGTAGGGGCCCTAACGAAAACTGTACAAAGTAGGTCATAGGGGTCGGGGCTGGGTCACGTGACAATTCTGAACTTTGGACCCCCCTCATATCTCCGTAACGGCTGATGCTACAAACAGCGTGTGCGGTGCATTCGATGCAGCCTTTGCCAAATTACTTTGGCCTCGTTTCTCTTACTTAGACACAGAGAAGGCAGCGATACTGAGAGTGGGAAAGTGGCGTCAGTGTTTACCAAAGGAACTGCATGTAAGTCAGGCGACCATGACGTGATGTTTCAGTGATCAATCACACCACTGCACGTATGACGCTGCCCTATAGTGGACCGAAATTATACAGAACTGGCCAAAATCGATTACATTTACAGTTTGAATTGCACATTATAAACATTGTGTGCATCTATAAATTTCGTATTTCATGTTACATATTTAAAGCTACGTGCGTATTTACGTAGGAACGTGCAAAGCACAAATGGGTCATCAGCAGAGCTGCGGCTGTAAACCCCCATCCATTTTGGAGGTACATCCAGTGGCGTCGCGTCCATTGGGCCAGGTCAGGCCATGGCCCGACCTTTGGATATGATGGCTCGACCTATCCAACCAGCATACTGCCATGGCGGCAGACCTAATGATGGACATTATGTCCAGTAACAGTGATCGTAAGGTCAGCTCCACAGAAAAATTTTCAAATGTTGGCCCCTTCCGCTCTTTTCCGCACTCGCCATGTCCCCCCCCCCCAAACGAAATTCCTGGATCCGCCACCGGCTGGCCCGACCTTTAACTTAACCCACGCGATGCCACTGGGTACAACCCTTACCAGCTTACTCACTCTGAATCTCTTGGCAATATTACTTTTAGGCTGCATCAAATGCATGAGATGCAGACTATTGTTTCTGATGATCGCGATGTCTGTCTGCCAGTCTATCCGTCGGCATGTCTGTCTGTCACGCGGCTGAACTCGGCTTCAGTGTGCAAAAATGGCTGAAGAGATCAAGATGCTCGAACAATCCTGGGAGCCCACGACACACTGTGTTACACGCGGGTCCTGACAGTATTGTGTGCAGTTCTAAACGGCAGTTTGTGCAGTGAGAAAAGCGAAATAATTAATTAATTAGGCATAGAGGCTACGGCCTGCACCTTCGTCTAAACTTCTTTTGCTTTGCTTTGATTTCTTTTGACTAAACTGCGTACTTTGTGAGAGACTAGATGAATAGGGTCTACTTTATGCAGTATTTCTGGGCATATTTCACAGGAGTAGGGACATATTTCGCATTCTTCATATTCTAGTTTCATCTTGCAGTGCATCCGACGGACAGTATTGAGCGCACGAAGCGGCAAAGTAGTGCTTTCCCTTATTAGGCTGTGATTGTACATGTTTGGCACATTTTAAACATCACTTGTTACTGTCAATAGTACAGCAACAAGTGCGTATCAGTAGCAAAAAAGGAAGAAAAAATAATCTCTCAGTCTCAAGTTGGTCCCAAACTAAAATAATGTCCATACAACCTGCATTATGAAGATGTTTTATTCTTGAAGGTGGAAAACTGGAAAAAGGGTCAATTTGTCGCCCAAAAGCACCAGATTTCACCAAACTGCGTCTCGGATTATCACGCAATACGAAAAGCAATAAGAACGTGTGCAAGCCAGATCATAAGGCGACAACGTGACACAATTCAGAAAATAATAAAGGTAAAGATAAAAATCATATACTTAATACTACGCCCCTTAGTGAAGAAACAAAGGCGCTCAGGTATGGCACGCATTGTCAAGGGATTTCACAGTTTTACCTGCACACCCAAGCATTTATCCACGAATGGAATGAACCAATCCTGCTTTCATATAAAAGTTACATTTAACACAACCAGACTAAATTTACCTTTACGTTTCGATCCCTACCTTTACCCTGACCAAGATATTCTCAATCTGAAGATGTGTCTCCAAACTGAAAATGAAGTTGCTAAGTCAAGCCATTCAAAATATATAGCCCGAAAAATACGAAAATAGCTCTCAAGATCAAGGTCAGATGTACCATCCTATAATCACTTCTAGCGTTCACCATGGCACATATTCCTACCAAATTACATCAATTTCTCATCAGTAGTTTTCGAGATTTTGTGCGGACAGACACACAGACAGACGCCGATAAAAACAATATCTGCTCGCAGCAGGCGCGCAGGTAAAGAACACAAGACAGAGGTGGAGGCAACAACAGACAAACCTTTCACAAGAAGTCAGCGTCTATCCAGTTTGTCGGAACAAAATAAATCAGCTTTGACTAACCATGCAAGTCATGATAACCATGTGATCAACTGGCCGGCATCTACTGTACAATCCTAGACAGGGAGTCTGACAGAAGTACCAGATGGATCAAGAAAGCGGTACACATCCGGAAGGAGTGACGGCGTTCTATGAACCTGGATGAGAGCAGCTACACGCTGAGCAACACATACGACCCATTTCTTGCCACGTCGCATCACTACCGTGACAAGAACCGGAAGAAGAACTGAACAAGCTTCTTCTGACGAAGGTCTCTGATACGAGATCAAAATGTCAAAGCAAACCAAGTCTGGTATTGTCATAGGCCTATGTAATTTTTTTTATAAAAGTGTTTCTACCAACACAAAGAATATGTTTAATCATACCTGCCTTTGCCTTCCCAGCCGAAGCTAGTCCTCATATACTAACCCTAGAGGCTGGAGGGATGGAAGGTTGAGTTGGCCTGGACACCACCACGGTGAGTAAACAGTCTGCCCAGGACCACTACGTGACGGGTATCACAGCCGTTAGCTGTTCAAACTGACACTCCTCACTGGGCAACTGGAGCGCAGTGGCTATCAGCGTCGAACCCTTGACCTCTTGGGCCGTGAGTCGCGACGCTAACCACTAATTAGCTAATATGATTACAAAGCAGTTATCACGTATCCAGCGCTGCATCCTGTGTCAACATAAACATAAACCATACAGAACTGAGCAACGTGAATAACAAGCAGGCAAGGCCGAAGCCAACATACTGAAAGAAAACATCAATAATTTCAACAAGGGGCCAAAGGCATTTGGCAAAGGCTGCATCGAATGACCCCACGCAGTCGGCACGCGGCGTACACTGCACGCGCCGCCGACGATTTAAGCCGCGTGACAGACACCACGAACATCGGTAAGAATAGCCAGCATCTCATGCATTCGATGCAGCCTAAAAATTCTCATCAATGTCCTCCTCCTCAGTACAAAATAATCCCGGTACTATAACTGCAAGCAAGTCAACAACAGATCCACAACAGTCAACATATGAAGCAGTGTATAAGAAATAACGCTTAAAACATCGCCTTAAATAGCTAGACTACTGAGACTAGAGGCATAATACGTCAGTAAGGACTCGAATCCTTCCAGACAGTTTATAGCATTCCTACTGATATTAAACCAAATTTGCCAGTAACAAGGCACAAAAATCTATCCTTAGCCACAAAATACTTCAATAAAAGGCCCCAGAACCTAAGCAATGGACGCAAGTTCACCTGAAAACGTTCACACAAGTACCTTTGTGACTACGGACAACTGTGTTACATGGCATAGCACAGAACAGACTTGATAATCAACCTCTACTAATCTACCTACTCATCACAGCTCATGCACACATGCAACTGTTTAAATCGATTTTTGGCATTCCATAAAACATTGCTCTATGCAAGTACTTGTACTTATACTGGACCCTATAAGGTACTCGTACTTGTACTCACAATTAGTGTACTTGAAGCATCTCTGCTAACACATATATTACACACATGCTAAGCAACATAAGCTGTGAGTATAGTCTAACATACTTGCATAAAGATTCAAAATCAAAGCTTCGGTACAGTAGGGTATACAATTAGGTTTGCTGGCAGCACTGTCCCAACAGGTAAACAACATCTGACACATCAACAGTGAAAAAGACGAGTACACAGTACACACAGCAAGTACATAGCACCAAGCAATGGAACGTAAAGCAGAAGTATCATGAAATTACTCTCATTAAAACACGGACATAAAATACTTCAGTGAAACATGTAAAATGAAGCAAGAAAAACTCAATTCACAAAATGCCAAAACCAGCAAAGTTTGCACCATCACATATCACAAACATGAGAGTAACTGAATAAAACATTAAAATGTGAATACATCTCACATATGCCACATGTGCTAATGGCTAGTTTTGCCGACTGTAGTAGACGTGATATTGATATGTCTGGCACAGATCAATTTGACTAGGAAACAGTTAATACCAACACATTTTGGGTCTTTGATATCGCCAAATTAACACTCTACATCCAATACAGCTGGAACTGACTCCAACACTATTTAGCATCTTCGGATCTTTTGGAAGTGTGTGCAACCACCGACAAATCACGAATGTTCCACAGCAGCCAGCGATCCATCAACCACGTCGGCACAAATGGTGCGATAATAGCATTCCACTACGACACAAGCAGCACACCAAGCATACCATAATATATAGCCGTTTCTATTCATTCTGCAGCAAAACAGATAAAAACCAACTGCATCTATGTAATAACGGTAGCATTCACTGACTAACACACACTTTTAACTTGGTGGTTATTAACTGGTCTGCCAGAATGAGGGCCAGCTTCAGCAACTATATGTGTTGTCAATCTATCCATTTGTCCATCCCTCTCTCCATAGGTTACACAATACACTCGAATATCTTCGAAAGTAGGCAAGATACAGTTACGGTTACTACTGAACGCATCCAGAAAATCACGCTTTCTGAATAAAATTGCTCTCACTTGGAGCATTTTCAGCTTAAAATGTAGTGAATATCATTTGACAACTTTATCCACTCCGAGAATTTACTGTGCTATCCAGCTAGATTTTGGAGTTGCCCCAAAAGAAGGGAGAGGAAGAGGCAAGAAGAGAAGGGATGAAAGGGAGAGGAGGAGAGAACAAGGAAGGGATCGAAGCTAGAGGATGGGATGAGAATGAAGGAAAGGGAAGGCAATGAGGCAGAATGTATGAAAATATTGTTGAAAGCCACATACAACTGAGACGTAATGCAATAAACATATCTGTAAACAGCAAAAACTCACACAAAACAGGTCAGTTCTGCCACAGCCTCCATGCACCAGGTAACGGCTTCTTGGCCGCGTTGAAAACAAAGCATCCGTCAGTGCGAATGTCACAGGACTCACATCGGGATTCCCGTCCCATCGGCAGGCATCGGCGGCTGCAATATGCCGATCTATGTACTGACGACCATAGATCCGACGCTGTTCCACCGTCATGTTCTGCCACATTCTCTCGTAATCACCGCTGATTCGCTCCATCTATTACACATGTAAAAACAGTTGACTATATGATGCTCATATTGTCTGCACGGAGCACTGGCCCATTCAACCATGCATTGACACACATAATGCTGGTAATATGGATGCAACTTAGAAAAATTCAATCATGTCTTAAGCTTTCGTTAATCAAACTGTTACAAAATCTTAAGAATGTATCATCACATAATGCAACAGAAAATATGAATGTATGCAGCACAGCATAGTCGTATATACCTCTAATGAGCTAGGCACATTAATACTGTAATAATAGTTGCTCAAACTTTCCAACATTTGCCTGTACACGTGCTGAAGACGCCAACGCCACGCATCAATGCACCGTAACCATACACACAGTAACTGCGATTGCAGTTCATTGATGTTATACAACCATGACTGATAAACTTGCTGCTGGATGATCATGATGATCATGTAGTAGACCAGGCTGAGGTCAGAACTGTTTGCTGGCCACAGATTTGACCAAATAAAATAGGGCACTTACTGCTTGAAATGTGATATGCTGTCGTATGTTTGAGTGCAAGGGGCTGCAGACAGTATTCAGGTCTATTTCAATAAAATGTCTGCTGTTTCAAAGAATATTTAGCCAGACTAATAAAAGAAAGAATAAGTAAATCAACAATAAGTAATTAAGTTAGATTAATTATATTTTATTGATTTGAAATCATTGCATTTTGTTCTGTCTTCTTACATATTTGCAGCCATTTGAATTTCTAAGTAATTTCACAATGTAGTGCAGCGACATATATAAAGTGTGGCATAAAGTATTATGTGATTATTGTTGCAACTTTCTTACTCTTTCCAGCAGTGAAAGAATTTCAAAAATCGGTTGAGATTCGACAAAGTTGGAGGCAAAAAAGAGAGGGGTTCTCACTTTTTATGGCTCACTCTGTAGATAGCTGTAATAAGCATGTCAGTCCCATCTGTGCAGCTAAAACATTCGACAATTCTTAAACATTCACCATTAAATATTCAGCCCAGATTAACTCTCAAAAATTCTGTTCTTAGAAGAAAATCGAAGAAGCCGTGCACTGAACATACATTAATGCTTTCCGTCGCTCCTCCAAAATGCCCTGGCTCTACAACGGATACTGTTATGTCAAATTTGTTCATTTCAATTCTGAGTGCATCAGAAAATGCTTCAAGGGCAAACTTTGTCATGGTGTACGCTGCTGTGAATGGTGACACAAACAGACCCTTCACAGAAGTAACGTTGACGATGCGGCCTGAAACAACAAAAGCACGGACAGTTCCTCAAATCAAAATGGGTGGATTTACTGCATCAAACAGAAGACAACCGTTGAATTGACTTTTGTTCCAAGACAACCGAATGGAACTTTTGCACCCTTGGGCGATAAAAAATGAATTTATAAAATGTGTCATTTTCATGAAAAAATCAACTTAACAATGGTATAAAAGACTACATCTGCCCATCTATATTATTACAAGTTAGTAATCTTTGTTCAAGATCAGTGGACAAGACAAAGCGGTGGAGCCATGCAAGAAAGTTTCTGGACCACATAAGCTAACTGAATAAACTGTACACAAAGAAAGCTAATATAAAGAGAAAGTTTATATATATATATATTATGCATATGCATGCCAGCTGTCACAGAACAAGCACTGCTGCAAGATGGTAATCTTGTAAGTAAATATAAAAATTACAAACACAAATTACAGACAACTGCACCTGAATTGACCAGGTACCAACACAAATTAATAAAAAGCAACAAAATATATGCCATATCAAAACCTTTTCTCCTGCGTAATTCTGGCAGAAAGGCTTTGGTAACGCGGACTACTCCGAGTTGATTGATACTGACTTGGTTTATATACTGATCTATTGTTGTCAGTTCAGCATCACCCACTAAGTTCAGTCCAGCATTGTTGACCAGACCCCACAAACCTGCAGAAATTAACAGACACAGGCAGAAAATTGCAGTTCTCAGACTTGCAGTTCTTGAGACTGAAAGTCTTAACTTCGAGACGTCTCAAGACCCAGTTTTCACAGTCATGGTCCTGGGACCTTTGAGTCCTGGTCTCAATCTCAGTCTTACAGCTTCATATCTTGTACGACAATACGAGCAACTTTACGGCTTAGAAAATAGCAAATCAGATGTTAAATGCCAAGGCCTATGATGCAAGTATTCAACAGTGAATGAGCCTCTGATTAATGCTGATCGATGGACTACCTTACATGTAAATTAGTGACCAAGTCATGTCAGATTCATACACTTGGGGTGAAACGACATGTCGTGGCATATACAAACTGTTGCATCCACTGCCAGACAGGTCTTCTCTGAAGTGCTCTCCTCTGCTCTTGTTCAAAACATTTTCAGCAACGGTGGTTTGCTGATGAGGCCAAATAAATAAGTGACGAGATGCTTCCCAGTCGGTCTTTTGCATGGCTGCAATTAGTAGTTAAGTCTGATGCGTCTGCAGTGTCTGGTTGAGTTATGACGTACAATCATTTATGCATGAAAAAGAGAGGTAAGCTCATTTATTGCGTGAGTTGATTTTTTTACCAAAGCATCGTGTTTCGGCCTCTGATTACCGAGTCTTGGTCTTCGTCTCAGTCTTGAACAACTGAGTCTTGAATCCAAGTCTGGCAGTTCCTAACTTCCTACTGCTAAAGTTTAAACCATTATTACAATTCTACGAATAACTCACAATAACTTCGACAAACACTAACAAATTTAATAACTAGCAGAGGCACTTTGAATAGTTTTTACCATACAAAAACCGAAACCAGTTCTACCAGCTCCTTACTGACATTCACCTTATAGGATCGGAGATCTAAGCCACAGAATTTTGAAGCAGTGTAGTGACGATCACGAGACCCAGTTCCTCTTTGAATGCTATGTATAATTATGCTGAGATTCAATATAGTTCTTTCTGGCAAAAGCTATCTGCTGCCTCTGCTGACCAAGATATGCAGCCACTTCATCAACTGGTTTTTATGTTAGCTTTTAAACCATAGCATCTTTGCTACTGAGGATAGAAAAAATAATAAGTGGCAGGCACAGTAATGTAGTAATTGGGCGCATCAAGTGGAGCCAGCCTACAAATGAGTAAGAACAGTCGACCATGTGACAGATAAGACTGACAGGTGCCACCACACCACGGTATGATCGATCGCAATAGCCAACATCTCATGCATGCAATCTGGCTGAATAATTACAGCCCACAAGGTCGTCGGTTCAAGTCTCAGCTGGGTACTGCTGCACAGTGACCTTAGACAAGTTATTTACATCTATGTGCCTCTGTCACAAAGCAGTATAATTTGTTACCAGCCTAACAGCTGGGGAGTAAACACACACCATGGGCTGCATTAGCCCAATATCTGTTATCTGTGGTCTCACAGACGTTACATTACATTTAATTACGACTGCACTGAAACTGGTAAGTGTTAACTCTGGCTGTAAGAATGGGCAGAAAATAGAAACTAGTGCTCTGTTCACCAGTGCTGTTTGTTACATCAACAACATATCGGAGACATTCAGCAACTTGATCATCACTGGTCACATCCATCTGTAGAACATGCATACGATCAGAACCAGCTTCTTTCAGCTTCACAGCCCCGGGTCCTTCAGCGTGGAGACAACCAGCAAACACTATGGCACCCAGCCGATCTAGATGCAGTGCAAGTGTGTGACCAAAACCTACAACGTCCACACCAGCAAATGCTTTCACACATCGCATTCACATTTAAAATCAGTCCAACAATCAACCATACAATTAAATATATATAGTGCACCATAAAAAAATTCCCTAAGAAAAACTGAATTTCTCCAAAACTACAAGATATACTTTGCTGTGTTTTTCACTGTTTAATGTGAAAAAAACAGCAACGTATGTCTGTGAATTTCATCAAAACACTCTGTCGGAAAATAAAACTATGGCTGTGAAAATCCAAAAGTGCACTTCATCAGATGAACAACAACCCAAGTAGGCCTGCAAGTAATCAAATAACTGTTTCCCTTGTAAAGCAAAATTGACAGAAGTGACAGCTTAATGCTACTAGCATCAATTCACAGAGCATGTTCAAAAAGTCAAATGACTGTTTTAATGCACGACTGGAGCCTTTTACAAAATTTCAGTACTGCTTCATCATTGGGACTTGTGGCAGACCAGATCGATAGATGAACTGGCTCGGCAAGATTTGCCTGCTATTTCTAACCAGGTTGGACCATATCTCGTTGGTTTAATAGTCCTCATCTAACTTTGCTTTCTCCTCAATAAAGTGAAACCCAAACAAAAAGTTTTATGCACATTAATGTACAACAGTTATAGTAAATACAGATCATTCATTTGCAAAATTGTCGTTTTAACTTCAGACAGGTGTAACTTTCGTTTCCTACTGACTATATTAACGAAATTTGCAGAATCTATAATAGCATCTCTCAAAAGTAAATTCTGCAAATTTCACTCATTTAAGTTATATCTTTCTGCAGAACCTTTTAGAGAAAACTGTGTTTAGAAAACCAGAATACTATAATCTTTATCCTTCTTTCTTTTCCTATTTTCATGCCCATCTGTCTAATGAAGCATCTTAACTGTATACGCATTCTGTGTTTTATCATATTATTGAATAATTCTTTTCGAACCATACACATGCCTTCCCTTCATCATTTCCTCAAGGATACCATGCAGAAAACCTATGTCTGAAGATATGCCCAGTCCATTTGTGCTTCCTAGGCCAAATTGTTTGTAGTATGCTCGTGGTTTTCTTGGTGTGCATCAAGACCTGTCAGTAAAGTACTAGTATATATCAATTCTGTATAAAACTGCATCGTCTTTATTTGGCATCTGTGCAAAGGCTGCTGATAATTATTGCAGCATTAACCTATACATTACCTGTGTCACAACCGGTAATTAGTACAGTGCTGTTGCTGGCTGACATCAGCTGACTGTTACTCAGCTTACGCAACCACGCTATAGACACAACGACTGCCACGGCCAGGACAACGACACACGGCTGCGGCCACCAGATGTAGCTCAGCAGAAACACCAAAGCAGCGACAATAACCCCTGTGTTTTTTAACATCGTTTCGGAACGACACGGCCACGCCCACCTACAATGCAAACAACGTATTATATGCTGATATATCCACTGGATCAAATTGCTTCAGTTAATCAGATAAACATTACCAATTCTAAGGTAAAATGAATGCTGCTTACACAATCCGCAAATATATGCGGAGTTTAGAAGTATATGAAATCATAAACTTACGAAAAAATGACATTTAAATAGACAACCGAACTTCGCACTTTGAACTTTGCACTACTCAACTCAACTCAACTCAACTCAACAAAGAATTACGGACGCAGGTGTCTGACACCTTTTAGTCCGCATAATTATTATATACTATCATAAACAAACAATATCACTTTATAACTTCTCCTGATCGGTTTCCGGTACCAGTCAGATCGGCAGTAAAATCAAACTTCACTAATTGGTGCTGCTAAAACTTCTCTAAGCGTGCTTTAAATACATTAACAGTGCAAGCATCAACGATTGAATTAGGCAAGCTGTTCCAGATATTTAATTACAATGCGTGCAGAAAAAATGCTTTCGTAAGTCGTAATGAAATGAATGATTTTGTAATTTATAGTGGTTGCCTCTGGTGTTAGCTCTTTCATTGAAAATAAGATGAGGTGCTACTTTGTATCATATTATGTTATGGGTAATTTTAAAAACTTCAATCATATCACCTCGCAAACGTCTGTATTTTAGAGTAGGCAGGTTCAAGTAGATTAATCTATCTACGTACGATTTATTTTTCAATTTAATTACTAGTTTGGTGGCTCTCTTTTGAATTTTCTCAATCTCTTTTAAATCACCTAATACACCTATCTTATACGGGCACCAAACCGAATTTGCAAATTCAACATGCGGGCGTACCATTGACTTGTAGAGTAAAATAAAAGTGTGTTCGTCCATTTATATGAAATTCCTTTTAATAATACCTAGGACACTGTAAGCTTTGTTAATTTTGTTTTGAGATATGATCCCTGAAAGTGAGATTGCTGTCAAAACGAACCCCAAGATCAACCATGCATTTTACTTTCTCAAGAGGGAATAACTGATTTATGTCCATAATATGGTAACTAGTATCTATAGAATGTTTTATACAGTAAGAGACAGATTTAAATTTATCGATATTTTATCTGAGAAGCCACTCATCATACCAGTTTTTTTATCAGATTCAATATTGAGTTGCAGTTTCTGCTGATCACTCTGATTTCGAATAACTTTATATATTTTGGAGTCATCAGCATATAAGAATATTTCAGAACTGGGGTCCTCACCAGCACATAAGTCTAGTGGGTTGTTTATGTATATTAAAAATAACAAAGGTCCTAGGCCTAATATACTACCTTGTGGTATACCACTTAACACACTGAACTAAGTTGATTTTCACCATTTAAAACGACACCTGTTTCCTGTTGCATAGAAAGTCTGTTATCCACTATAGCAAATCAGTGTCTCGATCACAGTTCATCACGTGGTGATGACACTGACAATGCTTAATAGAGCGACAGGCTTTGGCAATAGAAAACCCGAATTTTCAGACCCCCAGGGAACGAAAACTCTTGAACCGATCGACTTGAAATTTGACATGAGTGATGTCCGAAACGTTATGGCAAGCCAAAGTAACATTTATTCACTGCTGTCTGCGGGTAGCATAAGATTTCAGCTATGGCGGATCGAATGATGCGGTCGTCATCTTTGTCACGTGACAACAAGTTGCCACGCCCACAAAATTGGCACTTTTTACTAGCGCAAATCGGGTTATATACAGGTGTCCTCTCACAAGTCCGACAAGTATTATGAAGGGGCGTGAGTGGGTGGCTCGGGGTGGATGGGTGTCTCCTCATAGCTTCGTAGTTGCTAAAACTGGTGTTCAAAAGTGGGGCACTTTGGGCACCTCCTTATAATGGTCAAAAGTCGGCCTCCTCAATATGTACACTTCTCTGATGGTCAAAGTGGGGCACCTCCCTACATCTCTCTGATGACCATCAGGGAGATCTGGGGAGGTGCACCACTTTTGATCAGCAGAGAAGTGTATAGAGTCAGGGCCTGCCACAGGGGGGGGGAAGTGGATGCAGCCTGCATCCAATTTGACTTAGGGGGGGAAACAATTCCCCCCCTGACCTGGCTGCACTATAATCATTGGCTTCATTATTTACAACCCTTCATAATGGACAGAAT
>Ga0126335_1001168_pt1 | contig 14303 bp, 12 predicted proteins | sample OlaspJWI45metaG_FD_108409 | JGI IMG/M metagenome (GOLD analysis project Ga0126335, IMG submission 108409) | Marine gutless worms symbiont microbial communities from Oahu, Hawaii - Olavius sp. 1 OAHU.JWI-45 metaG | ecosystem: Host-associated > Annelida > Digestive system > Unclassified | place... | reverse complement strand
TATATATATATATATATATATATAACGCTGGAAACGGAAAAAACTGAATCAAAAAGTAAATATAAATTACTGAAGCAATTAACCATTGTTATTTTCCAGTTGCAAAATAGCGAAATGAACGATAGCGACGGGATTCGGAATTAAACGATATTTGAATTGAAGAAATCCCAGGCGACTGTATCCCGTGGACAGAAGGCGGCTTTATGACGACGGGTGGGCGCGTTGTGTATTTCAGTCGTATCACACGACACCGTCGACGACGTAATAAATATAACTGGACAGCGGAATCGTCAGAGAATTGTTTCACTCAGCGCCCAGGGAGGCTCGGTGGGCGGGTGAGGGTGAAAAGAGGACTCAGTCATTTGGATCTCAGCGACGGATAACACGGAGCAAAGCTGGCAGCAAGATAATGCAACCCGTGCATTAGTCCGGCCAGCGAACAATCGACATCGCGCTTGGTCAGTCAGTCCGGACGATGGCCGTGTCCAGCACGGGAGTGGACACGACCGGTCGACTCAGAGGGGCTGACCGGGCATAGCGCGAGCACGATGCTTATCTGTCTGCGGTCGGTCGGTCGCGCCTGGTGACCAATCAAGCGTTGAAGTATTGAGCTGTGCTCAGTCGTCGCCCGACCCGACGACTGATGGACGCAGAGACAGACAGACAGCACTGACCACCGGCACTGCAGTTCGTTTCGACATCGCTAACCAATCCATCTTTGTCGTCGACTCGCTGCACCCGCTGACAACTCGCTGCCAAACGTGGGTTTATAGGCCTTCCTTTTCCCGGTATAATACAAAACTTTAACCCTCCACTTCTCTATACCAGAATAGCGCAATAATCTACCTTGCATCAAGTCCGGGTCTGCCAGATTAAATAAACTTGAGCCGTGTAGAAAAAAGTATTGAGAATGAAACGCGCACTAGCCAGGTATGTTAATCCTTGACACTGCCGACACTGGACTTGTTAATTTAATATCCTTGTCTGCTCTAATGTGGGCGTCATATTGTAACATTAAAAAGCGACGCAATGTGAGTTGATTCATACAAAACATCGCAGCTGAATATTGAACAAAGACTGTGAAAATGGCTAAAAATGCACTGATGATGTTACGAAATGCAGTATAGTATATACTTCGAACATGTGCTACGTGCAAGTCAGGGTCACTAGCTTACAAAATGAAATGTGATGTATGCTGTAGTCTCAAAATATCATGGATTTTAAAGCAAACTAGATGGGAGTCGACGGGAAGCCGTCGATGGTATATGCCTCCGCCTGTGCCCACGGTCTATTATTGCGTATGTTATCCGTGGAGTGGAGGTTATCCGGGAGGTCTGTTCGGGGACAGGGAGTGTTTGTGTTGCGTCCGGCATTAGCATAAACAAAAAAAATTTCTTGGAAGTGGTTACCCGAATGGGGTTACTCAGGGAGGTCTGGGAGGGGTTGTCTGGAGGCCCCTAGCCGTCTACATGCATACAAAATTTGAAATATAGCTTCAGCCTTTTCTGATATATAAAGGGGGTCTCAAAATCTACGAGTAGGTCACGTGACCCTGCCCACGCCATCATTTGATCTAATTTGCACATTTTGGTTCGGGCTCCTGGTCCTCTATAAGCACATAAAATTTGAAGTCTCTAGCTTCAACCTTTCCGTGGATATGACTATACGACGGTTATCACGGACAGAGTTACAGAATCACCGACAGAACTACAGCCATCACCACCGGATTGCGTATTGCCTACCTCGTCTATATAGGCGGGCCGATGCATAAAAATAATTACTGTCGTGCAGTAATGCTTACCTTTCTATGTCAGATAGTCTCGACGAATCGCGGAATCCTTTTGCAAACGGATTACTGTCGATTTTTAGTCTCGTTATCTGCATGAAAAAACAATCTACACTAACACCATCACTTTTAAGAATTTACAACAATTTTATGCCAGTGACACACGTACAAGAAACTTGTACAAGAAACTTGCATCAAAAATTTGATGCAAGTTTCTTTTACAAGAAACTTATACGTGTGTCACCGGCATTACACGTACTTTCAACTGATTTACGCATACGTGTATGCATAAACATTTTTATTTGGAAACTTAGAGCATGGCGCTCAGTTGCGTTTTGAAAAGTAGGCTAACGCCTATAAGAAATCTTAAATTAATACTTACTTACTTACTTAAATACACATTCGTAGCGTGTGTAACTGTATATAAGCATATTGAACTTTTGCTTGTGATGATGCTCAGGGTGCGTGTATAGTCTAAGTAGTTACGTACCAGTTGGTTTTGGTATGCAGTGACGGCGATGAAAACTGTTTCAGGGAAGACGAACGTTTTGTGATGTTCGACGTCGCTGATGAACGACTTGGAGTCACGCTTTAGCACAAGCCGCACTCTCGGCTGGTACTTGTGCATTGAATTCAAGATAATCTACAACGAGTGGTCAAAGTAATTTGGCGAAGGCCGCATCGAATCCGTGGGAAAATCGGTATGTTTCTTGGGTCCCCAGGAGTCTCCACCTCTCGATTCTTTTGCACAACGAAGCCGCTCAAAGACGCGACTTGCATGGCTTACAAACACCCGGCATCATCGATCGCATCTCATGCATTTGAGTGGCCTAACAACGTGAAACAGGACACACTACATCTTGAAAGACGAGCACAGAAAGGTTTGAGAATGGAAAAACCGCGACAAAAAAATCAAACGCACCATTTATAGCGTACGGTGAAGAAAATATTAACGAAACTTGCAGATACAGAAGATTACCGTTGCCCTAGCAAAACGTGCCCCGCTTCGTACACCCATGTTCTTATTTATATTACAGAATCATTCAGTAAATGTAAATCCAATTTACTGTTGCGGCAGCAGTTTGCCAGCAAACCTTATATTGCATCATCAGTTATATTGGCTGGCACTATAGTGTAGACACGATAACATGTTTACTTTATTAATAATGTTTATTAGTATATTTCTTTTTTATTTTGTATATTACTGTTTATATTTATGTTCTCTGCCAGTGTGTATTCTGGTGAATAAAGCTGTATATATAATCTTCTCCACTGACGTCAAGGAAACAGGTATATTGGTCCTTGACCGGTGTGACGGTACAAGACGCCAGCCCAATCGCTTACCGGCTTGTTTGTAATTTTACTTCTACGAAGTGTCACTTTATTAATTAATAGTGTAGTGGAATGCAAGCTTGTCGTCGTCACTCACGTGTCCACTCTTGTCGAGCATGTTGTTGGTAAGTTTAATCTTCTCGAATGAGACGGTCTGTTTCAGCAGCTGGTCGCCGCTGAACGGAGAGTCGGGATGCGCGTAGACGCGAGTCGGTAGCGGTGGGTCGGCTTTGCCGGCGACGAGCCACGAAGACCGGTGATAAGCATAGCGGTAGCGTTTGTTGTCGACGGGGACGATGTCCATCAGGACGGCGTAGCGAGCATCTCTGTCGAGACCCGCAAAACTCACACGCAGCGTTGGAAACATTCGTCTGACACAGCAAGTTGTACACAGTTGTTTTAATGATCTTATTTGAGTAAATGACGATCTTGTTACAATTTTACTTCTTTTTTCCGCTGTGTCCTTACAAATTAACGATAAAAGGATAATACTCACTTATAAAATTAGCATTATAAGTCACAACGCGTCAGTTTGTCGTTAATTTTAAAGCAAAATGTAAAAAAATGAAAACACCAAAATTTTATGGGACAATAAAATATGAAATACGAAATCATTCCACTATGTATATGCATCTACTTAGCCTCAATCGTACAAATGTGTATCTTCAGTAATCATCCGCTATAAACCGACTAAACGTAACGAGGCATCTGAATCTGGTCTGAGTGCACACAGCTAGAGGCACACCTGCCGGACTTGGTGATGATCATTTCAGTGCCGAGCTCATAGAACTTGTCCCACAGTTCCTTGGTCTCCAGGCGGCACTGGACCCCAGCCAGCAGCGGACTGTCGTCAGCGGCAGCCGCGGCGCCGTGCAGGCACGACGTGGCGGTCAGCTGAGCAGTGCCCCTGACGGCTGACGGCGCACAGTCGATGGGTGTGAGACCGCCGCCCGGTGACGACGCTTGATCCGGCGACGCTGACGACCGCTCAACCGCCTCACCGCCACAGCCGCCGCCGACAGAACTTGCCGGAGATCGGTTTGGAGTTACTGGAACAGGCGATAGTTCTTCACGCACTGACCAAGTCATCTCGTATGCTGTCATCAACACAGCATTGCGCAAGAGAAAACTTGATTTGTCTTATTCTCGTGACACAAAATGTTATTACAAATGTACAGTAGGAGTAGGACTAAACAGTTGAAAAATTTTCCGACAACTTTTGAGTGATTCTGTGAATAGAGAAAATACGGTCGACAACATAACCCGAGCTCGCTGTCTATACACATTTGGGCTATATGATGCTTCTGATAACCTAAAATACCATGGTCGAACCAGATTTCTACCACGGTCGAACTATGGTTTTCTGGAGTAGTCACATTTTAAATTATTTAACCGCAAAACCGCGATAAAATCGACCATCGTTCTATGATTACCATGGTAGCCGTACCATGGTCGAACCATCGTTCCACCATGGTTCAACCATGGTTCAAAGTACATGTGTACATTGTTACTCACGCCGACAGCTGTACTGTGTTGTAAACAACAATAGTACTACCACGTCGTTGCCATAGCTGTACCGTGGTAAACGAACCACAGTACAATTACCATGGTTAACCTATAGTCGAAGTACAGTCAAACCATGGTAATTGAACCATGGCTCGACCATGGTTGGATCATTTATACCAGATACGCCATGGTGCAAACAAACACGATGCAACCAAGTCGTCAACATACTCGTATCACAGGCAGCGCAATAGTGCTGCACTATAATGGCCATTCAACAGCCAACACGAAAATCTTAGGGCAGATCGGCTCTGCGGGGATCTCCCCAAATACGTGAAATAACACCTTTGTGACTTTTTGACTGTTTTTATTTTTTTCTCAATCCGCTCCACAGGTCAAACCGCGGCTCTGGCGCACACGGTTAATGGCTCAAACGACGTGTTTCCGCGCAAGGAGATGCCTTTTGGGGTTAGAATGAGGGGTGACGCCATTTGGGGAAAATATGCCCCAACCCTCCCAAAATTGGGCGTGAATAGGCAATTTCAAGCCAAATTGCATGGCGAGATCGTAAAATCGCAATATCTCAGTCGCATTAAAGCTGATCATGACGCCATTTTGTGCACATATTGAGGGTTATGGGCCTTAACGGAAAATATGCAAATTAGGTCAAACGGAATCAAGGTGAGGGATCACGTGACTTACTTTTGAATTTTGGGACCCCCTCATATCTCCGGGATGGCTGAAGCTAGAGACTTCAAATTTTGGTAGCTCGTTTTTAGACAACTAGCCAAAAATATGTAAATTAGATCAAATGGCGGGAACGCTTAAAATACAAGACATGAATTTGCGGGACATGATTATGCGGCACTACATTGCAATGGTGGAAAATGCAGGACATGAAAATGAGGGAAACGCGATTGTATGGAACACCGAGTGTTGCATATGTCTGTCCATTGCCAAGCAGTACTTCATGAGTATGCTAAAAAAGAGCACAGATTTCGCCGCCGACTGCCTGAGTAGAAAGAAATCAAACGTTGAGCAAACCAGCAAAGCAATTCGTCTATAAAAGCAAAGCATGAGTGCTGCGTCCGTATCAGTCTGTCTGACGATATCATAGCGACACAACCGAAAGAATGGAGTACACGTCGATCCAGAAAGGAAGAGGTTGCGTGTACGCACAGGGGAGAGAGTGCGCACTGTCGGTGCCGTAAAATACCTAAAGTGCTGCGATAGTGGATGCAACGGTTCGGCGAAGTTGGTTGCCGATCAATTTTTCGTCTGGGTAAGTCATCTGATATTAGTCTTTGATGTTTTCGTAGACATTGCTCGCTGCGCGTATAGGTAATATAGTGCTAACGACTCATGCTGTGATACATGTGGATTTTTACGAAATTTTCACCAGTGATGGATCTTAGTTCTAGGAAGACTCTATTAAATTTTGGATTTGATCCCGATCCGTTGGCGACGTCAGAAATCTCTAATTGCTCATGTCTTTAAGTTTGTTGACGTGTAGTCGATGATGCTGATTTTAATTTGCGTCGAATGTACGTCGCAGTACAAATTTCGTTTGTCTTATTGAGCAACGTGACGCACGACTTGCGTTTGTGCCGTGTGGGCGTCAGCGATTCTGTGCGTCGTGCGTCGCCCAGTTAGAACAACAGGCGCTCGGATGCCCCATCTGCCGCTCAGAAATTACCATGGTTTTGCGTCTGTACTAGTCTGTACTAGTCTGAATGTGATGACTTTAACAATCATTTCATGATATTGATTGACTTTCATTTACTTACTTTTTTCGTTCATTTACACAAGTTGTGCTGTAAACTGCGTGTCGGTGATTATGCAATATATTTTCTTTTTACATTCATTTATCAAATATACGTGCAGTGAAGGAATAATTTTGCACACAAATACAACTGCTTTGAGACACTTTTTCACAAATTGGTTTTCTATACTAACTTTTCCCTCATTTTCCACCCCGCTAATTGGTCCCGCATTTTCATGTCCTGCAAATTCCACCCTTGCAAACTGGTGCCGCAAATTTATGTCTCGCGTTTTCAGTCGCCCCCAAATGGCGTCAAGGGCAGAGTTACGTGACCTAGTTTTAAATTTTGGGACCCCCTTTGTTCCCAAAAACCGAAAGTAGTATCTCAGCCACAGATTGACCGATCACTTCGATATTTGACAAACACATAGATTTCAACCTTTGTTATTGAGTTATGTCACCAAACTAAAAGCCTTTTTGCTTTGACGTTAAATTTTGACCTTCCTGTCCAAATCACGTTAACACTTAGTTCTAACAAAATCATGTACGTAGATAAATATGGTAGAAAAACTGCAAATATTTATGTACATAAACTTTCGTTTTATAATTACTGTGTAATGGCCACTGTTAAATGACACATCTAAAACAGCAAAAATTAATTTCATCACCTCACTAGCCATTAACATAATACACAGTTCCTATTATATCCATGGCCCTTGAGCACAATTAGCAAGCTTACAATATTAATCTAATACACATAAAACGCAATCTGTGTGTCTGTCAGTTATCTGTTCCACTTTTTTCAACTTATCTCAACCAAATTTGGCATGTTGTATCCTTTCACTCCAGGGATGGTCGTACGGGGTCGAGGCGCCGCAGAGGCCACACTAACCGACTCAGCCGACTTCGCTGACTAACTACCTCCGGACAATTCTCGCTCAGTCGGCAATGAGTAACTCCCGCCTGCCGCCGGCAGCGAGGCGCGGGAGGGTATTTTAAATAGTTCATAGTACATAGTTCATTGTAGAACGCTTAATAAAAATGATCATCGCTTAACAAAACACTAGAAATGAAAAGGATGAGGATAAAATCAAAACAGTTTAAAGTCAAAAAATCTCTTTATCTGGTTGTTTACAAGTTTGTTGTTCAAGTACGATTCATCTGCCAGCTAGTGGTGAAATAAATTTTACATACAGGTTAAGGTAGATGTTTGTTGCGTGCATAAGCAATTTGTCCGATATACGTACGGCGTTGACTGGCGCATGTATTACGAAACGTCGCCCAGTAATTTGAGTTCACGAGCTCTGCGCTGCCACTGGAGTCCCTAACATGCCGCTGCCACTGATCAGTCGCTGCTGTATCATAGTACAAGCCGTTATGGCATGTGTCATCGTCGCTACGGGGCGATGGTGCTGTGCTAGTGTCTTTATCGCAGTCCTTCATCAAAGCGGCGATGGAGAACGCCGATGCACGCGACGACAGTGGCGCCGTAATTGGCTTCGATGCTAAGTCGCGTTCGTCGGCGTCGTTGCGCGGAATAACGACTGTGTCGTCACTGTCGCTGATCGTCCTGACTTCCGCCATCTCAGCGTTCTCCGTCAAGTACTCGCTGTCCGCTTGTAACTGATAGACGTCGCCACTTTCTCTAACGTCGTCCTCGTCGCTGTAGATCATTTTCAGATGAAGCTTAGACATTAGAGCTTCGTTCAGTTACACGCTATGTTAATTGACGCCAGCGGATGTATGTTTGTTCCTTCGATGTCGACGTCGCTGGAATGCGTCACTAGCGTGTGGTCGGCGGTCTCTGAGAACTAATGAGAGTGATGGGGCAGACGACATAGGTGGTCGACAGCGAGCACGTGGCGTATGGAGCATCTCGTGAGCTGCTGCTGCTGCTGATGACAGCGCTAGCGACGGCGATTGGCTGCGGATGCGGCGCTGGGAGGAGTCTGTCGCACATCACGCCAAGTCATCGATCGCTTATCGACTCGACGACGATGACGACTAGCCTACGACTGATATCCGATGTCATACATCGCCTGCTACGGACCCGCAGCACTGTAAACGGCACGATATACTAGTAGTATACAGTATTACAGAAAATCTTTACTCTGTTCGTGCAAGTGCAGATCTTGAAGTTACTCATGTCTGTCTGTATGTGTGTTTGTATATGTCAGAAGATAACTTTCAAAAGCCTTGATCTAAAAAATCATTTTTCATATGCAGAGGCAACGCAGGTCAAGTTCGTATGTCAAGGTCATCAGGTCAAAGTTAAGGTCAAGGCAGCAAGTGGAAAGTACAATAATTTTAGCACGCGCAGAGTTTCATGATTTTATTTGCCTTTGCTTGCACGAATGCACATGTCTTCAATCTCGCTTTCAAACACGCGGGTTTCAGTAATCCAGTTTATATAGCTTGTTCGTGTCTGGTGATAAAACGCTGCAATCAAAGCATGTGATAAACTTTACTGAATATATTCTCATTATCATATTGTCGCTACTGCAACCTACCTCGCTTCAGAACGACAATACACGGCCAAAAAAGTTTTTCTCTTTCTGATCCGACTTTGTGGAACTCACTGTCACGAACAGTTCGTAGCTCATCCGACGTTGACTCAGTTTTGTACCAAATTGTGCGATCTTGAAGATCATGTTATTCCATGACTTTAATATTAAGCTGTAAGTGCATTTGGCATTTTACTCAGCGACCCCATAATTTAATTAAATTAACAAAAAAATAATTTTGTAAGTTGATAGCTGCAGTAAAGTAAAAAATCAAATCGTTGACTGGCAAACATATAATATTAGCAACAATAGTCATAATGGAATATTGTTCTCATCTTTAATTTGATACGTTCACAATACGCCAGTATTTAACGTGCGTTCGAAAGCTAAAAGTAACCATAATGTTACTGTAAGATCATATTTTAAAGGCCTGCAGCTGTTCTTGAATTGTTCTCGGAATGCTGAAGGTGTTGCAGCAGATGGCAAGATGATACCGTAATACTAACAATGTTTGGAACTTTGGAAGCAGTGCGTGCATGTATACAGCAGACATGCGATTGCGACCGACACTAATGGAAGGCCACACAGACACTTGACTCTTCGGCGTGTTTTCGTTTACGTTCGATCGTAATCGACGTAATTAATGAGTGCCGTCTAATCGGTCCGTCAGCTCAGAGACCTAATGCGACACGTGTTACTGCATCTTGCAGCAGCAGCAACTGCTGCTGCTGCCCCGCATGTCTCCATGGTTGTCGGCCATGGCAGAATGCTGCTATTTCTCTCGTCGTCGTTCCACGTCCTGCAGCCGTCGACAACTTATTACACATCTTCGACGTGCAGACTGGACGATCTTCTTCCGTGCATGACTGTAGGGTTCTGTACGTCGTCAATCTGTCACTCCACCGTAGCTCCATCGTGGCAAGAAATGGATGCACTTAACGCCCCTAATAACCGAACCGCACTGCTGCCGTTAATGTCGTTCTGACAGCGACACGACGACATCTGAGACAATAATCTAGTCCGCATTGGACATATTATTGCACATCTATTTCGAAAAGATATACACTGTATACTGCATGCCTGGTTTAGTTAAATAAAGTTAGGTTAGACTCTTAATTAACCATGGCGCATATTTTTAAGCGGCAAGTGTAAACAGTGAGTATTATAATAGAGAAAGTTTTACGAAATTGCACTGATAGTTTTGGCTTCACCTCGGACCAGATGTTCCAATCTGTTATTTTTAGTTACAGCTACAGACAATAAAACATTTTAGTTTTACTTTTCATAGTTCGTTTAAACTACACTTGCTGTAGAACAGTCCTGCTTAATTGCATTGCGTCCATACAACTCAAACAAGTTAAGCTAAGCTTTTCAGACGACCGCGTCAATCAGGCAGTGTGCACATGATTAGATTCATATATACGTTACCGGTGTTCGCGCTCAGAGAAGTCGATTTAGTATTTGATCTGCGGCTTGTGTACTTCATGGAAGTCTGCATGAAAGAGAGGCATCATAGTAAGACAGGAAGCCATCGATAACTCAACTCATTTCGACCAATTAATGTCTGTGACTCGGAACGAACGCTCAAATATTCGCGGTTATTTATGACCAGGATGATGCGAGCCGCCTCATCAGTCACTCGATGTGATCTTACAAACATACGATGAGCCGACCGTTTACCTAATCAGAATCGGCTGTCGGCGAGGCGCGAAGGTCGTAGTGGTTGGAGAGGGTTGCAGCAGCTGGGCGGGAATGCGGCAATGCTGTGTGGTACTGCCAGGGTGATTGACGAGAACGGGCTGTAGATTCTGCCAAGTAACATCGTTTACTGGCGACGATGCCAAGTGACAGAGATTAATGCACGTGATCTGTCGCTGCTGCGCCTAGACCGCTTAATTGCGCCGATGAAGATGCGAAAAGGCACCGGCAGCAACGTGGGTGGCGTGGGATCGTTTAACGGCACAGGGCGTCTGACAGGCAACGCTGAGTGAGATCTGGCGATCCGTGCGCGTCCGACGAGCGACGACTGACATGAAAACAAAGACAAACATTGCACGGCACGTGGGACAAGTTAGCGTCGTAGCCTATACACTGTGTCTACGAGTGATAGCACCGTGACAGCTTGTGAATATTGATGACTGACTGCCTCTCTCTATACGTGGTACACTGTCAGACATTTCATTTCGACATTACAAGAATTAAATAGACATAAGCCAACTTCCAGCAAGAAGCTGAATTGCTAAACACAACAGGCAATGAAAATAATACAAACAACCAAAATACATCTAGGCTATAGGCAAAGTCTACCTTCTACGGTAATAATTTATTCTTTTAAAAGCTAAATTAAACAAAGAAAAGTAGACATCGTGACATAATAATGAACACCTCACATATGAAGCTCACACACAATACGTGCGCGTCGTTGGCATTTGGCTATTTTAGTCAACTTAGATAATTTTTATGTCATGTCAGTTATTTACATGTTTTACTCAAAACGTTTAGTTTCTTGGCAAAAAATTGTCTGGTATAAACCCATGATGACAGAGCCTTTATCTATATGCTGTTGTTACCGGTAAGTTATTATTTCGCTTCAAATTGCAGAAAACCAATAACAATGCTACATATACCTAAATATATCGTAGTAAATAAATAGAGCAATGTAAGCAATGTCGCATGCTATTCATTTTCATTGTCACTAAAGCACAGCGATAAAGGAAATCTTATGGCCGACTGTGACGTTTGCGGTTGGTCCATTCTGACAGCTCGTCAATCGCTCGACGCTATCTTTGTATCTGGCAAATGCGCGGCAAGCCGAGGAATGGCTAGTAAATTTAGCCGACCGTATGAGCGAGGAGCGCCGAGGCATTAATCTTCTCGGCGAGCAACAGCTAAATGTTTGTCCGCGGAATCGCGATATATCGAACACGGCGGCGTCGCCGTTCGCTCGTCTGATTTCCGCGCTCGATAGCCGCGGCGCACGTGCCCGCATGGAACTGATTTCTCATTTCTCTCTCGCCAGATCAAGTCCACGATTCCACCGCCCGACGATTGCGGTCCAGCCTCTGCGGCCGGGCGTATAATTTCTGCAAATTGCAATTATAGCGCAGGCGCGAGAGAGGCGTAACGGCGTGGCTCAGCGGCGTAAAGCGCGTTGCAAACGGGTCGTCGTCGTCGCGTCGCGTCGCAATGGATGTTGGATGGATTATTGAAGAGATATCTCGACCAAATCGCATCGAAACGTAATGTCGTCGTAATAAGCTCGGCGAGTAGGCAAGCGAGCGCGGGCCGCGAGGCCGCTTTCAATTATCGAACATTACGCGATAAGGTACCGTGCGGTCCGTATCCCGTCCGTCCGTCGTATACGGGAGCCAGCGCCCGCGGCAGCTGTCGGTGTCAAGATACGAAGCGGCGTCGCTTGTGCGGGCGGGCGCGATAAGTCGTTGACGTCGTTCGATTTCCTCCGTCGCTCGTTATGAAGACTTTATCTTACCAGCACCGTGCATGTATGATAGACGAGTATCGTGTACACGATCTATAGCATAAATCAGACAGCAGTATGGTTTTGATCTGCACTTTTCGATGAAAGTTCACGTTGTTGCCGTTCGATTCATATTTCTTAAATCAATGTAGAAATCGAGAACTCTTGAAGTTAAGTATTTCTGTAGTGCAATAGCATAATTATTTTGTTCAATCAATTTTATTAAGCAACAAAGGGCCAAAGGCCACTTACCAGTTGCATAAATATACAATAATTATCGCTCAGAGTACAGACAGTATATACAGTATGTATAAAATCAATAATCATGCACTAGAAAAACAGTTTACGTTAAATTTAGTTTACAGTACAATGAAAGATCGCCACTAGTGGCTCGTCGAACTTGTCCCCGAATTGACCTATAAAGTGTCGAGTGGGACGTTAAGCCAAAGCCTCTACTCACTTACTCAAACTTGTGGAAGCTAGTATAATCTGTTGTACTCGATGCCAAGTTATTCCATAAGTTAACAATTCGATTACAAAAAGAGTCATTTTTTTCTATTATTACAACATCGCTGTTTCTGTATGACGTATTTGTGACCTCGCAGGTGTGGTTGATTTCTTAATGTATAAAAACTCATTGCTGTTGAGACGCACCAATGCCAAACAGGATCCTGTAGACCAGCAACACATCTGTACGAAGTCTTCTCTTAACTCTAGACTTTGGAGACCTAACATTCAGAGGCTACCGGGTGAGTCAGAAAAAAGTAGCCCCTTAAATATAACCGGCCTTAACTTCGTCAAACGTTAACCGATTTTTAATTTTTTTTTCACTGATGGAAAGCGTACAACATTTGCAACAAACGTCATGTAACACGTTCCATCACGCCTCAATTATGTTGCTGCACTACCTTGGGAAGTTAAAAAGGTAATTTGCTGCAAATATAGAACAGACCGCAAATAACATGCATTGATTTTTGCATGCATACATTTTAATGGATCTCATTTGCTTACTTATTACTTACCTACTTATTACTTTAATTTATGGTTTCTGTACAATATTTTTTTTAAATAACGCACCGTTTTTTGTCGAAATGTTGACAGCGCCACTGCACATTGGGCATGTGACATTGTACGATTTCTCGACCTTTTACATTGGACCAGATTTGTGGACACCAAACACCCGGACCTCAGTCTGGTTTACTACTATAAGGTGTCATCCAGCAGCGAGCTTTTTAGTTGTGGGTGCATAATGTTGACAAACAGAAGCTGCGCTTGCTGAACGTTTGGCGTTGCATGGACCACTTCATCACTGACAATGCAACCATCATCATCCTAGTGTATGTGTGCAGGCAAATGTGGACACTTAAGCAATATTATGACAGTATTAATATCCTTTTAGTCATATGACATAAAATGTTTTATTTTAGTCACATAAGATATGATTTTTAAGTTGTATCTTTCGTAACATTTAACAAATTTGAACTTTTTAACTTTCCAAGGTAGTGTAGCAACATACTTAAAGTGCGACAAAAAGTAGTATATGGCTTTAATTGTAAATTCTATGATCTTTTCAGCAGTGAAATAATTTTGAAAATTGGTAAAAGTTTGACAAAGTTAAGGCTGATTATAATCGTCTTAGGGGGCTACTTTTTTGACTCACCCGGTAGAGTAGTAGGTTGAGTGAAAATAAATTTATAAGATAGTTATCAGTCAGCGGGGAAAAAACAAAAGTTATGTCGTCATGATAACGTTTCACATTAGAAGAAGAAAAAGAGTCCCACGTCCTTCAGAGACCACAAGGGAAGAGCTCATCCCTTCTTAATATTAACCTTTGAGCCGACGTGAACTATTTTCCCTGGCAGTCTTAGACATGGGGCTTACTATGTCGTAGAACACGCCGATTTTCCCCTAGTCTTGAATGTGACTACCACGTAGTAC
>Ga0126335_1001167_pt1 | contig 14303 bp, 12 predicted proteins | sample OlaspJWI45metaG_FD_108409 | JGI IMG/M metagenome (GOLD analysis project Ga0126335, IMG submission 108409) | Marine gutless worms symbiont microbial communities from Oahu, Hawaii - Olavius sp. 1 OAHU.JWI-45 metaG | ecosystem: Host-associated > Annelida > Digestive system > Unclassified | place... | reverse complement strand
TTAAGATGCAAGCAAAAGAGGACTACCTGCGCCCATCAGAACACATTGTATTGGATTGGATTGAAGCTACTTGCATTGTTTTACTTCAGCATTGTCGTACTGGCTGTGGAAACTGACGCCATACAGAAAACCGTACGGTACGGTTAAAGTGGTTGAACAAGTTGAAGGTTATTTAACACCGACAACGATGATTAAGCTGTCTAACAAAAACAAACAACTTGATCATCGTTTCATTTCTAGGCCTCATCGAATGCACAACGTGCATAATGCGGCCTATTGCGACCGATGATCCCGTAGCGTGGTGTACCAGTCAGTCTGTTTGTCTGTCGCGCGGCTGCGCCGTGCAAAAATGGCCGAACAGATCGAGGTGCCGTTCACGTGCAAGAGAAACTTGCGGACCCAAGGCACATTGTATTTAGTTGATGGGGTGCTGATCCCCCTACGACGAAGGGAAGGAGAGTGGAGGGGAATTTTTGCCCGTAGTAAAGTACAAGAACATGGCTGCTAGGATTCGACGCGGCCTTTGCCAAATTACTTTGGCCTCTTGTTTAAAGTTTCTACTCAATATTACTCATTAAGCGTAATGCACCGTTGCTAGTTTTGCTACACGATACTGTACTACACTGGTGGCTCTGACTTAATGAATCGCGTTGTAATGTCGGCTACGGCAGCCCACATTCGTCTGTCTGACGACATCAAGTACGCACCGATGCCGACTTACATAAGTCCCGTGACATGACAAAGGCTTCTGCACCGCGGTGCCGATTTCATTGCAATGCGTGGTTAAGCATACGTCAGTCAACATAAAACTAAGCCGAGGCGTGGAATAAAGCGACGCTCGACGGACGGGCAGTAAGCGGTGCAGCGTCGTGGGTGGCGGACAGCCGGCTGGATGGGCAAGATAACGCTGCAGTGACGTCACGGGTGATTCGGTGTCGCTGACTGGCATCACCCAGCAATGCGCTGCTGCTGCTGCTAGTCACAGAGCGCCGCGTCATCACTGCATTCGTTTGACATCGCCTGCAGCTGCAGCCCAGTTTCCGCTGTAATCACGTCGCCGCGCCGCATCACTTCAGAACCGACGCAACGGCAGTAGCAGCAGTAGCATAGTAGCATGAGGGGACATTGCGCATCATCCTCTAGTTCGCTGCACATTGCAGCGTTCAACTATCTATACAAGTACAACGGCAGCGGTACGTATGGCGTATGTCGGATTGTATAGCATCTTCCTGCAAAACTTATGATTTTTCAACTTACCTCTGGAATCCAATAAGCAAATGTTGAATAAAAACTATATTTTCTGAAGATTTATTCTCGTTATTTCGGTATTAAATACAACAACTGTTGTAAAATAGATATAACATAAATTATTCACCTACAATAGTATCAATAATGACATTGATTTGGCAAAAAATATCACCACGCATGTATTTAAAAAATGAAAAAATGAAAATGAAAAATGAAAAAGTTAATAAAACCTATAGTATGTTAGGTATCATTGAAAGAAATTTTACGAATTTGAATAAACACTTTTTTGTTTTATTGTATAAGGTTATAGTTAGAGCGTATTTAGAATATGCAAACTCTGTGTGGTCCCCATATAAAAAGATATTGAAAATATTGACAAAGTACAAAAAAATAGCTGCTAAGTTGATTATATTTTTAAAGCATTTACCATATACAGAAAGATTAAAACAACTTATGCTTTTTACGTTAAAATACAGACGACTTAATTGGAACTGGAAGTCTACCAATTTATACGTGAAAGTGTGAAAGTGATGTTAAGATACGGGCAAAGAAGATTACCTGCGCCCGCCAGAACACATTGGATTGTATTGGATTTAGTGACAAATTAATCAGTGCTGACCTGTAGCCAATTACATTGTGTTTTCAGTCCACATTCGGCGTATTATTCTGATATTTTCTTTATCGGAGAACTACAGTAAACTGCTAACGACGGTGTTTGAAGAAAGCTGAAATATGCTGTTGACGGTAAGTGCTGGAACTCAAGTTTACGTTGTTGTGCATCTCAGCCAACGGTTAAAACAACGGCACTGCAATGCAATTACCAGGTCTTACTCGAATATTATTGCGTTTGCAAACACAATATTCTTACACCTTCGTCCGCGTCTGTTAACCATGCTCTTAAGCTTCATAGTTTTTATGCTTTGACCTGCAGTGATGCGGTCTTAGACTTTGGTCTTGTTATAATACAAGACCGGTCTCAGACCCAAGAGAATCCGGTTTGGGTTTTAATCTTGTAAACCATCATAGTTTTACCATGGTCTTGGTCTTGGTATCGGTCTTGTAAGTAAGTATTCAAAAAATTACTTTATTATCAACTGTAGGCTTGATATTCGTATCCGCCTACTTTGAAAGCGTACAACAAAAGCTATTTGTATCGCAAACTTGCAGTTACAGCTTTTGTGTTTGTGTTTGTGTTTATTGTTGTGCTTTCAAACTGACACGTTTTAATATTGTTGTGGCAGAGTAAGTTTGGTCTTTTCTTGGACTTTGTCTAGTGAGCTACAGTCTTGGTCTTGTTTCCATTACCGTCCACCGAAAGCATTCAGGTGTACTCGGCATCTATCGTGATTCTTTCGTTTTCGTTTGACTGACTACACTGCTTCAACAAACAGAAATAATGACACTGTCAGTGTTTTTGCTTTTTACGATTTTCGTACTTCGAAATGATTGCAATATCGAACAACCGCATCATATATTCGAGTCGACTAAAATGCATCCAAGGCAACAAACTTGTGTCGACAAAGACGGCTACAATCGGCGGCCGATCGTCGGCAGCGTTCAGCGCGGTGACCTTGGTGTGTCATTGACAACTAAGGCACGCGGTGAATGTTACCGACTGCGCCGCCTTCTGAGTGACGCACAACTTACCAGATCTCCGACACAAGTCTCAAGCGCAACCAACAATGTATGACATTTTTACTGGTTTTTTTCTATAGCCAGTTTGAAAGCCTTGACTTAAGACTTGAGAGATTGTTGTTGAAGTTGAGGCAAGCAGTAGCCTATACAAGCAGAACAACAATGTGCTAAAGGCGACCATGCAGCGGTCTATAGTATACAGAATCAACAGAACACACATTGCTGGTAAGCATTGTGCAATGCAAAGACATCATGCTAGAATTTCAAAGCAGCATGATTATGCGGCCATCACCTTCTGCATGTCTGTCTGTTCTGTGACCGTATCCAATTTACCAAAAAAAAACTGACTTCAAGACATAAAGGGCAAATCGTGTCACGTTTAACTGATAGATCAGATGCGATCAGTAATTCAAAGGTTAGGCTGCAAGACCAACGCAGCTGTCCGTCTGTGTGTATGCCATCTGTTTACTCGAAAACGACACAGACAGTGACAATGACAATTACAATGATAATGCGCTGCCCTACCACAAGACAGAGGGGGCATTATAATAGTTGTCAAGCCTACAGTTATTTCACAGCAGCAGTTTTAAAAGCACGAACAAACAGAAAACTTTTAAAGATGTCTTTTAAAAGCTTCCGTTTAAAGTCAGTCGGCAATCGGCATTCGGTTTTATTAACGGGGTGTTGCTTCAGAGAATGCCCTGTCGCCGATTTTCAGTCTTTCAACGTACACTTTCTATCGTAATTTTAATATTAACACGTCAAAAAATGATCTCGTGGAATCGTTAAAATTCACAAACCACCTTAGAAATGCGCCATGACAGACTGGCGAGTCCATCAATTTCACGAAACAGTAACAACTTAACAAGAGCTCAGCTCAGATGGCGCGCGTCTTCTTGGTCACTAAATTTTTATGGTACTACGACGTTGTGGTGCCCTAGTCTGAACCCAGTAGTGGTGCGTCGTGGTACTCAACCATGAATCCAAAGTGACACGTTATTGTACCCTTGCCTGGAATTAACTCACGTTGGTGCCAACCAAAACGTCCCACTACTGATTCAGACAAAGGTACCGAAACGTCATACTCGGTACCACAACAATCCTCGAGCATCCTTGTGTCGGGTTGTGCAAAGCGTATTTCGATATTTCAAACCATTTAGGCTTAGATAATTAGTGTGACGAACAGATGGACAGACAAACAGACAGAGAGACAGACGGAATTGCGATAGCAATAGCGTTAGACATTACACATAAGACGCGCGCCAAAATGTTTTAGTTTGTGTAACATGGTTAATTAATTAATTTATTTATTTATTTATTTATTATGAAATCGTACACAATGTACAGTAAAAATAAAAGCAAGTGTAAACTACAACTAATTCACACACATGCTCAAAATAGAAGTCCAACGCTAAAAATGCTATCCAAAGTCTGGACACTTTAACCGTTAACAGAATAGAATATTTTTTAAACAACAAAGAGTCGGATGTGTCGTCTGTCAGGGCTGGATATTTGTACATTATTAGGCCGCATCGAATGCACGAGATTCGGACTATTGCGATCGGTGATCCCGGCGACTGTCTGTCAATCTGTCTGACATGGGGGCAAGCTGTGCAAAAACGGCTAAACAGATCGACGTCCAGTTTGTGTTTGGGGTGGAGATTCCTGAGACCCAAGAAACATTAGGGGCTTAGGGTTGTCGGCACGGTGGCCTTTGCCAAATTATTTTTGCCAGTTGTTGCATACCTTAAAATGTGTGCTATATTTTGACTCTGTTACCCTGTGTGGGTTCAGGGGATTAGAATAGACCTACTCCGTCTCCTGGCCGGATGTCGTAAAAGGCGACTAAACCAGGCACCCCTCAACCTCCGTAGTCTCATCTGATTACTGATGATGGACTGGAGTAAAAGAAGGAACTTTAACACAGCTGCTAGTACAGTGCAATATTCTTGTTGTGCGATGTTCTATAGGCAGCATATACATGTAGGTCCAACAGATTGGGTTTTTGTTACACTGGGACCCTTACGCTGTGATTAGCCTAGAGGCGGTTGCCTACAGTTCATACTGTAGGCCTAACACAGCGGAGTGGTTCTGGTGGGATTGAAGCCTATCTCAGTGGCCACTGGCGTCCTTCAGTGCTCTTACACTGTTGGTTGGGTCATCTGACCTGTAAAAATCGTCTCCGAAATGACCTATAAAGTGTCGAGTGGGACGTTGAGTTTCTACTCATTACTCTTTATTGACTCTGTTCATTCTCAGCAAATGTCCATCTTGGACGTGCTTGCGACACAATGACGGTGACGACGATATACGAGTTACCTTGTGAATGAAACCAGGCTCCATTGGTTGCGTGGAGCAAAGTATTATCAAAGAAATATCAAAGTCAAAAAAATCAAAGCGTTGCATTGTGCGACGGTGTGTCAAAGGAGAGGTCATTGCTCGCAAGCCAGCGTGCACCATAGCTTACGCTGCACATGATAGGTGCTGCTGCTGCTGCATAGTGTAGAGAAGAAAGTCGCTTCATAGGCCTAGATCTAGTTCTTCTTCAGGTTTGTTTAACTTCACGGTATGTAGGCCACATCGAATCGGCCTAATTGCGACCGTTGATCTCGTAGCATAGTATATAGTCAGTCAGTCTATCTGTACGCGCCTGAGCTGTGCAAAACGGCTGAACAGCTCGACATCCTGTTTGGGATGGAGACTCTTGGGATCCAACAAACATTGTATAAAATGGGCGAAAGGAGATCGATGCGGCTTTCACTGAATTACTCCGACAGTTTGTTGATATTCAGATACATTTTCGTCTAGGTCAAGCGACGGCAATATCAAGACCATCCGGAAAAGGTTCTAGGAAATTGCAATATGATGCATCTAAACCTCCAAGAGTTTTGGAAAGCTTAAAGTATCACGTGTCAAAACCGGAACCCGAAGTAATAAATAAGTAGGCCTGATAAGTAATAAACCGTGAATGGTTTCCATTTAAAAATTTCGTTTTCGAACCACGATGTCACGGACGCACTTCGGGTGGCCCCAAGTGTCAAATGTCAATCCAGCGTTAATTGTCAGGTTTTCTCAAGCTACCACATTCTACTTGGTCAAATCCATAATTGCAGATGCAGACGACAACTGGCGCATTCAGGCAGAGCACTCAATTACCGGGATTACCGAATTACTCCGACAGTTTGTTGATATTCAGATACATTTTCGTCTAGATCAAGCCTCCTAAATCAGTAAGACTCTTAATTACCTCATGCATAAATCCAACCATTAATGACGCTAGATGAAGACAGCATAAGCACAACACTATCGGAATTCATCATTTTCTTGCTTATTTACTGTATACCGGTCGTGCACTCGAAGGCTACTGTTTACATTTTGTTTACTGTTGAAGTTTTGGCAGTTTTTGTGCGTGAAAGATTTTTTTTAGTAAATTATAAAAAAACAGACATGGGAGGTGATGGCGGAAGTATTCCAAAGAGAGACGATCTTGTTAGAACTCGTGGTAAACAAGAACAGGTGCGATGTTTTGTGTGGTTAGTTCGGAGTTGGTTAGTTAGTGCCACGGCTAACGTACTTACATTATCATGGTACCCATTATGATTGATTGCACTCTCTTATCTGATTGTTTTTTTGTTGTTTTAGGTTAGCAAAAGTGCAGAATTACAAGCTAAATGGAAGCATTGTGCTATAACTCAGCAGCCTCTTTTGCCACCAGTTGTTGCTTGTGAGTTAGGACGGTGAGTTAGCATTCCTGGTTGTGTTGTATGGAGTAAGTGAGTAAATAAGCACATTTGTGAGCACTTTAAAAGCAACATTCACTGTGGTTTTTAGCCAAACATATGCATCTTCAGCAACTAGCAGAATTCCAGAAGGTGAATTAGACATATAGATGCAGAGGTATGTTATTCCAAAGATGGTATCCAGCGATGGTGAAGTGTCACATAACTCTTTGACCTAATATATTCATTATCATTATGAGTATAGTTGATGATGTTGAAAATATTGGGTAATCCGCCGAATGGCGGTCCCAAATTACCAGCTGTTGATCTTTGCCATGTATGTAATTTCATAATTCATATGTATGTAAACGACAGTCTAACCGTAACCCTTAAAACTAACCATAACCATAATTGATAACAAAATAATAGCACATAACAATGTATTTTTTCATGATGATAATTTGGGACCATCATTCAGAGGATTACCAAATATTGGCTAGCATTCATGCAACTGTGACTGGATGAGAGTTGTTTGGAGTAGTTAATTACAGAACACACACGTGATGACGTATCATTGTCCAGTATGAAGAACCGAAGCCATAGTTCAATGAAAATTGATTTGACATGATGCAGATTTTGGTGACTGTGTTTAGTAACATTTTCTTATGTAGCATTTGATAGCATTTGGCTTTATAGCCATTGTTATTTGGTGTTCTATTCTTGTTGTTGAAATTTTTTGCTGGCATATTTGCAGATTGTACAATAAAGAAGCTGTAATTGAGTTTCTTCTCAACCGGTCTAAATTGGAATGTGCTTCAAAGTTTAGTTATATCAGGGGACTGAAGGCAAGTGAATTTTTCTTGCAGTCACAAATATTTGTGTATAGATACTGCTGATACTTAGTTTTGAAATATGCAGTCTAAAGAACTGTAAATTATAGGGTTGGATTGGTTTTAAAAACGTTTTTTTCAAACCGACCACAACTGAAATCGCGGCATTTTTTACCCTGGAAGTTGGAAGTATAACTGTTGCTGGGTGACATTAGTTAGTTGTGGCTGATTTTTATTCTGCAGTTTGCAGTCATCAGCTTTTTTGTGATACAGCAATGTATCAGTTAAGTGTGTGACTTCAGTGCTTTGACGCTGTTGGTTGGGTCATCTGGCCTGTAAAAATCGTCCCCGAAATGACCTATAAAGTGTCGAGTGGGACGTTAAACCTCTGCTCACTCACTTGACTTAATTAAAATTATGATTAAAATTTTATATTATTTTTGAGACATTGTATTTTGATCCTTACATTTGGCTCAGAAATGACTTAATATTTTTCTTACGTGTCACAGGACATTAAAGAGCTTCGACTGACATCTAACCCTGCATTCACAGCAGATGCCAGTAAGGCTGGGAGTGACGTTGACGTACTCATCTCACCTTATATATGTCCCATCACGGGACTGGAGATGAACGGCAGATACAAGTCAGTTTAGCACTTTTTTAATCGGACAGTGTGGGACGTGAAGTACTAATTTCGTTTTGTTGACTTTGACTTTGGCTGCAACTCCTAAAATTACACTTTGACTCTGCCTGAGATAGACTCAGAAGTATCAACTATGAGGCCTCCAGTTCTGACTCCACGTCCTTGTTTTTAATTGGTTAGTAAGAACTGTATTCACAGTACTGAACAGATTTATGCAATTATTTATCTGTTTTAATTTTTTTCTTTTCATCAAGTATAATAAGTGTAATATATGTAATCAAAAGTTAGTCACGTAATGTTGCATACTTTTTCTGGAGGTTCAACACATGTTGGTATTTTGTATGTCCTGCAGTGTACATGTAAGTTATTTCTTTGATGTTAAGGATATTCTTATTACTCATTAGCAGCAGCAAGATATAGATATCTTTATTCACCGTAAAATGGTAGTTAAACACATAAGAAACAAAAGCAATAAACGGTAATGTCTGAACACAGCAGTAAACTTAACTAATTTACACAGGCACGTAAGCTATTACATACAATGCTGCTGTTACACAGTAGTCTTTCATATCTTTGATGATATTGTCTGTTACGTCGACAGATTTTGTTTTCTGATGGGGTGCGGTTGTGTATTCTCTGATCGAGCTTTGAAAGAAATAAAGGATTCCATTTGTGTTAATGTAAGCGCACATTTCTTGCACCTGTTATAATTCATTCACCTTTGTTGCAGTTTTTGTTACATTACTTTATTTCATATAATTAGCTTTTTCGAAGCACTTTTTTGTGTTTGTGTGTATCATAATTTGCTGTAACTTTTTGTATCTGTATCTGGGTATAATAGAAGATATCCAGATTTGAAATTTATTAAGTCTTTGATAAAAGGTGTCGCAACGTTGGTCAACTTTGGACATTTGGTTGCAGTTAATCTGGATGACCAACTGGCTTCATTCCATGCTTTGTCACTGTTGGTTGGTTGGGTCATGTGGCCTGTAAAAACCATCCCTGAAATGACTTATAATGTGTCATGAATGGCAGTTGTTTGTTAGTGGCATGACTATTTGTCATGGATTATTGAACAGTTAGTGGTAAGACAAGATTTTTGAAAGAAATCAGACAGCTTGGATTAAAATGATGTGATGTTGAAAATGTTGTTTGCAGTGTGGAAAAGCGTACATTGATGATGACGTTATAGTGATAAATGGGACAGATGAAGAAGTAGCCGAGTTGCAGACAAGACTAGAAAATCGGAGACTTGCAGCTAAGGTGAGTTTTTATTTGAGCGTTGAACCATTTAGCATTTGAGTCAAATAACAGCAACCCTCTGCATGCTGCTGTGGGCTGAAAGTGCTGGCAGCTTATCTCCACATTCATCAGTAAGTCACATGCAGGCTGGTTTTATTAATCTGCTCTGACTTGTTAATCAATCAAGTTCATTTATTTCAGGCAACTAGGCCCATAGAAGAAAAAAGCACCATAGCTACACTAAGAACAGTGACAGTAATAAAGATGGACAAACTATAGAACTACACAAAACTACAGAAAGAAGTTATGTAACGAAGCCTAAAGAAATAAGGTATCGTCCATTATGGGACGTGATGACAGCTGGCCTGCCACAGTGCCCAGTGTGGTGCCAACTGGTGACTGTTCCCACTGAGCCACACACTACATTCACAAGGTCAGCCAGCCCATTTCTGTCTGATTGGGTTAGGTGCCAACCCGGAATCACCCAAAATGGCGGAACCGTACTTCCGATCGTGAACCTGATGGCAGATTCTGAATCGGGAAGCCCAAGTTCCTATTTGTGTTTCATAGTAATCATAGGCCTATCTTGCTTAGTTTCGGAGATATTCGCGTGTGACTGACAGCACGGACCATTACTATAGCTGACTGCCACATTGTGGAGGGCCAGCTGACAAACAGTTGCACAACCTGGTTGCTACATGTGGTAGACAAGCGATTGGCAGCAGCACGTCCATTGGTGACCAACGTGTCAAGACTAGGGAGAGACAGTGCTAATACCATCTGTGTGACAGTGTATTGTAACCAAAAAGTGCTTCACAGTTCACACATTTATTATAGCATGATGCATACGCTTCAGAGAGCCCATATAAAAAGAAGTCCAGTACATAGTGCGGCATCGTATAAATTCATACAATATGATCTAAACAGAACTAATTTCACATCCGATGAATATTTTGCAAATTTGCATATTAAAGTACTAGTTCTAAGAAACATATTTGAAAATTTTCATTTACTGTCATTATTATCACATTGTTGGATCAGAATAAGAAGTATGACTTTTGCAAGTTCCTATCCAGCAATGCATTCTTTACATTCATTCTTTCGGTTGTTATTAATAAATGCTGCTTTAAGTTGTTAGATGTTAATGATCCTTTATATCATATTTCATTTTGTTAGCACTAAGTTAATTCCAAAGAACTTCATTAACATAATATAGCAGCTCTGTGTGCTATGTAGTGGTAGTCGGCATTTGGGTCAGTGAGATAATACTTGAGTAATTAGGTTAAGACAGCTACTAGTTATGATGCTGTGCATTGTTCTTTACAGTTTTCAGATCTTTACTTGTAATGTTTGCAGGCATCCAGGAAACGCAAGATGCAGTCAGCAGCTACTGAAGCAAGTACATCAGCGTCAGCATCGGCTGCTGCTGCTGGCGTTTCCACAGGTATGTTCTGTTTATGCTGTCTTCATCTAGTGTCATTAATGGTTGGATTTATGCATGAGGTAATTAAGAGTCTCACTGATTTAGGAGGCTTTTTTGGATGCTGCTGTTACATAAACAGCATAATTAATGTAGTGAAGTTAGTTAACAGCTTCACATGAATATTAATTTTTCATGACATTCTTGCAAACTGCATTTGCTGCAGTAGTTAATAGGTGCTAAACATAATATATCATATATAATATATAATAGATTTAATTGATGATTTGTACAACTAGATTTAGAGTTAGGTTCTCTGTTGAATCAGAAACTAAATTTTCTCATTAGGCCAAGAAGAAGGCCTGCTGCTGATATAGGTGGGTAGCTGGGTGGTAGGTCATTCCACCTAGATCACTGCAATCGCTGAGCAGTCCCTTCTGTCCCCAGAAATACATCAACTGTTGATGCCTAAGTCGACCTCTGCCGCCCCCTGCATTGAGATATTTGACCCACATCTCTCGTGAAATTCACAGGGAGAATCAATACAAATTGGAGCTCTGAAGACACACTTTGGACAGAAAATGAGATCCCTAAGAAGTTAAGAAAGTAAAACGGCAGTCCAGTGTTAAATGCCACATTTTCAGTTAAATGTTTAAGTTCTGAAGACATCATCTCTGACTGAGTATTCATGGACCTTGACTTGGACTGTATTTGCAATAGCAAGATGTTTTGCTGTGCAGTTGGCAGCAGCAATGCAGCAGACAGAACAATGACAATGAAGTTGTCGTCCACACGGGCTGCAACTAGCAGCAAAGCATCCAAGTTGAGCAGTGAAGATAGGAAACCAAAGACAATACAGGATGACCCACAGGCAACCGAAGTGTTTAAGTCACTGTTCAACACGCACAAGACTGCTCAGCAGCAGCAGCATGCACACTGGGTTACATATAATCCACAATACTTCTAAACTTTGTATTGATGGACACTTGCAGATATGGTCTATGGACGAAACGAAATAATTGCGGAAACAATTACTCAGAGTAGTATTTACTGTCGGCATTTTGTGGCTATGTTGTATTGGCTGAAAATAATTCTAGAATGCTGGAAAAAAAATGTTGCATGGTGTAGGCCAATGAATCAAGTACGTCGTTCAAGTAACAAAAATCGGAGGTGAGACTTGTAGTTCCGCCTCATCCATGTGTCTACCCAACCCATTCAGTGCCCCTGTTGCTATATTGCATCGTTGATGTTATAGAGTTTAGTCCTATGTTAACAGTAGTTCAGTGATTAAAGCATAGTGTAATTTTTTGTATATAGACCTAATGAATGATACTCTGAGTGAAGTAAATGCAAATTTTCGTGTGTTATATTGTGTTATATAACCAACTTTCTATCTGTCATCTGGTCAAATGTGTCGTAGTCTGTTTGTGCATGTGCTACTGAGCAGTGCTAAAATTTCTGGAGGTCTTTATGTTAATAATATTTTTTTTTACATAATCTGTTGTTTAGACTGTCCTTGTACTGACTTTTGCTGTGTTACCAAAAATGATGATGGCAAGAGCTTCTTGCAGTATTTGAAGTGTAGTTTTTTAATACAGAGTGTCTTTTTGTTACCCTCGCCTATGGGAAGTAGGCCCCTGTGTAAGTAAGTAAACGATTTTTGTAGTGCCATAGTCAGATGCAGGGACTTACATTCTGCTTTGCAGGGACTGTGTAATCGCTGATTTTTTGTGTACGTCTTGCCCCTGGCGGTTGTGAAGCAAACTAAACAACAGGTATCAAGTTACATACTTACATAACAAGTGGGTGTTTCGTTATGTGGCAGATATTACTTGAGATTTTCATCTTCCTCGAACAAAAACTCTGATTTAGAGCACTTTCACTTATGACGTTAGGAATTACGCTTTGACATTAGTACCACTTTGATAACTTTGTAAGTTTAGCCTATATGTAATACCAGCGACAGCAATGCCATCTTGTGCCTCTGAAGTTACGACCTTATGGCGCTATACAAATCAGTTTATTATTATTATTATTATTATTAATACATCTGGCATTGCATAACATTAAGCTTGATTCGCAGTAAGGAAGCATACCCAGCAATGCTCAGTATAATTCCCTGGTCAGATGCGAATACAAGCTCATTTGTTGACCTATTACATTGTCAGTAGTGAATTGTGGAGTGGTCAGCTCAGTATAAAATACGCAAACTGTACATGCATGTATTGTTACTTAATCTACACTGCACCCGGAACACAGTTTATCGATGTTGGCGTGGTTAAATTTTGTGTTGACATTCATCAAACCAATCACTTTCACGACTAGAAAATGCGGCAATTAAGATGTATTGCCACATACAGCCGCCGGCTTAGGGCGCCCAAAACATCCGGCATCCTAAATTGCAGTATGCAGCAACTCGATTACACGCATGTGCTCATGCGTGAAGCATGACTCGCTGATACACCATGATATTATTTGCTTAACACACGATGGATCTCGTTTTTATGACCTGATCTTGACCTGCGACCTCATGACCTTCAACGTTGGTAGTGTGTCGGCTGTCACGTGACCAAACCTGTACCAAATTTTAGAGAAACCAAAAAATTCGTGGCGGAATTCACCGAAAGCATTCTTCATGCGGGGATTAGCTCGGACCCACTTGGGGAGCTTACAGCCCTCTCCTAGACCCCCTGGAAGAATTTAAACTTCTCGTGTCTTCGGCGCTACCTTCTGGGCCAGCCCTGTAAAACTTTAGGTCATAACCGCCCCAGCCGCCATCCCAAAATTTAAAGACCGGTCACGTGACTTAGGTTACGCCCCTCTGACCTAGTTTTGCATTTGTAGGTAGCAGTCTTCGTAGAAAGCATGCGCACCAAATTTGAAGTCTCTAGCTTCGGCCAAAAATTAGCGAAATTTAAAAGTAGTTCTTGTGACCTACTTTTGTATTGCTGATTTTTTACTTACAATCTATGTGCTAAATTTGAAGCTTTTAGCCGTTTCAGAGTTATTCACAGCTGCCCGCAAATTTAAAATGTAGCCACCTAAGCCACGTCATCTAGTTTTCGACCCCTGTGACCTAGTTTTGCACTTGTTGGTAGTACTCTATGTGTGCAATGTTCACACCAAATTTGAAGTCTGTAGCTGTATCCATTCCGGAAACATAGACGAAGTTATCTGTCTCTATCTGCTACTGTTTACAACCTTTCTACGAGCTAAATTTGAACCCTATAGCTTTAGCCATTTGAGAGATATTAGTAAGTAAGTAATTAAAACGTCGATTTATATAGCGCATTGTAAAAAAACCTCTAATGCGCTGAACACACTAATATTGTCGGAAAAACGACGTTTTAAGTGATAGCCGGAAAGTGTTTTCAGTTTCTTCTCTAAGCTCGCGTCTGGAAGCGAATTCCAGGCGGATTGTCCAGCAACAGAGAACGCCCGATGGCCGAGTGTTGTTCGTCGATAGCGCGGTACATCCAGCTGGCGACGGTGTGCTGAGCGCAGTCGCTGACGACCAGCGATATCCGAGACAGCGACACAACAGACTGTCAGGTACTTTGGCGCTT
>Ga0126335_1001166_pt1 | contig 14311 bp, 7 predicted proteins | sample OlaspJWI45metaG_FD_108409 | JGI IMG/M metagenome (GOLD analysis project Ga0126335, IMG submission 108409) | Marine gutless worms symbiont microbial communities from Oahu, Hawaii - Olavius sp. 1 OAHU.JWI-45 metaG | ecosystem: Host-associated > Annelida > Digestive system > Unclassified | place... | reverse complement strand
TCCCACTCGACACTTTATACATGCACACCTTACATAAAAGTATGGTTTGAGCGAAGAGCCGCTTCTAATGAGCTTCGCTCTCCGGGCTAGCGCCCGGAGTTTAGGTTTCCTAATGGGTTATAAACTTCATTATGTTTAATACTGCTTGTAGTGAACAAGCAAGGCCTAGACGTAAGTTACGAAACTGAATCCGTTTGTGTTTAACAGAGCCAGTGCTCTATACATACAAAAGTGTCGTTCCACAAGTAACAATGGTTTTGCAATGTTTTCAAATATGAAAAATTCAAAATACACTTTTGTAGAAATTTATTTTTATTTCGCGACGTTTACTGAGATTTGTATGAAGATAACGTCATTATAGTGTAACTTCAGTTGTACTTAAAACACGACGACTAAGTGCAATATTAGCTCAAGCAGTATTCTTTCACCCCTTGCTTGTTAAACATTGATAGTGGCGAGAAATTAGCAAGCACAACGAAGTGAACAAATTCGTACTATTTATCGAAAGTTATTGAAATTTTCGATGCAAAGATGTTGGCTTTTCAACCGCTAATTGATTGCTCCTCCTCATCAGATGCGAATTAGATAAATGCAGATGGCCTGAGATGGGATAAATGTTTTAAAGGATTTGGACGATAAGTTAAAAACGAAAGGTTAATTTCAACGTTTAAATGCGTATCGTTATCGAACTACATTCGTAAAAAGCGACTGCGGCTGACAATAAATTTCAGTCAAAACTTGACACTAAGCCCTACATAATCTAGGCTACGTGTTGAATTACACTCTTGTTCGATGAGGCTTCTACGACAGAAGGTCGAGTAGCTTCCGTTTGATTTTCCGACCTAATAACCAGACAAAACGTTATGAGTAAACTGGCTTCAAGTCGCCAACAAACATATTCAGCTTGACAATTAAATCAACTAATCTATCGTTAGGCGTGAGTCAACTTGCACATTCTACACGTGTTAATACCTGATGGCTGAACATTATATTAGATCACCCACCGCTCGTGTAGCGGCATCGTGTATATTCATGTCGGCGTCTGTTTGTTTGTCATACAGATAACTTTGGAAGTCCTTGATCTATAGAAAGTTTATTTTACCTCTTCCTAACAGAAATTTATATATTAAGATCATCGGGTCAAGGTCAAGGTCAAGGTCACAGAAACAGTCGTTTTGTTCACTAGCGAGCACGGAAACGAAACGACGTCGATGCCAAAGTTATCAGTGCTATAGATCAGTCGGCAAAAAGTCAAGCAATTACCAAAATAGTTCGTATTGTGAAGTGTATTGTGAACTACAGAATTCTAGCACATCGTAAAGTGAATTTACCGCAATTAATGCAAATTACCATAATCTGAGCACGCGCAGAGTTGCATTTGCCTCTTCTCGCAAACTCCAAACTGTTAGTCAAAGTCCACTGCGAACTGACCGTGTATAACTGTAGCGCAGAGCTGTTCATTCTCGTCAGAGCCATCTTGACAATCACGATCACCGTCACACATCCACTCCTCGGGGATACAGTCGCTGCCTGACGGGCACGGCACCCAACCCAGCTCACACGGCCTGGATTCTGCCAACGTACGTACACTAGACCAATAGAAAATAAGAAAAAGTGACGGTTATGACGCAGTACAAACTCCTACAAACTTACAACCAGAAGTCACCTGGAGCTGCTGTAACGTTGCCGACCGGTCTAATCTTACTAGCGTTAACGGCGGTTACATTCTCTCGATAGGAATTGTGATTTTTGTGGGTGCCATCTACCGAGTTGCGAAGAGAATGTTAGCTATAATGTTCCGCCTTATAGCCGACATCAGGGTCACGTTGAACTGGTCCGCCTTGATGGTGGTATCACAAGTTACTGGTGCTCCGTTAGCCTCGCCACTGACTACTGGTACCAGCATAGACTCTACGTGTTTGTCAATGACAACAGAATTAGATATTTGTCTTGACATGCTGTAAAACCTTTTCTCGCAGTTTTATTCAAAAATTGCACGTACATCTTATGCAATAAAATCAGACGAATTTTCCTTCACAGAATTACAACTTCAACTTCAGAGTGTATCAACTAAACAATTCTAACTCACAAATTACATGTCAACTGGTATTAACTACGAGTATTCTCTCTGTAGTTCTTACAGTACTAGTATTCAGTTCACAACTAGTAGACTAATATCGGCGGAATATTATACGGCGCTACGCTAATTTTATTCTAACATGCAATAGCAACTAAAAATGCGCAAAATGCCCCAAAACATCCGCTATCCTAAATCGCAGTACGCGGCAACACGACACGTCTTATTCACGACAACCGTTCGTATTGACGAAAGTCACGTCAGCATGCATCAACAACCACTGCTTCGATTCCAGACGGCAAGACTGACTCCACTGCCTGACGAGGCTAACAAACTGTCATCAACATAGCCACGTGTCATCAACACACGCATGTGCTCATGTGCTATGAAGCGCAGTGAAGCGTGACTCACTCACACTCATAATATTACTTACTTCGCTCGATCGCGTTTTGTGTCATGATCTTGACCTTTGACCTTATGACCTGCAACGTTTGTAGTGCATCGGTTGTCACGTGACCAAACCATGACTCCCCGTAAAAATAGGGGAAGGCTGATGAAGAAATCTGTAGGGATTAAACGTGCCACACCTCGGTTCTAAGCATCGGCATACTTTTGCCCGGCAGCGATCGGCGGTTTGGTCACATTAAGTGCGGATGACAAAAGAAGAAAATTCACTGGTAAAACATATAGCCTCCGGCAACTTAGGCTGCCGTTGTCGGCGGCTAAATGAGCCTTAACCGTTATTCACTTCAGTAGAAACAGGCTCGATCTCATTCGCTATAGTGTTTCTGTTCTTCATTTGCAATCAACTTCGAATATTTATAGCAAACCGGCGTATTTGCCCATCACTAGAGTAGATCAGTAAGGCGCTGATTATAAAATTATAGCAGACAACATTCACTTCATTCTATTTCACACTTCACTGATAAATTTCGTAGTTAACAGCTAATTCATCATGTAGACACGTAACATCAGTGACAAAACCGTTCAAAGGCGTTACTGTCTGGTTTTTTTTGACAGAGGCCAAAATAGCATTCGTCTGAATATTGCAAATGTTCGAAAATTAAGTTTAGGCCTATACTGCCATTAAGATTTATCACTATACGACAAAGATGCTCACTAGGCTATAGCATTTAGAGGTCACTTGCATCCACTTACAATTACCAACGGCAATTAAACACTTACAGACACTATATATACAGCCTATTGCTCGATGCGAACGCAAACACGCCCTAACACGTTCTGACTCCGCCCTGTGCGCTCGCCTATTTATAGAGTTCGGGCTGTACCACGTAACCTCATTTCCAGGCGGAGCTATGCAAGAGACTGGTCTCCTTTGCGGAAGACCCTCGGAGTCAAACCTCCCAGTCAGCTAACTACTATTCATCGGTGTGACTCGTCCGCTAGGCCGCGGCGCTGTCGGCATGTTGGATCTTGGTTGGTTGACAACGGAAACACGAATTATCGTGGAAATTAGTGCTTTAATCTGTCTAAACGTGTTGCGGAAACGTATTTAGTTGTGTTTAGTAACTATGCCGATAGTCTAGGCGAGCTGGAACGAGGTAAAACTGTTATTTCTGTTGATCGATGAGATAGGTACGGTCGGACGGCACCGAATCCAATTGACTAGAGAGTGGCCATTCATAAAATCTCTACAGCTTCTAAGAAACTTCTTCAGCCATAGAGTGGTACATCACCGTAACAAGCTACCTGAAAATGTCGTCAACTGTCAGTACGTTCAAAAATCGTCTGGACAAAGCGTGAGGCAACCAAAGTTTACACTGAACTTTTCCACCCGATTGCTAAAAGTACAAGTATTAATACAGCCGACGGGACGGAAGTCCTAAACAGTCTGCTATCCCGAAATATAAAAGTAGTTTAGGTGACCTAGGAGCTATGTCTCTTTTTGACAAAACTTCATATACTTCTTCTGTACTTTTTGCGCGGAATCTACACGCTAAATTTGAAATCTGTAGCTACAGTCGTTCCAGAGATATCCAAAGGGGTCCATAAATTTAAAATGAAGGTCACATGACTGTTGATGTTTGCTTTTTTTGGGACACTGTACGAGCCACTACAATAACTACATGCATATATTTTACATACATACCGGTCTATACTTACTTAATTAATTAATTACTTTCAAGTACTACCACTATACATACGACAGATCGGGTTGTTTTCGTCAGAGCCGTCAACGCAGTCTGCTTCTCCGTCACAATGCCAGACATCCATGACACAACTGTTGACTGTTAGGCACTTGCTCCAGCCCGGCTCACACGCCACTTCCGCTAACACCATCGCATTCAGCCTTCTCTTTAACGTAATTGCGTACAATGTGTGTACGTACGTAGGCAGTCTCGAATGCATAAAAATGATGAGATGCGGACTATGATTGTTCGCGGCATCTGTAAGTCTTCTGTCACGCGACTTCGCTGTATGTCAAACACGGCTGAACGGATCGCTCGAGGTCATGCTTGGGGTGGAGATTTTTGGGGACCTAAGAAAAAGTGTATTAGATGGGGGTCACGATTTCCCCACGGATTCGATGCGGCTTTCGCCAATTTACTCTGGCTCACTTGTTATATATTATGTAAGTTATGTATGGATAAGAACATTTAGGCTTATGTTCGCGCAACAACCGAAACTGCCACGAAGGCGCTATGACACCGTACCACAAGCTCTACAGAACATACCGGTAACAGTTATCAGTCGAGCACAGAACTGGGTCAGTGACAGCGACGGATCACAAACTCTCAGTGGCAGTGTTCGAGTTCCATAAAGTCTGTGTATACCCGGAATAAGCAAAGCTTATCGCTTTGTGCTGAATTACGAGACGACGAGGTTGCCTTGCATTACTGAACGGAACAAGTTGACCTCATTTACCGACCCGAATGGATAGAAGGCTGAGTTGGCGTCGTTTGTTGCTTACATATGTAATGTTTTTCCGCCCGCAGACGGTCACCCATCCAAGTAAGTAGGAGGTAAAGGCTGAGTTTTGACCCAGCCCAAAGTACAGCTGGCCCACCCAGGAGGGGTGACTCACCACAACCTTAGCCATTAGTCAGCACCCTAACCCTAAGCTAGGCTTCTAACCCTAACCCTGACGCCACCGCCGCCGCCGCCCTCACTGAGTCACCCTTTTCTAAAACCTTCGCAGCTGCTGCCGCCGCAGCAGCATCGCTGACGTCATCTCTTTATGGAACGTTCTCGGACATTCCGAAGCATAATAAGCTCTTACAGCTGCCAAGACACAAAATATAAATCGAGAAAAATCAGTACATGGTATACAAAAATACAATAAAAACAATAAAGTAAAACCATAGCAATCACCACGTTCTCGGAAAAAATACGAGTGAGACGGGGTCACTTGCTCACAGCGACTTGGTTAGTCTGAGGGCGAAAATGTACAATCTGAACGTACCAAACGATCGTAAACAATCTAAAATTCGAGCTAGGGCATAAAGATGTCTCACATAAAGAAATACGTCCATCGCCGACACTTTTTGGATGTCCTTCGAACTAAAGCAATCACAAAAAGTCTATATTTCGCACATTTCGAGAAAGAGAGATGGAAAATAGCACATTGCCTGTCTCTGCAAACTGTATTATGTCATATGAAGAGTACCATCTACTTTGGCTACTGGGTATTGTAGTCATTAGTGCCACCTCGACGTTGGTGGCAATGATTGCGGAGAGGCTTAGAAAGCGCGTTCTCTCGCGCCGCGACTTTGGATGTCCACCGGGTATAAATACGGCTGCGGACCCTGAGTACAAATAGAAGAGTTGTTGCTTCTTCGTGATCCGTTTCCGGCGATCGTTGCCGGACCGACGTCTTGCGCGAATACCAGATTTATGTTTCGACTCATAGACCATGTGTCACGAATGATAGATCCTATACCGAGTGGGATAGTCTACTGTTACGGAGAGTACCAGCAGCTGTTTTGTCAATATCCTTACCAAGAACTTCCAAACTTGATTACGACTTTGATGGAAAGGAACCGGTCTTGCTCATTATAGATGACTTGATGCAGGAAACGAACGAAACGGTTGCAAACTTGTTTACCAAAGGCTCGCATCATAGAAACGTGAGCGATACGTACTTGGCACAAAATCTCTTTCCGAAAAACAAATTTGCCAGAACAGTGAGCCCAAATGCACACTACTCTTCAAAAACCCGAAAGACGCCAAGCAGTTAGCCAATCTGGCGAGACAGATGTATCCGCCTTAACCCTAACCCATTATCTCCAAGCTTAGCCTATAGCCCTAACTCTGGCGCCGCCACCGCCGCCGTCGCATTCGTGCCCAGTCGTTAGGGTAGCCCTGACTGTAGGACGTAGGCGATGGCGGCGCGGCGCCGACGCGTGTACGCTGCTACGACTCCTCGCGCTCCGGGATGTCCGAGAACGTTCTAGAAAGGGTGACGTCGGCGTTGCTGCGGCGGCGAATGCTTCCAGAGTGTTACAGAAACGAATGACTCAGTGCGGTCGGCGCCAGGGTTATGGCTATAGGCTAAGCTTAAGGTTAGACAGCGAAAAACGCTGACTAATGGGTTAGGGTTAGGGCTAGGCTTAGAGGTCGAGCTTAGTGTTAGGCTAGAGACCTAGCTTATTGTTAGGGTGAATCACCCCTGCTAGGTAGAGCCGCTGTACTTTTGGCTGGATCCAACCCCGGCCTTTTCCTCCTACTTGAGTAAGCTTACTTTTTGCCCGACGTTAATTAACTTTCTAGATCGAGACAAACGCCGTTAACCATGCACTTCGCCTAATATTACACTGCTTCAAAAAATCCATGTGACTACGTCTTCGACGATAACTTGAATAGTAAGCGTCAGATTGTAATAATTTTTGGTACAGTTATTACTTAGACCATAGGTTATCGAAAGGTGGCTTCACTTTCCCACCTCACCTATTTTGTGCAACTGCCTACACGGCAGCCGACACCATAACGGACTTGCTGAACGTCGAGCACGTGCGTAGCAGACGGCTGGGTTGAATGAATCGCTTCTTGGTTCCGACCGGCACGTAGACCCGATAGGTGAAGTGGGAAAGTGAAACTATCTTTCGATGACCTATAGCCTAAGTAATAACTATACCAAACATTATTACAATCGGACGCTTACTCTTCAAGTTATCGTCGAAGACGTAGTCATATGGATCTTTTGGAATCATAGTGTAGTAGCAGCAGCAGACGGAGTCGTAGCGGACTAGTGGTAGCTGTAGCCTCGTAGGTACTTACGACAGACGTCTTCAACGGTTGTGTCGTCGTTGCAGCTGATAAGACCGGCACAAAACAGTCTTTCATCAACGCATCGTCCACTGTTCACACATTTCACTCTTCCCTCAGCACACGACCGCTGACCTGCCGCATAGTACAGCATGGCGTTCACTGACATCATCGCCATACAGGAGGCAATACTCGGTATTAATTCCTGTGTCCGTCCGTCTGTTCGTCCGTCAGCACTTTTTACATTTACAGCCGGCGAACGTTCAACTGCTGTTTCGTCTGACATAACTTTCCGCTATGGCGCACTGCAGAACGACATAGCGCTACCTAGTGAATGCAGTAAAAACGTACTACCAGCAAGCAGCAGCAGTCCTTAATTTCTTTATGTGCAACAGTTAAACGTCCGTAAGTAAATCCACGCCTAAATGGTTCAAGCTATCCGAATCTGGTTTGCAGCATACGATAAACCGATATTTGTATTGTTCACTAATGGGTACTGGTGCCACCGAGTGAACTGAGTTAAAACATACTGCACATGACGCTGTTTTCGTCGGAGTAATCTCCGCAGTCGTTGTCGCCGTCGCAGAACCACGAATCTCGAATACATCGGTTGCTTGTCGGACATTTACTCTGCTGGCGAGGACACCACGTGATTGCTGTATAACCAGCCACATGACACATGATACAACACGCACTGGCGTGTCACACAAAACGAAAGTTCACTGCCGCCCCAGCAGCCTAGTCTTAATAGTGGAATATGGCAGCTGAACATACTGAAATATAATGTGCGCACATGAAACAAAACTGCAAAAATAAACATATACAAGGTAAAAGTATACACAAGGTTGCTTTTTAAACAAAAGTGAACTACCCGATGACTTTGATATACGAACTCAACTTACTCAAGGATTTGGTTAGGAAGATACACCTGCGGTCCCGCACACCAGAAATGAACTTAGTAGCTAATAAACAAATAGGCTAACAAACAGATGCTCTCAAAAATACGCACCACGCTACTACGCGGGTGGTGAATAAATAGAGCAGGAGACCTGAATTCTGAGATCAACAACAGAGAATGGCAGCACAGAAAGATAGGGCATTAGAAGTTAATTGCGTTTGTCAGTGCATAATGTGTGAAATGTATAATGTCCTGCTGCGAATATTATGAGCAACGTGATGCTATGGCACTGACGACGTACGATCTTCTCAATAGAATATGGCGCGTAAAGAAGAAGAATTCAGATAGTTAATTATACTAACGGCAAACGTTGTCGTCGATATAAACACTGTTGTCAGCACACGTGATAAGGCCTGCACAGAACTGGGCTTCTCCGATACACTGACCACTCTGACATCGTATTTGACCAGCAGCACACACTCGGTAACCTTTCATGCAGAAAGCACAACGCAGATCAACAGCAGAGACAGTGTTAACGTCGATCGCAAAGTCAATAGAAGATGGCAAAATTTTACGAAATTCGACGTTCTGCAAGTTGCTGCAAAATTGCAATTCTTGAACCGATGAACCGATTCGCAAATAAACAGGCATCCACCCGCCCTACAGGCTACCGCTTCGCCCAATTTTCTTCTTGAGAGGGTGCATGGGGGCTGCCAGGAGCGCCCTACGTTTTCTGCGTTAAAACCATCATTGGTGCCCTGTTGGCCCTAAAGCTACCCTGAACATTTGGGCATTTTGCCATAATAACAATATTGTGTAATGTTCATCGGCAAAATGAGCGAAAAATCATTACACACAGTTGAAGGACTCAAAAAGTAGATCAACCGAATAAACCTGTTTTCGTCAGAATTTTTCATTCGTTCCCAACTTCCGTTTAGTTTCATGTGCATTTGTTCATTAGATTTGTTAGGAAAACTTGAAACTACAATGTGTATACAGTAAGTAATCTACTGACGGCAAGTGTCGGGTTCGTCCGAGTTGTCTCCACAGTCGTTGTCAAGGTCACAGAAGTAGCTGGACGGAATACACAGACTGCTCGTCGGACAGCGGCCGGAACCCATCGGACAGTTAGACACTATACACATAGATAGCCAGTCCTAGCTGTATACAACATCAGCCTATAACGTGAGGAAGCTGCTTTCGCGTATTTGCATTATAGTAGATGCCCATTGTTCCTGCAATTCACATACTGCCTGACTAACTGCTGCGTCAGTAGATCTAGATTAAGCGCTTTGCACTCAGCTCAAAGTACGGCGACCTCACCCAGTAGGGGTGACTCACCCTAACCATAAGTCTGGCCTCTATAGCCCTAACCCTAAGCCAATAGTCAGCTTTTTCCGCGCCTTAACCCTACCTCTAACCCTAACCCTGGCGCCGCCACCGCTACCGCCCGCACCGAGTCATACATTTCTGGAACTTTCTAGGACTTTTACAGCTACCGCAGCAGCAGTGCTGACGTCATTCTTTTTGTCTATATAAGCCAGCAAACTTGCCAACTCAAATTCAGAATAGGCCTATATCGAGACGCCGAACAGTTCACCTCGTATATACAGGGTGAACGATGAGCTACAGAACTGGGAAGCTATATAGGAACTACGAGGAAATCTCAGGGCCTCTATAGCTTCCGAACAAGAATGCGCAGCGAACAACCAGATAAGTAAGTTTCTTCGCTTTTCATCTAATCGCCATGCACGGCGACTTCACATCTGTATAATAATTATGGCGAGCCGGCAATACGTGGGACACCATGGTACCATACCGTTAATCCAACCACCATCAAATATGCTGTGGTACGAATACTCACTGCAAACATTATGACACTTTCAAGTGAGACACCTATGCTTTGGTTTCTTATAAACTAATAACCAGCCTATTAACTATAATATTGTTATTTTTAAATGCTACTTGTCTGTGATTTTTGTATGTATTATAGAATCCTGTGTAAACTGCGGATGTCGCTCGTCGGTAGCGATATGTGCGTACTGTCCCCAACTGGGTGAATGCAGACACTGTCGCCGCCGACTCCCGCAGGCTTGCTTCATCATATGCAATCCCACTATGTGCCGTAATTGCGCGAAAAAGAGCTCAAAACCACACGTCCGTCGGTCGGTTGTCACGTACTCAGCGAGATCGACATCCCCACCACACGCGAAAACGTCTCGTTTGAGTCTTTTCACGCCAGAAACGCCGACCAAATTCGACAAGCCGTGGAAAAATACGACCGAGCGACAGTGACAGGTACGTCGTTCAGCAACCACTGCTACCGGCTTCCTTCTACGGCAGACAGACACCCCAGCGGACGGTTTTCAGCTCAACAGCTGACTGAAATCTCCAGCGAACAGCTTCAGCCCAAACGGCTGACAGGATCTCCAACGAACAGGTTCTGGTCAGTTCAACGTCTGACCTTCGCCACTCAGTGTCGGCAATATCGACCAGACGTCAGCTTCGTCGACTGTCTGACAGCGAACAGCAACGTCGCTGCAAGTCTTACTCCAACGCTAAGCCAATTTCACATGGCTTCAGCAATCACAGTCGACTCTAACTGCCGAACACTTTTAAGACCACACACTCGGGTCTCAACTATACGTGCGTTTCGTACGCACTCAAAACTCAATCTCAAATTAAACGTGCGTCTCGTACGCAGTCTAAACTAATTCTAAACTCAGAAATTTCCCTCCGAAAACACTAGCCCATGTTTCAGACATGACGTAGCAGTTTATCACACCCCACCTAAGTAGAGTGGGCGAGTCTGTGGTTGCTATTGGTTGCTGTGTCAAATGGGCGGGGCTAATTATGCAAATTAGTCGAGTGGGCGGGGTCTAATATGCAAGTGGCTCAGGACACATTCTGCTGGCGGGTAGAACATTCTACCGCTACTTTCATTGATTTGAGGAATGGCATGAATGGTTTTGCAGCACCGGGCGAGCGAGTTCCAGAGAGTTCGAGAGAAAGTGAGCGAGTTCGAGCGAGTGCTAGCCAACTGGCGGGCAAGCGTTTGAGAGCGAGTGTGAGCGAGTTCTAGCGAGTGCGACAGAGTATGAGCGAGTTATAGCAAGTTCGAAAGAGTGCGAGCCAACAGATGGATGAGCGAGAACGAGCGAGCAAAGGATTTCTGGCAAGCGCTGGCATTTGCTAGAGAGTGAGCGAGTTCTGGCAAGTTTGAGCGCAGCGCAAGTCTGCACGTGGCAATACAACTGTAACTGCCACATTTTCTAGTTGTTTCATTTATTATGCAACGGACTCATTTTCGAGAAGGTATACAATTTATACACCGATATGTTGCAGATGTCAAATTGTTTTAAAGACAGTCATAACTGCTTATCAAGAATCTCAAGATATGGCATAAACCAATGCCTCTTACTTACTATAAAATAATAATTACTGATTATAGTACAAAGATGCTCTTTCACGGATGATGATATTGATGATATAGCTTCATCTCCATGCAATTTCAGCTACGACAAGTTGAGCGCTATTGTCCTCTGCCTCCAGGAGAAAGAAACTTAAAACTAGGCAGCTGTGTCCAATACTTTAACCAATAACTTTAAGAAAAGTTAGAAAATCTAAAGCTTTCTTTCACCGTCACTCACCAGGTTGTGACAGGTGCTTCACTGTTCGAGGCGGGATAAACATAGAAGCTGCTGTCCGTCTTGTGATTATTATCGTAGTTCTTGTTTTGTTATTTACACAACTATTTACTTCTTTTAGACTGTCTTCAAATACAATGCGTGTTCCTCGACCTTGGCCTTCGAGGTGACTGGTGGAGACAGAACACAATTGGGACGGAATGTCACAAACCATGATATCATACACACCGTGTCCGGAAAAATGGAACCAATAGTGTTTCAGGTATATCTTTGACAAACACAAATATATAGTTGTAAATATTGCATTGAATGTCGTTAAGGTGATGCAAAACCAAACTAACACAACAAATGTCCGCTGCACCTAAACAGTGTCACTACTTTACCTTGTGAAGTAAACGATCGTCATGCATTAAAAATGCCCAGCGTTATAACCAACTGCAAGAAAATCAGACCGGAATATCGGCCTGCAACTGTTCGATTCGACTAGCGAACGAAGGCTTCAAAGGCTGCAGTTATCGCAAAAACACAATGTTAGAATTAAAAGCAGTGCTCAAAATGACCACCGCCCGCCCTGACACAAGCTGAAAGACGACGACGCCACTGATTCACAGCTGCAACAATGACGGCGTGATCCAGCTTGGCCCACTCAGTTCTTATGCGATGTTTGAGGTCGAGATCAGTGATGCGTGTTTTGCACACCTTCTCTTGCAGTACACTCCACAGGCTGTAGTCAGTCGGATTTATATCTGAGGAATTTGGAGGCCACAGTAGCGGCGAAATGAACTCTGGCGTTTCTCTTTCCAGGAACTCCGCGGTAAAGCTAGCATTTTGATGACGTCAAACTTATGTTATCATTAGGCCTACGTAGTGTTGTGCAAATAGTGATGGTACTTGGTACTTTTTATATTTTTCAGTTACTTTTTAAATGTCGAGATAAGTTGTGCCAGAAAATTAAGAAAATTTGTCGAACTTTGTCAAAGTTATGGCTAAAATATTAGTGGTTTCCGGACACGGTGTGGAATATATTTAGGCTAAATGCGCACTGCCATTTTGTTCTTTTACATATCAGCAAGTAGCTACAACCAACTTACCGTTTTGTTGTGCTGCTGCGAGCACGCAGATAACGCACATTACAACCACTTGGTAAGTTTGCATGGTAAGAGTTGGGCCTATCTAAATTTCCACCGCAAAGAACTTACACACTTGGAATAATTCGAACAAAACCAACAGAGTTCTGTCTGTACTTTATATCAAGGCCAACTGACTGCTAGTGTAGGATGTATGTAGCCAATGTAACCGGATATCTGCCCCAAGAACATTTTCCCCTAGAACAAACGCCTCAGATGTCTTCTTCCCCAATTCCCATGCCAGACCTGCAAGTTACGGTTAGGGTTAGGGCCAGAGTTAAGGGTAGATGTAACAGTTGACTTGGTCGTGAGGAAAGTGGATGTCCGGGTGACGTTTGTCGAAAGGGGTAATGTACGGGGGCGACTGTCCAGGCGGATGCCCGGTGTTCCGGCTACAGATGCACAAGTGTTCGTGATGTAGCGTTTAGTATAGCGTTTATCGTCGATTAACAACAATAACTGCCGGCCAGCCATGTTTAGGGTTGTTCCAGTACTCGAGCTGCACATACTCAGATAAATGCTCGATCATATTTTCTGAGCTGGAGGACTCGATACAGGCTATTTACCAGGAAGCAGTAGCCTTTTCAGTCATAATATGCTATTATCCAGCATTCATATGAAGGGCGAATTTTGCAAGCTGCAAGTTCTTTGGATATAATTTTTCAAGAATATTGAAGCATTTCTAGATAAGATAATTCAAGAATTTAGTGTAATTATTGTTCTGAAAAACAAATGTCTTCCAATATTATATTATACCACAGAGACTTGAACATAGACATCAACTCGTTAGATTATGTTGCCAGAAGCTAGCTGTTCTAGTAAAATATTTTGTTTAAAGTCGACTGTGCAACTGTTGAAAATGTTGCACGAGAGAGAAAATGTACATTTTAAAGAAACCTCTCTGAATATAATAGCTGTAACATTATTCAAAATGTGCAAGTTATGATTTGTGTAGGCTATATTGTGTGACTTAAATGATGTTCTTTGGTTATGATCGGTTGTATTTACCCTTGCGCGTGTATTTGTGTTTTTGATTTGTTTCGATTATTTTCATTATTCATTATTTGCTACGATGTATTTGGTGAAATAAAGCTTCATATATTGCAGCCATAGGCCAGGATACAAAATTACAAATAAACGTAAAAATATGCATGTACATCTATATCTATAAGGCTTCGCGTGTGTATCTGTCTGTCCGCTCATAACTCGGGGACGGGGAGGGCGATTGTCTCCAATTTTAGGGTAGCTCCAGGGCGTCCAGGGCATGGTTTTAGACGCAAAATGGGGGTCCTGGTAGGAAGCTAAAAAATTTACACTTTTTGGGGGTGGGGTGGGG
>Ga0126335_1001165_pt1 | contig 14312 bp, 15 predicted proteins | sample OlaspJWI45metaG_FD_108409 | JGI IMG/M metagenome (GOLD analysis project Ga0126335, IMG submission 108409) | Marine gutless worms symbiont microbial communities from Oahu, Hawaii - Olavius sp. 1 OAHU.JWI-45 metaG | ecosystem: Host-associated > Annelida > Digestive system > Unclassified | place... | reverse complement strand
CACCGTGCGACTATATTTCCATGTGTTAAACAGTTTAGGCGTGGATCTGGATCACTGTGACCGACAAACAGACAGACGGAAACCGACAGAACTGCGATAGCAAACAGTGGCGTCTAACGACGCGCGCTAAAAATCACGCAGCCAGATGAGTCGGCATATGCGTCGACGACGGCTTTGTCTAACAAAACGGCATTCTTCTTCCGATCCATACCAATTAAAACGCAGGGAGCTAGTGCGAAGCTTCAACTCCTTGAGGACATTCAGTCCAAGCTATAGTTGTAAAATAGAAATTAGTAACTTGGGTTTGTGTCCGCGCGTTGGAGTTGCCTGACAACTGCCCTTCCAGTTAGACTACTGCTGCAGGCTACATCAGCTAAAGATAAAGGTAAGGGTAAAGATAAAGTACATAAAGTGCCTCTTCGTGAGGGATCTTCGCCACAGAAGTGCTCAGATATATAACGCGTTGTCAAGGGATCTCACAGTTCTACCTGCCAATCACCCACGCGTTCTTTATCCACGTATGGAATGAACCATACCTGCCTCTGCCTTTCCAGCCGAAGTTGGTCCTCAATTACCGACCCCGGAGGGATGAAAGGCTGAGTTGGCCTAGGCACCACCACGGTGAGTAAGCAGTCTGCCCAGGACCGCTACGCGACGGAAATCACTGTTGTTAGCTGTTCAGACTGTCACGCCTCACTAGTTGGCTAGTTACATAGATGGTTTACCCGTCCGAAGACGGTCACCCATCCAAGTACTAACCGGGCCCGATGTTGATTAACTAATTGATCAGATCAACGTCGCCAACCATCACACCACGCCGCCAGCTGAAATATGGGGGAGGTTATCTCACACACAGCAGAGGGGCTATCACTCCATGGGTTAACTTAGTCGTTTATTACGCCACAGACAAGCAAGAAACACACACACACACAGGCCTGTACATACACGCACACAATTTTGCCAGTCTTGCACAAATTCCACAGAGCGACGACGAAGACAAGTGAGGGCAGCGGGAGTGGAGACTGAACGTTTAACCCCTCAACTTCACGCAACGCCAATGCCTCTGCAACTGCAGTCAATTCACATTGTAATTCGAGCTGCAAATATCTCGCAAAAAACGTCTGGCAATTTCACAACAAATGCCGAAGTAAAACCACGCGTACCGCCGGTATAAGCCTAATACCTAGGCCTATCACGAAACGAATAAACGATTTACGCATCACAAAGACAGCATACGTAACAAAACACTATACACAGAAACACAATAAACGCGTAAAAACAACAGGTCCCGCACTGCCCCTAGGCCTCGCCCCTATCAGTTCACAGCAGGCTACATGAAAAGGTATGCGCCAAACCAAACGTGTATTAAATTGTGTCCGAGGGGAGCACAAACCTGCGCGCTGCCGCCGACCGTGACCGTGAGATTAACCCCCATGACTTTGAAACTCGAAGGTGCCCTAGATATTCTAGAGATGTATCTGCATACTAAAAATAAAGCTGCCAGCTCAAAACATTTAAAACTATGTAGTCTCAAGGTCAAAGGGCAAGGTCAAATGTCAGCAAATTTCAATCACTTCCAGCGTTCCTCATGTGACATATTCCTACCAAGTTACATCGATTTCTGACTAGTAGTTCTCGAGATTTTGTGCGGACAGACACACAGACACAAACACGACGTCAAAAACAATACCTGCTCGCCGCATTTGGCTGCTTGTCCACCTATCCCAGGCCAATTAAGTCTGCACTCTGCTGAGTGAGAAAAACGGGCTGTTCTAAAACGGATTAGGATAGCCTAGCTTTGCCTAATCCGTATGTACATATGGTGAAATAGCCTAGAAATTGGCATTCTTCTCGCAGCAGCGGCCCGCGAGGGGTGGGCGGTATTCGGCAAGCCTATAGGCCTAGCCCATAGCCTCAGCCTGTAGGCAGCATTATCTATACCCATAGGCCTGGCGGTGTGGCATAGGCTACTGCACGCAGCACTGGGTCAACGGGCAACGTACATTCTTAGACAACGCAGAGGGATGGACTGCGGCAGGTGAAAAATGGGCAAGGGGGCTGCAAACCTTGGCCTGCGTATTACCCGGCATCGACGGGTACGATGGCTAGTAGTGAATATGCACTAAAAGCCGTTTAAGCCGCTCTGTTTTTCTAGATGACAGCAAAACTAACCTAAAAACTTGGAGACGATCGCCCTACCCGTTCCCGAGTTATGAGCAGACAAACAAACAAACAAGCACACATACATACATACATACACACACACATACCGTTGATCCAGTGCCTTATAAACATAAATACCCACCTGCATTGTAACAAAGCCTATACATTTACATGGTGTGCCAAAAAACGTACACATCTTTACACAACCGTAGTTTCGATAAATCTTGACCGATTTCAATAATATTTGGCACACAGTATAGCCTACTGAAGAAATTTGCAACACAACGATTATTGACATGTCCACCTAACCTGCGTACTGTTGCTACACTACCTTGGGAAAAATGATTCATGATTTTAGAACATTTTGGCGGATCTGATCTATCAAAATGCTGCTAAAACGGTTTAAAAACTTGAAGCCGCAATTACGAAATCAAACACCTCAGACCTATGTTGTTGAAAGAAGAGGCTATTGTGAATGCCTGCTGTAGCCTTAATACTTAAGGCTCAACAGGACAATAAATGTGTGAAAACAGGATCTTTCTTCGTTTGCACAATAGTAGGCCTAATGTGTAAATTTAGTTAACAGAGTTATCATAATGTGTTGCAGATTGTCTCAGTATAGCCTACTGCGCACCAATTTTTTTTATAGAAATCGGTCAAAGTTTGTAGAAAATACAGAAAAATAAAAAAAATGTGGAACACTTTTATTGGAACACGGTGCAGTTCTAATTCTATACTCGAGGGATCTGCATAACAGATGCCGACAAAAATCATTAGAAGTAAGTCTACACATACACATACAAACCAACAAACCGAAATTCGGACGATCTTGCAGGAAGAAAGTGCCGACTGCTTCTTAGCGCCAGCAGAATCGCCCACACAGCTACTTGTAATTGTCTATATCACATCTGTAAAGTATGAAATAGAGCCCGATCGCTAGTGGGCTGGTTATCAATGGCTCTCCGTTTCAATACGTCACCCTTACGTTCACATCACACATTGACTGACCGATGGGTGGGTCCTCAGATCATTGTCGCCGCTGTGGACTCGTCCAGGGTGGGGCAGCATTCAACTCTACCTCTAATAACCGAGACTTGTTGATACAGTTCTACTACTCACAACCTATTTTGCTTATTTCAATAAATTCACGTCGCAGACGTGGATGTTTTTACTACTGCACTATTACTACAGATATATTAATAGAATTTATGCTCACCTTGGGTTGGTATACGCCTGTACGGAGGCTTGCTATTGGCTGACGCAGTAGGACGGGCAAGTGACGTCACAGCTGGCACGGCTCCAGCAGCCGAGCTATATTGCTCCAGCATGGTTACTGTCGTATTCGTTCATTATTTACGCCCAGTCGTACACGGTACGGTGTGGGACCGCTCTAGAAGGGTATGGGGGGTTTGTCGCTCTCGTATCGGTACCCTGGATGGCGGCGTGAATCAACGGTCGACCTCGCCGCCTCGTGGTCATCGCATTAACTGTTCTTTAGTGTTACTCGATATGTACAGCCGGTCGCCGGCCCGCCAGCCTGCTCGCTGTACTACATAATAAACTGATTAATGCTGATCGTTTCGGCGCCTTGCGGCTAATAAGAAATGTCTGAAATCAAAGCCGTCCGGCGGCACGGCGCCACGTTCACCATATTGATGCGGAAAGCAGCTGCTGCAACCAGCCATAGCAGCCGGCCAGCCAGCCAGCGCGTATTATCTTACATCGCGTATAGGCCTAGCGAATTATCACAACTTGACTTGCAAGCGGATAGACGAGAGCTGAGGTCTCTGTAGGTCTGTCCCGAACAGGCTTGTAACTGCAGACCAAGACCAACATATGACAAGAATCACAAGATCAAGAGCGAGGACGCACGAAGAGTTGAAAACACAGCTTGTTACTTTCTAACATTATTTGTGTATTATTATTATTATGCAGCGTTTAACGCGCCATGTGTCGGTCATAAGGCTGACGAATCGCAGGCGCAAATGTTGCTGATTTAATGTTATGTGGCATCTTATTTTTCTTTAAGCAAAAACAATTTACATAAGCCTAGATTTATATTATTGCAAGTAGTATTGCGAATAATTGACAGTAGGCCAATGTCTGCATTGTTTACAGTTTGATGACAGTTTTGACCGCCTAATCTAAATAACACAAGAAAGCTGACTATCGTCACAGGGTCCTCAGTGCTCCGCACTGCTGAAGTAGGGTGTGGAAAATCTACTCGCACGGTGTATACGCTGTTTCTGCGTATACGTGGCGCTACCGTGCGAGTGGAATGGAGAAATTGGCGTTATTGAAGAACCGCCAAAAATAGGCCCAAAACGACAATTCTGCACAATTAAAACCTTTTCCCCAAAATCTAAGTGAGCACATCATCTTCGTAGGCTACTAGACGCCACCTTTGTGTCAAATTTGACGTTATTAGGCCCCATCAGTCCCAAGTCACCCAGACACCCACCCAGCTTATTTCGCCATCCGTGAACCTCAGTGCTCCGTACGGAGGAATAACGAGGATGATAAGCAGAAGTTCATTTCACATGTAATACTGGCAATACGCACCGACCTCCTATGGCCTACTTGTGCATAGTTTTCGTTAGGGCCCCACCCCTCTACCCCTACCCCCACCCTGCACGCAAAATTTCAAGTCTCTAGCTTCAGCCGTTCCGGAGATAAGAGGGGGTCCCAAAGTTTAAAAGTGAGCCCCATTTCCCTCTTTGGGGGATCAGGACTTAGGCTACGTCTAACACAATGTTCCATGGGCCCCCATTAATGTTCACCCGAAACAGCCTCTTGATCTGTTTAGCCATTTTTGCACAGCGAAGCCGAGATGAGCCGCTTGACAGACAGACAGACTGACACATCACACTGGGGTATCATCGATCACAATAAGTAGAGACAGTATTCGGAAAACTGTATGGAGGCCCGGCCGGCTGCGGCCATAGTAAACTCTCCTGTGTGTGCGCGAGCGCGAGCGCGCGTACTGTGTGACGGGCTGTAGGTATGCGCTGACTAGTGGGGAATTTATAAAAGTGACGGAAGTGTATAACGAAAATGCGTCACGAAAAATCGTATAGAAATTACCACAAAAATCGATGTTGCGCGAGTTTGCGAAGGCCTCTGAAGCTGAAATTTGGAAACGCGTTCGTCGTCGGTATTTGACGTCTTTTGCTGGTCTCCATTTTGAAAATGAGCCAGGATTGACAGAGATAGATGCTGCCGAAAGTCGGCGAAATAGACTGTCCAGGCGTATTCGACGATCTGAATCTGCAAATCTACCTTGGTCTTGGGCTCGTCGACAAACGGTCTACGCTCGCTTCTATCGCCACGAAGGAATAATGATATCGACTCTCTTCGCTAGCTCTAAATTCGTTACGAATCGCAATCATTTTCAGGTCATTTGCCAAGACTGGGCCGACCGGCCAGCTCCACTACGACGGCATGGCAAATGGTGGCCACCTCTTTTGCCCAGAAGACAAAGACGAATTGGAACCTGCAATGCTCTTTTATGCCCAAGAGTCAACCACCTGAATGACACGGATACAGCTATAGCCTTCCACCGTATTCGAGCGCGTTGATTCATGTGTCCTCTCATCTCTACGTCGCTTCGAATGAGATCCGCTCTCCGGGCGCGCGCCCGGAGTTTAGGTTCCCTAATGGGTTATATTTTATAAAGGCCTACATCAGGCACATCTCCCCTATTCTGGATAAAGTGAGCGAGTAGAGACTTAACGTTCCACTCGACACTTTATAAGTCATTTCGTCGTCGCTAAGTAATTGTTTCTTTTCTGTCATAACGGAAACAAGATTGCTTTCTAGTTCTAAACTAAGCCGCGATTTTTGTTTTTTTACTGTCGTGACCTTGACCTTGACCCGATGACATTGACAAGAATTCCGTGAAGGAGGAGTACCCTTACACCAAAAATGAACTTTCTATAGGTCAATGATTTCGCAAGTTATTGTATGACAAACAGACAGTCAGACTGACAGACGGCCCCCAATAGACAGCCCCCAAACTATATACCACGCCGCCACGTGGATTGGAGGCGATATCAACAAGCGGCCAAAGTAATTAGGCAAAGGCTGCATCGAATGCACCGCACACACGGCAATGAAGGACTCTGTAATTGTAGCCGTTTCTAAGATATGTAGACAGTCGCAGAATTTCAAAGCAGATCACGTGACCCTGGAAGGGCCCCCGAATAACCTACTTTGCGTAGTTTTGGATAGGATCCGCAGCCGTGTATGTGCACACAGAATTTCAAGTCTCTAGCTTCAGCCGTTCCAGAGATACGAGGGGGAAGTCCAAAAAATTTGAAAGTAGACTATGTCCCCTCGCCGTGTCTGTGGGGGATCAGGACCCCCGTGTAACACAGTGTCCCATGGGCCCCAGGAGTGTTCACCCCAAACAGCATCGTGATCCGTTTAGCCGTTCTTGCACCGCGAAGCTGAGTTGAGCCGGGTGATATTTAGACTGACAGGCTAATGGACAGACACCGCGCACATCGGTAACAATAGGCTGCATTCGATGCAGCCTAATAATTGTGCCTTGCCGGATTATTACCGTGTTGGCGATTGGCGACTGCTAACTGCAGCGCAGCATGAGTCGACTGTATAGTATACCATGAGTGTGCGTGTGTGTCACGTGACTGATGACGACACAGTCAACATGGCGGCTCGATGGACTGACCGCCCGTCCGCCCGCCCGAATGGCTCGATCATCAGCGTGCAGTCCGCCATGCTGGTGACCATAACGACCGCCAGGGGACGCGACGAGACGCCGGAACGTCTGGCCATGGCAGTATGCCGATAAGAATAGCGCGCCGCGCGCCTGCGCACTGCGACTTCCGATCGGTCGTCCGTACAACCATATATAGCAGCGTAATGCGAGGTTTAACGGCGGCGCAACCAGGCACAGCTGTCGATGTCGACAGAATCCCAAGTCATCGATGTAAGACACGAATATATACCACAGTTTGACCGACAGCGCCCTCCCGAGGAATAGAAGCGAACTGCATGACGAAGAAACTACTACAGAGTTGATAAAAAACAATCATTTGCATCGCGCTGTAGTGCCACTGCCAGCTATAATGTCACGCAATATCATCTCGTCTGTCATCGTTCTGTCGGTGAAATTTTTAAAACACTGAAATTGTACTTACATTACTCCACTAAGTCAGAACTATTGCTGTAACTGTTTGATTTTTGCACTAATAACCTTCTATCGCCGCACCAACATTATAGTTTCTTGCCTACAGTTAGCAAGTAAGTAACCCAGTCAGGAAACTGGAGCCAACCACGACAAAATTGCGTTGTCCCTGCATTGTACAACTATGCCGTTGGGCCAACGTTGTTCAAATGGCATGCGTTATGCATTTCAACGTTGGGCTAACCGCTGTGTACCCTGCGCACTTCGCGGCGAGTCATATAGGCTAGAGGACTTCTAAAAATCTAAAACGCTAACATATCGAACTATTACAGAGCGCCGTGCTTGCTGTGCCCAAACAAAAATGTCTTCACGATGTCGTTTAAACTGCATATACTGAATTCATGTCGCAGAGACGGCTGTTTTGTGTCCGCGGCACCGTACATGTCATGACATCATTTGGCTGACAGCAAAGCACGTCGACTGGTCTCAGACACGAGCTTGCACATAGGACATATCTTGCCCAGACAACGATGTGTCTCGACTCCTCGTTGCAATGACGGGCGTTTCACGGTTCAAACTTCGGATTCTCGTGGGTCAGCTATCGTTCCATCCCATCGAGGTCGACTACATGTCACAATGGCAATATCAGAGTGTTTACTAGCATCGGTAAAATAATACTTATGGACCGTTTCAACGAGGTACTATTGCATCTTCTGTGCCGTCTTTCAGTTTGTCTGACATCAGTCTGTCATTTTACTGCAACATGTGCCATGTTACCTAATTCAATGGGGACGACTGAAAATGTGGGAGTGGAATTTGCGGCACGATATGGCAAGAATGGAAAATGCGGGGGTGAAGTGGTATGGAAAGCCGCTAGTGTTTAAATTAACAAAGTTGTTTGCGCTAAGTAAGCTTTGTAACTACTACTGTTGTTTCATTGCGTTGTAAATGCGTTCTATTAAATAAATCAGACATATTGTCACACATAATAATAGGCTTAAGTGAAAAAATGAAATAATAAATGACGACGATGATGAAGATGCTTATAATAAATCGGAATAAATTGTATATGAACGTTATAAAGCAGCAACAGGAAGACTCCTCGAGTCCTCGACGAATAAACGAAGCCTAATACCAGTAATGTCTGTTACCATTGTGACATAAGTCAACGTTCAGTATTACTAATTGCAGTACTAAAACTCGTCCGTATACACATTAGCTTAATATGACCATAAATGTAAGTCAATTGCTGTTAATTAGTAAAGACGCAAAATCTTGGTAATGTCCTCTCTACAAATCTGACATGTGCCATTTTGACTGTGAGCCTCATTTGCACAAAAGGCGCAGAATCTGTGATGCCCACATGGCACAAATGCTATGCGCCCATCACGAGGTGCGACCAGTCACACCTCACAGCAGTCGACTGCTGGTGCTGCTTCTGCTGCTGCTGCTGCAGGGAGCGGATAATTGCGGAGGCGGTGTCGCATCAGCTGCAGCAGACAGTCCATTGTCTGCTGAATCGTCACTGGAGTTGGTGGAGTTCTTGGCACTCAGAGATTCACTGTGTGCACCCATGCTATGGCTGACAGCCTCCAGAAATTGTATAGGCGTGTAGGCGCCACTGTGGTAACGACGTATCCACGTTTTGATCCGCGCATCGTTGGTCAGATTCGCCTTTCTCTTAGCGCGACGAATTCGCATCCCACGATCCAAACGGCTCCTCTCCATCTTGCAGTCGATAGTCGTTCTTTGCAGACGGCCGCGGAACGTAAACAGGTTAGGATGAGCAACCTTAACGCAGCGTCAGAGGGATGCGTGAAAACTTTCGAGAACGTTGTTTGTGCGAGCCGCGTTGTCGCGGACAGACAAGTGGGCTGGTTCAATGGTGGACTTATTCAACACGTAGCGTAACATCTCCTCCAGTTTGGATTTGGACGCAGTATCGGCTGACAATGAAGTTCGTAGTTCGTCAAAGGTCGGTCTGATATCAGCGGAAGGCATCAAAGGCAGCGACAGTAGTTACGTGGCAACATCGCACGTTAGACTCTACTCTACCTCGCGTTGTGCGACTGTAAACTGCTCAGCAGCCTTGACGTTCAAATTCCAGTCCCGCATTTTCCACTCATGCATATTCCACTCCTGCATTATCAGCGTCCGCATTCAATGTATGTATCTGGCCTGCAAACGGATTGAGGTGCTTCTATTACACACATTTCACGCAGGTGTTAAGGCTCTCATGAGACAAGTATCGACCCCCAACAGTAGGCCTAGTTTCTGCGTTGCCATTTCGCTGACAATTGGTTCGGTGCATGGCCGTTGTCAATTATGACGATGCACACACAACGGGACCTGAGTGGCCGCCGACATACATATTTCATCCGTCTCGGGCGGTGTAACCGAAGTTGTTTGCATGTAGGTTCGTTTGCTCCGTACTCCGTGAATGCTGCGCTCGCTGTTTGACGAACCTGAGGGGGCCTGCATACATTGTATAGGGAGGCCTACGCATATACTCCCTGTGACGAAGCACCGGTGCTTTGTCGTCGACACAGTTCTTTACTGCTGTTGCAATACGCGCTGGCATACAGCCATCCTTCGAACAGTAGCGGGGGCCCTGTTCCGCGATAACTTGGATTGGGGCTTCCCCTTATATTTTGGATCACTTGTTCGTTTAATTTCGTCGTCTATGACTCCTATGGTATCGTGTAATATTGACGGCGTTGTGTAATGGTTTATGGTTAGCAGCGTTGGTCTGATCAACGAAGTTAAGCAACATCGGGTCCAGTTAGTACAGAGATGGGTGACTGTCTTCGGACGGGTAAACCATACGTAGGTAACCAACTACTCAGCCTTCCATCCCTCCGGGGTCGGTAAAATGAGGACCAGCTTCGGCAGAGAATGCAAAAGGCATGGTTCACGCCGTTCGCGGGCCAACGCGTGGGTGTGCAGGTAAAACTGTGAGGTTCTTTACAACACGTGTCGTACCTCAGCGCTTCTGCGGCGAGGTTCTCACGGAGAAGCGCTATGAGCCTACCAAGTGTTGAAGTGTCAGCACTTTTACCTTTACCTTTACGGTTATTAGCTGACCCGCCACAATGTGGGGTCTAGCTATCGTAATGGTCCGTGTTGTCTGTCTGTCTGTCTGTGTGTCACACGCGAATATATCTAAGCGACATAGACGTATAATTACTATGAAGCACGAATAGGAAACCGGGCTTCGTGCTTAGAATCTGCCACCAGATTCGAATCGGAATTTTATTGCGGTTCCGCCATTTTGGGCGTTTCCGGATCGGTAATTCGCCCTCTGTGACAGAAATCGGAAACTTGGCCTTGTCGATGGGGCATCGTTACCGGTTTGTGTGTCATTTAGCTGAAGTTTTGTATGATCACACATGCGAATAAGGTCACGTAGGAAGACACGTGTTGAAATTAGAACCAGAAGTAGAATTCCGATGCAGGAGTCGTTTTTTCGAATTCAATTTTGGGGCCACATGTCTGCTATAGGTAGAAAACGGGGTCACCCAACGTGTCCAATGGTCCAAATAGCTGTGCTTTCTTCAAACATCCAAGAAGGCGGACGCCAGCCATCTTTAATTAGTTAAATCGCTATGACTCGGCCGCGTATTGTCCAATTTTGCTGAAATTTTGCACGACGACAGATATGAGGGTGCACCGCAACCCCTCCCATTCCCCAAACTGAACCTTCGCACAAACACCCCCGCGCGCAAACCCCGGACGTCTCCCGTTCCAAACTAGCTTTGGGGTCTCGCGGACTAGCTAGCTACCGTCCGTCCCATCTGGCACAACACCTTGTTTTAAACGGCTGTAGGTTTGCTACAAAAATACGGGAGCTGTAAACCCTGTTTAATTTTAGTGACCGGTCCAAATTAGTTTTACATCCAAAATGGGTGAGAAGTTTTTGGGCAAAGTATCAATGCCACTGCACGACAGGAAGCAAAGCTCGTCGCGGAAAGGTATGTAGACATATCACCCAGAGGTGTCCAGACTCCAGAGGTCGATCCCTGCAGGTTGGAGTATGGGGCGCAGCTAAGTTCGAACAGTTTCTGTTTATTTGACTGAAAATCTCGTCTGAAATGTGTAGGCTACATTTTTGCGTATTCAGCCATGCATGAGTCTGCTGATACTGACGTCGTCACGTGAAGGCCAGACAGCGTTTGACAGCTTCGTTGATCATCCATCCAATATGCCTACATTCAGCGTCGTCAATAAACTACACGTACGGTACAGGCCTATGTATAAAGTAAACGAATCTGACGGAAAGTCATTTGCGAATGCCTCGCGTGGCATATACACTGTGTCTCAAAAAGTTCCGCGGGTTGTCGATTGTAAGTTTGTCAAACGTTAACCGATTTTCGAAACCTTTTCACCACTGGAAAGGCTATGAAATTTGCTACAAGAAATAAACAGCATTTCCCACTGCACCTTAGCTGTGTTGCTGCTCTACCTTGGGAAGTAAAATTCCAAATTTTGTTAAAAATTACAAAAGTTACATGTTAAAAATTATATCGTGTGTGAAGAAATAAAACATGACATTATTCTATGGCTGAGTGGATATTAATATTGTCACACCAGTCACATGATCAAAGATGACCTCGTTATTGTCAACTGCACTGTCAGTGACGCTGTGGTTAATGCCGTATTGAGCTCTCAGCAAGCGCTGCCATAATTTGTTAACATTAAACGACAAACTCGCTGCTAGATGATGCCCCATTTTTATAGTAAACCAGATTACTGTTCGATGGCCACAGATTCATGGAAAAGGTGTTGCCTGCTCTAGAAGTCGTACAATTTCACATGTGCAGTCTGAAGGGCGTTGAAAAACATTTTGGCCTGTTTGAATAAAACCGTAAGCTATTTCGAATAATATTTATTAGGAACTAGAAACTGAAGTAATGAGTAGTAATAAGTAATTCAGTGCACAAAGACTCAAAAACTCGACTGTCGCCTGAGCAAATGTCATTTTTATTGATTCAACGTGTATTTCTTTCAGCTAACTGGCTGCAGTCTTTAGTCAGTCACTCACCTAGGCCTTCAGTCTGGAATTAGACCTAAGTTGCGAGATCATTTTAAAGTCGGCGGTATGTAAAGCAAATGGTCGGTCGGTGGTCGAACGACAGTGCAGTGTTTTGTCATGTGCGCCTCAGCTTTTGTCTCATCTCGTTCGTTCTTGTTGGCCAGGTGGAGTTCTCGAGACTGAGTCTTGTCTTGGTCTCGGTCTTGAACAGAATTGAGTCTTGAATCCAAGCCTGCATACATCTACTATGTATCATATAGGCTATAGTAGTCTAGTTATAAATGATCACACTTTCATAATGGTTAACCAAACTAACGAAAACTATCAGTATTAGTTTTGTACAGAAACTAGATCACGTGGGAAGGTTAAATCTTACACTCGCAGACAACACATTCGAGTGACTGAGAAAAATCGAAGCATTTGAGCGTTTGACTGATGGCGGCCGCCGAGACCGGACATTTCAATCTTCACGACGAGACCAACGAATCGATGGTCTCTCTGCATCGAGGTACCTGGCTGTCTTGATCCAGTGTGCAGCGTTTACCGATCGTGTCCGAATCCGATGGGACCAATCTCGCCAGTCCCATGCAGCTCTCCAGCTTTCCGTTAGTTCTCCGCTTGCTCTGTCGAATATATTGCACGACGCCCGACGTCTCTGGCTCTGCTAGAAGTGCAGTCGCCCAAGCAAGAAATCAAATGAAGCTATCTTTAACGGACTATGGAGTCATCCAAACAGCAATTAAGCTAGATTAAATCTAGAAAGTGTGCAATTGACTTGCAGTTTTGACATATTATGTCTTTCGAGGAAGTAGTTATGACCGCGAATTTCACGGCAGATTCTGAAACGGGAAGCGCAATTTCCTATCTTTAGGCCTAATTGCTTAGTTTCGGAGATATTCGCCTACCGTATGACACACAGACAGACAGACAGACAGACAACACACACAGAACATTACTATAGCTGGCCCCATATTGTGGCGGGCCAGCTATACTTTTCCTTTGGAAGTCCGTCGAAGACGACGACGACGATGCTGACTCTCCTAAGTCATGGTGAGTTGAATGAAGATGGTTGGTGGTGCACCCGCATGCGACTTCGGAGGCTGAAGGTGAAGGCTGATGCGCAGCGTCTATACCGAATGTGGGCCACCACTAAAGGATCGAGAAACCTGCACTTGTTGTTGACGTCGGATCCGGCGCCGTTCCTACCGAGCTTTAGTGCGATTAGCCTCAAATGTTTTAGTAGCTTCGGCAGTTCATGACAGGTTTTTCGCCATACAACTCTGTCACTGGCAAGGCTTTCAAGATGTACGAGGTGAATGTTGCATTGCCTCAGGATGTTGTGTAATCTGTCCTTGAATCTCTTCTTTTGGCTCCCTCGACTACGACTTCCACGTACAAGTTCTTCGTAGAAGTTTCAGAGTCAGTTTTCCGGCATCCTGATTACATGTCCGATCAATCGCAGCCAGCTGCTGCTGGATGACGAGTACCTCGACACTGATACAATCAGTGTTCTGAAGAATGGTAACGTGAGGAACTCGGTCCGCTCACGTCAGGCCAAGGATACACTGGAGACAGCGATTATAGAAAGACTGGAGGCTGCGTAAATGAGAGCTGTAGGTTGTCCAGGCCTCACATCCACAGAGCAGTACAGAGATGTATACGGCTACTTTGGTGACAATGGTCAGGTCTCTGTTGGTGAAGACACGCTTTCGTAATCGCCCGAAGGCAGTGGACGCCTGGCGTACACTGACTTCAATTTCGGCGTCAAGGAGACATGTATATGACAGCACACTGCCGAGGTGTGTGAAGTGATGCACGCATGCGAGACTTGAGCTGCCTGCATGAAGTGAGTTTAACGTCCCACTCGACACTTTATAGGTCATTTCGGGGACGATTTTTACAGGCCAGATGACCCAACCAACAGCGTCAAAGCACTGAAGGAAGCCAGTTGGCCACTGAGATAGGCTT
>Ga0126335_1001164_pt1 | contig 14312 bp, 9 predicted proteins | sample OlaspJWI45metaG_FD_108409 | JGI IMG/M metagenome (GOLD analysis project Ga0126335, IMG submission 108409) | Marine gutless worms symbiont microbial communities from Oahu, Hawaii - Olavius sp. 1 OAHU.JWI-45 metaG | ecosystem: Host-associated > Annelida > Digestive system > Unclassified | place... | reverse complement strand
CGGGAAAGTCACCTCTGCCGGGTGGCAGGTAACACTGTGTGATCCCATATGGTAAGTGATTTCCCGTAACGGTGTAGGTATTTATACAAACTGCTATACACTTACCTTTACCTTTACCTTTTATCAGTGTGCTGGCACACTTGTCTTGGTGGAAGATGTCAGCGTCACAGTAATAGTATAAGTGGACCTTCTCTTGCACCAGCATTCGTGGTAGCATCACTAGTATGCAACAGTAAAAATCTTTTATTGGTCAAATTTCATAGCCACGTTTTGAAGTCATTTAAACAGCTTTGTTGATGGCATAAATCAGCCAAAAAATAGTCCAAAAACCAAGAAATTAATATTTCCAAAGGTAGTGTAGCAACAGTACGTACAGTAGGTTCAGTGGATATATCAATAACTGTTGTGTTGCAAATTACTTCAGTATACTGTGTACCAAATGTTATGAAAATCGGTTAAAATTTGTAGAAACTACGGTGAAATAAATTAGGCGAAAAGGTTTTTTGGAACACCGTGTAGATTCAGATGACTATTATAGGCCTAGTCATAGTTACTCATTTGCAATGATGGTGATGATGACGAGGACCAAACAACGAAGAAACACCATATCATAGCTGGCAACAGAAAAGCAACATATGGTTATTTTATACATCGTCGCATTTGGACTTGAACAACAATAACATATAATTATCAACAGCGTTACTGCCATGACGTTGTGGCAATGCAGTACTACCCTGTCTGTCCTCTATGAAGCCGGTACAGCACAGACCAAACATGCGTGATCGTCTCGCAGTAAGCTATTAGGAAACATTGGGCGGTTTGGACCAGAAGATAGGCCTGGTCTGGTTTATAGTGAGAATTTGCTGCAATTGCAAATTATGCTGTAGTTGTTCATCTAGGCTGTGTGACATGAAGCAACAGTAGGCCGAACTAATAATCTACGTTCGTGGTGAGAAAACTTATATACTGTATACACCACGTCTCGGAAAAAAATGTGCCACTATTATCTTCTGCATAAATTTGGTCGTTTTTCGTAAGATTTCAAAATGTTCAACGTAACCAAAAAATGAAATTCTATGGACAGTTGCCAGAATTGTACAGATCCAATAGCATACCTTTTCCGAGACACAGTGTGTGCTGTTGGCTGCTGACGATGGCAGGAGCACAAATGATCGGAGTGATATTAAATCGACGGCATTACACCTTCGGCTCTGCTGGTGCTCTGTGCATTACTTGTACAGATTAGACATACGGACGGCGGTCATCTAAGTGCCGCGCGGTCATCAATAACAGAAACAATGCGTGTCAGAACGCTAACTTCGGTCGCATCACTGGCAGTCTGCAGTTTAAACGTCAGCGTCTCAGCGGCGTGCTGGCCCACGGACCGCAACTCCACCAGATACGCCAGCAGCCGGCCGACCATCACTGCGCTGTTGTGGCCGTGTCGGCTGGTACAGTGGTTTTTGAGCGCCGTCAGCAGGGACGACTGTACGCTGTCGACCCTTGCCGGGTCTTGCAGTCCCGCACGATCTGCTATCACACGCACAGACGTAGGCCCGTCATATTTTGTCAGACAACTGAATTATTACTCGAGGCGGGCTGTTCTAATTTATGGGTGGCTCTGGCACTGGCTATGTTTATTAGCCACATCATGCAGCGCTGAGGCCAGCTCTAATGCTAAGCCTTACGTGAAGACTCGAGTAGGCAAAGGGCAGGCTACTGCTTGGATTGGCAGTACGTTTTAACTGCATTTACTAGGTGGCTTTGTGCTCACTGGTTTGATTTTTGAAGCAAAAGCAGGTTTAGAGTATATAACTTTAAATTTTAACAACCACTGTTAACTGCAGTTAAATCACATTTGCCTTCGTCTAGTGTAAAATATCCCGTAATTGTAACACTTATAGTGTGCGGTATATTTAATTTCAAAAGCCGCATACCTCCAATTCCCCACGTGACCAATATTTACAGCGTTCCTTTTCTTCTGCAATTAGAGTTGGGTCGATATATCGAAATATCGGCGATATATCGATATCGGTGGTAACTAAAATATCGATAGTTTTCGATATTTTACTACATTTTTTCTCTGTTTTACGAGATATAGGCCTATATATGTCTGCGACAAAAATGTAGCGCAAAGACTCTAGTATTTGGTGATGTATGATGTATGATTCATGCTGATATTTTCGGGGTTCACCACGAACGAATGCGTTAAATAGTCATCCCACTGTTAAAAGAAATATAACAACCACTGGTAACTGCAGTCAGATCACATTTGGTATGTATATATGTGTGACTATCGTGGTTCAACCATACGACAACCATGCTTCATTTACCAGCCTTGTACCATGCTCAATGAAGCACTATTAGACCATGGTTTGACTACCATAGTTGTACCATGGTTCAACCATAGTACAACCACGGTTTATTTACCACGATACAATCATGGTTGTACTATGGTGGTCGATCGTACCATGGTGGGTATTATCATGGAACTCCTGGTGAAATGGAGAGGTCACCGGAGTATAGAAAAACAGATAAGTAAACTGTGTCTGAGGGGAACACAAACCTGCGCGTTGTCGCTGTTTTGCGACCTTGACATTAACCCCCTGACTTTGAAACTCGAAGGTGACCTAGATATTCTAAAGATGTACCCTCACACTGAAAATGAAGCTGCTAGCTTAAGGCATTCAGAACAACTCAGAGCTTGAATTGAATTAATACGAAAATATGTCTCAAGGTCAAAGGTCAACGTCAAAATGTCAAAAGCTCCGAATTACTCCGAGCGTTATCGTAACAGTATTTCAATCAAGCCTCGGAAAAAAACGGCGCCGGCAGCCGGCGCAGAAATAGAGCATGTTCTAATTTCGAGCGGTTACGTCGCGAAACTTGCGATGTGATTGGTCAGTTCGTATTTTTACCATAAAAAGGAGTGGACTGACGAAAACGTGGACGAGTTAATAGCGATGTATGAACACTCGCATTTGCTTGTTTGATGTTTTCTGTACTGTTATGAAAATCAGTACAGAAAACATCAAACAAGCAAATGTTACTGAATCTTGAAGCAGGCGAAGGTGGCTGCAATTGCAACAAAATTTGGCGATTCAGGTAAATTAACTAACTGCTGTACTAACTGCAACTGGGGTATTTTCAAAAAGGCGACTTTTCAGTTTGCGTTGCAAATTGCACTATCTTCGAAGCAGATATATAAAAATGGAGATTAGGTTTCGACGTGATCTTGGACACCATACATCGCATCTTCATCAGCAGAGTCCATGTCCGTTTATGTTACTAAACATCGAACCAGCACCGGTTTCTGTCTCTGCTACCGTCGCCGGAAAAAAACAGGCGCCGGTCGACCGGCGACGGGAACCTGCTCGTGTAATATTACCTTAACACGATGTTCCTTGGGCCCCAGAAGTCTCAACCCAAACAGGACCTCGATCCGTGAAGCGGCTTTTGCATGGCACATGTGCTCGTTACAGACACATACTTAGGCCTAGACAGACATCACGCTACGGGAACATCGGTCGCAATAGTCCGCATTAGATGCGACATGCTAGTTCCAATCGGCAATTCATACCAGTGATGAGTGTGAGTGCAGCGAGACTAGCTACTGAAGACAAGTCAACACTAGGCGGTCGCCGCAGAGATCTCGACAGTTTGACAACCGACATCGTCCACGCATGACCGAGACCCACCTCACACTGACTGCGATGTAGAACTGTACCATCACAGAGTGTCACCGCCGCCTCGTCCGACTTCATACTGAATCGACATTGCACGTGTTTTATTCGTCAGATAATTGAATTCTTGCACTACAATAGGCTTAGTGAAGGGTTGATCTGCTTTTAGCCTGGAAGAATTCATCAGATGTAAATGTTGTAAAGAAGATAACATATTTATGTTTAAAACAGAATGAAATGGGCGGGCACCGGGGGTTTAGCAACAATAAAACGAAACAAAAATCTTTCAGAAATGAAGAGCTCCAACGAGTGGCCAAAATAATTTGACGAAGGCCTCATCGAATCTATGGACCAATCAGGACCCCCGTCATATGTCAGAAACTAGAACAAGTGGCTACAATAATGTAGTGACGGCCGCATCGAAGAAGCGCCATCTGGTGAATTAGTAAGAACGCGTGACAGACAGACAAACTGACAGACGCCCACGTTGCGAGATCATCGATCGCAATATCCCGCATCTCATGCATTCGATGCGGCCTAAAAGCATTTAGATTATTAGAACTATGTGTATGCGTCCGCCACCCAGCAAAGTCGCCGATATGTGTATATGTCAGACGTATCGCCAAGTGAAGAAAAGAAGCTCCGTGAGGCACACAGATCCATCATCCATGCGACGGTTCTGCGAAGATTGAATTTATTGACAGAATACTTAAAACAGTTGAAATGAAATGCAGGTATTAAAATAAATGCTTATCTGAAGAAAATATGTCCGTCCGTCTATAGTCTATACTGCTTTATTGTCTCTGTGTAATTGCGTACATTAGATGTTTTATGAGCTGTAGCTGGTTGACTGTCATAAACATTTCGCTTGTATTTGCATAACGAGACGCAAACTTTGAAAGTGCATCATATATAACGTGTGCGTATGTCATGTCTGCACTGTATCATTTACTGTGTTGTGTGCATTATTGAGTTGACAAAATTAAAAAGCGAGAGATTATCTGCTGCAGTTTCATGCCCAGCTAATTGTCCTCCATTTGTACCTCTTGCATCTTCATCCCGCACGATTTTGACCGTCCGCCAATTTCACGTTCTGCATTTTCAGTCGACCCAACCCGAATACATAATGCCTCCTGCGGAGGCATGAAAAGAAGCTTCTCGGTCAAGGCATACCGGTCGGCCAGCCGCAGCGTAAAGACTTCGAGCAGTGATGCGCGAAAGAGCAGCTGTTGATCGCGGACAGACAGTTCGTTGAATCTTGGTACAGCGCCGGCCCACTGATGGACGATGTCCAAGCATCGTTCGAACAGCGTGTAGCAGAGTCGGCGACTGTGCTGCACGGAGACGTCAGGATCGCGTGTCACATCAACTTCAGCATACTGTACAGAATAGTACAACGCAGAATCATTATTTTAGACTAGCACAGTCTATATACAAGTCAGAATAACGGTATAGGCCTATGTCTGTGCCACATAATAGAAGCGACAGTCATGTTTCAGACCTTTTATCCACAAAGGACTCGAAAGAAAGATGGTGTTTGTTCAGCATGTACACACGGGAAATCTTTCTCAGATATTTCCAGTCTGTATAGAAGGGAAAACATATTTTATTTATTTTTCTCGTTTTAGGCTGCAGTGAATGCATGAGATGCTATTATGATCTCGGAGTCTGTTAGTCTGTCTGACTGTCTTGTCACGCGGCTCAACTCGGCTTTACTGTACAAAACGGATGAACAGATCGAGATCCTATTCGTGGTCAACACTTTTGGATGCCCAAGAAGCATTGTATTAGACAGGGGTCTGGAACCCCCACAGCTAGGGGAACGGAAGTTGGAGAAAATTTCGCCCATTGTGGACCCCATACACATCTTAGAAACGGCCCTAACCAAAAATATGCAAAAGTAGGTCAGAGGGATAGGGGCGGGGTCAAGTAACATACTTTTATATTTCGCGACCCCCTACATCTCTCACGAACAGCTGACGATAGAGACTCGAAATTTTGTGTGCACGTTGAAGGCTGAGGACCTAGTCAACATTATGCAAAATCAAATCATAGGCCTAGCGCGCTCACGTGACCTAATAATAATAATAATAATAATAACAACAATGTCTTTATTACCTTTGCAGGCAAACCGCTGCAAAGAACAATCGGCCAATAGTCCTAACATCTGCCACGCAGGACAGTACATTATAATAAAACACAAAACACATGCTATGTACACAACACATGCAGTTCAGCACGGTAACATAAGCAGCCAGACAGCGGCGCTAGGTTTACTCAATGCTGTCAATTAACAGTACAAACCGAGACAACAAATTCTCCATAGCTGCCTGAGAATTTAGTCTCATAGCATGCCCGTCAAACCCAGCCAAACCCAGCCAAACCACTTGCCCGGACCCAGGATCACCTGGGCCTGGCAACTGGCTAGCCGGCTGGGCTAGCAGGCACAGCCCAGTGACATAACAACCGAGCAATTTGGGAATCCCATTGTATCTCTAGAACGGCTGAAGCTATAAACACTCCATCGCGTACAGTATGTGCGGCACATTCGATGCAGCCTTTGCCGAATTACTTTGGCCTCTTGTTTCGATTTGTATCTAGTTCATCTCGTACTTAGTAGATTGATTTTTGGCGAGTAAGAGGTCTCTTCCTCTCCTTGGTATCCGCGTCTCATTGTGCTTCTTTGTCTAGTTGTAATACTTTCGTTACCAATAAATCGTTTGTTTCTGTTTCTAATACACGACTACGCATAAGAATTAAAGGAACCTACCAACCGACGGTATACGGACCCTAGTTCCAGGAATATAGTACGCGTTGATGTCGTTCATAGGCTACCTGTGAATAGTCGAGTGAAGGTAGATCAGGCGTAGAGTCGACATGAGCCCTGACCATGGCGGTGATGGTGCTGACGGGAGGGGACCGTGACGGCGGAGGCAGTGGCGGCGAGACCAGCGACAACAGACCGCCGACGACTCCCCGCTGCTGCTGGACGGACTTGGGCTTGGACGGCAGACGACCACGTCGGCCTTTCAGCGTGTCCCGCCGCACCACTGCAGTTTACACGCACGACGAATGACGTCGTTATTATTAGGCCGCATCGAATGCATCAGATGCGGGCTATTGCAATCGACGATCCCCGCGTCTGTCAGTCTGTCTGTCGTGCGAGCAGGATCTGTGCAAAAACGGCTAAACGGATCGAGATCCAGCATCGGTGGAGACTCAAGAAACATTGTCTTGTCGTGTCCCCAATTCCCATCCTCCACTGCGACGGGTTTCATGCGGCCTTTGCCAAATTACTTTGGCCACTTGTTATTATCACTGTCACATGCATTATACAGTGTATATGATATCTCAAATATTGCAAGTTCGCAGAAAATTAAATAACCGACGAGTAGCCTAGCGGACAGTTATTTTGAATGCACCGGGGGTTTAACAACAATAAAACGAAACAAAAAACTTTCAGAAATGAATAGTTCCAACGAGTGGCCAAAGTAATTTGACGAAGGCCTCATCGAATATGTGGACAAAATCAGGACCCCCGTCATATGTTCCTTGGGCCCCAAGAGTCTCCCTCAAACAGAACCTCGCTCCGCTCAGCTGTTTTTGCACAGGGCAGCCACGTGGCAGACGAACAGGCTGACAGACAGACGCAAGGGATCATCGTCAACATCTCAGACATTCGATGCGGCCTAAATCGGTGGTTTGTAACAATACGATTTTTGGCGCGCGTCGTTAGACGCCTGCTGTTGCACCTCGCATAGCATCGGCCTACAGACAGGACTGAGTCGAGCGTGTACAAGCAAAACTGCGGCTTGCACCCTGTAAGCTTATACGAGTACTCTCCTATATTGACGATTTATGACTCGAAATAAGCTATTGTCAAGACCTCCTGCGGCAAAAGTGACCGGTAAGTATTACGCCAAGAAGCTGCCACGCAGAGCCTCAGTCGACTGATGTCGTCGTACCACTCCGTAGACACGTACGCATACGCGGCGCAACGAACTCGCAACTCTGCTATTTCATTCCGTCGTATTTTGCCACGCAAGCAGCTCGGACGAAAATTATTCCAGAGTTCGATCTAAGGACCGAGTAACCGCCCGAAATTCGTTTTCGTTTTCAGCGCTACTCTATTTTGCGTTTTCGTTTATTTTTTCATTTCGAAATCTCAGTAACAGATCCGAAAACAGGCCACGTACTGCAGAGAATGCCCGAGTGCCACTGATCGGAGTAGGCCTAGCGGCTGTTGACTAGTTCAAAGCAAATGAATCAACAATGATAATCGTCGACTATGTCGTTAATGGACTCCCTGTTCGCACTACCACAGACCACCTAGAACCTCCTAAGTGACGCCTTTCTTTATAGTTGCAGGATATTATTTTAACTTGAATGCACTCAAATAAAAAAAACATGAGTAGATTGCGGATATGTAAAGAAACTTTGACGAACCTTCTTTGACCATGCCGACAGAGAGACATTTCTGAAATCTACAGAACTGACATCTGTTGCGCCGGCGTTTGTCGATAATACAGCTGCGACCAGACAAACAGACGTACTTTGAGTTCTTCTGAACGGTCCTCTGTATGCAGCGTCCAACATATAATAGCTATACTCTTGTAGCAATAAACGTACACATTAAATTGTGAAACAATCAGTAAGTTTTATATTTCAGTAGACAGACAACCGCGAAATATGCTAAGTGGACAGTCACAGAGTTGTCGACTGATTTACTATATCGTTAAAATAACAACTAAAGTGGAACTAAGACTTGAAATCTTGTGACACTTGTAGCCGAATTGTGTTCGCATAAGCCTAGTCACCAATTGTGCCATTAAATGTTTAAAACGAAATGAAGAAAGTTTAACAAGAAGCATGTAAATTTGTAAAGTGACAGTTTGGGCGCTTTTTGTAGCTGATGTACATAGCCCCACGATATTTCTATACCGTACCTTGAAAAATCCCTTGCATCCCTCGCACGTGCGTACACCGTAATGTTGACACGCGGCGTTATCTCCACACACGGCACACTGAAGATTGTGCCCGAGCGTCCCTGCCGCCGACGCTCCTGGTGTCTTTCTGACCGTCCGGACTCCCGCCTCTCTACCTGGCCCGACCCCGCCCGGAGCACCTGTCTGTGGCGGCGGCCCGAGGTCGAACCCGTTGACCGAGCAGAAGAGCGCCGCCGCGGCGACGTCGCCCGTGGATGGCGCGAGATGCCTCCGTGGCCAGCAGTCGACGGCGTTTAGATGGGTATAGCAGTCGGACCAGCAAGCAGGTGGTGACGCTGACGGGTCTGGGTAGACCGTTTCGGCGCTGGCGTTACACTGCAGAGCGGTTTGACCGTCAAGTGAACAGCAGTAGCAGACGACTGAGGCCGACGACATCGCTGCTTCATCACAAAGCCAGCTGGACTGCGAGTCGAAGTACGAGGTCGGCGGATGGTTCTGGCCGACGAGAAACTGCGCCGAGTGTGAGAACTTTATGTCTTCCGTGCAGCACGCGTCCCCCGACATCGACGATGACCGACGACCGCGGTCACACGCCATGAACATACAAGATGGTTTCACATCATCCGAAACACCTCCAGCCTCGCCCTGGAGGCCGTGGTCAGACTCGGGGCCCGAGTGGTGGCGCTGGTGCCCGCCGGAGACGAGGTCAGTGTAGAAGCCGGTCGCCCTCGTGTCACTGGAGAGGTCTGGCTGGGCGATGGTCGACCCTCCGCTGTAGAGCGGTAACAGCCCGTGATGGGGTGAGTTGCGGGCGTGATGGCGTAGAACACGACTTAGACGCCAGCGTAGCAAGTCACCGTGGATTGCTGAAGACTCCTGTATAACAGCGCAACGCGATTTCGTCAGCAATTCTGTTATACCGCGCATGGGCTAGAATAATTCTAGCTAGGCCTATGCAAAGCAACTTGTAGCTTTTATAGGTTTTTTGTTTTTTTTTTAGGTTTTAGGTTTTTTATGTTTTAAGGAATGAATTTATGCTAGTGACGCTAGCGAACTTCTCAATTTATCTATGTAAATAACTAAGACAATTCAAGTAAAAGAATAGTTGTCGCAAATTACAGTGCAAATCTGAATATTAATTTCACTAAATTGCATAATATATAAGAAAAGTTGAAAAAAGTTTTAACAGTTTAAAATTGGACAACCCAGTTCAACATCCCTGATACCACGTAGTGTACAAACTTTGCGCCTGTTTACAGCATAAACAAGAAACAAGAGTGCATAAATAACTTAAGCTTTCGAATGCACCGTAAATTTAACTTTTAATTTAACGTTAGAATGTGATAATTGGCTAAATATAAGCGGCGGTTTTTAGCCCACCCGGTATACGACGTAAACTTTTTCGATTTGTATTGCAATTCTCATCGCGTTTAAGCAAATAGAAGGTTGTGACAGTTTGTTGTGATGATTTATTATATACGCCTACCGTACTCGATTTAATTAAGTTAAAAGTTAAATTTCAAAAATTTAGCGTTATCTCAGCCAATTCTTGGGGGAGGGCGTCCATGGGGTCCATCATGTCAAACCAAATACCGACATAGGCTTATTTTTTATTGTGCTTCTACTATTACGTGGCGAAATTAAGCTTCATATTACTGAATTTTGTTGAACCCTACAGTGCTGTGCCATTTTAAACTTTCTGAGTTGTGAATATTTATTAGACTTTAGAATCCAGGTGTGTAGACCTGAAAGTTCCCCCTAGCACCATCTTACGGCGAACCTGTTTGTCGCTGCCCGGTGTAAGTCTTCGTCCGTAGAGCAGTTTGTACATGTACTCAACCATCGACATTGCTGCTTCCTCCCTGCAGTGTCACCTCGAGAACCTGCTCACATTTCGGTATTAAGTAACAACCATCCTCAAACGTTTTGCCCAGGGCTGGATAAAACCTACAAAAAGTTTTTAGGTTTTTAGATTTTTAAAAAGTTTTTTATTTTTATATTTTAAGGCACGAAGTGACGCCAGTTACGCCACATAACACTCTACATTTATCCGTCTAAAATACAATCATACTAAAGACAATTCCAGTGAGAGAAGAATTGTCATAAATTACAGTGCAAATGTGAATATTAGTTTTATTAAATTCCAAAAACTAAAAAACTTAAAAAAACTAAAATTGGATTTCTTAGGTTTCATGTAGGTTTCTAAAACGCAAAAACTACGTTTTTACAACCGGCTTCCACAGCCATGGTTTTGTCTTCAACGAGAAGCCAACTCGATATCTGCATCAGTAACTTTACTGTCAGGCCCTCAACGGCGGATAAAAATTAGCATTAAAAGGCTGTGACGGTCGAATTCTCGACTTTTTAGTGAACACGTTTTCGTTAAAACAGCTTCATCGATATCGCAGTGGGGATTGGAAAGTTTGCATACATAAGACCGAAACTCAATCATCATGGTCATTATACATGTGTTCTATTGCAGTTTTAAGAAAGCGATTCAATTATTTTTCTTTTATTACATGCCCAGTGAAATATTAGAGCTAAAATAAAGTACGTTCATTGGTAAATTTATGAGTTGTCGTAACTTGTTGTATTACTGTTACATTGATAAATTGTCTTAGCTGTATGATACACGTGGTACATGTCATTTTTGGTTCGTTAGTTGAGGCATAAATATATTTATAGTTTCTGTGGTTTTATTTAATAATTTTCATTCGTGTTAGTACCACTTGATGGTGAATAAACTTCTCATGTCTAATGTGAAATAATTAATTGAGATGTTAAGCCGTATTTCATTACATTACATTACAGTTATTAATATTGGCCAATTTATGTATAAAACTGACAAACCACAAATTAAACGGTTTGTTCTGTGTTTACACTATATACAGAGTGGTCCAAAAAGTGAGAACATGTCTGTTTTGCCTCTAACTTTGTCAAATCTTAACCGATTTGCCGCAATCTTCCACTGTGTGGAAAATGAAAACATTTCCAACGCGACTGGCATAACATACATGTAGTTCGCCGCATCTTGACTACTGTATGTTGCTGCCAACTTGCTGCACTACCTTGTGAAGTTTCTGATACGTTCATAACTTCATATACATGTATGATGCAGATCTGGAAGCAAATGAAAACAAAATGCATTAATTTTGCACGTACAGAATACAAATTATTTAGCTTCGTCATTTATTGCTGACTTACTTATTGCCTTCTTTTCTGGTCTCTGTTAAATATTTTTTGAAATAGCAGATGACTATTTAAACAGGCTTAAATGCTGACAGCTGCTTCTGAACACTGAGCATACGTCACCGTACAACTTTTCGAACAAACTACCCCTTTTACTTTTTGGAAGTCAGCGTGCTCCATTACAATTTATGGAGTGTCATCTAGCAGCGAGTTAATCAGCCACAGTTGTATAACATCAATAAAAGAAGTGTGCGTACGGCACAGTGGCACCGACAAAAGCATTATTAACAGTGCAGTTGATAAGTGGCACTGGAATCTGTAAGCATGTCTGCGGTACATAATGGACACTATGAGCAACTGTTGTGACAGTATCAATATTTATTCAGCCATATGACATGAAACGTTTAATTTTTAACACACATGATACGCTTTTAAGTATCATCTTTTGTAAGAATGAACTTTGACATTTTCCAAGGTATTACAGCAATATGTCTAAGGTATGGCGAGAAATGTTATATGGTTTTTGTTAAACATCTTTACTCTTTCCAACAGTGAAATAATTTTAAAAATCGGTTAAGATTTGACGAAGTTAGAGGCAAAAAAGTGACCGGTTCTCACTTTTTGGATCACTCTGTATATTTTATAACGTAGTTTTTTTAAAACTTCGAACTTGAACACCTTTATATGATACTTTATGCTATGGAATAGGCCTATTTGTACTGCAATTCGTTTAAGTATTATTAAATATCAAAAAATATTTTCTCAGACAGTGTGAATAACTAAACAAATTTTATAGTTTTGCAATGTCCTAAATGACGGCCGAAAAATGTTTTATCTAAAGAACTTTTTAATTAGTTTTTAAAATTAAAACTTAAAACGTTTACGTAATAAATCTACCAATTCGCTATAGAAAGACTATCGTGCTTTACAGCTTTGCGCTAGAACTATAGATGCAGCTTACCAGATGTTAGAGTGACACTACTGCTGATGAACGCAGCTGGCTGGTGGTTTGACTACTGCAACTCTCTGTGGACTCGTTGTGCCTCAATCTCTCTCCACTCTGCCACGCGCGGTGATGGATAATCATCGGCGTAATAAATGAAACTCGGCCGCACCGCCACTGTGCTTCAGATGCTGGTGCAGGAGCATCCTCATCCCCGTCATCCATCAATCAAAGTGCACACCTCGGCTGGTTGGTCGGAGGCGGTCAGGTAGACCGCCCTATACACCGCCCAGACAGGTAAAGCTCGCATACGCCCGCCTGATTTCACTCTTCACCGCCGGGCGCACGTTCTAACCTTTTAAACGCCACCGCATCATGCCCGGTTAATTTCGTTTTCCGCATCTATAACGGCACAGAGTGATGGTGCTATTTTCAACAGTTCGGTATGCGTGACAAATATGTCTTAAATTGTCACCGACAACTGTGCGTAATGCAGTAGATAACATTAAACCCTTAATTGGTCAGCACTACGCTTCTGGTCGATGCATGCCCATGGGCAAACAATCACTGGTAAAAATGCGACTGGTCAATTATCAGGAGAAAGTGAGTGAGTAGCTAGCAGAACCACATTATTCTAGTTCAGGTGGAGGAATGTCTACAGCAATGTGTGCACGTCAGTTGTGACGTCATCCTTTACGTCAGTCTAACAGCAGCATTCTGGACTGCTCGCGCGCAAACAAGCAGACTCTCAGACTGTGCTCATCTCGATATAACGACAGTTAAGCGTCATTTCCATCGGCACTGAGCTCTGCGTTGTGTTGTGTGGCCAGCGCCAGCAAGTGCGAGCTAGTCCCAGAGAGTCACAGCTAATTCCAGTGATTACATTCACTCGCCGCGCAACGCAAAGCAGCGCAACGCAACGCGACGCAACGCACAAAGCAGATATAGTTGCAGTGCAGCGAATGTGGAAACGACGTTTCGACAATAACTAGGGCCTATATCTACGTCCAGAAGCTGGAAAAATGTACACTACACATGTCTGAGGAACTTAGGTCTATGTCCTAAAGCTACTCTATATTTCCTTTGCTATACAGTATATTCATCTTTATTCGCCACCACGGTAGATACAAGTACAAATTAAACTGTATCCGAGGGGAGCACAAACCTGCGCGCTGCCGGCGGCCGCCGTTTTGCGACCGTAACCTTCAGATTAACCCCTTGACTTCAAACTCGAAGTGACCTATAGATATTCTAAAGATGTACCTTCACACTGAAAATGAAGCTTAAGATATTCAAAAATTAGAGCTTGAATTCAGAAAAAATATATGAAAATGTCTCAAGGTCATAGGTCAAGGTCAAAATGTTATAAGCTCCGAATTACTTTGAGCACTATCGTAACATAGGCCTATATACTGATCAAGCCCCAGTAATTTCCGACCAGTGGTTTTTGAGTTGCACGCTACCGCTTTTTCGCTCGCGTGACCTTGACCTTGAAATTAAACCGTGACCTAGATATTTTGAAAATGTATCTCCAAACTGAAAATGAAGTTG
>Ga0126335_1001163_pt1 | contig 14326 bp, 3 predicted proteins | sample OlaspJWI45metaG_FD_108409 | JGI IMG/M metagenome (GOLD analysis project Ga0126335, IMG submission 108409) | Marine gutless worms symbiont microbial communities from Oahu, Hawaii - Olavius sp. 1 OAHU.JWI-45 metaG | ecosystem: Host-associated > Annelida > Digestive system > Unclassified | place... | reverse complement strand
TATACGTATTTACCAGTCATCTAGAACTAGAGGAAACGGAATGAAACTGTATAAGGAACAGTGCAGTATAGATGCGAGACATCAATTCTTCACTAACCGTATTGTTGACATTTGGAACTCTCTGCCTGCAGCAGTCGTGCTTAGCCCCAATGTAGCTGTTTTTAAGCGAAATCTAACCAAATTCAGGTTTAATAGTTTTTTTACGTTACTCATAATCATATGTGTTTATGTGTGTTTATATATTTTATGTCGTGTATTTTATACTGTGATTTTACTTTAACTGTGACTCTGTATTTGATTGTGTAACGAAAAGGACAAATAAATTTCTATGTAAATATGCTCAGGCTGAAAATTTCTTGTGTATTACAATTTGTTCATTATAAGAGGATGATATTGTAGTTAGGCTATGTTACATGTATTTACATATTTATTTCTTTTTTTGTTATATTTGTATTACCATCTTTGGTGAATAAAGCTTTGTGTGTATAGCGCCGATGTCTGTGGGCTCTCATCTGCCGCAGACGCCGTATAGTTAGGAACCCCCAACATTTTCCCAATTGTGGTCCCTAAAGTGCGACAATTGGAAAAACGGTTACATCGTTCTATCTCAGCCGCCAGTGGACAGACTTGCGTTCAAATTTTACAAGATGGTACTCTGTGGCTCCAGGAAAGCTGCGGAATTGTGAAAACCCATTATGGTAGATCCAAAAACTAGGTCAAATGAGACGTGGTCCGGTTTATGTGACCTAGATTTAAATTTACGGACCCCTGTTAATATCTCTCGAACGGCAAAGCTATAGGGTTCAAATTTAGCACGTAGGAAGACGGAAAAGAGTAGAAGATAAGCTGCACAAAAGTAGGTCAAAATGGGTCATAATCTAGGTCACATTGATCTACTTTTAAATTTGCAATATCGTCTATGTTTCCGGAATGGCGACGGCTACAGACTTCCAATTTGGTAGGCACATTGCCTACGCAGAGTACCAGGCCTATCTATAAGCGCTAAACTAGGTCACAGAGGTCGAAAAGTAGGTCACTTGGCTACGTTAGAAATTTGCCGATCGCTGCGAATAACTCTGAAACGGCAAAAGCTAGGCCTATAGGCTTTAAATTTAGCATGTAGATAGACTGTAAAGAGTAGAAAATAGCAATACAAAAGTAGGCCCAAAGGGGATATAATCTAGGTCACATGACCTACTTTTAAATTTTGGAATTTCGACTATATTTCTGTAATAACTACAGCTACAGACTTCAAACTTGATGCGCGCATTGTCTATGGGGAGTACTATCAAAAAGTGGAAAACTAGATCACGGGGGTCGAAAAGTAGGTCACGTGGCTATATTTTAACTTTGTAGACCGCTGTAAATAACTCTGAAACGGCTAAAGCTACAAGCAAATTACCTGATCAATTGAAGCAGATTCGGTTTCCAAATTCTTTTGAACTGCAGCTAAAAAATTATTTACTTAATAAAATGTGCTGATAAAAATAAGTAATATTCGGCAACTGTGAATTGTGTACTGTATTATTGTTTGTGCTTAGATACTAGACTTTGATTTAGTTGGTTCGGCACATAATGTTTGGTCTATTTTTGTTTTATTGTGTTGATGGGCTTAAGCCCTTTCTGGCAGCCTTTTTGGCAAATAAATTTTCTTCTTCTTCTTCTTCTTGTTTTGCGTGTAGACAGATTGCAAGGAGTAGTTGAACATATGGCGGCAGTTCGAAATTGGAGTGTAATGTATGCAAGAAAGTTTTTTTCATATAACACAAGTTTTCCTAAGCATGTCAAAGATTTTTTATGGCAAATCCAGTCAACTGGGAACTGCGCGAAGGGGTAGTAAAGTGCCTTAATCCGTACAGTTCACCTCGACACTTGACATTAGCAAAGCAGTCTGGGTAGCTGTGAGACAAGTGACAACGCATAGTGTCATAGACAACAGACTGCCAAGGTAGACGGCATCGATACTCAGTCACTCAACCTGCATTACGCTAGCATTTCAACTGGTCATCAACACTGCCGACACAAGCCTAAGCTGATTGTCTATTTCTGTTCCTACTTCTGACAATACCTAAGTTATTTTCATTTTGTTCTATTTCAAACTCTACCTCCTTTTTTCCGTTTTTGTCTGTTCATTAACTCGCTCATGAATCCTGCTAGGCGCTCACTGTGGGTGACGTGTGACGTATGCTTAACAAACAGCCTACACTGAGTCTGATATCCAAGTCCAAACATAGTCGATCGCCTATTGATACACGGCGCGATCAACTTGCTATCATGCACCTCTCATTTTCAAATGGCAAGCGCTGATGCTTCATTGTTGTGTACACTGCTCGAGGGTCTTCCGAGCGCATGGAATGTCCTAAACTTCAGACGGTTTACCAGGCCAGCGGCGTAGCCAGGAATTTGCTAATGGGGGGACAAGCGGGAGATTTAGAGGGCGGAACTCCCCAGCGGGGTCCAGCGGCAGAGCCTCGGTGGGGGTCTGGAGGCGAAGTCCCCAGAAACTGGAGACAAATGTTCATGTAGACTTCTAAAATAAGCAAAATACAACGGTAGGCCTATTTTTGCACAATTTCAGTTTGCTATTGCCAGTCTATTGATCAACCAAATATTTTCGGGGACATGCACCTATGTCCCCTCTCTGGCTACGCCCCTGTGCCAGGCAACTGTCATGGTGAAACTACTACTGTACCGGTATGCTGCCAGTGCCTGGTGGGGGTTCGAGTCGGCGTCTGACAGAACGGTGATGCCTTTGTCAAACGAGCGAAATGATGTGGATTATGTGGTGCATAATTGTGGTGCATTGTTCCTCTGAGAACAATTGTTTAAGAGTGTAACTCTGTAACTGTAACTGCAGGGCAACTGAAGTCTCTCGGGTAGTTGAGGACGCCGATGATAAACTGTCTGAGCACGTGCTTAACAATCAGTTACATGTACCATACAAACTGTTGCCGGCTGGCTCGGCAAGAACTACGGTAACGTAGGCCTATACTTTACCACCCAGACGACATGATCTCATAGATCACGTCATTTCACTAACTGTAATTTTATCGTTAGACAACTTTTCAAAGACACTTATTAACTCATCCCATTTAGGCGCGTATGTAGGCTTTGATTATTTCCTTTCGTGAACTCAACATGCGTCCTGACAACTTGTTAATACAAGGATAGTGTAATGTATTGTATTGTATTGTACTGTACTGGATAGTTAAACACGAGGTATTGGAAGCTTAAATAGTGAAATTTCACGCATTGGGTTTTTCCGTTTTCACACTTGCCGTGAAGGCGTGAACCGACGCCGTGCTCGATGCTCTGCTGTGATTGGAGGATGCCGTTAGAGCCATTCATCTCACGATGTGCTTGTCACGCTCCCGTCTCAAAGAGAAATGATATACGACAGTTAGACGTCAACATCTCGTTTATGCCTCTGCCCGCCTACATGGTAGAATTGCCTCTGCAGAAGTAACTCTTCAGTTAATTTTGTCAAAGTGTATACCATTACTTTTATATGACCTTGAATCGTGCCCACTTACCAAGTCCCAATTAGCATCCTTAGACTTCGTCGTTAACAGATTTTTATGAAACTATTTACAACTAGTAATATCGAGATTGTCAGTGAATGCCGTTGTGAGTTTGCGTTTCAGCTGCCCAGTGTTTTGCTGTCGCGTCGTACTGAGAATTTCTTGTGTAAAGTCGCGCAAATTGACGGCTGTATAGCCTACTACACTAACTTGTTATTTGTGCTTATCTGTTTCTGTTTCTTGTGTATGTTTTCTACCTTTGTGGTGAATAAAGTGTGTAAAACGCATGTATGCAATCAACCTGTACCATCTGTGATTCTGTCTGTGCGTCAGTCTGTGAAGGAATAATGGGCATGTCGTACGTACATGTTGGTCTTGTTTCTGCTGTTTCTGTTGTACTTTCTTCGACAGTGCGGTTTTTCGTGAATTCTTCAACAAAACTCTAAGTAATTAGACGATACGTAAATGTAGCTTTCTTATCAAAATATTCAAAATACAGTAATAGATGCAATAAATCTTTGTACACTGCCATCTTACGCATATGCTTGTTTTGCACATCTGTTGTGAAAGCAATTGTTTTTGTAAAAAAAATATTCGCCCCTTACAACCAAAGAAACAATATTTAAAAACTTTATAAAACGTAGTTTCTCAAATTTTGCACATATTTTCTTGTTTTATTTCAGACAAACGATTCAATTTTGTGCCTACAGATATCGAGGCACGTTGTCAGCGAAGAACAGAGATAACAAGAAATGTTGCCATTTTGCCTCGTGATACTGCAGGTGCTTCTACGACACCTACAGGTTACGGGTCGGGTAAATGATGTCAGGTGGTAGCAAGTGGCGCGGAATGTCGGATATTGAAGTCGATGTGACAGCTGCTAACAGTGACGTCCTGCTCTGCGACCCGCGTGATCATCAGTCAACGCGATGCTAAAATCTGTCTGTCTGTCTGTCTGTCTGTCCGTCTGTCGGCGAGAAACCGTTTGACTCGGTCGAGGCTTGGCGAGCGGGAAGGGGCACAGGACACTGCGGGGTCGCCGCGGCAAAACAGCCTCTGACCTGTCCGATGCCGATATCAGTCGGCGTTATTGCTTTCACGCGAGGCGCCAGCTTGCAATAGCCGACCGGCGCGGCGCTGCTTGCTCCGCGATTAACCAGCAACGTGATTTGTGACTTCACGAAGAATGGCCGCCAACTGTTTGACCGCATATAACTTCTTTCATTTAGTCGCTTTATTGCTGGAATTATTTCTAACTTCACCATTTGGGCGACCATGAAAGTCCAGGAACAGTAGCCTACACAGTCAGAATATTATACTGATAATAAACCAGAAAATCAGACGCTGTTGTGAAAGTTGGCCTACCGGCCTATGTGTTAAACGTTTAAAAAGTATGCGCTGCAACAGTTTCTTATCTTCGTCCTAGAGCATCTTTCCCAAAACGAGGAGCAGTACATATCATCTCCATGCATTCGTCGCCATAGTAGGTTTGTGTATACAGAATCGTCGTAAAGGTTTACCGTTAGTCCCCAAGGCTAACCTAACCCTGGCCTTAACTCTAACCTAAACCCTAACGAGTAGACCTGGGGACGCGTTGACTGTCGCCCGACAAAAATCGTATACTTGCGTTTCATTTATATGTAAAAAAGGTAAACGTATTCCATACTCGATTACCGAGCTTAGAGTTCCGGAGCTGATCCCGGTTTTTGGCAGTCAGCTTGCAGGTGATGTGAGTCATAAACCCGGCGGTAGGCTGCCATTACTTTCCGCCAGGCCTGCAGTTATCCCCGCAACCCTTAAGAGGGCTGCTACCAATTTTGCTGCTTGGTGAACAGAGGCACAATGGGTGTGAACAGTTTGCCTAAGACTGTTACCCGACAGCGTTGCGACTGCGATTTGAGCCCATGCCCTTCTGTACAACATGTTATTAAATTTTAGATATTTTGCGACAGTTTGTTCCTCTGCCAGATCCAAATGTTCTATGTTATGTCCCGTGTTTACTAGTCTAATACGATTACAACTTACAAGGCGAGTCGGATGTGACTGTAGGCCTATATGAGAAGTGTCGTTGAGGTCTCAAAGCAGTGACAGAAATCTCAGACATAACTTTACACGATAAAAACCCAGGCGGACATGAACCTACTCGAACGAAAACCCGCTCCAAGTATGTAAGACAGAATGATCCAATTTAGCACATTGATTTTGGCGTAGAGACTGAACACTTTCATAGACTCTAGTCCGCGCTCTCATGCTCCCACGCGGTTTGGATCTAATGCACTGTTTACACTTGCCGCAAATGTCATAGCGTTACGCGGTATCTTACTCAAATTTTTTTTATCAAACTCAAGGAGCATTAAAAGATTGCTAAGTAACGAATTCAGTCGCGTGAGAAAGCGATGATCGCGTGACGTGCAGTGTTGCAAGTTTGACACGCACTCGGCGATTGCCAACCACTTCTGACACAGATACAATCGCCAGGACATCGAGCGATCGTTCTCCGTGCTGTTCCCACGCAACGTCGCTACACCGGCGACCCAGTAGCTACTTCCGGCAGAGTAGTGCGCATGCTCTGAACGACTTCCGGCAGCGACCTTCGGCTTCCGACTGCGATAGGTTGCCGCGAAGCCAATGGACCGTAGCTGCCATCGCCAAAACGATAAAGCCTCGTTCACACGGAGCTATATAGTATGAGGCTGTGAGCTGCACTTAACACTTTTAATAGCCAACCGCTGACCGCCGAATGGCAGCTGAAATCCGACGTTAAAAGTGGAAACACATTGCAGCGGCAATCTGTTAGTGATCGCACATTGTGTAGCATCGACACAAATCGTTCTATCGTTTTATTAATACACTGTATTTGCTATTAAATTTCAGACAAAATTGTAACACCGATAAACATACGGTGTCACTCAAAACAACTAATATGCATCAGCTGTAATGGAAATTCTTCAGTATATTCCATCAACGTTTTAAATTGTAGTTTGGCTTTTTCTGTCGATGAGATCGTGAAAAAACTGCAAATTCATCCAACTCAACGCTATTCGACCCAGCCTAATCCAACCCACGAATATACATTCCCAGCTTTGACTGAAAGTTTGCATGACGGTGAAATATTAGCAAAACGGTTGTTTCTTCTTTCTTTACCTGTGTAACAGCAGCAGATTTATATAATATATTGAATTGTTAACGGTTTGGCGCAAACATTCGACAGGTGCTACTGTGTTAGGCTAATCCGACGCTGCAGGTGACAGGCCTACGGCCTTAAGATGAGCGTTACGCATGACTGCATTCAGTGAGATATGGTTGACTGATCATTTAGGGCTTATTAAGTCGTTCAACTGAGATAAATGCGGACGTGAGCCGAATATTTATTCATGTATTTTACTACAAGCTTGGTCTAGCATGGCGACTGATGATAATCAATCAATTGTTCATTTTTTAATGTTTACAGTTTACCGTATATATAAGGCGCTTTGTGTGTGTGTGTATGTATGTGTGTATGTTAGCTTATAACTCGGGAACGGGTAGGGCGATTGCATTCAAATTTTCAGGGTAGCTCCGGGGCGCCTTAGGAATTATATATATATAATTTTTTTGCACATAACGCTGCTACCTTGAGTGAATAAAGATGAATATATATATATATATATATTCATCTTTATTCACTCAAGGTAGCAGCGTTATGTGCAAAAAAATTATATATATATAATTCCTAAGGCGCCCCGGAGCTACCCTGAAAATTTGAATGCAATCGCCCTACCCGTTCCCGAGTTATAAGCTAACATACACACATACATACACACACACACAAAGCGCCTTATATATACGGTAAACTGTAAACATTAAAAAATGAACAATTGATTGATTATCATCAGTCGCCATGCTAGACCAAGCTTGTAGTAAAATACATGAATAAATATTCGGCTCACGTCCGCATTTATCTCAGTTGAACGACTTAATAAGCCCTAAATGATCAGTCAACCATATCTCACTGAATGCAGTCATGCGTAACGCTCATCTTAAGGCCGTAGGCCTGTCACCTGCAGCGTCGGATTAGCCTAACACAGTAGCACCTGTCGAATGTTTGCGCCAAACCGTTAACAATTCAATATATTATATAAATCTGCTGCTGTTACACAGGTAAAGAAAGAAGAAACAACCGTTTTGCTAATATTTCACCGTCATGCAAACTTTCAGTCAAAGCTGGGAATGTATATTCGTGGGTTGGATTAGGCTGGGTCGAATAGCGTTGAGTTGGATGAATTTGCAGTTTTTTCACGATCTCATCGACAGAAAAAGCCAAACTACAATTTAAAACGTTGATGGAATATACTGAAGAATTTCCATTACAGCTGATGCATATTAGTTGTTTTGAGTGACACCGTATGTTTATCGGTGTTACAATTTTGTCTGAAATTTAATAGCAAATACAGTGTATTAATAAAACGATAGAACGATTTGTGTCGATGCTACACAATGTGCGATCACTAACAGATTGCCGCTGCAATGTGTTTCCACTTTTAACGTCGGATTTCAGCTGCCATTCGGCGGTCAGCGGTTGGCTATTAAAAGTGTTAAGTGCAGCTCACAGCCTCATACTATATAGCTCCGTGTGAACGAGGCTTTATCGTTTTGGCGATGGCAGCTACGGTCCATTGGCTTCGCGGCAACCTATCGCAGTCGGAAGCCGAAGGTCGCTGCCGGAAGTCGTTCAGAGCATGCGCACTACTCTGCCGGAAGTAGCTACTGGGTCGCCGGTGTAGCGACGTTGCGTGGGAACAGCACGGAGAACGATCGCTCGATGTCCTGGCGATTGTATCTGTGTCAGAAGTGGTTGGCAATCGCCGAGTGCGTGTCAAACTTGCAACACTGCACGTCACGCGATCATCGCTTTCTCACGCGACTGAATTCGTTACTTAGCAATCTTTTAATGCTCCTTGAGTTTGATAAAAAAAATTTGAGTAAGATACCGCGTAACGCTATGACATTTGCGGCAAGTGTAAACAGTGCATTAGATCCAAACCGCGTGGGAGCATGAGAGCGCGGACTAGAGTCTATGAAAGTGTTCAGTCTCTACGCCAAAATCAATGTGCTAAATTGGATCATTCTGTCTTACATACTTGGAGCGGGTTTTCGTTCGAGTAGGTTCATGTCCGCCTGGGTTTTTATCGTGTAAAGTTATGTCTGAGATTTCTGTCACTGCTTTGAGACCTCAACGACACTTCTCATATAGGCCTACAGTCACATCCGACTCGCCTTGTAAGTTGTAATCGTATTAGACTAGTAAACACGGGACATAACATAGAACATTTGGATCTGGCAGAGGAACAAACTGTCGCAAAATATCTAAAATTTAATAACATGTTGTACAGAAGGGCATGGGCTCAAATCGCAGTCGCAACGCTGTCGGGTAACAGTCTTAGGCAAACTGTTCACACCCATTGTGCCTCTGTTCACCAAGCAGCAAAATTGGTAGCAGCCCTCTTAAGGGTTGCGGGGATAACTGCAGGCCTGGCGGAAAGTAATGGCAGCCTACCGCCGGGTTTATGACTCACATCACCTGCAAGCTGACTGCCAAAAACCGGGATCAGCTCCGGAACTCTAAGCTCGGTAATCGAGTATGGAATACGTTTACCTTTTTTACATATAAATGAAACGCAAGTATACGATTTTTGTCGGGCGACAGTCAACGCGTCCCCAGGTCTACTCGTTAGGGTTTAGGTTAGAGTTAAGGCCAGGGTTAGGTTAGCCTTGGGGACTAACGGTAAACCTTTACGACGATTCTGTATACACAAACCTACTATGGCGACGAATGCATGGAGATGATATGTACTGCTCCTCGTTTTGGGAAAGATGCTCTAGGACGAAGATAAGAAACTGTTGCAGCGCATACTTTTTAAACGTTTAACACATAGGCCGGTAGGCCAACTTTCACAACAGCGTCTGATTTTCTGGTTTATTATCAGTATAATATTCTGACTGTGTAGGCTACTGTTCCTGGACTTTCATGGTCGCCCAAATGGTGAAGTTAGAAATAATTCCAGCAATAAAGCGACTAAATGAAAGAAGTTATATGCGGTCAAACAGTTGGCGGCCATTCTTCGTGAAGTCACAAATCACGTTGCTGGTTAATCGCGGAGCAAGCAGCGCCGCGCCGGTCGGCTATTGCAAGCTGGCGCCTCGCGTGAAAGCAATAACGCCGACTGATATCGGCATCGGACAGGTCAGAGGCTGTTTTGCCGCGGCGACCCCGCAGTGTCCTGTGCCCCTTCCCGCTCGCCAAGCCTCGACCGAGTCAAACGGTTTCTCGCCGACAGACGGACAGACAGACAGACAGACAGACAGATTTTAGCATCGCGTTGACTGATGATCACGCGGGTCGCAGAGCAGGACGTCACTGTTAGCAGCTGTCACATCGACTTCAATATCCGACATTCCGCGCCACTTGCTACCACCTGACATCATTTACCCGACCCGTAACCTGTAGGTGTCGTAGAAGCACCTGCAGTATCACGAGGCAAAATGGCAACATTTCTTGTTATCTCTGTTCTTCGCTGACAACGTGCCTCGATATCTGTAGGCACAAAATTGAATCGTTTGTCTGAAATAAAACAAGAAAATATGTGCAAAATTTGAGAAACTACGTTTTATAAAGTTTTTAAATATTGTTTCTTTGGTTGTAAGGGGCGAATATTTTTTTTACAAAAACAATTGCTTTCACAACAGATGTGCAAAACAAGCATATGCGTAAGATGGCAGTGTACAAAGATTTATTGCATCTATTACTGTATTTTGAATATTTTGATAAGAAAGCTACATTTACGTATCGTCTAATTACTTAGAGTTTTGTTGAAGAATTCACGAAAAACCGCACTGTCGAAGAAAGTACAACAGAAACAGCAGAAACAAGACCAACATGTACGTACGACATGCCCATTATTCCTTCACAGACTGACGCACAGACAGAATCACAGATGGTACAGGTTGATTGCATACATGCGTTTTACACACTTTATTCACCACAAAGGTAGAAAACATACACAAGAAACAGAAACAGATAAGCACAAATAACAAGTTAGTGTAGTAGGCTATACAGCCGTCAATTTGCGCGACTTTACACAAGAAATTCTCAGTACGACGCGACAGCAAAACACTGGGCAGCTGAAACGCAAACTCACAACGGCATTCACTGACAATCTCGATATTACTAGTTGTAAATAGTTTCATAAAAATCTGTTAACGACGAAGTCTAAGGATGCTAATTGGGACTTGGTAAGTGGGCACGATTCAAGGTCATATAAAAGTAATGGTATACACTTTGACAAAATTAACTGAAGAGTTACTTCTGCAGAGGCAATTCTACCATGTAGGCGGGCAGAGGCATAAACGAGATGTTGACGTCTAACTGTCGTATATCATTTCTCTTTGAGACGGGAGCGTGACAAGCACATCGTGAGATGAATGGCTCTAACGGCATCCTCCAATCACAGCAGAGCATCGAGCACGGCGTCGGTTCACGCCTTCACGGCAAGTGTGAAAACGGAAAAACCCAATGCGTGAAATTTCACTATTTAAGCTTCCAATACCTCGTGTTTAACTATCCAGTACAGTACAATACAATACAATACATTACACTATCCTTGTATTAACAAGTTGTCAGGACGCATGTTGAGTTCACGAAAGGAAATAATCAAAGCCTACATACGCGCCTAAATGGGATGAGTTAATAAGTGTCTTTGAAAAGTTGTCTAACGATAAAATTACAGTTAGTGAAATGACGTGATCTATGAGATCATGTCGTCTGGGTGGTAAAGTATAGGCCTACGTTACCGTAGTTCTTGCCGAGCCAGCCGGCAACAGTTTGTATGGTACATGTAACTGATTGTTAAGCACGTGCTCAGACAGTTTATCATCGGCGTCCTCAACTACCCGAGAGACTTCAGTTGCCCTGCAGTTACAGTTACAGAGTTACACTCTTAAACAATTGTTCTCAGAGGAACAATGCACCACAATTATGCACCACATAATCCACATCATTTCGCTCGTTTGACAAAGGCATCACCGTTCTGTCAGACGCCGACTCGAACCCCCACCAGGCACTGGCAGCATACCGGTACAGTAGTAGTTTCACCATGACAGTTGCCTGGCACAGGGGCGTAGCCAGAGAGGGGACATAGGTGCATGTCCCCGAAAATATTTGGTTGATCAATAGACTGGCAATAGCAAACTGAAATTGTGCAAAAATAGGCCTACCGTTGTATTTTGCTTATTTTAGAAGTCTACATGAACATTTGTCTCCAGTTTCTGGGGACTTCGCCTCCAGACCCCCACCGAGGCTCTGCCGCTGGACCCCGCTGGGGAGTTCCGCCCTCTAAATCTCCCGCTTGTCCCCCCATTAGCAAATTCCTGGCTACGCCGCTGGCCTGGTAAACCGTCTGAAGTTTAGGACATTCCATGCGCTCGGAAGACCCTCGAGCAGTGTACACAACAATGAAGCATCAGCGCTTGCCATTTGAAAATGAGAGGTGCATGATAGCAAGTTGATCGCGCCGTGTATCAATAGGCGATCGACTATGTTTGGACTTGGATATCAGACTCAGTGTAGGCTGTTTGTTAAGCATACGTCACACGTCACCCACAGTGAGCGCCTAGCAGGATTCATGAGCGAGTTAATGAACAGACAAAAACGGAAAAAAGGAGGTAGAGTTTGAAATAGAACAAAATGAAAATAACTTAGGTATTGTCAGAAGTAGGAACAGAAATAGACAATCAGCTTAGGCTTGTGTCGGCAGTGTTGATGACCAGTTGAAATGCTAGCGTAATGCAGGTTGAGTGACTGAGTATCGATGCCGTCTACCTTGGCAGTCTGTTGTCTATGACACTATGCGTTGTCACTTGTCTCACAGCTACCCAGACTGCTTTGCTAATGTCAAGTGTCGAGGTGAACTGTACGGATTAAGGCACTTTACTACCCCTTCGCGCAGTTCCCAGTTGACTGGATTTGCCATAAAAAATCTTTGACATGCTTAGGAAAACTTGTGTTATATGAAAAAAACTTTCTTGCATACATTACACTCCAATTTCGAACTGCCGCCATATGTTCAACTACTCCTTGCAATCTGTCTACACGCAAAACAAGAAGAAGAAGAAGAAGAAAATTTATTTGCCAAAAAGGCTGCCAGAAAGGGCTTAAGCCCATCAACACAATAAAACAAAAATAGACCAAACATTATGTGCCGAACCAACTAAATCAAAGTCTAGTATCTAAGCACAAACAATAATACAGTACACAATTCACAGTTGCCGAATATTACTTATTTTTATCAGCACATTTTATTAAGTAAATAATTTTTTAGCTGCAGTTCAAAAGAATTTGGAAACCGAATCTGCTTCAATTGATCAGGTAATTTGCTTGTAGCTTTAGCCGTTTCAGAGTTATTTACAGCGGTCTACAAAGTTAAAATATAGCCACGTGACCTACTTTTCGACCCCCGTGATCTAGTTTTCCACTTTTTGATAGTACTCCCCATAGACAATGCGCGCATCAAGTTTGAAGTCTGTAGCTGTAGTTATTACAGAAATATAGTCGAAATTCCAAAATTTAAAAGTAGGTCATGTGACCTAGATTATATCCCCTTTGGGCCTACTTTTGTATTGCTATTTTCTACTCTTTACAGTCTATCTACATGCTAAATTTAAAGCCTATAGGCCTAGCTTTTGCCGTTTCAGAGTTATTCGCAGCGATCGGCAAATTTCTAACGTAGCCAAGTGACCTACTTTTCGACCTCTGTGACCTAGTTTAGCGCTTATAGATAGGCCTGGTACTCTGCGTAGGCAATGTGCCTACCAAATTGGAAGTCTGTAGCCGTCGCCATTCCGGAAACATAGACGATATTGCAAATTTAAAAGTAGATCAATGTGACCTAGATTATGACCCATTTTGACCTACTTTTGTGCAGCTTATCTTCTACTCTTTTCCGTCTTCCTACGTGCTAAATTTGAACCCTATAGCTTTGCCGTTCGAGAGATATTAACAGGGGTCCGTAAATTTAAATCTAGGTCACATAAACCGGACCACGTCTCATTTGACCTAGTTTTTGGATCTACCATAATGGGTTTTCACAATTCCGCAGCTTTCCTGGAGCCACAGAGTACCATCTTGTAAAATTTGAACGCAAGTCTGTCCACTGGCGGCTGAGATAGAACGATGTAACCGTTTTTCCAATTGTCGCACTTTAGGGACCACAATTGGGAAAATGTTGGGGGTTCCTAACTATACGGCGTCTGCGGCAGATGAGAGCCCACAGACATCGGCGCTATACACACAAAGCTTTATTCACCAAAGATGGTAATACAAATATAACAAAAAAAGAAATAAATATGTAAATACATGTAACATAGCCTAACTACAATATCATCCTCTTATAATGAACAAATTGTAATACACAAGAAATTTTCAGCCTGAGCATATTTACATAGAAATTTATTTGTCCTTTTCGTTACACAATCAAATACAGAGTCACAGTTAAAGTAAAATCACAGTATAAAATACACGACATAAAATATATAAACACACATAAACACATATGATTATGAGTAACGTAAAAAAACTATTAAACCTGAATTTGGTTAGATTTCGCTTAAAAACAGCTACATTGGGGCTAAGCACGACTGCTGCAGGCAGAGAGTTCCAAATGTCAACAATACGGTTAGTGAAGAATTGATGTCTCGCATCTATACTGCACTGTTCCTTATACAGTTTCATTCCGTTTCCTCTAGTTCTAGATGACTGGTAAATACGTATA
>Ga0126335_1001162_pt1 | contig 14327 bp, 9 predicted proteins | sample OlaspJWI45metaG_FD_108409 | JGI IMG/M metagenome (GOLD analysis project Ga0126335, IMG submission 108409) | Marine gutless worms symbiont microbial communities from Oahu, Hawaii - Olavius sp. 1 OAHU.JWI-45 metaG | ecosystem: Host-associated > Annelida > Digestive system > Unclassified | place... | reverse complement strand
TGACGCTCGAGACGATGCAAGAGTAACTGGTGGTCGACAGTGTCGAAAGCAGCGGTAAGATCAAGTAGGCAGAGAACAGACACCTGACCTACATCCGCCGCAAGCAGCAAGTCGTTATACACTCCGTGCTCTCCATTGTTTGAACTCGTGAACACGGGTGTTCTCGTCTGAACGACGTCGGCGTCTCATGCATGAGAGGGGAGTGTAACTTTATAAGCCCGAATGCCCGCTTCTTTAAAACAGTAACATTTTAATCAATGTATGCCACTCATTTTATATTGTAAACATTAATCACATCTATAAAATGGACATTATCATAATAGTCAACTGACATCTCTTTTAGCAGGTTTGACGTGCTCTCCATTGTTCGAACTCTGGATCATAATGTTCATTGCAGTCCGATTCGGTTTTTGCCACGAAACAATCCACATTTTTTCTATATTGTATATGATTTTTCCGTGTCTTTCAACATTTTGCTTTCAGTTAATTTACCAGTAGCCTATCTGAAGTGAGCCGTTTCACTTGATCTGTTTATGTATGGTGTTGTATGAAACGGCAACTGGTTCTGTCCGTATTTTTGTACGGGCCAGGGACTTTGGCTATGCAAAAGAAAGACAGCGAGGAAATCCACGCAAGCATTCCATATGACGTCAGAGCGGCGAATATAGGGCATCAGGTGGTCTGACCACATCAAGAACAGTGAACGCAGTGAGAAGACAAGTCTCAGTGATTGCCGTCATTCATTGTTCACTCAGTGTTTACTTTTGTCGGGTGGCAGTCAACTCATCCCAAGTCAACTCCGCCATAAATCAACTCGTTCCCAGGTAAACTCATTCCCAAGGATTATAGTTAAGACTACGATTGCGGTTAGAATGAGGGTTAGAATATGTAGAAGGGTTAGAGTTAGGATTAGCGTAAAGTTTATGGTTAGAACTCAGGGTTAATTTTAGGTTTACCTTGGGACCAAGTTGACTTGGGTACGAGTTGACTAGAAACTGGAAAGCCTTCTGTCGACTCTACTCCCACTCGAAGTACCTGCGCGTCGTGCCATGCAGCTGCTGTGCAGTGACGCTTCTAGTGGCGTCATTCCTGCACCAGACTGGAGACGCCCACCAGGCTGACCACGTCGAACGTGGCTTCAACAAGAAAAAAAGACCTTATGCAACTTGCGAGTTTGGCCATGGATTTATCAGCTGGTCACACGCAGCAGTGAGTGAGTGAGTTGCATTATTGCAATTCACCATGGTCATGGTGCTGGAGCGACGCATTGCTGCTGTTGCTGCTGCTGCTGATGATGAATTCTCTGTCACTTGCTTTGATATTTTCTTGTCTATAATTGATATGCAACATTTTTGTTGACATCACTGTTCCAGTGTACCCATGTACTCAATCACCACTCAGTGTTCAGTTGTCAGAGGCATATTTCACTGTCAACAATTAAAAACACAACAAAGTAAAATTCTTTTCTTTGTTTGTAACTTGTTTTCTTTTGACGTTTCTTTGTACTTCCATATAACAATTACTAATAATTAATGTTAATCGCATATCTTCCATTTTCTGTTATTCAGCTGTCTGCAGAGTTTCTTGGAATTCTTTAGTCGACTCGATATTATTATCCGTCGGGTCTGAGAAAACCCGGCTCAGCAGGCAAATATTACTTCAGGTGTGTGGAGGAATTATGAGGTTCATTAGCACCGTGTGTGAGTTATCCGCCTTCAGCGCGCTCAGATGAAGCTGTTGGATAATTCAAGTAAGTAAGCAGCGACAAAGCTGAGCCTAATAAGAAACGCCTACAATTCGGTTAATGTCATCATTCTTGGCATGTGCATACATCCATTATTGCAACCCGTCACACGTGTACCTTTGACGACCATGGACATTTTTCTCTTTGATGCACCGCATACAGAAGACACAATATAAATGCACTGCGTCAAAGCATGACATGGATGTAATTCAGATGCTTCTGAGCTAAAAAAACAGTAAAAAGTTGCGGCCGCAGCGTTGAGCTTCTTAGACAACCGCACTATTCTGCGCTGATTCCAGTGGGTTAACGTTTATAATGCATATCAATGTACGGCTAAACAGCTAATACCTCACAGATGTTGCTGGGTATTAGCTGTTTCAGCCGTACATTCACATGCTTGGCCATGTTTCTGTAATCAACTTCCCCTTGATTTATTTCGTCAGCTTCTTGACACTCAGTCTTCTTCATTTTCACCTCATTCCACAAATGTCAGTTCGTCGTCAATGTCGTCACTTAACACTTCACCAGTCCTTCGCTCTTCCAGTTTCGTCTCAAAACTCGCCTTTTTCACGAATCCTTTTCACCGTAGTCTTTTCACATCACTTCGGGAACTGACAGTACCTATTGCTGCTATTGCGATTTTTAATTTAACAGTTTAATTTGATCTCGTGGCAGACTGAGTTGGCTACAGCACTACGTATCATGTTTTATCCTTTGTCAAACACATTGTCATACATTGCATTAGGCTCTCAGTGACACTGACACAATGTATAACTAGCATAACAAATACAGACAGCGGTTACAAATTGAAAATTGAGAGTCTGGCCATGCTCGCGTGACGTGTACATGTGGAGCAAAACGAGTTGAGGGCTGTTCCCAGTAATTCATGTTGCTACGTACCTGGGTTGGGTCGCTTGTAAGCCCGCATTAAATGCATGAGGTACGGACTATTGCAAACGATGATCTTGCAGCGTGGTGTGTCTGTCTGTCAAGTGCTTGAGCTCTGCAAAAACGGCTGGATGGATCGAGGTCCCGTTCGAGATGACTCCTGGGGCACAAGGGCACAAAAACATTGTGTTAAATAGGGGTCCCAGTTTCCATACAGGGAGAAGGAGGCAAGCGGAGAAAATTTTGTCCGCTGTACTGTAAGAAGGGAAAGGGAGGGGATGTGATGCGGCTATCGTCGGATTACTTTGATCACTTTAATTGTTAGGCATCGTATTTGGTTTGGCCCACATGTTTAGATTTCTGGCGACACCAAAGTTTAGCCACATATTTTTGGAAAATCTATATCGCTTCGGAGAAAGAGATTTTTCGTATATACAGCATCGAAAGGCTCTGTAATTTTTTTACTTATTTCAGTGACTTCACGTGATAACGTTCAACCAGTCAAAAATGTTATGAACGTTTTGATAGTTAGCTTACACATGTAAATCGCCATACTGTGTTAGAGTAATGATGGTATGGCCTACTATATACGTAAAGCTATGAAAATGAAGACAACCGAAGACGATGGGGAAGAACAATAGAGTGGGTATGGATTCGGTATTGAGTGCACCATCCATGGGTAGATTTTCCTGGGTTCGGATTACAGTAAAGGTCGCAGTTCAGTTAGGATTTGGTTGTGATGGGTATAAGCTGAACGTGAGCTGACTCCAGTCTTCCGTCAGGTGATAAAATGACGAACTTTATTGTCCTGTGACGTTCGTTTTATTATCTCCGCCAAGGAACACAACCGCGACGTTTATTGTCAACCGAAAGTTGGATATGCCGGCCAACGTGTTGGTCAGTGGAGTTTGTCTGTCTGCTTATTTGTTCCGTTTGCTCCTTTGTTAACGACAGAGGTAGGCACTGTTTCGTGAAAATTTTTAAAAATACGTCACAGGTCAAACAAATTGTTGCATCGACTTCAAGTTATTTCGGCTTGCCCCCCCTTTTCTCTTTTCATCCTATACCCTTTACTTCTTCCCTTCTCTCCCCGACCTAAACTTCAGCTTGGCCTCAATGCACGATCGACCTCTTTTTTATTTACTTGTTAGTTTTCAGGCCGCACAGAATGCATGAGATGTGGGCTATTGCGATCGATGATCCTGGCATCTGTCAGTCTCGCTGTCGTGCGGCTTCACGCGGCTTTGCTGCGCAAACACGGCTAAACGGATCCTGCTTGAAGTTAGGATTCTTGAAGGCCCAAGGAACACAGTATTAGAAGAGGGTCTTGATCCCATTTCGATAAAAAAAGAAAGACTCGATGCGGCCTTCGCCAAATTACTTTCGCCTTTTGTCCTGTTAGCAACTACACCTAAAACAACTGATCGGAGCTTTGCGAAAAATTTCGCGGAAATGCATCTTAAGACAAGGGAAAACCCATTAACTTTTGGAAGTCATCCGTATCTGGATTTGGATGCAAAATTTTTGAAGGATACCTGTTCCAGTGGGACGGCTGCATAATAGCGCGACATTATTATCGCTAGGTGGCAGCAGGGTCCTTGACGGAGCTGTGCGGTCTTTGATTGCACTTGTTACGTTCTTGCTTTCTCTTACAGTTTTACTTGATCTGACAGCATCGATTGGTCCGTGTCAACCTTTCTACCCCTTGTTTTGTCGTTTTTCTTCAAATGTATTTTATGTTTGCCTTTTTCTTGAGTTTGCAGATAATTGCTGTCAGTTTTATTTACTATTTTTAAAAGTTAGTCATAGATATTCGTTCGTCGTTTTTTCTGCATTCTTTGAGTTCTGTGCATTTTGCTATTTTTTAGCCGACACTAGTGTTGTAGCAAGTACCAGGACGTACAAGTACGAGTACAAGTACGAATACCTGGGGTGCAAGTACAAGTACAAGTACTGTGAAACTGTACTCGAGTACTACTCGAGTACAAGTACAAGTACCAAGTACTACATCACTGGCCCGACACTGTTTTGCTTAACTGGCAGTTTTCTCGAAATGTTTCTCAGAAGAAGTCAGGCTCTTGACGATCAAACTGAGCCAATAACTAATAACGTATTCAGCAACGCTATTACAATGGTGATCTCTCCACTTGATGTCTTTTAGTCCAGAATAGCGAGGAATTGGCATGTTGGTAGACTAAGATGAGGGCTAAATGCCCATCATATTTGGGAGCTCGAACTCGGGGGTACTAGGTTAGGCGGACGCCTCCTCCCAACATAAATTGACACAAAACTTGGCACAGTAGCATCTCTGCTGAGGACTTTGGTGCTTTGCACGTTGCCTATTTTAGTACAGTGGCCTCCAATCTCACCATCCACTTGTCTGATGTCGTTCAATATAGGTCAGCTTGCTTGCTTCTTTCTATCCTCATTGCTGAGGGTCAGATACTTCATGCATGCACCAACGTTCTCCATTTATGCCAACCGTGAACACTCTGCTACTGTTCCGTTTGACCAGTCTTTGAGATAGTCTGTTTATCTCCGTCTCGGTGTGTCCCATTTTCTCCTCTCGTTTACTCTTCCTTTTAATAGTTTAGTACAAATTTTTTTTCGAATCACGTGGCCAAAGTATCAGAGCTTGCTTGTACTGTCAGCAGACGTTCACGTGGCTGAAATTCTTGTAGTATCTATTGAATATTGATGCATTGGTGCGATGTGCCGTCCAATTTACTGTCAATATCCGACAATATGCCATCATTTCAAAACTATGTAGGGACTAGGCCTTGTTTGATGTTTTCTCTTGTCCATAGCTGCAGTGTCCACGTCTTACATCCATGTAGTACAACTGTACCGTTGTCCACACCAGTTTGAGAGTAGTCTTAGCTTTACCTTGACACTCAGGGACATGCCTTTCCCCAGTGAGTTGAGTGATCTCACAGCTCCGCGTGCTGTTCTCAGTCTTGCCTGAATTTTCTGACTATAACTCTGCAACATATGCACCAAAGTATAGGCTCTACTTAAATGTTTCGACTGATTCAAGTTTTTTGTCCTGACATGTTATTGTGATTTTTTTCTTTTTATGGTGTTATTGCTATCAACTTCGTCTTTTTCGAGCTGTATAGGTTTTGTCTAATAACGTAGATCGTCTTCTGATTCTTTCATTAAATATGACCGCAGAGTCTTGTCTGGCACATTTCTATTGTAACCACTTTGAAAGAGATCCGTCAACTTGAACTGATGCTTGTCATTCTTCGTATAGCTTTTATATAGTACGCTGAGATTCCGTTCGTTTACTCCCATCTACCTAATTATAGTCCACAGTCCAGTGTGTCTACTAAGTCGAAGGCAGTCTTGTAATTTATAAATGCGACATATAATGGTGTTGTGCGCCTCCTTTGCTTTCTCTATCAGCAACCGTAGATTGAAGATTTGATCTTTAGTCCATCTGGACATCTGCGATTAGCTCTTCGATGATGTTTATCATTCTACTCAGCAACTTATGTGACTTATCAAAGCGATGATTCATTAGACTTCATTATCCAAATGAAGCCTTCTTAATGGGGCTAAAGTAGTAGCCGTGGCTTCATGGCATCGACAAAAGTAACAAAACGTGTGTAAATGCGCAATATGCCTTCGATACCCGAGTTCTGAGCCAATACGGCACCAGGTACTATGTTTTCCATTCAGTATGGACTTAATAGGCGATAATACCACACATTTTTATCATTAAAAGCTAATGTAAAAATTGAACTGCCATATAAAATATAAACTGTCAAACAATTTAGTGCCATAACTTTGAGTGGTTAATGCTTCAGTATCTCCAAAAACAGAGTGTATTATGTGAATGTTAAAGCTAAAAAAACTTTAATAACAGTTTTAACTGTAATGTTCTACCGTAATATCTGAATTTTAATCAGTTTAAAGTCATATGCTGTCACATACTGACTTTTATTCATAAACAAGTGTTAATGTTTCAAAAACTCTGAAACAAAATGTCAAATATCAATAAAAGTCATATAAGATTTATCCACTTGGCTTTTTTCATCTTTGTAACTCAAGGTCTTTGCGTATAAGAACACATAAAGCGTCGTGCAGATTGTCTGTCGGCGGTAGTTTTTTTATTATTTTTTTAAAAAGTGGTCTAGCGATAGGTTTAATAAAACGCTTATCTCGATATGCATCAATCTGTCTACAATCAATTTCCTGATTCATTTTGCCGCCTTCTCGTTAATCACTTCCATTCACTCACGTTCATCTCATTTCACGCGTGTCTGTGCGTCATTTTTAATATCACGACTTTCACAATCTATCACTCTTTGACCTCTCAGTCCGAGCTGAAAATGTTTACTGAACTGTTTTTTATATTCGCGAAATGTTTTACATCTCATCTGGTATGTTTTTTTAGTTTATATTTTATTTTTGTTAACTTTTTTTGGACCAAGCTGAATGTATTGTGTGGTGATCATTGTCATTATCAATATTCATTACGGTATCAATATTTTACCTCCATATTGTGATTTGTTTGATTTCGTCATTTTTATTATCTCCGTCACCATAACAACAGTCAAGGTCAATGTTTCCAATTTCCGTCAATATCAGTATGTTCGTCAGCATCACCATTTTGTTGCTGTCTTACTAAAACATTCTTATAACCATTACCGTAGGCCTAATTACAGTCGTTGGTAATGTATTAGCAAAACTGGATAAACTTTGCAGATTGCGTAAAGACTGTTACATGACTTAAAGCTGGACAGACGAATACTGGTATAACCAAAAAAAAACACAAAACACTTTTAGGAACACAGCTACACAGACGAAGTCGAAAAGTTTTGTGAATATAGTGAGCTCTCAACGCATGCTGTGAGCAAAAAAAAATAGATTAAATCTTGTGACTCTGAAAAGTAGACTTGACGAAAATAAAGCCGCTTCAAGGCCGATGGGTCAACAACAGAGAAAGCCTGCCAGGCAAGACTACAAGAGAGTCGTCGAAGATGTAGCCTTCATGCGAATAAGAGCTTCTGTCATACAGTTCGTGTTATTGTCAGGCGTCGTCGTATTTTTCGCAGTCGATTTCTTTTCATCCATCCGCATTCCAATTGGTGTCTCATCGGTTCAACCAAATTTGATGACTTTTTTTATTAATAATAATAATCGCTTATTTTAGTATACTCCAGTATGCCTTTGAAATCAACGTCTGATTTTTATTCCTTCAACTTCATTATAATCAGCCCGATTTTTTTTCACGCAATATTTGATTATTTTCATTGTCGTCATTTTCACCATTTATCACATTTTCATCGTTCACTCTTGGCTGAAAATTTACTTTAGTGCAAATCCTTACTCCTTTAAACAGCCAGTGGATTTATATATTTTTTTTACAACTTTCGACCATTATTTTATTTACCATATTTCTAGTCTTCCATAATTCTTGTTTTGTTAATATGCTGTATTGTTATGCTGCAGACGACTTGTGCTTCCACGACTGTCTGTTTGACTGCACTTTATATATTTGCACTAATAGACTAAGCAGGATTTAAGTCAACTTTTGACTACACGTTAAACTATAGCATATCTTGTCTTATCTTAGGTTATATTATCCTAACAATGTACATAGTATTGTATAATATGATAATGATGATTATTTATTATTGTACACTTGCAGTTTTTTTTATCTCACATCACATACATGCATTAGTCAGCCATCTCTTGTGAAGCATATTCAAAACCTTGCAATTGTTTTCGGTAAATAATAATTTTGATGTCTGAGAATACAAAAGTTTTGTTCCTGCACCCGTCTGGCGAATTGGCGATATGATATTCTTTTTAGAGATTTGAGCTCAGCAGGATACGGCTAACCGCTAACTGCAAAATTGGTAAAGTTTGGCATGAAAAAATTTTCTTCAATGTTTGGGCTTCACTTCCGGACCACAGTGTGCTTTGCGGGCAAGTACAATATTCCTAAATTCACTTTATGCCAATTTAATTTAATTATACGTTTCTTGACTTACTGCCAAAAATTATTAAATAAAACGACAGTGGTTAAAATATTTTAATGGAAGTCACTGAAATAAGTCAATTTAACTTTGTTGATATTTCTATAAAAAACAGTTATCAAAGACAGACCCGTTGCAGGCAAAAATTTTGCACGTGTAACATACTTTTCGTGCACACTAACTTTGAACAATTTTTGACATATGGTTTGGTTTACTAGCTAACATAATTTGATTTGTTCATAAACACAGTTTCTCATTAATGTGATTAACTAGTGAGCCGATTGGCCAGATATTCTTTCTTTGTTAGAAAATAAGCATGCATAATCAGAATCAGTCTACACAATGAATCTAACTTTTCGGGGGCAAACCTGGATGGTAGGGGTCAAAGATCACTAGGTGCACGTCCACAATATAAAAAAGTAAGCACTCTATAGGAGTAAATCCACTGTCACATCTCGCCGGCAAGACGCTGAACCCAGTCAATCAGGAATGAAGACAGTTGACATCAACGTCTCGCCATGTAACAGTGTCGCTGACTCCTGAGTTTAGCGATCACGCACCTCGGCATAACAAACGCAGAGCACAAAATGTATAACATGTCACATAATAAAGTGTTAGCTTATGTATTGTGTTACGAGCAAGAAAGCCTAGAGTGGGTCGCCCTCAGAGGCCACTACTTCTGTGGCAGGATGATTGGCTGATCGTCTGGCTCCACTCTATGCAACAATCTGCACAATATTAGGCCTAGTTACATAGCATTCCATTGAAAATGTCACATTGTACTATCGCAGAGCGGAAGTCAAGCCGGTGCTAACACATGTCAGTTTGACACTAGCAGACTCAGTGATATAATGCTAACAGGTAATGATCACTGTACGCAGACAGAGGTTGTCCAAGACCGCAGTAAAATGTTTCAAGGACCCAGCTAGCGTAAATGTGTAATGGGAAAGGGTTAGATTTAAACTCAAAAGTATACGGCCTTTTAGAATCTATTTCTTTAACAGCATTAAAGCTTAAAACCAGTAATATAAGGTTTCCAATTGGTGCGTGAAAACAATTCAAATTTGGTACCGTACTCTTGCTCACTTTTATTTATAGACTGACTAACAGGATACACAGAACATCTATGTGAGCCATAAAACGTGAGACATTGGTCTTCCTTCCAACTGTCTATTTATCTTTATGAGAGCTTTAATAACTACGTGGATGATCTAACGTTTCGCTTCGATCAGTGACTCCGGAAATAGCCTACTCGCTTTGCAACAGTAATAAACATTTGGCCTGCGAATGTTGCTCTGCCGCCATCAACTTGGCACCAAGAGAACTCGACCCTAAGTGAACTTGTTCCCGAAGGTTTGAGATAAGATCAGAGTTGACTGGCACCGGCTCAAATATGGGTGCGGCTGTATGGTCTGCAGCTGCTTTCGTTTAACTAATTAAAGATTCTTATCGCAGAAAGAAGTCACGAAAGTCATCATTAAGCTTCTTCGTAACAACATCCAATCTCACTGCTATATTTTATCTTTGCGACCTTATCTCAGCAGTTTCTGTCTTAGGCTTTAACTTAATATTCTTTTTTCCACTTTCATCTATTTTTCTGTTATTCACTCTTCGTTTTGCAATTTCTGCTATTCCAATTTGACTTTTGGGAGCTCAGTTTTTAGCGAATTCCAAGCTCTTTTTCTCTATTATTTGTTATCCCGAATATGTCTATAACAGTATTTATGTAAATCAGATCCACTTCAGTTTTAGCGGTCTTTCGAGATTCACTCAACACTACTATCACCAGACAACTATGCAATGTACTATGCTTGGCAACCAGACGACAGCCAAATTAATGCGTTCTAACATTAATTCCACCACAGAGTAGTGCAGACCTCTTCCCGGTTGGACCTTCAGTCGACTAAGCGTCATCATCCGACTCCACAATGTCAAACCATGCAACAAAACAAGCGGCAAACTGTTACTTTAAACAATGGTAATCAAAATCCAACACAAGCAATCAAGCAAGCGATATTTTGTCCTCATCAACTGGTACTCGATCTAAATATTTTGCATATGTACGCTGGGGTAGCTTTGTCTCAAGTACATGCCAGCCACTTGCAGGTGTTAGGCAAGGTGGAATTCTTTCCCCCTCAATTTATGCTGTATTTATTGATTCAGTCATTAGTAAATTACGAGCTGCAGGTCTTGGTACTCTTATTGACCAGTTATTTTTTGGTTGTTTGCTTTATGCTGACGATATACTGTTAGTCTCTCATTCACTACATGATATGCAAGCTCAAGCTATGCTTGATCTCTGTGCTAAGGAAGCTGCAGATCTAGATTTCACATTTAATACTAAAAAGTCTGTTGTACTTAGAATTGGTCCCCGCTGCAATTATGCATGTGTTCCACTGACTCTCAATGGTGCTATACTCTCATATATTGATCAGTGCAAGTACTTGGGCATTGTTCTAACTTCTTTTAGGTATTTTAAATGTTCATTTGATCATGTAAAGTTAAAATTTTATAGATGCTTTAATACTGTGTTTTATCGTTCAAAGAATGCCAGTTCTGAACTAGTTAGTGTGCAGTTGATGCAGTCGATATGTATCCCTGTTCTGATGTATTCAGCCGAAGTTTTGCAACCTAATAAAACCACTATAAATTTTTAATCACCTAATTGACAGAGCTGTTTATAAAATTTTTTAATGTGTTGATCGTGCTAATATTGTGTGCATTAGACATTCGGTTAACCTGCCTGACGTGGCCGAATGTATTGCGCTTAGAACTCACAAGTTTAAAGTGAACTTTCGTAAAACTTTTAGCTGGGCTGAAGTAGTATGCAAACTACTTAACTCTTAATACCTGTCTTTTATCTGTGTTTTTTCTCGGTATATTATGTGTATCTGTGTATTTCTGTCTTTCGTTCTGTGTTCTCAATGGCTACTGCAAGTTGCGGTGAATAAAGATTATTATTATTGTTGTTGTTGAAAGCAACTGCTTACTTGCATATGAAGTAGTATCGAAAGTGACGATGACCGTGATTTCACGCGCAACATGTTGTGCTAACCACGCCTTACTGAATAAGACAGTCTTGTTCTTTTCATGTGACGAAACTGACTCAGAGCGAGCGAAAACTCTGAATACGACTGCGTTTCGGCGACATTGTATCAGAAATTTGTTGCATTAAGCCAGCATTGTGACTTATTCTGTTTTCCCTGGATTTTGCGATAATAAACCGCGATTCGTCGCATTAGTTAGTAAGGCTTAAGCTACGCATCAAGAAACTCGCGACTTACTTCACCGGATTTGTGGTCGCCAATCAGTCCGTACCTTAACATGGTTGAGTATAAGACTTGGGGCTGCATGCAGGATCTTACAAAAAGCCAGTACGTGACATGGCCCAGCTGAAGCAGCGACTGGTGGAGTCCAGGCCGACTTTGAACAGACCATTGTTAACAAAGTGGTAGCCCAGCGGAGCAAGCGACTCGGCTTTGTCAGGACTTAAGGACAACACTTTGAACACTCGCTATTTATCGTATTTCGCATTGTGTGGACAGACGAAATGTTTTAAACAACTTTAATTATTAGTGAAGACCGCAGGAAACTCCATTGACGAACTTGCGCAGTGGACCAGCGCGCGCTGTTTTGCAATGATGCTATGGTTGTTATAGTAACCACGCAGGTGGTTCTCGACCTATACCAAACTTTTTAGACATGACTAATAGGCAATAGCTTTATGATCTTCCCTGCCAAAAATTATAAAAAAGCGGCTTGTTTTGTTAAAGTTATGCCAAAAAATCGTAGGGGTCCGGTTTTTTGAGACACGGTGTATAAGAGCAATCAAATAAAAAAGCAGTAAAACCGAACTTGTCTGCACAACATTTGCTATGAATTAACAACACATTTATGCAAAGCGAGTGATGCAAGAATAAAACAAAAACGGTCAAAATGGTGAAAAATAGCTGCCATAAGCACTTTTGTTAATATTACATTTCAGTTAATAATATGCAGTATTTTTAGCAGTGACATACCGGTACCGCATTTTGGAAATTTTAGGCCTAAGGCTGTTGACCAATAACAAAGGCAAGCGAACTCGAGGGCGTTAATAGTGAAGATATTTGACGATCATATTTGACTTCCTGTTAGTGTTTTTATACTACCATCGTCTTTATCTTAAACCTTTTTCGTGATGTCATCAAAAGTCACGAATTTTTACATCCACCTGTAGGGTAAGGGGGCTACTTAATTTCCCCCAAAAGACTAACAGAATATTATGCTTTCAGAATTGCATTGCAGTAGTAGTGCGTAGTGACGAATTGTACAACCAAACTGCACAGCTAATACGTACATTAACTGTTAAAACTGCCAATCGACATAACATCTACTATATTGTTATATTATTTTTATATAGAAAACGTGCAAAAAAGCAACGGTAATATCAGTCTCACCTGTACTGATCGGTAAATTATTGTGCTTTGCTCGTACTGTAGATTTAACTATTGCCGGTTTGACTGTCTACAGTACACGCTTTGCACAATGGGATCAATCTGCCAGTTACCACTCGCAACAAACTACAGCGTCTTAGCAGTCTAATAAGAACGTATGTCTGATCGTTTACCTCGACGCGAGCGCCAGTCGCGTTCTCACGCACAGCGGCGTGTTTTATAGGAATTAGCGCAGCACACGCCAGATGCGCGTGACGCCAGAGCTGCTGCTGCAGTCGTCCACAGGCTTCCGACGCAGCCGCCAACATTGCTACTGCTTCCACTGCTACTGCTGCTGCTGCGAAAATAGAGATGACAGCAATCTGCAGCCAGTGAAAATCAGTACTGAATCGTTCACGACAAAATTAAAACGAAAATGAGTGATGAAATACATAAATAGCAAGTACAGTAACGGCAACGAATATTAATACCACTGTTTGACATCATCATCATTATTATTACTATTATGTCACATCATATCATATCAGAGTAGTGATCGTAATGCAAGAAGAAACAAAATTCAGAAACTGTTACTGGAAACAAAATAGAAAGTGATGAAATTGGCTACGGGTATAATGACGTCGCAGCATTTGACTTGCTGCGTACACGCTATTTCTTTTCATCTTTTCAGCGATCACGTGTTTCATTTATGTCCACATTATATAAACACGACTACCATGACGTCTGTGATGCGTTCGTCGTACTGACTGTGACACATGCACCACAGCGTCACTTTAACCAGCAGCGCTCGAGTAAACTATATATGTTTTTTATTTTTATTTTTCCAAAACAGGTACGTACTAGTGGTTGACCCAATCCAACCAAAACCTACGTTAACTCAAACATTTGGACTCCACGAAATATAACTAGAAACGAAACTTATATGACTTAGCAATGACGTCTTTCTGTACATAATACTTATTTTAAATAACATGTACAATGTAATGAATGTAATCACAACTTTTCGTGGCCCAGATAACAATGGCTAGTTCTTGGTCTGAAACGAAAGTTTTACGAATTTATGTAATCCTCATCCATATATAAGACGCTTTGTGTGTATGCCTGTGTGTATTTCCGCTCATAACTCGGGAATGGGTAGGGCGATTGTCTTCAAATTTTTAGGGTAGCTCCAAGGCATCTAGGAAATAGTTCTAAGCACAACAAATTTGGGGGTTATAAGTAGGAAGCCAGAAAATTTACATTTTGGGGTGCGGAGGGTCGAGAGGGTATTGG
>Ga0126335_1001161_pt1 | contig 14336 bp, 6 predicted proteins | sample OlaspJWI45metaG_FD_108409 | JGI IMG/M metagenome (GOLD analysis project Ga0126335, IMG submission 108409) | Marine gutless worms symbiont microbial communities from Oahu, Hawaii - Olavius sp. 1 OAHU.JWI-45 metaG | ecosystem: Host-associated > Annelida > Digestive system > Unclassified | place... | reverse complement strand
TGTTAATCTCTTGAATTCTCTTCCCTTTCATTATGTTTTTCCCGTCTCCTACTATGTTGCGAAGTAGCGCCACATAGATAGATAGATAGATAGATAGATAGATAAACTTATTTATATAGCGCCTATATACTCAAATGAGTCTCTAAGCACATGTATAGGCCTATTACGTGAGTCAGGGTTTAGTCAGGGTTTCTACATGGTAGTTCTTAAATCTAACAGAGTACAGCGAGGCGTGACGGTTTAAACAATTAACAGCTGTAAAACGGTCCTGGACAGACTGTTTACTCACCGTTGTGGTTCCTATGCCAACTCAGCCTTCCGCTCTTCCGGGGTTAGTAAATGAGGACCAGCTTCAGTTGGGGAGGCAAAGGCAGGTATGGTTCATTCCACTTCAATAAATGCGTGGGTGTGCATGTGAACTAAGATCACTTGACAACGCGTGCCATACCTAAGCGCTTCTGCAGTGGAATGGGGGTTCCCTCACGAAGAGGCGCTATATCAAGTGTCCGTTTACCTTTACCTAACTTCAAAGGTGAGCTCGGGACCACAACAGAAATCCCTTATTACAACGGACTAGTATTTGTTGGATTGTGTTGATGCATTTGCAAGCAATAACGGTGCAGAATTTTGCAGCACCAGCCAACAAATTGGATAGGAAAGGTTAAGGTTTTTTGGATAAGCTAATTTCTGGGTTAAAAATGTTATAGGCCTGCATGGGGATGGTCCTGACTTTGTGACTTAAGTCAAGTCATGGCATTGAGATACTGTAACACCGAGATGCATGTTTTATACGTCACTTCCGGACTAAGCATGTGCAGCGCACCTGCATTGGGTGGGAAAGTCAAAGTTCGAACAAACACTCAGTCATTGATGGCCGCTAGGGTGCGCGCAGCAAGGACGCTTTCAGTTGCACTCGCATACGGTGTACTGCGGTTCGTGATCGTGACCAAGCTGCACTAGACCGGAAGAGCGCTCCGTGAGGCTAACTGTCAAACTCAGCTTTACCATGCAATGTTAACAGGTGCTCACGCATGACCTCGTATATCTTGACATGCAAACAGTAAATTATAGCCTAATCGGAACAAATAGCACTAAACACACACTGCTAGTGATGTCAAGCAATCTATTATCGTGAAAACAACAGCGGCACAATGTTAGAAAATTATAGAAAAATAATATTCAATCCAGCTTCATGTCATTGCAGAATTTAGACACGTTAAGGCCCACCCTGCCTAAGAAAACGAGACAAAATGCATGCGACAAAACATGGTTACGGTCATCAACAATCATAAATTTTTAAGTACAAATAATCTGAATACAAATAACGTCTTATTGCAGGCACGCAGCTGCAACTAAGCAGGAAAAGTGTGCAGCTAATTTCGACTTTACAAAACACGTGGTTGCCACAGTTACTGGTTTTACGAGAATGCAACAAAACCGAATCCCAGAATCACACATCGACATAATAATCCACGAAGTAGAGCTTAACTAAGCACAACTCGGCCGCATATATTAAGCAACGACTGATATACCTTGCGGCTGTTCAACACCAGAATTGAGCGAAACGAATTAATAGTGTCGTACATATAGCGCGCCACCGTGTACGAGTACAGCAGCGTCATAGCGTCTGAAGGAGTTAGTGCGCCAGTCGGAGGTGTCCATTCATCGCACGCTGCAGCCAGCCCATGCACCCTGAATACTTGCAGTATCAGCCTGCGTGTGAACACACACTGAACAATGATCGGTTGGCGCGGGTTGTGGGACCCTGTAGTCAGTCGACCGTGTCGATACGGGCAGCTGCAACAGAGGGGTGTGCGATACTGGAAGTCTGATCCACTTCCAGTCTACCATTCCATTAACACGCTTTCCGCTGCGAAATATTTACAGATCGGATATCAATCTGCACGATTCCTCAACGCACGGAGACTACAATAGTTCACCCTTCAGTAATATTAATATCATATAACTCCTTAAGTGTACAAAGCGCTTGCTTATGCTGAGTGTCAATTGCCGAGTACACTGATTTTTGCAATCGAGTTTTATGCAGTTTGACGACTGTTGACGACAGCTTTATTTATGCCTCTTCTTGTTTGCTATGTGTTTTGGAAAAACAAAATTGTAAAGCTCGAAACTCACCTGTTTTACTAATCTCTGCAACTGTACAGCTGGTGCTGCCAGACTGCATTCATTCGTGGACTCTGCCTGTTTTCAGGTTTTCTACTCCCATCGGTTTTTATATTTTAACAATTTTATTTATTCATCACCTCTTGCGATAGACTATGCGGGTTACAAGTCGCCCATTGTTAGGCTGCGTCGATGCATGAGATGCAGATTATTGTTACCGATAATCGCGGTGTCTGTCCGTAGGTCTATCAGTATGCCAGTCTGTCCGTCAGTCTGTCTGTCACGCGACTCAACTCGGCGGCTCGTGCAGTGTGTGCGGGGTCATTCGGTGCAGCCTTTGCCAAATCACTTTAGCCTCTTGTTATAGGTTTATCATACGGTATCGTATTGTCACTTACCGTCTGTGGAGCACCCTGAAACCTCCCACTGTACAAACGGTTGCGAATCGGTATCCGGACAAAATACCACTAGACGAAATGCAACCCGGACAAAACGCCACAGATGATAGAAGGCATGATGAATACACATTCTGAGTTCCGAAAAGTGGCATCATGCCTTTCTGCTTTTTTGACTGAGCATTTTGTCCAGAGGCATTGGGTCTAGGATTCTTGCATCAGTCTGCAAGCGAACGGTTCCGATCACCTCTCGGCTGCAACGGCGTCGACCGCGACGAAGACGATGACATAAAGGCGTTGGACGGACAGCAAGCACTAACGTTAGCTGCGACACCTAACAACTACCGTCTATACCGGGCGTAAGCATTCATTCAGTCACCGTGCTGCCTGCCCCGTCTGTCCAGCCGTCCTCAATGTGCCCACCTGCGCGCGCTATAGCTACTTGCATCTTTGGAGGAAACTGCTTTAGGCCAATTGCTGTTAAGCCTGTTCGTTTCTTGCAACGCACCCTATACGTGCATATTCAAGCAGCACTGCACGACAGAGCACTCTTCGTATAATTACACCATTGTAAACTACCTGTACACGTAGATACTTTAGCTTATTTCCAGCAATCACGCATCGCATGCATTAGACCAGAAATGCAGTTTTCTGTATGTAAACGACAAAAACTGAACAAAAAGTGAGCATAAATAATTATAATCCATGCAAGGCACGACCGCCTTCGAATTAGCTGTAAGCTAAAGTTTTCAATATAACAGACTGCCTTTTAACCAAAAACGGCACCACCCGCGGAAAGTGGAATAATATGATGTATCTCTTCCACTTTTGGACACTCTGCGCATAGAGGTTTCATCAGTAAGTAGCAAAATTACTGCCACCATAGCACCAGATGCGTTTTTGGGTATAAAAATGCATAAAAATGCGTTTTGGCAGAGACTCAGCCGCTGCGGTAAGAAGCTTACAGCGTTCCCCAAACCTCGTAGCTGGATTGAGGAACCTACTTCTTAGGAAAGGAAAAGGCAGGAATCTACTTCTGAGGGGATGTGAAGGAAAGTGATAGAAAAGTATGGGAAGGGAAAGGAGGAAATGGGAAAGGAGGGATAAAAGGACCCCCACTTTTCGTTGCTCAGTTGCACCTCTGTTTAGAGAAATACACGTGAGTCCAGTTTCAGGCCCCATTCGCTGACACGGCTCTCCTATCGAGACTTCTCTGTCGAGACTTCTACTTGGTGAAAACGATAAGGTTATTTTGGTGACAGTCTTCCCAGGCAATCACTTGCATGTTACTGACTGGTCTTTTGGGACAAAAGTTCGGTCGAATTGCCGTCGCAAATAAACGACGAACGGCCATTAACAACTTGGCGACGAATGACTGATGATTGCAGTGACTGTTAGCTTGCTAGTAGAAACTCAACTCATTAACAAACGAACTATTAAAGACAACAGTTAGTTCCGCCACGCTGCAGCGTCTATGACTGCAAAGCGTCAAAGACAAACAAAGCTCACTCCGACAGCCCCGACCTCCACCCGCCAGCTGTCTCTGACACGAAGTCAAGAAGCGTTCGTGCTAGACCTCACGAAACTAGGTTCCACGACAGAACATGCCGGTATGACTGAGCAAATAACGGGCCCTAAAAGGGTCACGAAGACATCCATCCGTATGCCTCTACTTACAGTCTCTATTTTCTCCGTCCTACGTGGGTCTGTTTAACTGAGCTGAGTTCTTTCTATAGAGGTTTCTTTAGTGATTTATCGATAGTTCTAAGCGCTACAGAGACCTTGTAACTAACTATCCGCGCAGAGAAAGTAACCTACATGAAGGCCAACCCTTCCCTGGACTGTCGCTCTGTCAAGATTTCCCGAGCAAAAACGATGGCCTTTAGACACCCATCTGTTTAGCTCGGATAGTGGTAACGTTAGTTCAGTTCAGTCGCTCCGTTAGCCCAACAATGAAAGACTGAGCAATCTAAATTTAAGCTGTCAGGACTCATGAGTCGCGCCACGATCACAGAGTTGTTTACATTCTGATGTCACGTCACTCAGTTGTCCGTTGCCATGGCGAGATCTAGGGACTATCCTACTCTGACTTGGCCGGGAGCTGTTGTCACGTTCCAACTGTGTCAACCTTATTGAGAAATAACGTAAGTTAAGTGCATTTATGGCAAAAATGCTTTTTTACCAAAGACGGTACTATCCGCGTTTTGGCTTTTTACTGCCGTTACTTCGATCTTGATCCGATGGCATCGACATCTGAACTAGGTTTCTGTTAGAAAGATGTTGGCCTACCCGTATAGGCTACCAGAATTGAACTTTCTGTGTCAAAGATTTCGAAAGTCAGCGTATGACAAACAAACAAAAATACAGACAAACGCCCCATAAAGTTATAAATCACATGTAGCCTAGTAGTGTTAGACTAATTGCTGATGAATGCAGATAGCAGAAATAAGCATGGTAACGGAGAGAAAATGATGCGTTGAAATGCTCAAAAACAGACAAATACGATATAGACTAATCCTCAAATTTAGATACAGCTGACAATACATGAAGTTGACTTGGAAAAGGTGATGTAGCCTATGATTCATGTAGCCTAAAGTCCAACAGAATCAAGCACAGATTTCTTATGTTCGCTTTGCAAAGAACTCGAACAGCACTAAACAGAACACTGGCTTTTCCCATTTTTAAACATGCCTTTAATTAGTTTAGGAAATATTAGGAATTATTTATAGTATTCACTTAGTTTTCTGACGGTGTCGACGGCATGAATAAAATATTAATCACACAATCATATTATCACGACGATAAAGGACAAAGAAATCAACGACCGGTAAATAAGCGGTTGATCGATCGCAGATTACTAAGTGGAACCAGCAGCGTAGCGCACTCGACCACTGCATGGGTCCATGAACACAGCAACAGTGGCTTACATGACGTTTAGAGATGGCTAAAACTGGTGTTTAGTGCTGTTCCGGTTCTTTGCAAACATTAGAAATCTCTGTTCGATTCCGGTTCGGATAGGGCTACTACGTTACAGTGACAATGACGTATCGCTGCCGCCATCTTGTAGGGCATTGTAATTGCTTACATTACGTGCAGCCGGTACATATCCGTGACGATAGATTTATTAAATTGCCATATAAGTGACGTCAGTGCACCCCAAGTTAGGTTCCGTTTGGTTAGAGCTCTAGTTAATTAAATAAATGTTAAAATATAAGATACCAATTAACAAAGTTGGAGTTACCTTTTGAGACATGAAATAAAGTTTTCTATTAGGCCTATTACAGATGGGAAGGAAACCAAATGTCTTTGGATATTTATACAGGGTAGCTCTTAACGATTATTCGTTCGTTCAGTTGCCACCTCTAGCGACAACGACGTAATTATTATTCCCGTGAATATCCTTTCTTGTTCCGATATAACTGCGATATACATGTGGTTTATATTAATATAGGCCTACATCAGTATACATAGAGCCTAGGCCTACACGTTATGCGATATATCCCCTGCAGTGACTGCAACTCAGTCTGCAAAGTTAAGCATAAAAATGGTCCCACTTCCAAAAATATACAGAAACACATACACTCTCTCATTTTCGCGACAAGTGCAGCAGTTCAACTCTGTACGAGAGCCCCTTCGTACATGTCTTGTACATTTGTACATGTACAAATTGTTCACTTGTAGCCCACTGCCACAGTCAATGCAGCCTTGGCATAACCTCAATTAAAATTTTAAATCAAAGGCGAACCACCCGCGTGCGTGCTCTTTTTGCTTGCGTAATTTTGACCCGATGGCCTTGATATATGAACGCACCTGCATACCGGAATCAAAAAATAACTTTCTACTTTCTAGGTCAAGCATTTCCAAAGTTATCGTACACGGGTACATACAAACATAAATACAGACCGACGCCAGCCAAAATATCACCACGTCGCTACATGGATTGCCGTTTACTACAAGCGTTACGCGGTGATAAGTGATACCTGAAGGAATCCGCGAATTATGGGTAAACTAGATATAGCTTAAACCCAAATATCAGTTTACAGATTTCTGGTGACAAACAGTTTCGTAAAATGTATGAAATTTTTAGTACTTAAGCTTGATATAACGACTCTTTTATGGACCAACCCTATCACAGAAGGGCTCAGGTACGGCGCGCATTTTCATGGGATCACACAGTTTTACTTGCCACCTATGAGTTTAGCCAGAAATGGAATAAACCATACCTGTCTTTGCCTTCTCAACCGAAGCTGGTCCTCATTTACCGACCCCGGAAGAATGGAAGGCTGAGTTAGTCTAGGCACCACCATGGCTAGTAAACAGTCTGCCCAGGACTGCTACGTCACGAAAATCACAGTTATTAGCTGCTCAGAATATCACGCCTCACCGGGCAACTGGAAACGCAGCCAGCTATGAGCGTCGAACTCACGACCTCTCGGGCCGAAAGTCGTGACGCCAACCCATTACGTCACCGAGTCACCCACCGTGTACATGTAGACTGTAGAGGCGCTTCTTCTACGTGCGCTGTTCTGCGCTGCGCGATGCGTTGCGTTGCGTGGCGAGTGCCAGCGAGTCGCCTCTGCACTGTGCGATGCTGACGAATAACAGCAAGTCCAGACGAGTCACGTGCAGCTAGTTCCAGCGAGTACTTTCACTCGCCACGCAACGCAACGCAACTTTCGCAACGCATTGTGCAGCGCATGTGAAAACGACGTTTTAAAACTTTCATCGATCACGAGTGGTAAGCTGGCGTTTTACAATATATTTTGATTTCATTCGCCAGATGGCCCCTGCATCTACTATATTGACGTGGACTCGATTACTGGTTCTCAACTTCTGGTCTGCGGCCCAGTGGTGGTCCATGAGCTGTGGCCAGGTGGTCCGCGGGCTGACACCGAGGGCTTAAAATTTATAGCTTGTTAAACCCATATATCAATTTACAGATTTCTGGTCACAGACAGTTTCGTGACATGTATGATCTATTTAGAACTTAACTTTGACTCTGATGTCTTGATAACAGTTTTATTAGTAATTAAGCATTAATTCGTTTTGTTTCTAGCTCTAACTAGACAGTAACGTGCAGCTGGTTCGCTGGAGTTCAAATCTTGGTAGATGGTTCGCAGTAACAAAAAATGAAAACCACTGTATTAGATCAAAGTTCTGAACTAGATCTATACCACTGATCGCTTATATATTACAGACGGGTTGAACTGTTAAAAACTTGCTTACTTACTTCTTAAGAGAGGTCTGTGTGTTGGAGAAGAGCAACTGTATGCTACAAACAGTTCCAAAGTCATACAAGTGGCACAGAATGAATTTCTTCTTCTACTATGTCATGATGTAGAGTTTTCATTTTGCATAAAAGTTCAAATTGTAGGCATCTAAGTCGCGTTGAAAACGTTGTGCCCACGGTAGGTAAGGTACTGTGTAGCTTAGTACATTTCCAGGATCCACTAAAGGATTGCTCATGGACTACGAATTAACGAATTAACGATCCTCTTCCAAAAATATTACCAATAATTGGCCTGTTTCGGTTGTGCTAAAATATCGTAGGGGTCCGATTTCTTGACTGTTAAGGAAACTTGAGCCATGGTGTGGCTATAAAATATATATAATTTATAAAATTATACACTGTGTCCGGAAAAAAGTAAACCACGTACATTGATGGATATAAATGTCAAATCTTAACGCATCCTAACAAAATTATGTGTACATTCTGAATATATCTCTGACAGAACCACAAAATTTTGCTAGAAAATATTCATTAACAGTTGAGTTATTAATCTGAAAATATCGATGACAAAATATACCAGTTTCTTTGCAGTCAGGAAGTGATCTTTGCTGGCTCCTGCCCATACTGTGCGTGAGAACCGTGCAACTGTTAACCTGCGAAACACCAGACTTCATACTCCAATCCTCTGGCCGGCCAACAGTCCTGACCTCAGCCCAGCCCAGTAGAGTAGACTACAGGATTTGGGGGAAGCTGCATGGCTCGTGTACCGCAGCCGAATTCATGACGTCGCCCAACTGAAGTCGCATGTGATCGAAGAGTAAGAACATTTCAAACAGATCATCAATGAAACAGTCAGGCAGTGATGTTCACGTCTTCAAGCTTGTATTTGAGCACGTGGAGGCTATTTTGAACACAGACTTTAAATACGTTTGACTTTTGCACTTGACAGTCACATGTCTAAACGTTGACACAAGTAGACACTTCATGTTTTCGAGTGAACTCGCTAAACTTGCTTTAACTTTTGCAGACGTTGATAGATTTTACTGAAATTTGGTGATTTGTATGCAGTTGACTGCTGACTAGTGTAGGACTACTAGAAAATTGTAGTGATTACAATTAATATATTATGTACAGAATTGTATTTTTTGGGGGATAGCGAAATCCGGAAATATAAAGTATGCTTGGAGGTTTGTATAACTGTCATAAGACGAGCGAAGCTTGCAGCAAGAATTTGCGAAGTAGTGCAGCTGCAGTTGTGCAATACGACGCACGTAACCGAACCGTGACGGCTGAGCGACGCAGATCCTTCAAGCGTGACAGGCTTTTCTATAGCTTAGTCGCTCGTCGCGCGTTTAAGATACGCCCTATGTACATTGTGACTCAAGGCGGGCGGGAGTAGGTGGATAGCCGATTAAGGTAATGTGACGCGGCAGAAGGAAATAGTCTGACATTCGGAATGTGACAGTTTAGAAACAGTAAGATGGAGCAACAACAACGATCGCGATGCAGGTTTTAGAATGCAAGGGTTGTCAGCACTGAAATAGGCCTACGATTCTATAAGAAAAACTGTAATACAGTCTTCGAAAAATCTTACCTTATGCTTTTAAATTGCACGCAAAATGTTCATTTTGGCTACGCCGCTAAGCTTTCTATGCATGCATGTAAGCGCCTGATCTATAGTTGCGCACAGTAACATTAGACTATGTCGTTTCTCATAGGCTTTAATGCACTGATCGACGCAATCGAAATGACCTGTGTGTAGCGTAACCGTGACGGTGTTTGGGGTGGGTGCACTCCGGCGTTTACTTTTTACACTGAAAACGAGTGAGAGAGAATAGCTATTCTACGGATGGGATCTAACGGAGTTTTGGTTTGAATTTGCGTTTTGATAATTCCACGAATTAATTGATGAATTGACGTCTAATGGAAGTTCAGATGCATACAAACGTTGATTAACATTGGATTGCTATGTTAATGTTATGAATTGTTGACATGTCCGTGATGAATATTATCGATACGTTTGTGAAGTGCTGCTCGGACTTCGGGTTCCCATCTGAAAGTGACGTCAACTATTGTTCAAATTATAGATTCAAAAACAAAATATATTCGAAAGTGATCAATATGCTACCGGATCTTGCCGGCCTGACGTCGTTTTAGTTCCTTTTAGTTTGTTTCTGGGGTGGGCTTTGCGGTCAAACCGTCATCTACACCCCGAGGACTTAAATTGGAAAAGTAACTGCTGTAACATTGACACTGAAAGACAGTAAACAGTTATAGACATTAATTATTTTTATATTTTACTATGTTTTGTTAATTTATCAATATATATTTTATTTTAAATGTATCTGCCTTCCATTACAATACTTGCACACATTATAGTGGCTTGAGCCGACTTTGGCCGACAACCTAGTCCAATACCAATGCTCTATGGGTAATTCTGCAGCACGCTACACCGTGATAGGCTGTGAAACTAAGTTCACTAACTTGCCTGTATGTAAAGCGTCAAATTATGAATCCCCACTTTGCCGTGTAACAACGGCGTAGCGATGATCAGCGATTTGTGACGAAGTGCAGGGCGACGACGCTGCGTATGTACGCCCTGCAGCATACGACGACGACGGCGACGACTGCGTGAAGGGCGTTGCTGGTTGAATGCGCTCTAAAATGTAGGCTGCGATCGTCCTCGGTGTTCTTATGTGGTATCGTCGGAGTGTGCAAACTTCACTTTAGAGACTTAACTTTTCCGTGAACGGAATCTGTTAACTATATCGTCATTTAGGAAACCATCAACGACAGTTTTCATCTTTAGCAACTGACGCCCCCCACCGCGAGATGCGTAAGTATGCTCATAAAGCGTCACTTCCAGATACGCTGCGCGATTGCAAACGATAGAAACACCATTTACCGGTTATCTCGGTGGTAACCGTTTCCACCTACGAGCGAGTGTGAGCGAATGCGAGAAAGTGCGAGCGAGTGCTATCGCTCTGCAGCGCAGCGTATGTGAAAACGACGTATACGACAGTAACTTATGCAAAGTTAGCAAGTTGGTTACAATATTTGGAGACGGCGTCAGAATCACAGTAACATCGCTGGAAAGTATGAATCTGAATAGGCCTATGGATGTGTCATAAGATACAGAAAAAGTACTTCGTTTGGTATATATGGTTGTTAAAAAAGTTGACTGCTATGTTAAACGTGTACGACAGTAGCATTAAAAAGGTTTTCCTCTGTTTTTTAATTAATCTGTTAATTTTTTTCCATTTTTTGTTTAAATTGCGTTGCTAACTGTAGCTGTAAAGGGGAACGTGTCGATGAAACTGATTGGCTGTTGTTAACAGCGGACCCGCAGACCGCGGCGCTTGGAGCCATCATCGGCATCTGCGCAGGCGTTGTCATTTGTGTCATCGCTCTCATCATCTTCGTCATCATGTTCTGTAACTTCAAGATTAAAGATGACACCAACATCCGCAAACGACTCATCACCAATGATGCCTTCGACGAGGAGAAAGCCGTTGTTGAACAGTCAGTCCACTGTTCTTTTACTTTATTTCCTGTGCGCCAGTTACACTGGCGAGGTATAACTAAGCTACAAACTATCCACACAAAAGCTCAAAAACTATTGGTCAGAAATTGATAGAACTTTATATCAATATGTCTTATAGTAATTGAATGATAATGACGACATTTGAACTTGATTTTTTTGCTATGCAGTGATAATTATTAACGTGTAGGCACTACCCTGTCGCTAATGCGCAATTATCATGTCACCAATCAGATTGAATCATAATCTGACGTGCATTAGCTGTCGTCATACAATGATGTTTTTCATGTTGCGCTGTTGTAGACCTGATATGATCGAGGAGCCTATGTATCCGGCGCCTCCTATGGTGATGCCACCCATGCCGATGCCGCCACCGCCGCCACCGTATGCAGTCTCCTTAGCTACCTACCTCCCTATCTATCTGTTTTTTTAATTTGTATGCCAAAAACGCAATTACGTACACCACTAGAACAGATATCAGGCAAAAGCTATTGCTGCTATTCCGACGAAGTTGAAGAAACGAGATAAGCCAAACAGTCTTGCTGTTTCTATAATAAATATCGAAGTATTAGGCGCAAGAGATGACAAAAACTCGCATCTCATTTTACACTAACACTGATTTTTGCCGTAACGTGTTACTGTTCAAAGTTAGTGCTTAACTGAAATTGGCACGCCATTGCAGACTGTATTTTGCGTGTTTTTGTAGACCTCCCGTTGTGCTGCCCAGAGTTCAGCCTCCACCGCCGTAAGTTCATATTTAGTTTTTAACTAACTTCGTCTTATAGAAAATGTTGTGCATTCGTAAATCCGATTGTTTTACTAGAATTTTTAATTACAATAGATGGGAGTCCGTGCGTGATTTGCAGTACTGCTATGTACTGTTTTACAGAGACAGATTTTTAAGTAGCAGTGTTTGCTTGTCGCCAGTTGTTCGACGTATTAAGGTTTACTGTAACTTACTTACTGTAGCATACTGCGGTAGTTTTATGGCATAGTTCTATAGCTTTTCTTCTTCTTTTTGTGTTGTTTTTTTTTGTTTCTGCTTGGTGATGAATAAACATGTATATAATATAACAATAATAATATATTTAATATTGTAATTTTTGTTATCACGTAACATATGTAGGTTACTGTAACGCTTTTCTATTACTGTAGGAGACCTGCAGTTGTGCGTGAACCTGAACCACCACGACCATTGTAAGTACAAAACGTCGTTACGTATCACGAAATGTTTGTTATTAATTATCTCGATTGTTTGCTAGGAAAATTCTCTCCTTTGCTGTGGAATTGCTAATTATCAGTAACTCTGCATTTGTATTTGTTTTCGTCCTTAATTTCCGTGTTTGTATGCTTCATGAGTTGCTATCGTACCCGTCAGCTGCAATAATCCAATAAATGATAATGATAGGCCTAATAATGATGATGATGAGGGTCCGGAGTTAACATCTCATGTGCTGCTCTCCGTTCGTGGATAACCCAGCACTAGCTGACTTTGACAAGTTGCTGAGATCCGCGATCAGCATTTGACCAATTGTGATCTGTCAGACGAGCAGTTGTTACAAGCGTCTCTATCTACCAAGATGGGTGATCTTGGAGTGAGAAGGGTGCCGTCGCTGGCTCTTCCGGCCTATTCCGGCCAATAAATCGTTCCTGGAATTCGCCTGCTGTCAGTCAGGCCAGACAGCAAGTGGATAGTTCAAAATGCGATGCCCTTCAGAAGGCACAGTTTCTGGCGACATCCGCCTCTCACAGCGGGGACTGGTTGTTGGCAGTCCTCGTAGCTTCGTGTGGACTCAAGTTAGACAATAAGGCGGTACGTGTGGCTGTAGCACTTCGTCTGGGCTTGAACCCTCTGGCCCCTCACACTTGCAGTTGCGGAGCGACCGTCGACGCTGTCGGTCAACACAACCTTGTCTGCAAACAGGCTCCAAGCAAAATAGCCATACATCAGCACCTGAACGACCTGGTGACACGTGCTTTGGTGTCAGCGGGCGTCCCTGCCACAAAGAAACCAGTCGGTCTCATCCGCCGAGATGGCAAACGCCCGGACGGAATGACACAGATTCTTTGCCGGTCAGGTAAACTGCTTGTCTGGGATGTGACAGTCGTCAGCACCACAGCAGAGTCCTACGTCGCTACCGCAGCCCGCAGACGAGGAGAGTTAGCGGAAATGGCGACACGAATGTCAGAAATATTCTGAGCTCTTCACAGCATACACGTTTCTTCCAATCGCCGTGGAGACTCTGGGCCAATGAATGACTCGGCATATGATTTCTTTGACATTAACATTTAACGGTTGCAATGACTTCGCGTTTCATTTTTCGTATTTAAATATGTTTTGTTGTAACGTTGCAGGCCTCTTCGAAGACGCAGCTGGTAAATAATATTCAGTTGTTTGTTTGGTTTTATTGCAGTTCTTTTTTATTTGGTTCTTATTTTCATTATTAAACAAACGTGTATTTTTGAGTATAACAAATTTTAAAAGATACAAGCCCGCCTGTGACTTGAAGTTCACATAGTTGTTGTTGATATGTTACTTAGGGGTGGCGGACAAGAGGACGATTGGGTTCTCGTGAAAAAGATCAGCAAACGCAGAAGGAGGTAAAATCATACTTCGCTATACTATAATACTTTGTACCTGTGAGTTTTATCTTTTATTTGTGTGGTTCATGTGCTTCATGTGTGTTTGTGTGTGTATATTATGTGTACTATGTGTATATGGGCCAAGTGCCTGAAATAAAACTGATGATGATGATAATAATAATACTAGCCTATGATTCTCCATTAGAAAACGATTTTTATGTAAGCACAAAAATAAGGTTATGTCACACGTAGATAATTTTGTCACCTTACTGTGCCGGTTCGGTCGCCAAATAACCGCGCGAGACTTGACGCGTTTATACGACGCAGCAAAATAACAAATAAGCAGGGCCTATTCTAAGCGTGTTCCCCGCACTAATTGTGCACTCCGAATTAAAAAGTGTGCACCCCGGATTTCCAGTGGCATTTATTTTTTAAGCACAAGTTAATTAACAAATAATGTTGT
>Ga0126335_1001160_pt1 | contig 14336 bp, 9 predicted proteins | sample OlaspJWI45metaG_FD_108409 | JGI IMG/M metagenome (GOLD analysis project Ga0126335, IMG submission 108409) | Marine gutless worms symbiont microbial communities from Oahu, Hawaii - Olavius sp. 1 OAHU.JWI-45 metaG | ecosystem: Host-associated > Annelida > Digestive system > Unclassified | place... | reverse complement strand
CTAACTCTCTGCAATATGCATTAGACTACTACACTGCCTACGTTTCTCTCTCATTTCTAATCTGCACCAGCCATAATAACTTGAACTAAAAACTGTTTGACTGTGTGTATAAATGTATTTTAGCCTGCATGTATTGTGTGTATGTCCATGTATATGCCTACATCTATTTTTTGTACCATATGTTGTCGTTTGCGTTTGACAACCTCAAATAAACGAATAATTATGATGATGATGATGAGAAAGCCATCGATAGTCCTAAGCCACGGCTTAAGCCGGCTAGCCAGCCATACGAATTGTAAGCCAGCCGCCCGAGACTCTAAGCTACGGCTTTGGCGTCTATTCGTAATCGGATTGGCTTACTCTGCTCAGCGAACGCGAACCAGCTAAACTTCGTTCCTCCGGTTCAATCTGTCATCGAAGTTTACACTGACCAGCGCAAATAACGCTGCGCATTTTCCCACGTAAAATCGGGGCACGATAAAAAGGAGCATATAAAAAATCAAAGCCGCAAAGTGAACCGAGACGTATCTCACGTTCTACTGCGCATTAGTCGCCCAAATACGTTTGAAACAGGTAAACATCCATCGACAGATAATCACTGTTTACCGACGCGCCTTTTTAAAAGGCATTTAGGGGGCACCGGCGCAGCGCATTCAGGAAGTCGGCTGGCTGTGGGGTGGCTAGCGGAACAGTCAGATCTTTCATCAGCGAGGTACAGTAACTTCCGATCGTGACTTCCTCCAATCGGTGTCAGTCACTGACCGGTAGGCCTACATCGCGGATACGACCCGTTTCACCTTTTCCACTCCGACCAAACACGATTTATACTAATTACACCGGCGCAGGCCTAGTCCTAATTAACAAATATAGCTCGACCAATGCTACAGGCCCGCGGGCTAATTGTTTTAATGCTTCCCGACTTCCTTGCCCAAGAAATGAAAAAACAACAACATTATTTCGACCGATTATGACGCAAAGTCCTGTTATGATCCACCGTGGCGTGATCTCATTTGACCTATCGTGACCTATGACCTATTACTGGTTAAACTGAAATGAAACAGTGCCCCTCAGATCACTTCCCGACTTCCTACAAGCCACCTCGGTCAACAAGATGTATGGCCCCCTCCGTCAGCCGTAACGATATGCGTTAATCACATCAGCGCTTTCCACGTAATGAGGCACTCCATCAGTTATCGCATCCGGTTGAAGACATGACCTTGACTTTGAACTTCACTTTATAGCGACGTTAAAGCCCGAGACCGAGACGAGACGTTGGTGCGTCTCGACTCTCGAGACCGTCTCGAGACCGAGACGTCGAGACCGAGACCACATCCCTGCTAAGATGGAGACAACGTAAGAGATCCTAACCTTCTTCATCGTAATCTTCTTTAGCATAGCCCTAGCAGGAGCGCAGCTGTGCGCAAACACCGAGTGACAACTCTCAGACAGTGTGAAATTCCCTGCCAATTCTCTTGACCTCTGAATGCTCTGACCTGACATTATTATTATTATTATTATTATTATTATTAATACAAATGCAAAGATTACAGTGACGTTATCGCGCGAACGCTACAGGGGCACTTTACAATCGTCACAGAGTTACAGTGAGACTAAACAGTAAACATTGTGACGGCAGCGGTAACGGGCCACAGACGTCGGATGGTCAGGTTAGTTTCCGTTGAAACTGCGGCGAAAAAATAGCATTAATCTTCCCCGTGGGTCGGCGGCGCTTCTTCCGTGTCACAAATGCTGTAATTCACTGAAGAAATGTGAAAATAGAACGATGAATCTGGTAGTACCGAGAGAATCAGGATACTGTGGATCTACATTCTCGTATGGTCGCAAAATTACAGCCAGATATTTGCCCGACATTCGTTTCTTTGATAGTTTACGATATTTCCGATTTTTTTCCATTCTTTACGTTTCCCTGACGTCTTTCAAAAGTTTCAGATCTTCCAGATAAGTGGTTACCATGACGACGCCAGCCTTCACGGCCCGCCGCCTTCCGTCGCGCGGTGTGGACGCCAAAGTTCATCAGGTTGACGACTCGGAGCCACGTCAACCTTGGCATTCCTTGTGGGTGGTCGCTCCTAGGATGATGGCAGCTCCATTGCAGCCCAGGGTCTTCGACTCCCCTCAGTACTTGGATGCATCCGCCTGCTGCCCCTTACCCTTTCCCCTCTTTCCTCCTCTCTTGTCCCCTTCTTCCCACCCTTCTCTTCCCCTCCCCTAGGTTCCCTTAAATCCAGCTAGGTGGTCTGGGGGAGCGCTGTAAGCTACCCCAGGGGGTCTGGAGCGAAGCCCCAGCCGAAATCGAATTTGGTGCATTTTAGCATTAAAATCTTAACCTTAAAATACGGTTTTGTTTACACTTGTTTGCAAATTCACGACTTCTTCATTTCAAAATTAGACTAGGATCACTAGACAATATATGACACTAGCAAATGTCAAGAATATTAACGCAAAAATTCAAATCAAGCCAAGGAAAAAACTCAGTGCGGATTTGAAAGACAATAGTTTAGCATTATCATTCTCTTGTTGGTTATATAGTGTGGTGTAGTGTCATACAGTTGTCTTCCAAATACCCCCTGAGTGTTCCCCCCTTAGCTTGATTTGGATGCAGCTTGTATTGTATTGAGTAGGATGCTCTGTTGCAGCCAGTAGAGCACAATGATAATTCTCAGTTAGTTGCGCTGGTGCGACACGACGTAAGAAGCGTCCTGCGTCTTTTCCCTCTCCTTAAACGTACACGCGACATTCTACGCAAACTTGTTACATTCACTGTGTGCGCTAGGGCCCGTAAGACACAATGTACGCCACCTGTAGCGCCTTCACTCAATAACTTCAGACGACAGACGGCCTCAGTCAAACTGCTGTCACGAAATGTCAAGTTTTACTGTTGCAATGCACACAATTTGACTCAGACCCAACATCTACCGGCGCTTCCATGGCTGGATATATGATAAGAGAACAGTAGATTTTATGGCGCCGTCGCCGTATTGGCCCTGTACTAAAACGTGTTAAGTATTCGGACTTTCTTGCAGTTATATTTTTATACAAAGCATGTAGGCCCACGTATTGCGAAACGGCAATGAGTAGTGCGTCAGAATTTATAAGCCAAGCCCTAAAATAGGTTACGTTTAAAGTTTGGTCCCCTATATTTGCAGCTGAGCGACCACCCGTTGAGCGACGTGGAGCGTGCAGTATCATCATCATTACGACTGCTTTCATTGTCGTCTGCAGCTGATGAACCTCTGCTGTAGAAGCTTTGATCGGAGTCCCTGGAGCCTAGTTGTTGACGACGACTGCAAAGTTATTACGACGAGACACAGATATAGACACGGAAAGGTCGGAAATAGAACTCGCATAATACATCGTGGTTAACTCGGGAAGTCGAACATCGATGCTATACGTCTTAGTCATCGAGCCTCGGTAATCACAGCTTGCTGCCGATGACGAATGTCCTAAATTCAGCCAACACGTTGTGGAATTGATGTCATTTTTAGGTCAAAGGTCAAAGACGAAGGCCACGACGCCCCTCCAAACTCAGGCTTAAAATTCACAACAATTCGTAAGTGTGTGCAGCAAGGCTAGAAAGTTTTTTTCTGTTATTACTCTATTATTCTTCTCTCATTGGAATTATCAAGCATCACACATTATTTTAGGTAGATAAATGCAAAACGTCCAGCGTCACCAGCGTCACTTCGTACCTTAAAAGACAAGAGGCTCAGCTATCGCCAGACGCTTGTGCATGCCGATGTTCCATGTTGCGCTGTCAAGAGCTGTCCTCTGGTGAATGACTGTGATTTATAGGCCAGATTTTCCGACTTTTACCTACCCCTCTCCCATTTGACGCACTCGATGACGGGGGATCCTCTTGAGCTGTCGGGTTCGTAGTTGGTGTGAGAAAACTAGAATTGCCGGACTACAATATGGTGAAGGTCGCATGATGATCGACTCAGTCGTTTGGGCATCGACGTGACCGACACACAGACAGCCACGTCGCATCGCCATAGCAAATGCCGCGCCAATGCACTGCGTCGGGCGGCAGAAACCTATAAAACTTTCAAACCTAAAAAAACGACCCATGAAAAACAAAACGTTTTCCCACGAAACATGCATAGTTCACACAGCCCAGCTCTAAGCCCTAGTGTGAACTCGTAAAATAAGCTACATGAACAGCTTAGAATGTTATATTAGAAGAATTTTATACAATAAGTAAGCAAGCGAGTAACGACCCGTTTGTAAGTTGTAGGGGTTAATTAGTAGTCATGCAGTCAGTAGACATTAGCATTTACCCGACTGTAACTTTCTTACAATATAAGAGCACATATTAGGTTTATCTTCCATAATACACGAATATTCATTCATTCATTACTACACGCGCGTACTGATTTAACATTTTATATTCATGCCGCTCTGCATTTTACTGTACATATTCCATTTGTTACAATTGCGTTCTGTCAATTGTTTAATAAAGATCTACCTATCCCAGTATATTCCCACGATCGAGTCAGTGACCGGCAATGCTAAGGCCTACTGTTTACGCTATAATCTACATCCGGGTCCAGATCGTATCAGCTTACACAAACAAGCTGTTGTATGACTGCGCTGAATGCTTACAACTGCGAAGCACGAATCACGCGCCGAGCAGACACAACTACATGTATATACTCTCTCCGTCACGATAAAAATAGACGGCGAGACGAAATCAACGAAATTAACGCTTTCGCGTCCTTCTCTAAAATAATACCTATAGCCTTTTGTCAGTTTTTTGTCAATTTTAGTGTCTAAAATTCCAGGAAAAAACGACACGTTATTTTCTTGTGAAATTACAGCGATTTGTTCGCGGTTGTAGCGCACTTAATAAACACCACGATGCAGCGAATGGAACCGATGTTGACCCAGAAAACAATTACAAATCTGAAATTGAGTGAATCGCACACGAGACAGTGAGGGACTGTAGGCCTATAAAACATAATTAAAACTTTAAAAAAGAGAAAATAAAAACAATATAAAAAATTACAACGTAAAAGAATAAAAAATAAAATTAATGAAAATATAAAATAAAATATAAAAAAATGTGAAGGTTCTGAATCGAATTGAATAATACACTAGGTTGTTTTTAGTTAACAATTTTGCTACCGATAATAATCCTAGAAACTAGAACAAACAGACAAGTCAAGTATTTATGTAAAATATATGAATTATATTGATAAAAACAATGGCTGCTCACTAGACCGTGAAAGTCATCGATCGTCGTTCGTCTCCCAGCTATACATCCCAGCCATACCTCTAATGACCTAAAAACCTGACAAAAGGAGAAAAAAATAAAATTAAATTAAAAAACACAAATTGCAAAAAAATAAAAATAGCTAAATAATAAAAATAAAACAAATAACAGATAAAAATTGTAAACAAGTAAAATATAATAACAGTCAAAAATAAATAATAAATAAATAAAATAGAAAATAAAAAAAAGTAAAAAAAATTAAAATGATAAATAAAAAATGAAAAATAATAAATAATAAACAAAAAATAAAATTTAAAAAAAATTGCAAAAAATGTCATTCAGTAAAGTCTTGTATGTATCGTGTCGATTTCTGACAAATTTTAAATGCAAGATGTTGTGTCCTCTGCAGCAGGAGTTGCAGAACTGACATGAGACACAGCAGCCTTCGGTCTACATGATGCTCGCATCTTTGAATCATACGGCGATATGTCAACTGAAGCCTTACGCAGCACTTTGATAGTAGAGACTGGACCAGGTGACTGGACAGTGCCGGATTTAAGTATGTGGAGGCCCTGTGCAGGATCATTATTGGAGGCCCCTACCCACCCTCAAATGCTATAATTTATATTCACTTACGATTGTAATAATAACTAAGTATATCTATATTTTTGTGGAGGCCCCTGGGCAACTGCCCAGTTTGCCCCCCCCCCTAAATCCGGCCCTAGCTTTTTTCCATCGAATGGTAAATAAAAACAATGGAAATGCCAAACACTTCTGACAGGTCGTTAAACCAAGTAGGCATATCGCCAACTGAACATACGCTAGCACGTGACTTTTTTTCCTCTTAACGAACAGAAATGGCATCAGATAACGACGTGCGAACGAAATCGTTTCCGAATGTTATGTAAATACAACAAACGATGCAGTTCCTAATTACCCACATGAGCAAGTCGCTGGTGTTCACAGTAGAGCTGGGTCGATGTCGCATTTGCCGGTATCGATATTCACCGATATTTCTGAGCCCCAAGAATCGATATTCTGTACTGCAAAGCGTTTGGTCCACTCAGCCTCGAAGATGCTGAGAACAATGCCTAAGCTTTTCGCTTTTCACTCCGTAGACCAGACGGCGCTGTCAGTATCATCTACGACGACCGCGTTAGAGTTGTATGCGGGTTCAAACTTTGGGACCCGACCCGACCCGACCCGACCTGACCCGACCCGACCCATGGACCATCCGTGATGGATAAAAAGTCGCAAAGCTTTTAAGTTTGTTTCTTGTAACAAGCAACTATAAATACGCCGTAATTTAATGGCAATGCGTATAATTATTAATTCGAACTACATGAAACATATTTAATATAGTATACAATGTAATAAAGTAGCAAGCAATTTTTAACCTTTTCTAGACCTGCGTGGACCCGACCCGACCCGCAAGTCAACCCGATCCGCGTGCGACTCTGGTCAACGCTGTGGCACTCTCAGTCTTAGTGATGGGCATTTGCTAAGCCGCTTGCTAGGCCTATATGATAGAGTTATCTATCGATGAGACCACCAAATGATATGGATGTATTTCGAATGTTGTAGGTGGAGTTTTTACGTTGGCGACATCCGAGATATAGCAGAACAAACACACTAGATTCTAGAAAATTGCAATTTTCGTTGTTAACTTCCAGCAAGTCAAACAGCAAACAATAGTATAGTAAAACGGTACTATTTCTGGCAACCTACTAACACAATATAATAGTCTGTTAGGCCTGGTGTAGTTGGTAGCAGTAGTCAAACTTGCTTCTCAGCCGAACGAACTCTCCTTCTGGTACACGAAGTATATCGAAGACACGGTGAACGTCCACAATTATGACTCCCATATCATTCCCCGACGATGATATATATGAAGACGGAGTCGTGGTATCAATTCAACCAGATGTGTACGATGAATTCAGTGTCCAAATTCAAATTCAATCATTGTCAATAACTGTATGATAACTAGGTCTAATCCCAAAGTTCCTCAGTGTAATGTCAATCTATCTTCAAATAACTTGTTTCTCCATGCACAATGATATATTCCAATTGTTCGTATTAGTTTAACTTCCACCAACTACGATAATCAGAAATATGTTTCAAATCTCTACAATATCCTCTGTTCTCTTCAAAATTTCAACCGTTCAATCCCGTTTTAATAGTGATGGGCCGATTCTACAGTTTTGGTGGCGTCTAATTCCGCAAGCTATCATGTGTAGCAACACTATGCAGACTTCATAAATGTAGCTGACCTAGGCTATGTTGTTAGTGGTTAAGTATTAACATATATAAAGCTGAAAATATGAAAGGGCATCGTAACATCTTTACAACATTTCTGCTATTTTCGCGTCAAGTACGCTACTGCGCAGTCAATGACGTCAAAATGTCAAAGCGAGTCGTAAAAAAGGTTTACGGTTTGGACCAGTAGAAACGGAATGTTGAAATGGTCGGTTTTATTCATATAATTATCTTCCTCGTCAAACAGTCGGAAAAAATATAACAAAATATTGAAAATTACCGATGTTTTAGCCGTCACCGATGCGATATCGATATATCGAAAAAACTGATATCTAGAGTGCCGATATCGATACGATACCGATAATAATAGATATCGGCAATATATCGGCGATTTTTTCGATATATCGACCCAGCTCTAGTTCACATCAGTGGGTATCGTTAGGGTTGTGCTGAATAATCGATTTCTTTACCCCGGAAACTCAAGTTCTTTGGCCGCGTCATACGGGAACCAGGAAATTGTTAAAAGAAAAAAAATCGTGGAACGTACAAAACCAGGAACAAGTAGAGTACCAGGGAGACCACACACAGCTTGGCAAGACAACTGATGACACGGACATGGCTATTGACGGTGGAAGCAGTGACGGCAGCGGGAGACGAGTTACGATAAAGGTAAAGGCTAAGGTAATGGTAGAACACACTTCATGTAGCGCCAACCCCATCACAGAGGAGCTCACAACGTTTTCAAGGAATCACACCGTTTTATCCGCCGCCACTCACGCGTTTATCCACGAATGGAATGAACCGTACCTGTCTTTGCCTTCCCACTCGAGGGCCTCGACTGGGCTCGTCCTCATTTGTCGACCCTGGGGGATGGAAGGCTGAGTATGTCTAGGCACCACCATGGAGAGCAAACAGTCTGTCCAGGACCGCTACGTGACGGAAATCACAGTTATCAGCTGCTCAGACCGTCACGCCTCACCGGGCAACGAGAAACGCAGCCGGCCACGAGCGTCAAACTCACGACCTCTTGTGCTGTTAGCCGCGTCGCAAACCCACTGCGCCACCGACTGGAGATCTTCCGCGATGCTATGTCAACATATAGACTGCCACCGTTTTACGGTTCACCTTGTATTAGGCCCATCACCAATACTCACACTAGTTACACTGGCACATCTCTGTCACGTTAATGACAGTGGGTCTATATGCGACCTTTACAAACAGCAAAAAAGCCGATTATCAGCCGTCGGCGTTCGACTGTAGCGCGAGGTCATTACTAACGACTAAGATGCGACTAAAATAGAACTGCAAGTTACAAAAGACAAGATCGCCGCTAAGTGTGCATCGAGGCAAAATCTGTGACATCTACAAAGCGCCAGCAAAACATGAACCTTTTACACAACATCGAAACTGTCTTGAAGCCAAGCATCTAAGTCTTGAGATCAAGAATCTGTCTTGAGATCAACTTAAGAAAAACTGTGATACCTGCGTCTGAAGTCTACAACTGATACCGTGCCACCAGTAAGCTGGCAGCATCATAAGATCAAAACCAAAACCGTGACACATGGGTCCTGCGTAGGGCTGTCGTTATCGGGTAATTCGTTACTCAGGTACCCGACCGGGTAGCTTATTCGGTACCCGGGTACCCGTCGAGTAGTAAGGAAGTAAATAAGTATGACACTGCTGTACAGCCTGACACAAACTGACAGTGACAACTGACTGCAAATGGGCTTACTTGCTTACGTAACATCAATCGAAGCTTAAAAGTTAAAACATCAAACAAAGCAACAAAATTATTCAAAACTAAATTAAATATTAATTAAATATTCTATTACCCGGGTACCCGACGGGCACCTGCGACAGGCCTAGTCCTGCGATCAAGACCAAACGACCCGGAAACCTGGACTGCCGTCATAAGACATAAACCAAAACCATGGCACATAGGTCCTGAGTCCTTGGTCCTCGGAATGACTCTTATAAGACCGATGTTTGAGATCAAAACCTAGTCAAGTCAGTCTTAACACCAAAACGATCAGATCTTGCCAACGGGTCACGAGACCAGAATCCCACAATGAGTCTAGAATCAAAACCAAAACGTGACCCCGGCATCTTGATATGAACTGACGAAAGTATTCAATATTTAACCTCACGCACTTCCTCGAGTCTGACGCACCATGACGAAGGCCAGGACACCTTGATCAAACAGGAATCTATCTACAAAGCGTCAGCAGTGGCCGCCAGCTGGCGCCCAAACACCGAAACACAATAAGTTTACCGACTTTTCGCCGACCTTGCGGTCTCGGCGCGCACAAAAATATCACGAATGTCGCGTTCTATTTTTGCATTCTGCTTGTTGCGGTTCAATGTGCGTTCTCGACATATAGCCATTCCTGCAGGGCCGCGTCTCAGAATGGTTTCAAGTAATTCGGTCACTTCAATGTTGCCACTAACGTTTTGAACGGTGTCTAATTACGAAAGATCAAGTGGAATTCTTTATGCTATACCTACCGCCGGTAGACAGGCACCGCCGCACCGGTGACACTGGGTCTAATGTTTCGATGAGCACTGCGCCCTGATACTGCAGATGCTGACAATAAATGTGTGCCGACCAATCACGTTTCGCTACAGTGTTTTACTGTTCTCTTATAGGCCAGTGCGGATTGTTTTCGACGCGGAACAACAATGCCGCAAGCCAATTGATTTATTAAGATAAACTATGGCACCGAAGCAGACTATGACTAGGGCTGCAGTTATAGGGTAATTCGTTACCGGGTACACGACCGGGTAGCTTATCGGGTATCCGGGTACCCGTTGGGTAGTAAGTAAGTAAATAAGTATGACACTGCTGTACAGCCTGACCTGTCTGACAGTAACTACTGACTGCAAATGGGCCTACTTGCATATTTACGTAACACCAATCGAAACTTAAAAGTTAAAACATCAAATAAAACAACAAAATTCTTTAAAACTGTAAAGTCAAACTAAGTTAAGTATTAAATATTAATTTTAAAAATAAATTAAATTAAATATTCTATTACCCAGATACCCGTCGGGTAGTAAAAATTACCCGGGTAGTTTATTACCCGGGAACCCGCGGCAGACCTAACTATGGGTAATGATGTAAACACATTGCATAATAGGCCTATCTAGATAGCATTGGCTACTCGCAGTATTTTCGAGAACGTCGTGCAAAGGGGCACTTAGTTCGAAGACAAACAGCCGACATAAACTCCGCAAGATGTCGCTTTTCAACAGAACACGTAGTGACTTTCTACAAAGCATTTGGGAGCGTCGTCTAGTCTTCGGACAGGGCACTCCCGCTGACTTACTGGTCCGCGTCGCGTCGTTGAATATTTTAAAGCACCAGACACAGTTATTTTGCGACTCGCACTTGAGTTAAATGGACCCAAACTAACGACACATTATATAACACTGGACACTCTGCGGCTTAGAGATACTGCAACATCTGCTGCTGGAGCGCGTCGTCATTGCCGGCTCCCGGCTTGCGGTTGAGAACAAAACGTCGCATTTTCTGTCAGCGAATTTCAAAGTTAAATATTCAAATATATCGCACCGTTTTTGCTACAACAGAATGAAGACTACGCGCGATTTACGGTGCAGAAACATCGACAGACATTCGCTTTTGTGCAGTAGGCCTTTACAGTGTACACTTAATGAATACCATTAACCGAACAATTTTCAAGTCTCAATTATTCTGCTTATGACATACCATAAGGGAAATTTTATCAAACATTTGTCCAAAGTAATATAAGTAAGTAAGCAAGTAAGTAAAACTATATGATAGTGCGCCATAAAGCTGACCTAGCCAGCTTAATCTGCCGCACTCGTAGTGATCAAACCGTTGTCCTAAAACAAAATCCAGGATAGAGCTAGGGTTGAAGTCCAAAAGTGCAGGATCTGCAAAGGCCGCATTGAACTCCCTTCCTTTGTCGTGCCCAGGAGTCTCCACCCCAAACAGGAGGTCGATCCGTTCAGCCGTTTTCGCAGATCCTGCGCGCTTTACGGACCATGTGACAGACGCCAGGATCATCAATCACAATAGTCCGCATCTTGGCCTAATAATGTCACGCGCTAATTTCCAGAGTTCACAGTTCACCGAATGACTCGAGACACAAAACACAAAATCCTGTAGAACCATGTCACACGCGCCGACATTCTAACCAGAACAAATTTAGCTCCTGTTAAACGGCACATCGACCTAAATAGAAGACACTTATTGCCTGAAATTGCTCACGATGACGAATTGCATGGCAAGATGCCAAGCTTCGTGCCACAAATAGGCAAAACCAATTAGACTACACGAAGGGCAGCAACCAGCATTTAAGATAGTGTGGTTATTTGCTAGAGGGCATGAGCCCCGGCTGTTTACTAAATTTAGCTCAACGCTGTGTGGGGGGTAAAAGGAAGAGTGGGGTTGGCGGGTTGCCCTCATCGGTTGTTAACTTGTTACGGCGTCGCACACTGTATTTGCCATTTAGAGTTGTTACGAGTACTCGTCTTGCTCGGACTCAAATACTCGATCTTTTTGTATTGTAACACTCGATAATTAATTTTGTTGAGATAAACGTCTGTGCATATTTTACAGCTTTAGCTTCATCTCCAGACTGTCGTCGAGTTTCTACCATTGTCGTCATCGTTTTACGAGTGAATTTTCCAAGTTGGACTTAAGTTCTCATAAGCAGAATTTTAAAAATAAAACCGACATTATTTTAATTCACTTCATGCCGGTGCCAGTTTGTAAACAGAACCACTTCATAACTGTACAGCCCCCCTCCGTTAAGAGGGCTTAGGCCTACTTTTAAGCGGATAAGAGGGGTGAAATGGAAAAGGACGCGGGTGGGAAAAGGAAATGATCAGAAGAGTGCGAAAGGACCTCGACCACTTACTGCATCGCTCGAGTACTCAATAAGATGAGTATCCGAGTAGTAAAACGTTCAATTCGCACAGCCCTACTGCTAGTTACTATCGGTGTCTGCGTGGCGGCAGCACTGCTCAGTGGCGCCGCCTAGCGACTAGCGACCGAGTGAGACGTTTATAAGTCGCAGCCTGCTGCCGTACCTCTCTCAGAAGTCTGTCATCATCAGCACGTGTCAGTAGTTGCTGTATACGAACGATAAGACTGCTAATAACTGATTCGCTACTACCGCTGCTACGCTGGCACAACGGGTAAGAATTACTTACTTACTTACTTACTTACTGACGAAACGCCACGCTCAATCGAAGATTTGCAAATTTTACTAACTGCTTTACCAGTCTAACCGGATCGATTAACTCGAGCGCCTCTAAAGTCACGACCTTATGGCACTTAGCGCTTAGCGACTCTTTTGAGTATATAGGCGCTATATAAATAAGTTTATCTATCTATCTATCTATATAAGTTTTATTATTATTATTATTATTATTATTATTATTATTATTATTTGACCCTCGGTAAATATAATCCCTAGGGAGTTTTAAAATTAAAGGAAATACAAACATGGGTACGAACATTCAGTCAGTGCAGTCAGAGGCTGGTAAACTATCATAAAGCAGTATGGCATTGAAACGTTGCACGAGCACCGAGCATCTTTGGAACAGAAAGCTCGCTTCTCTGCCTTCCCCTGTACTCTCGGAAATTTTCCTACCGAGATTAGACAGGAGCTGGCGAGCTGATGTGTTAAAAACGCCCAGAGTCTCAATGGCGATCGGCTCAAAGATGTACCGGCCATCAAAAGCAGCGTACTTCTCTTATTATTATTACTATTTTTATACCTCGGTGGGAGTTCCCGAGGTGGAAGACAAAAATTAATAGTAGAAATTAGGCCTATATCGCCGAGATTTTCCGCCCAAGCCCTGCCAAGAAACCGTAGGCCTATGCCAAATTCGAAAGTTTACCGCCAAACTAAGTAAAAATGCCAAAAACACTCTGCCAAACCCAAATTTCCTCTACCAAGCCACTCAAAAATGCCAAATTTGAGTTATTTGGCATTTCAAAATGCCAGTTGGCAACCCTGGAGTACTCGGTAGGGCCTACCTGAGTCACAAGTTTGGTTCAAAATTCCTGACCTTTGAAAACTTACGCAAAAATAATCAACTCTTGAGATGTCGTTGACCGAATCCGCATGAAGTATGGAACGACAAACAAACAATTACCATAAGTCGCTTACTCGAGAAACTAATAACTGAGTTCATTACTCTCAGAACAGCTAAGCCAGATCATCTGTAAGTACGCGACTGTATAGGCCAAACTTCACTGCAAATCACAAATATACACAATATGTTTTCAAATCGCGGGTATAGGACTTGTTTACTGTAGAATGCTGCGGTAGTTTTATGGCTTATTCTGTAGCTTTTCTTCTCCTTTTTGTGTTGTTTTTATGTTTCTGCCTTCGTGCTGAATAAAGATGCGTAAGATGTATATACTTAATCGGCTTCATACTTTTTCGTTCATAATTAATTTGAACAGTATCCCGGCCAAAGTACGAGTTTTGCAGAAAGTCTTGCATTTCGCTTCGTTGCGGTGTTGTATCGGCGTCGCTGTTCTCTATCTCGTCGCTGTCTGCCTTCATTCTAACACATACTTTGTAGCTCTATGGTTTTAGCTGCATGCGACTGGCTCCGAAAGCAAAACCGCTCCGAGAAAAAGAACGCAAAGGCAATATATCATGCGGTTCAAGGTCATTCAAGGTTACCACTTTGGGTACCACCCTGAAAGCCATATACGGACTTCATTTTACAATGTTAGGCTGCGTCCTACCTCGCACACCGTTTGCCGATAATGTGGATTCGAGTGCACGGACTGTTAGCATTATTAATGTACAAAATGTCGTTTTATAATAACTGTGTAATG
>Ga0126335_1001159_pt1 | contig 14338 bp, 11 predicted proteins | sample OlaspJWI45metaG_FD_108409 | JGI IMG/M metagenome (GOLD analysis project Ga0126335, IMG submission 108409) | Marine gutless worms symbiont microbial communities from Oahu, Hawaii - Olavius sp. 1 OAHU.JWI-45 metaG | ecosystem: Host-associated > Annelida > Digestive system > Unclassified | place... | reverse complement strand
TTTTAACGCAAGAAAAATGTACCACCAGAAAGGTGGCTATGAAGCTATAGAACACTGAAATCCTACGCGTAAAAGACGTTGTTTTGAGTTTTGTTTGAAAACTTTAATACGCTTTCGTGCGCTGGAAAAAAACTCGGAAATCGGTATTAAGACGTTTCCAGTATTAGTTTGTGATTTACTGTTTTGGCACACAGTGTACAATCGACAATAGATTTTACACATAGGCCTACATATAGAAAAGTGTGCAACACATGAAAGCTGCAATATACAAGGTGTCATTTCAGTTAAAATAAAACGACTTCGTCAGTTATATATTAATACAATAAAAGCCGTCGAAATGCTCAAGTATACGCGGTTTTTGGTTTTGATTGTACAGCGACACAGCACAACACCAATGTCGTTGCACATACATGACGAGAGTAACCTAACATACATTTGTCTGAAAAATTTTTCTATCAACGAATAAGCACCAAAACATGTCTTCGATTCGCTCTGTACATGTAATAATACAAAGATGTCAAATAAAAGTTTTTAAAACATCTCTTTCATCCGCATGACCGCAACGCTGTACGAGTCGTACAGCGGCCACCATTTCTTGCGATAGTCCTCCTCGTGCCAAGCAGGGTTGGTGAAATGACCGCTGTCACTTTCGCTAATCTTGGCCGATTTTTGCGATTTTTGGATTACTTTAATAACGAAGAAATGCTGCACGCAATTATAGTTAAATTTACTACATTACCTTTACTGTGTGCGCACCCTACCTGACAAAATACATAACTGCACTTTCACTGTTGTTCACAATACGTTGGCGTTGAAGTGCACATTTGACTGCAACTCTGTCAAATCTTGACCAGTTTGAACAATTTTTTGCACGACTGAAACTGGAAATAAATTCTTGATCACTCACACATTCACTTTTTATTATACTAACAGCGTTTCGCTACTGACGTCATAAAACTGTCATCGTTTGCCGCGAATCCAACCATCAATGAGTGTCTGCCTGTGTCGAGTGTCGATACTGGAGGTGGACATTTTGAACGTTGCTGTTTATGACCGCCACTCTTGAAATGAGAATGTCATGATGACAGCACTGTAAAATTATCATTGTTTTTTGTGTTGAGCATAAATATTAACCTACAAGAATTGATAGCGTTTTGACTGCAAAAGTGTTGTCATTTCATTTTACGAAGTAAAGTGCGCACACAATTGCGGTGGTGTGATAAATTTTACTACAGTTGCACACAACATTTCTTTCCGATCAAAATAATAAAAAAATGCAGAAATTGGTTAAGACTAGCCAAATTTAAGTTACAATGAAATATAGACTGCCATGTATTTATGGACCACTGTGTATTTGACATCCATGGTTTTTGAGGACGGCTGCCTGGATGTCTCAATTGGACCAGACCTTGCATTCACTGCAGTCTGAGTGCCGTGTGTGCTAAAACGTCATCAGCGAGTCGACAACGTTCACGAGCAGACTGTAAGACCGACTGTATTCGAGTTTGCAATCATTGCAGTGTAACTTGTAGTAGGCTTGAGTAGAACTGTTTGGATGGCGTTATTATCGTGCTACAGTACTCGTGGTCAAAGCATGACATGTACCCACTGAATAACATAAATCAGTGCATGAACTCAAACAGCAGTCACAGTTCGTGCTTTCTGTCAGTGCCGTGCTGCTCGCCTGAACCGAACGTTATGCTCCGTTTACATATACGAGATGGTGGACGCGGTTTTAACTACTCTATCGCCTATGATTTAACTTAAAATCTGATGCTACAGATAGGCCTACCGGCGAGTGTGGGGAGATGATTAAGCGATATCTGCTCGGACACAGACTACACTGACACAGTGTGTTCGCGATGTAAATGCGATCGATCTTGCGTCGACGACCTTCGGTACTCACGCAATGACGTCGCAGCAAAGGATTGGCGCAATAGAGGCGATATTGACGATAAAAGAAACATCGCCTCCAAATCTATAGGTGACCAAATTAGGATTTTAGATGCGAGAATAAATGATCAGACAAGATTCAGCAATAGTAAGGCGAGCACGGGCGATTTACGTACGCATCACAGCAAGTTTGCCTCTAAAATCGCGTATGCGTGAATCCTCGTTTACACCACAAATACATCGCGTCAGTGTCGTCTGTGCCCGTGTCGACACCATCTGATCATAAAGCATTAATAAAAGTCGCGCTTACCGTCGTGGCAGCGTCGCGTCAGTGTAAACGGGGCATTATAATATGCGTGTCTGTGGACCGCCAAACTGAGTAAGCTGCTAGGTTCGTCAACAACGGACAGAATAAAAGAATCAGTATATACTACGACAGGAGCGCGACATTTAGGCCCAGCACGCTTCGTTGGCTTCCATGGCTTGCGGCCGTTTCGGTCGTCATGTGGGCGCTCAGCGATCCGGAAATGCTGACCATTTGCGTGAAGATATAGTGCATGTGCATCATCGGCCGTCTGTTATACTTAAAGTTTAATACTCTAGTTTTGCCTGTTGTCGTTCTGCGGTGACGTTGAACAGTACAGTAAAGCTGTTAAATGATGATAGCGTTGCGCAGTTGATCGTATAGTACCAACACGTGACAACAGAAATACAGCTAATTAAGACATAGACTCTAACGTTTATGTGTTATAACAGACACTCACTGAAAGATCTCTACTGGCAGTACTACACCGTGTAGCGTCCGTAATATTCTTACAAACATGTACTCGTCGTCAGTAAGCGTTTGGTTTCGACTTTTCATCACTGCGATGTTGGCTCAGGCATGTCAGACCGTGGTGGTCTATACTCCATCAACTACAACTACAACTGCTGGTTCGACAGTGCAGCCAACGTGTCCGAGAAACTGTGTTTGTGCGTCGTATCTTAAATGTAGTGATCTGGGCGAGCAAAGCCGTGTGCCTGACCTCACCGCTGCGCAGTCAAAACCATTCCAGAATGTTACGTTCATCGGTCGTACAAAGATCCGTACCATTCAATCCCGAGCGTTTTCTGGTCTGGGTCTGAGAGTTTTCAGTCTGCTACTGTCTGGTTTGGGAGTGCGTCATATTGAGCGCGGAGCGTTTCTTGGGCTCGGCATGATTAAGTTTTTAGATGCCATCGATGTTAGTCGCAATCACATCAGTGGTTTCGTTGACCTCGGGACGTTTGCTGTCGACCATCCGGTGCTCTCACTCAACATTTGCTGCAACGACATTGAGTCACTGTCCAGCAACGCGCTCCAGTCAGCAACAAATAGCTTACTTAGATACCTAAACCTTGCCCACAACCGACTTACGGTTCTACCAGACCGGGTTTTTGCCAATCTCACCTGGCTTAAAGATCTCTACCTTAACGGTAATCGACTAACGAGCCTCACATCATCGCTGTTCAAGGACCTTTCTCGTTTGAGGCGCCTGAACCTCGCAAACAACCGAATATCATACATCCATCAGTCGGTGTTCAACTCTCTTTCAGAACTCGACCAGCTGTGGCTGGAAAACAACGAGCTGTCGTTTCTGCCGGCCTTGGTGTTTAACCGGCTCAATTCGCTACGGAGTCTGACGCTACACGGTAACCGTCTCAGTGCTATCCACTCAATAGATCTTCCTGCGTATTCGAATCTCTTGACTTTGAATCTTAACCGCAATCGCATCGTCAACCTTACTCAGGTGGAAATATCAGGGCTTACTTCGCTAAAAACGCTGATGCTGGCTGTCAATCGCGTGACGGTGATCCCAGTCGGATACTTTGCTGGATTCGGTAGCGTAGAAGTTCTGGATCTCAATGGAAATAACATCAGCGGTACGTTAAGCGCGTCCAGTCTTGAAGGCCTGACGTCCATGACGTTGCTTAATTTGTCCAGTAACAACATAAACCGCATATCGACAAGAACGTTCGGTGCTTCTCTTCGCACTCTGGACTTGTCTGACAACCTAGGTATAAAATATTTACCACGCGGCGTCTTCGGAAACGCAGAAAATTTGACGAACTTATACATGCGAAAGTGCCGTCTCACGTGGACTAGTCGTGGCGTGTTCAATAACCTCACTTTACTAGAGAATATAGACTTGTCCGACAATTTTATTTCGCGGGTTTCTTCGAGTTCTTTTGAGAACCTGCCGTCTCTAGGGCATATCGATCTGTCAAAGAACAACATCTACGCCATTACCGCAAACGCTTTTGTGGATACATCCCGGCTTTCGAACGTGTCTCTCGACGAAAATCGTTTGAGCAAAGTTCCAGTGGACATCATGAGCAATTTGTCGAACCTTCGGAGTTTGATGCTGGCTCACAACAGTATTGGGAAGCTGCATGCCCTACTGCAGTTGCAGAGTGTAAATGTCCTTAACCTTACCGGGAATTCCATTTCTGACATCGTTGACGGCGCATTCAACAGAACGCCACAGATACGTGAACTCTATCTCGACGAAAACCAGCTGACGAGGATAAAACTTCTGATGTTCTCTGGCTTGAGATATCTCACTCATCTCGATCTCTCCGACAACCTGATCTCGACGATCGATGTCGGAAGCTTTCTATCTATGTCACGTCTAGTGTACCTTAGTCTGCGTGGCAATCAGCTGACCAGCTTAGAGCCAGAGACATTTATTCATCTGTACAGCATACGCATACTAGATATCAGTGCCAACCGATTAGTGAGTCACATCGCAGAAGCAGTGCAGCGACTTTACCCTCTGCAAGAACTGATTCTGGACGATAACGATATTACTTCTTTCGACGTAAATTTGTTGGCCAACTCCGAACAAGCACTTCGCTTGCTGAGTTTGCGTCGCAACAGAATTTCACAATTGCAGTTCAACAACGATTTTCAGTTTTCCTTTTCGTTCCTGGATCTCGGTGAGAATCAAATAACTGGTGAAATATTCGACGGTTTGAGTCGCATGAGGTTTCTGAAGACACTGAAGCTGGACGGGAATGATATCGATAGCGTGCCAACGGTGGGAAAGTTGAATGTGACGTTGACTGAACTCGACTTGTCCAACAACGGGCTAACCGACAACTCTCTTGCAACTGTTGTTCAGTTGAGACGTCTACGACAGTTGCGACTCGACGGCAACTTTATCACCGATCTGTCGGCTGCGGACTGGAGCCAGCTCGCCCACAGTTTACAGGTCTTGTCTCTGTCTAACAACCGGCTGACATCACTCAATCAGATCGACAAGCTGTGGTCTCTGACGCAGCTGAATGTCGACAATAATCGCATTACGTCGATACCTGACGCCATGTTCCAAACACTCTACGATCTTAAAGTTCTGTCGATGCGTGACAATCAGATGACAACGATAGGACAGTCTACACTCGACGGTCTCGAACAGACATGCACGCATCTAGATCTGTCTTCCAACTTTATATCACACGTTCATTCCAAGGCGTTCTATCGGTTGAAAAATATCAAGCATCTAAACCTGTCTAACAACGCTATCAGAGAACTGGTTCTTCCTCCTATCATGAACCGACTGTCTGAACTTCTGCTCAGCAACAACAGACTGACAAGGTTTCCTGATGGATTACGTCACATGCGTTCTATCACGGTGCTGAGTATGCGGAATAACACGATAGAGAGTTTGCCTGCTCTAGACATCGGCAACAAGTTTGGCGTAAAACTGGTCGATCTGTCTCGCAACCAGCTTCGCGAGGTTGACCAAGTCCGCTTTGTAGGGTTGCTGAACGTCGTCAACGTCGGTGAAAACGAGCTGGCAGACACCGGTGCCGCCACCTGGGCTGACGTGACATTCATCGAACAGCTGAATCTGTCGAATAATGCGCTAAGGAGGTTGCCGGCGGGCGTGACGCTCATCATTGACCGTATCGCTCATCTCTATGCCGACAGGTGCTCTCTGACGTCACTCGACGACTGGGTGGTCGCCAAATCGCCACTGTTGACTCGTCTCGTCGAGTTGTCGCTGAGTGGCAACAGGCTTATGGCGTTGCCGAAGTCCGTCATCGCATCGGTGAGCACGTCTCTGAAGCGCCTCGATATCCGTGGGAACTTGTTCACTACTCTCGATCCAGATGTCTTCTATGGCCGCGCATCCCCGTATAATCTTCGGCGGTTATGGCTGGCGGGCAATCCATGGCTGTGTAATTGTCAGCTGGCGTGGTTGCGTCATGTCAATTTCCAGCTGGATAATGCTACATGCTGGACACCGTCGACGACGACCCATCAGCACGTCGCATGCTACAACATCAGTGACTGCCCTGTCCCCGACTACGAAGAAGAATATCTTGATTATCCGAATGAGGACAAATTTGTTTGTGAAACGACGACGCCCACAGGTTTGCATGTTTCACATCGTAGCCTAACAGTATGCGACCTTCATAGTAATCTCCTTGAATAAGATCGAATTCATGTTTCACAGTCATAAAAGCATTAATTAAGCGTTCTAACTTTTAATCGGCTGCATGCGCGAGTTTCAAGCCAGTTTTCAGCTGACTCCATGCACTGGCTGCAGCAACAAGAAACGCTTTCTTTCACAAAAATCACTGAACTACTGCAAAGCAGTTGCATATGTTTATTAGCATTTTATGAAGTTTAAGCGAGACGCGGGCGTGTTTTTAGAACACCACTATCTTACTCTATTAATTTAGAGGAAACAGTGTTAGCGCATGTTGTAGATGCGGGTCCTGTCGTAAGCAACGTGTGGCCGCTGTTCGGTCCTCAGGCTGGAGGGACTCTGGTGACCGTCACCGGCAGTGAACTGACCGACTATCAGCAGCCGACGATTGTCTTCTTCTCTTCAAACTCAGATTATTTCGTCACTCTATTGACTAACGTCACAAAAAAGTACAAAGCTCCAAACCGGTAAGTTTGCGATTTGATGGTCTCAAACGGCAACTAACGACACGTTACAGCTCGTTTACTTATTTACTAATGACTTACTTATATATACTGTGTCTCAAAAAGTGGTCCCCCAACTCATAGCAGTAACTCATATGTTAACTGATTTTCGCAATTCTTGGACTGTTGGAAAGTTTTATGGCTGCCGATGCTCATTTGGTTTACAGCCAACTCGTCCCCAAGTCAACTCGGCCCCACCCCAAGGCTAACCTATCACTGGCCCTAACCCTAAACTTAACCCTAACAAGTTCTAACGAGTTGACTTGGGGACGAATTGACTACAACCCGCTAATTTGACTGCAATATTGTTCTGTTTTTGTTTCCCATCTGAAAAATAATGGGACTAAGAAATGCGTAGCGGGGTCCATGGGTAGTAAATGCTAAAGTTTTGCTAAAAATACAGTACTCTTAAGCTCAGGCGACGACGCACTCAACAGGCGGAGAGGCGGTGACACTGCTCTTGCATTTGTCCTCCTGTACAGGCGTTACGAGTCGAAGATCATGGGCAAGACGCCGGCGAGTAATACGACCGGCGAACAACTACTTGTTGTTGTTCAATACATGGACCAATCTCCCATCAATACCACCAGGTTATTCGTCTACCGACCGAACCCTGACGTCATCGATATATTTCCGCTCTCGCACCTGCTCAGGTAAGATTATGTCTAAAGTAACATTCATAAAACAGTCACAGTCGTAATGTCAAAGTGGTCCAAAAAGTGATAACCGGTTACTTTTTTGCCTCTAACTTTGTCAAGACTTAACCAATTTTTAATATTAATTCACTGTTGGAAAGCGTAAAAATGTTCAACAAAAATCATGTAACACATCCAGGCACACCTTAAATATTATGCTGCACTATTTTGGGAAATGTTAGAAATCCACTTTCATGCTGTATTACATATATGCAACTCAAAAGCGTATCATAGGTGTTAAAAATTAAATATTTCATGTCATATGGCTTAATAGATATTGACGCTGTTACGACAGTTGCTCATAGTGTCCATTATATGTAGGCCTGTTTAAATAAAATATCTGCTATTTCAAAGAATGTTTAACAGGAACCAGAAAATGAGGTAATAAGTAAGTCAGTAATAAGTAACGAAGCTTAATAGATTGTATTCTGTACGTGCAAAATGAATGCATTTTGTTTGTATTATCTTCCAGACTTGCGGCATATTTGAACGTAGCACTAACTTCACAAGGTAGTGCAGCAACATACGTAAGGTGTGGCGGAAGGTATTATGACAGTCTTGTTGCAAATTTCTTGCTGTTTGCAGCAGAGATAAAAATTTTAACAACGGTTAAGATATGACAAAGTTAGAGGCACAAAAGTGACCACTTTGTATACTTAAAGTAATATGATCGGCAATGAACATGGTCTCACTTAAACCGACAATCGTCGTTCTGCCTACACGTCGACTTAAAAGCCGTTCGATAGTCGAACTTCAGGCATCACATACGTCATTAGGCTCGAGATCTTGGTCGTACAATGTTAAATTCCTAAACCAATATAAACACACAGCGTGAACACGGATGGTATGAACCGACCACTATAGTGAAGGCAAAAAGCAAAGGTTAGGGACACTTGATCAAGCGTCTCTTTATGAGGCAACCTCATCACGGAAGCGCTGATGTAGGCTATGTCACGCATTGTAAGAGATCTCACAGTGTTACCTGCCACCCACGCGTTTATCCGCGAACGTACGTGTGAACCGTGCCTTTCATGCATGCCCCGTCCGTGCCTATTGAAACTAGATGGAGATATGTAGATATGACTATATCGCCATCTGCTGATGTCGTGAATGAATGGTGTTGTAGGCCCGTTTTTGGCCCACCTTGGAGACATTGTTGGTCTGTCGTTTTTGGGCCCCCGTTTCGTTTCTCTGAGTTGTTTGTCGCGCTAGCCGTCGCCGACTATGAGATGTCACTGCCTGGTACGCTTGGGGACGAGACGGCCAGGTACGGCTATTGTTCCCAGTGGCGCGAATGTTATCTTTTCGTCTGCCTGAACTGTGATCACCTGGCCCGGCAGGAAGCGTATATCAACCCGCTCGTGAGCGGGCAGTGCAGGAGAACAAACTTTACGTTTGAGAGTTCGTCAGAATTAGACGTGCTACAGTAGCTTTACTGTTGTAGTCGTGCGGAACAGACGAGGAAGTTTTGCCGTGTTGACGAGGCAAACTTCATGTTGCTGAAGGTTAGCTGTTGTGCTGTCACGAGTGCTGGAGGCAAGTCGTGCACTAGTGAACGTCGTCAGTGGTCACTGGTGTGTTGCTGAATGGTGAACGTGGGTCGTTCAACGCAAACGCCTAAGTTCGAACATGCCGCATGAGAACTTTGTGCAGAGTGAAAATTTCTGCTTTCCACCAAATTATTTTTTCATATTTACGTCTTTCATGATATTTGGTGTCATTTTTAAGTGGTAAAAATGGTGGTTTCTGGGTCCGGACCTGTCGGTAACCGAGTCGTGTTTCTGGTTGGCAACAGTAGCGCTTGTAACAATGGTAGCCTACGTGTGCAGTGGCGGCACTGCGGTGACGGTGATAGGAGACAATGTGGACGCCGCGGCTCAGCCCATCATCACTGCCACAGTCGTCATCACAAGGTTCAACTACACTGATGACCAAGACGACGTTCAGCGACGACAGCGGCGTGACGCTGGGACTGTCTCCCAGATGACAGTCACCAGCGAGGTACACTTCATCACTCCACTGCACACAGACCTAGGATGTGCTGACAAATGAATGACACAAAACATACGAATTTAATAAAAAAAATAAGTATAGCCCAGCTGTCGCTGACATGCCTCCAGACGCTTGTACGAACGTACTCGCCAGAGGCCGCCACACAACTGAGAATAACGGTTTCATAACGTTCCCTAACATTTTTGACGCCCTCGATGATAGGGATCACCTCAAGCTATCAGGTTAATATTTGGTATGGGAAAACGGGAATGGCTGGGCTAGAATCTGGTGAATGTCGCATGATGATCGACTCAGTCGTTTGGGAACAATACATAACGTGACCGACACACAGACAGACACGTCGCCATAGCAATAGCCGCCTCAACGCAATATGCGTCGGGCGGCAAAAAACAAGCAGCCACAGTAATTCGAATAACCCCCCCCCGCCGTGGCGGTATGTTTGGAGACAGCATCTAATACAATGTTTCTTAGACATACAGCCAGCATCTCCACCTCAAACAGGACGTAGATCCCTTCAGCTATTTTAGCACACCCAGTCCGTGTAAAAGACAGATTTCGATTTAAAGTTTCGTTGGTCTTGCGTAGCCATCCACAACTAAATGTCTTCTGCAAAGTTTTTTTTTAAATTTTTGTTGAACATTGCAAATCAATCGTGTATGCCTGTAAGCAAACATGTGCGGAGTTAGTCTTGGATCATCGGTCGCAGTGGTCTGCATTGCATGCATATGACACGGCCTGGACACAAATATGCAAATTCAATATAAATTTGAAAAATAAAAAAATCTACGGCAAGCCCTTTATACCTAGTCTCACGGCCGATCACTGACAGACGCACGGACAGATTCAGTATGTCTCTTTCTCTTATAGTCGGGCATGGGCATAAAAACCACTATCCACTCTGTGAACGTAAAACAGCACACGACGCACAATATTCTGTTTTTAAAAATATTTTTTTGTTTGAAAAATGTTCGTTTGTTTTTCACACAACACTCACATGACGACGACGTTGTTCAGCCATGTACGGTCAAGAACTCGAGCATAATGACGTGTACGATGCCTGAAGTGCGACTACCGAACGGCTTCCAAGTCGTCGATGACGACGTCGACAACGATCAGGACATGTCGGTGAAAGCAGGAGGTAGTGTCGTGTCGCTCAAGGGTAGGCTGGACAACAACGCACCTGCTATGGCTGATATATACATCGGCCTGCAGTTCGACGGCTACGGCGACTACGCAAACCTAACAGACGCTATTCCAGAGATCAAGATGGAGTTCTATCAACCGCCGACATTCGATACTTCGACGAATATAATTAAATATCGGCCAGAGTCTGACAACGACATCGACATCACGGTAAGACCGTTACTGTTTTGACTGTAATATCTAGCAAATACAAATATTTTAAGTTTTAATGTCACTACTCGTCACAACTCTATAGCAGTTCGCGTATAGGCTGTCTTAGACAAAGATGAGTAGGCACGCGTTCGCAGGCTGTCTACATATATTGAATTTCGACAACATCAGCAAAATGAAATAGATTTCGAAGTTTCGTTTGTTTTGCGTGGCCACCCATAACTAAGAGTTTTATTTATATCTGCAATATTTTTTCATATTTGAACATTGCTAACAACAGTGTATGCTGGTAAGCAAATTTGCGCGGAGTTCTAAAATGTCAGTGCTGTAGATCATACAAAAAATTCTATTTTCTAACTTAAGAAACAAACACGATATAAACTGTGCTAAACAGTTTGGTCGCTTCAAAGCATCACATGCGTGCAGGTTTCTCTGTGTGCGCACTGGCACAAACATTTTCTCTATAAACATCATTTTTTCTGCAGATCCGTACGAAAACTATTTGTTGGTGTATTTAGGGTAAGAATCTGCAGCGTGGGGTCCGCAAATCCGACTACCGTGTGGTCATTGGAAATGCCGAATGTGACGTGTCGTTTCTAAGTGATAATCTGCTGACATGTCGGCCGCCTTACGAAGAGCCAAAACTTTTTTTTGACGACCCGCTGTGTGATGATGTCAACTCCATATTAGTACGCAATCGACTTGGATTTCTAGATATTCGTTTTCTTTTTCATTCGTCATAGGCCTAAACTCAAGTATAGTGGCTTGTAGCCTATGTTGTGCGTCTATGTAGAATTTTCTATTATAATTGCATAAAATATTGCTACCTATTTTCTCATTCACTTATTAATTGAAATCTGGCGTCTATCGATGCCGCTTCATGCGATGCGTATGACGAATGTGCAGATACACGTCGGGAAAGCCGGACCGTTCTTGTACGCCTGTATTCAATACGAAATTGACGCAGAAGTTGACATTGCGCTAATCATCGGAATCACCGTCGGACTCGGGGTCCCCCTTATCATTCTTATCATTGTCACCGTCGTATGCGTCTACAAGTGGCGCAAGGAAAAGAAACAGACAGCTAATAACAAGAGTCTTCACATGGAAATGTCCCCTGACGTTATCCAGCTTGGCGCGTATCCTCCCGAAGAGTAAGTTTCAGCCCAGATGTGTGTGGCCATATTTCACATTGTTCTTAAGCTTGCAGTTGCAGATTGTTTACAGATTTTCCATTCGATATTTGGTCTGGTCATCCAGAGTAGAGTAATACTGTTGTCAGGGCTGAGGTCGGATCGCCTCGAATGTCAACAGAAGTCGATATGCTGCATGAACTGCATTATAGACCAATACACTGTAACGAGAATACGCTACAATTACGAATAGGCCTGCAAATGCTACAATGGTCAGCCTCAAGCGGCTATGAAATTTTTTTTGGCTTTAAAAATCTTGTATGTTAAGTCTATGTTTATTATATGAAGTGTAGTCGAGGAAGCATATATTCCGCTAGTCTGTCTGTCATGTAAGCTACTAGCTGAGAATAAGATCTAAGAGACTTATACCGTCTTTGCCGGAAAAATTAAGTTCATATTTGTGAGGGGTTGGGAAATTAAGGTTCCGGGACGGAGATAGGCGCCGCCCCTATACTGATGTAAAGGGGTTGGGGTTGGGGAGAAAGATGGGGTCAGAAAAAAGTTGGGGCTGTACCTAAAATTTTACCTAAACATCATGGGAAGCTCTGGAGTGACCCTGAAATTTTGGGAGCCATCTGATGCTCTATTTTCGATTTATGAGAAGACAGACAGGCAGACAAAGTTGCTTAATATATACATGTAGGTCATCGTTGATTCATCAGCAGTTCAGCACTGCTGTATAAGTTGTACGTATCTTCTGCATGTCTGTAGCACAAAGACGACGGATAACCAGCAGAAGTCAGCCACAGAATCTAAAACACACAAAACACAAAAAGACGCACCAGTGAACGATGCTGGAGGCTACATTGACCTTATCCACGATGACAATGACAGCCACTATGTCAAACCACCTACTGCGACCACTGAGAACAGCGGGTATCTAATATTACTGGAGAACGATACCCCCGGGCCTCTGTCTTACATGGTCCCGCTTCCAAGTCCTCCGTCGTCCGACAAGGAACCTGTCAAACAAGAACCGACTAGCGCAGATGCCAAATCATTAGGAGCTGATAGCGCCGGATATATGACGCCGTATGAGGGTCACAACGCCAATAATGAACATTATCTCGGCTTGTCTGTGAAAAATAACCCGTCTGATGCGTACACGCCACTGTACCTAGAAGAAGTAGGAAGTTCAAACACCGACTCTGTTCGAGTGAGCAGTCCCCCTGAGGGTCCTCTAAGCGCAGATGCCAACCCAAGCGGATGCATAGTTCTGGAAAAGGACAGTCCCGGACCTCTCTCTTACGTGGTTCCGCTTCCAAGTCCTTCGTCGTCCGACAAGGAACCTGTCAAAGAAGAACAGACCTGCGCAGATCCCAAATCACCAGGAGCTGATAGCGCCGGATATCTGACACTATGCCAGTGATGAACATTATCTCGGCTTGACTGTGAAAAGCAACCCGTCGGATGCGTACACGCCGCTGTATCTCGAAGAAGTAGAAAATTCATGCACTGATTCTGTTCGAGTGAGCAGTCACCCTAAAGGTTACCAGACTACGATTGTCAAAGATCAGTACGAACTGTCAAAAATAAGTTTTCAGTTGCAGTCCTACGATTATGAGATTGTCGATAGTCTTATTAAGCACAGTGGGCCGTGGCGTTGACCGAAAACAAAAGGCACAGACAGGAACAGCCCTTCCCACTGCTCCCATTGCTCACTTTCACCATTCCCTGCATGTTACTTTTCTTTATGACACTTTTATTATCATCCTGTGGAATGTATTGCATCACACTGTCTGTTGCATATTGCAAATGCGTCCCGCAGGATACAATGACTGATCTCATCATCACTGCATCAATAACTGTGCGATATACTGAAACCTTGCAAAATTTTGAAATTTGTTTTTGTTTGCTATTGCTATAACGCTAAACTTGAAAAAAGGGGATATGTAAGTGATGTGACTAGTTAGAATAGACTCTAGTGAGCGTGGCTAACTGGCTGCTAACGCTGACACTTATAGTCGTACGCTCTTCAGTCGTCACTTAGCTGTCGTCTCGAACACTGTACCTGTAATATACTGTCTGATATTATACGTACGACGTACGCCTATTTGACTGCGAGACACATATTGCAGTGTCATTCTGATACACATACCGGGTGGCCCAAAAACTGCACATTTCCATTTGCTTGATGTTAAATTGATATAGCTTTGTGAAATCTCAACCGAATTTTATAATTTTTGGCAGACTTACACCTGAATAGATTCCCAACAAAACAATGCATATAG
>Ga0126335_1001158_pt1 | contig 14339 bp, 11 predicted proteins | sample OlaspJWI45metaG_FD_108409 | JGI IMG/M metagenome (GOLD analysis project Ga0126335, IMG submission 108409) | Marine gutless worms symbiont microbial communities from Oahu, Hawaii - Olavius sp. 1 OAHU.JWI-45 metaG | ecosystem: Host-associated > Annelida > Digestive system > Unclassified | place... | reverse complement strand
GTCTGACCTGATTACCAGAGGTCGCAATGCCATCTTCGGACATGTGGCAAGAATGCCAGATAACACTCCAGCACACCAGGCCATGCTACGCCAAGTCGAGCTATCGGTCGGTCGATCCCCAGATCCTTAATGGAAACGTCCACCAAGTCGACCACGTACCAAATGGACCGACCAACTCTGCCGTGACAACAACAATGTTCCCATTGCGACTCTGTGGAGGCAAGCCATTGGTCGCGGTCACTCGAGCGACGCTACAGTCCCAGCCGACTACGTGTTAACGACGAACGACGAGTAGTGATAGTTTTAGTCAGAATTTTAGTCTTGTGTGAATGATAGTAAGCCTAAATAGTAAATTTTCATCACAGTCATTAGTGTCAGTTTCAAAATGTGACTAAAACCAACATTTTGTAAAGTGACCTGACAGCGTTGAATTTTAGTTGCTGTCAGCATCAGTTATTTGAATGTTGGATATTCTTTGCTTATCACTGATGAAAATTAACAGATTTTAATTGTTGGTGAAAAACACTGTATTCTGAACAAGTTTTGTGCTAATGTAGTATTGTGGATTGATTAGAGTGTATGTTGTATGTTGTATGCTAATGTAGTATTGTGGATTGATTCTTCATAGTATGTTTGCAAATGTGTGTTAAAATAATAAACATGACTTTGTCCGTCTCTTTTACTGGCCCGAGTGTATGTTGAATGGCTTGTATCTTGCAGACAGATTGAGTCACGCCGAGTGGCTGTCAGTGGCTTTCTGATGTTACTCAACAACTTTAACGCATTGGCTGGTAACTTCATGTCAAGCCAGTCGGCAAGTCAGTCGTCATGTGTCGGCAGCAGTCAGGTACACAACAGACTCATTTAACAGCCGTTATTTCAGTACGCTTGTGAGAGATTGATTGCCTTTTGTAGTGGTTTTACTTAATAGCAACACGTTTGTTTCAAATTCAGCAAATGTATTTGCTATATTTGGGACAAGTAGTGAATAAATTTTTGCCCTTGTACAGACACCCCTTTGCACCCTCAAGAGTATAAAAGATTTACTTAATTTTTTTAAATTTAAAAATTTTAGAATCATTAACAGTCTAACTTTGCTGCACTATCTACTAGTTATTCTGTAGCTGTGTTTTGTCATGGTGCTGATGCAGGTCATTGTGGATGTTTATGTACATCATCACACAGAGTCACACAGTGAAGCTCTCTGCCTTGAGATCTTAGCCATGATGAGACGCTGCCTTACCCAGCAAGCTGACGTTAGGCTTATTCTCTACGAGGCAAGTTGAGTTGAGTTGAATTAGTTGAGTTTTGCATTCTGCTTGACATGTAATAGGTCAGTTCGACGAGTTTATAATGGAAGGGCTTTGTATCTGCTTATTTAAGGTGCCTGGATTTTAGCTATAGACTTCTCTGGTGTACACACACACACTTATGTGGCTCCGTCTCTCCAGGCTGGGAGATATTGTAACATGGCTGGTGCATGGAAAAAGAAGTGTAATTGGGCTCTGCTTTGAAGTCTAGATGAAAATGACACTTTTAACTTCTGTTTTAAGTTGTTTTTAATGACCAAGCAGTGCACTTTTGAATGTACTTGAAATAGATGCATTTTAAAATAGTACTTGCTAGGGCTATACCGAATATTCAATTCTATTCGGGCTGAATAGTGTATTCGTAGTTGTCCGAATAATACTGCTAAAAGTAGACTGAATACGAATAGTCATTCATTTGCACTGCAGTAACACTGCAGGTGCATTGTGAGTACAAAACTGGCTGCCTTTTCACTTAACTTTAAATTATTTTAGTGAGTTTAATGACTGTGAGTACATGTGTATTTTAGACGCATACTAATAAATTGATGACGCTGAACGAGAATGAATATCTAGTGTTGATGAATGACAATGACATTGCTTCGAAGTTTAAAGCAACTATTTATATTCTGTTTATATTCGGTGGAATATTGGTTTTAATTATTTGTATTCGGCCAAATAGTAAAGACCCCCTATTCGGTACATCCCTGGTACTTGCCCAGTTTGAGTGGTTAGTCATGCCCACATGAATACATGAATAGCTGTATTTTTCTCTCATACTGGAGCAGATTTAGCCAGATGTTAATTTACGTTTTATTTTACAAATGTTCTTTTATTGACTTTCTGTGTACTGTTTGATATTTTGTTTTCTATGTACTTTGAGTAAGAATAAAGAATAATAATAATAATAATAAAATGATTCATATAGCTGACAGTGTGAAATGAACCCTGATTTGTGGATGTGAGTCCATCACTTGATAGTTTTGCCGCGAAATGTCTCAGCACTGATGTATAAAACAGCTGTTGTGTGTTACAGGGCTTGTGTAATGTATTGATGTCAAATTCACAGCTTGTTGTTTCCATTCTGAGACTTCTCTCGGATCAGGTTTAGTGATTTTTTGTGTTTGAATGAACAGAATTGAGGTAATCATTGCTTACGTCATTATTGCTTATGAATTTTACGTGGAATGCATATCGGAATTAACATTAATATATTTTTTGCAGATATATGAAAAACTATAACACATTTTGTCGGTTTGCATTTTCTGTTAAATGCCTTTGACGACAGGTTGGTTTATGCTGATATTACCATGTTTCACACTTTAGTTAATCAGTGTTGTGCAATTGTGCTTGTAGTTTTCTTGTTTCTTTGAAGCATCTTCCGACACTCTTCCTCCAATTAAACTGGACTCCTGCATTGTGTTGCAAGCAGAAAAGCCATACGTTGCAGAGCCACTGGTAGTATTATACAGTTGTGTTTATTCCTGTTACATTGATTAACTGGCGTGGCTGAAGATTATTTTTTATTGCTAAGAATAGCTGAGATTTCAGGTCAATTAAGTCAAACTAATTGGGAATGAATCAGATCGGATGGTGGTTAGCAATGGTACTCATAGACCAAATTGTCAGGCATAAGTGAAATGGAACCTGTTTCTATTGCAAGCATCACAGCAATTTCTTTAGAAGAAGCATACAAATATAACGTACTGTTTGCTGTATTTACCTGTCTAGCTAAGGCACATTTGAAGTTGTATATTGTACAGACTTAATATTGATAGTATGGATAATTAGTGTTACATTGTGGTTATTGATACAGGCACATTTATTGAGCAGTTTGGTCCACAGTCTTCTTCACACGAAGTCAAAAAGTGTCAATGGTGATGATGGGGATGATGGTTGCAGTGATGAGCAGATAGTTGCTAGCATAGAAGTCATGCTGAATTCACTCGTAGAACGCATGGTCAAATGTGAACCTGAAGACTTTGAACTGGTACTTCTGCACATGTGTCTGCCTTAGGATAGGCCAGGTCTTTTAATGTTGATAACAGAACCATGCCATGCCATAGAATAGGCCAACTTTGTGTCCCGGCCTGATGTCATACAAGGCAGCTGAACAAGGCTTTACTTGTGATAAGTTTGGAAGTGCGTTTTCCACCAGTCAAGTGATGTGCCGAGACAGTTGTCTCTGAAATGTCTATAGTGTGTTGAGTTTGACATTAAGCCTTACTATCTCTGCTACTTTTGACAAAACTTACGAATTACAGAGTACAGTCAGACCTCGTTAGCTCACCCTTTGTTAACTCGCCTCTCGCTATGCCAAAGCCCTCGACGAATTTCCTCCCATGCATTTTACCTCATTAAGTTGCCACCCTTGCCTCTCGCCGTTGCCATGGCATGGGTGCATCTTACCATGGGTAAACTGACCTCTATAACTCACCATTAGGCTCAGTTTACCCATAAAGACAGGTGCCATAAACAGGCTGTTGTGACACATATGCCAGCTGGCTGAGTGCAGCTCCATCTCGTCTGTCATTCCAATGAGCCACAGCGACAGCCACTGTGCTGATGCTAGAGCAGGAAGGTGATACAGGCTCACTATACAACACTGGCTGTCGTCTGACTCATATCCCCGGTGCTCACGGGCGTTTAGCTGGACGCTGTAGTCGTTGTCTGATTGACTTGACAGACATTATTCCCCAAGAAAGACGACAACAGCGCTGAGCTGGTGCATGTCATCTTAACAGAGTGACCTGGCCGTGCTGTGTGACGTGCAGCCACTGTCAGTGTTTAAGCCATGTGTGGTCTACTTTCACGGCTGTTCGCCAGTAACAGACATCTGTCTCTGTCTGACTTTTGCTTACCTGTGCTGTAGTATAAATTAGGCCTACACGTACCTGACACTTGATATTACATAGTGTTTGTGTCGTTTAATTAAGCAGTACAGTGAAACAATACACACATTTGCTTGTGGAACTGGTCATACTGTAGGCTTATGTGTGCTCCCCCGTCCGGCCTACACCCCAACCCATTAACTGACCACCTCACCTCTTGCTACAGTCTGGCCCCGTAACAATGGTGCCGAGTTAACGAGGTTTGACTGTGTTGGTAACAACAACAACAACAATCGTTTAATGGCCTTTGTTCCGGGACAACCTGGGTAAGCCGGTACCAGAAGAAACACTCTGCCTTCTATCTTAGCCTAGGGCTGTGCTGCATACAGGCTGGGTTTCCCCACCTCCTGTCTTCTGGATTTTTATGGAGCAGGGGAAGATAATGGAGGCAGAGTTTCCGATAGTCCTGGTGGGTGCCACCCCAACCAGACTAACGGCGCCCCACCCCCACAATCCCCCCAAGGTTTTTCACAGGCCGGGTGCCTTTCTTGCCGCCCAACCAACAGCGTCAAAGTACTAAAGGCACTTTGACTATACTGTATTGGTAAATTGTCGTTAAATGATATTTGTGTCACTTACTGTCATGCCAGCATTAATCTATGCTGTCGTGAATGTTTGCAGGACAAATCTGCAGACTTTTCTACTCTGACAAGTGTTGGAGTTCGTAACATGATCTTTGCTCTGCTGGTCTCTGGTGTCTTTGAAGTTCTTATTGAATACGAGTTCTTCTCGGCCAACTATGAGCAAGTTTTGTCATTGTTTATATAGTTATTTCAATTGTTAGTCCTTAGAATTTTTTAATATTTTTTGTTGTAGTGCAGCTTTGTAATATTTTTACGGTAACCGTTTTTTGTTGTTATTGTAATGTGATGGTTTAGTCATCATATTGCAACATTATGCATCGTATTACATTTCTATAATTCATTAGGAAACCTAAACTCTGGTTGCAGACCGTGAGCAAAGCTCATTAGAAGCGCTTCATTGCAGCGCATATTCGATGCGGCTATCGCTAAATTACTTTGGCGTCTTGTTTGTCGTTGCTTCTGTATGGCGAGTTGTGTTTTTTTCTACGATAACGTTGAACTGAGGCGAATGGCACAAAACGTTTATCGACAGGTTTTTAACTATTATCTTGGCTGTTTGTAGAATAATAGATGAGTTACAGAGCTTTAGTAATATATTATGTACCTGTAGCATTTTTATTAAAATGTGAGCACAGATCTAATCTTTAGGCACATGTTACAGTATTTCTTTTACCATTGTAACAATTGTCCGATATAGAGGTGTTCGTGTAAAACACTGGAATAAAGTAATTTTTTGCCATTATAACGAATGTCGACAGTCGGTACTTTTGTTACGGGTCACTCAGTACTTCGCTATGGGCAGACTTTCGTTACGGGTCACTTGGTACTTTGTTACGGTCAAAATCTACACACTAGTCAGCAGGGCCAACCACATACAATACAAATAGTACGCGCACACGCGCGCGATCTTACAATGGCCGCAGCCGGCCAGGCCTATGGCCTGGCACCGGTCTGCGACCAGTATTAATTTTGTTGACTTTGATACTACCAAATTTAGTGTCACGAGAGCCGAAAGTTGGAGTGATCATTGTATGCTGTGGTATAACTCTGTGTATTGTGTAACTGTATAACTTCTTGTATGTATTTGGCATCTTAAACCAATTGTTTCAAACACTATATGTACAAACTATGTGAAAAATAATTAAAAACACATTAGTCTATTGTATCTCAATTGTAACAGAATGTTGTTGTTTCTATGCAGCTTTGAATGTTCAGGGTGTTCGTTGTCTGTAGTGTTCGTCGTTGTGAGCGGATAGTCAAACTGTTCAAAAACTACCAGCAGATCTGTGAAGTGCTGAAAGACAAACCTTCAGCAGCATCCAGTGGTGGAAGCAAGAAGAAAGGTCGACCTGGCAAGGACCAGTCAACTGCTGGTAAAGACTTGTCAGTTTCTGGCAAGGCTCCTGGCGGCATGTTTTCAATTCATTTCCTCTCCGCTGCACTCACTGCTCTATACAGGCATGCTAACTTCGCAGTGAACTTTATTGCCGAAGACACAAAATACTGATATAATCATTATAATTACATGGCACATTTGAATGCAGTATTTTTATGTAGGTTGTTTTCTACTTAATTATTCATAAGGCTTAATATTATTAGACCACTTTGAATGCACAAGACAATAGTTGTAGCGTGGATGTCTGTCAGTATGTCTGTCACTTTCTAACTCATTCGCCAGATGGCGCCACTTTGCAGCCTTTACTACATTAATGTAGCTGCTTGTTAGGTTTGGTTCTGCATGTGTTAGTAGTTTGTAATTATAGCTTAGGTTTTTGTCTGTCTGTATTCAGCTTATTTTTTTCGTGGGCATATATTTTTCTTTGTTTGGTTGTTAGTGCCAGTTGGTTTTCTGGAGTGACCTATTGTCGTGTCTTGAGTCTGACGTGAAACTCTGCTTGTGCTTACTTTATGTCAACTATGAGATGAAGACTGAAGGCAGAAATTCTTTCTCTGTTACACTTTGGTTATGCATCGTCCATAGTGATGTGGTTGTGTTGCAGTGACAGCAGTTCAGATCACGCAGAAGGTATCAAAGTGCTTGCGTCAAGTGTTGAATTTCAACAGCATCTAGTTACGTCAGCCGTAGTTCGACTGCAGCAGATTGTCCAGCGTGGACCCTGTGATGGAGTATGGGGACACAGCACTGCTCAGCTTGTTAAATACTGCTCTGCCATTGGACGGTAATCTGCCCATTGCACAATATGTCGATATTTCATGTGATCAAGTATTTGCGTTGGTGGTTTTGTTACTTTGTCACACTTTATGTAGTACTGTATGGGATTAGTTTGCACGTAAGAATTGAAATTAAGTTGAGCTTATCTGTCAAGAACTGGACAACACTAGTAATTACTGTTGCAGTTGTTCCTCTTTTGTTGTAAGAGCAAAACTTGGCCACAAAACTGATATTGATAAAACTTTGTCAGTGAATCTGAATTCTTACTTTCAAAAGAAGTGTTCATTTCTGTTAATTCTAATGTTGCATTGATCAATGGCCGTCACATTCTGAAGCAAATCATTACTATGAAGTACTCTGCAAGTTCAACATACCTTGATGAAAAGTAGCTTAAGATATGTAATAACAGCTGCATCGTGGTGCTGCTTGGCGGACAGTTGCCTGTGTGACATACCAGCAGACTGCAACACTACAGGATCATTGATCGCACTAGTTCACATCTTGTGCATTAGATGTGGTCTAATAATGTACCGAGTGAGTCGAAGATACTAGTAGCCCCTTAAATAGTTATGTAATGTTTCATTTTTGTTACACTTGGTATCGTTTTTCAGTTGTGTCTTTTATAAGTTTTAACAGATGTGGACATTTTAATTTTCCAAGGTTGTGTAGCAATATACTTAGGTGTGGTGGGAAATGTTATATGCCTTTTATTGTAAATTTCATGCTTTTTCATCGGTGAAAGAGTTTTAAAAGTCAGTTATGCTTTGACAAAATTATGGCCAGTTATAGCCGAAACATTCTTAAGGGGCTGCTTTTTTTGACTATCCCGGTATATGTGAATACGTGAATATGATGTATGGACGTTTGATTGAGATTGTGCAGTGATTTGCTGACAAAATACTCTTCATCAATGAAGAGCTCAGCATCAGCGGTCAGTGGGGATGGCAGCAATCAACCAGTGGAGTCGGCAAAACTGCGTGGTCTCGTCTCCAGTTGCCTTGAAGGCGTTGCACAGGCGACAACACTGTTTTCTACCAGATATTCTCATCATCTATGCCATTTCCTCCGAGCTCTTGGTCTGTGTGTGTGTGTGTTATCTTACTGTACATCTGGAATAATTCACCGTTAAGTTGCATGCTCATATTGCAACAGCTAGAATTCCTCAGCTTCCGTGAGGTTTCTGAGCAGTTACGATCAGCTAATTTGGTGATTGGGTTGAGTAATAGGATGATAGTGATAGTGATATTGTTGACGATGTGAATCTCTCAAGCGCCTAAAGTTGAAACTTTGTGTGAAGTTGCAGTACAGTATGAGGATGACACACAATGCCTGTATATTTTTGTAATGTGGATTTTTCAGTTTATTTTTCATGGATTCATCATAATTTCTTATATAAAAAATGAAGAGCGTGATCTGAGAGATTGCCTGGCTCCAAGCACAGAGGCTAATTCAGCAGTGAGTGAGGCATTGGCTGTAGGTATGCTGAGGATCACTTGACAACTACTCACCTTGCTTGTTTTTAAAGTTAAATCGTCACGTCACGTTAAGCTTTGAGTTGAGGCCATATCAGTATTTTGGAAAATTTAGTTAATGTTTATTTGTTCCAAGTAAAAGATTTGGTGGTAATCTGTTTTGAAATATGTATTTATCAGGCCTATTTGTGTCTGAAAACTATGAACATGTTCGGCATGCTTCAGATAAAGTGGTGCCACAGAACGAAGAGGAAAAGGCATTAGTTGCGAAGCATATTCAGAGGTTGCAGGTGAATGACTGAATATCATTTATACACAGCTCTTGAGTTACAAGCAGTTTTTACAGTACATGTGCATCGTGCATTGTTAGTATATTTATTTTTAACACATTAGCTGCCACTGACAGTGTCACTACTTCGGTTTGTATCACTAGTTAGCAAGTTAACTCTTCATGTACTGTATGATATGTGCATACTTTGACTGCATTCATCTCGTGAGTCCGGGTAGTTTGTGAGTTTAAAAGGCAATTTTACCAGAAGCCACTATGTGCATTGCATCATATTGATGCTTAGCATTGTTACATAGTGACGATACTTGTGGCAACATTTAGATTCAGTTTGTTTGCTGATTTTCAGTGCCATCCTTCAAGTTCAGTTTGTGTTGCGCTTTTATAGATTTGTTACTGACAGAAAACTGCTGGTATTAAAATGACTTCTCAGTTTTTCGCCCACAGGGGCGAACTACTGCACAGATTGGGGGCAAATTTGACTCCAGTCGGCCCATATTTGGGAATTTCTGCTCGGAAAACCCCCAAAATCGCTAATTTTTGTGACTTTGTGACTCCCGCAACCAATATTTTTGAAATTCACAGGGTTTATATGCTGCTATAGTCCCCACATTCAGTAAAAGTTTGGTGAGATTTGGTTCATAAATCAGGGATTTATAACCAAAAAACATGCATTGGTCATTTCTCCCCAAAATTTTTGGGGCTCCTATCCCAAAAACTAGAGATCGGATCCTAAAACAGTTGGCTATGGAAAAAATGGTACAGACGTCTTTTATCCACATGTCAAGTTTGGTGGAGATCTGTTTACACACGACAACGTGAGAACGAAAATAAAAGATTTTGTGTTTCCTTTTTTGTTTGTTTGTTCGTCATGCTGGGCGTGGCCTATTTCGGTCTCACAAAGCTGCTGCAATGTTTGGCAATTTGATGAAGTACAGCTTCGCCATTTATTGATCGATTTTCACAGGGTTTGGGGTTTTTTTGTAGGAAGAAACATAGTTTGAAATGCTCCGCATCATTTTGAATAAATTGTTAGGTGACGCCACAATATTTTAGCTGAAATTGGCAAAAAAAATTAAAAAGTTTTCCGAAATCTTACTGAAAAGTTTGTGCGTACGACTTCGACCATTTATAAGCAGCCTATAAATAAAATTCAACCAGCATCTTGTAGCTATTGTATTGTAGATGTGCACCTATGTACAATTTTTCACGTATCTCTTTGGATCGGACACACCACCATATCAAATCTGTGCTTGTAGTGCTAAAAATGGCTCGAAATTGGCAAGTTTATGCACACCAAAACCAGTATACAGCATATAATTTTAGGCAAACTTTTTATGTTTTTGCATAGGGCAAGGAATATGTTGTGTACCTATATTATAGTTTTCAGCTGTGCCCCCTAGCGGTGGCATGGCAAAGAGTCAAACTTGAAAGTGCGATTTTCAGTAGTATTTTTTGCGTTTTTGGTGCACTTTGTAGGAAAGCATATCTGTGCAGGATTATGCCAATTTGCTGTGAGCTAGCCTTTTCTGCCGGTCTGCATTGAGTTCAGTCGGCGATGCATTGTGTTTCTAGTTATGTTTGTGCTTGAACATAAAGTAGTCTGTCGATTTTGATTATGATGCACTACCACACTGTGATCTATCATATGTGAGAGTTGACACAAAGAGGATTTCTAAACCTGAAGTTGGATGTGCATTGCACAGACTTCTCCGCAGGTTGAACAATGAGGATCAGAGTTTATGGAGCTGACTGTTCCATGACAATGTTTGCAGCGATTGCCGATCATAGCTCGGTATGTGGTGACCTGAAATTTTGATATGTATCATTGTAGAGAATGACAGTGCTGGTTTTGACGTCGGGCAGTGAAGATCGGCCAGTTCACGACGTGTCCACTTTACTGACAATGATTGGAGAACTGTGTCAGCTGCTTGATGGCGGCGGCTCCGATGTCGCTGACATTGAGTCGTGGCTTGTGCGTCTCTGCAAGGAGCAGACCATTGGTTAGCTGCTTACTGACGTCTTACCAATAACATGTTCTACTAATGTATTGTTCAGTATACCTGTGGCACACTTTGCATCTTGTATATGACTACTCCAAATGTTGTTTGAGTTGCATTTACTTCAACTTCCTTAATGCATGCCACCGGCATGTAATTAAATCACATCCATGACATTTGGTGTATGATAGTTTTACACACAGCTCACAACATTGATGCTAGAGACTGATCTAATACAGGATTTCATTATCTTATAGCGATGACATTTTCTGGTAACTCTTTGCTTTCTGTGAAATATGCAACATTAATTTCAAGTAATTTATGTTGTTTGTACATCTTTGGAATTGCTTATATATTCTGTTTTATTTGATAAATCAGTGAGACTGAAAAACAAAGGACAGTGAGGCTATGCACAGTATGCAGACTCATAGTGAACTGGTTTATGTGTACTCATTATATGCTTTGTATGACTTGTTCGGCTGCCACTTTGCATGATTTATGTAGTGAATAAGTTGTTAAAGCCGAAACTGACAGTGTTGTTGATGGGCCTGATGCAGATGACATAAGCGTAGTGAAGTGTCTGGTACAGTTGACATTGACTGTCACACGACATCACAGCAGTGCCGTTGAGTTGTGTCGCGACATTGCACGAGATCTGCACATCTCTGTCGGAGACATCGACCAGGTCTGCTATATAACGGAAGCTTTACTGCTGCTGCTGCTGCTGCTACTCATAATGATGATAGTGGTGGTGGTGAGTGATGGTGAACAACTTGTTGACGTTGCTGCTGCTCTTTATTTCCGGAGTATTTTTCTGTGATTTAGACTAGCGTGGCTCGTGGTCTGCTGTTGGTCATATGTCTTATGTCAAAGATTTTATTCCACATGCGTGAGTGAGTGAGTGAGTGAGTGAGCAGAGGTTGAACGTCCCACTCAACACTTTATAGGTCATTTCGGGGATGATTTTTACAGGCCAGATGACCCAACCAACAGTGTCCACATGCACAGCTTGAGTTAGGCTTATAATTGTTGAAGTAAGACATGCCAGCTATGCTGTGAGCAGGTATTGTTTTTGGTGGCGTCGGCGCGTGCAGTGTTATGTGCGTGTGTGTGGTGTCATTTGGTGCAGCCTTTGCCAAATGCCTTTGGCCTCTTTGTTTTTTACTTGTAATAGCGACGCATATCTCATCCATCATTAGAACATAGCAGTTTTTGGTATGAAGGTACATTTTTAGAATATCTAAGTCACCTTCGAGTTTCAAGGTCACGACAGTGAATAAGTGGCTGCACGCATGTATGTGCTCCCCTCGGACACAGTTTAATTAATTACTGCTGTGAAATCTGTGTGTGATAAGGAAGTATGTGCTCCCCTCGGACACAGTTTAATTAATTACTGCTGTGAAATCTGTGTGTGATAAGGAAGTATGTGCTCCCCTCGGACACAGTTTGATTAATTACTGCTGTGAAATCTGTGTGTGATAAGGAAGTATGTGCTTCCCTCGGACGCAGTTTAATTAATTACTGCTGTGAAATCTGTGTGTGATAAGGAAGTATGTGCTCCCCTCGGACGCAGTTTAATTAATTACTGCTGTGAAATCTGTGTGTGATAAGGAAGTATGTGCTCCCCTCGGACACAGTTTAATTAATTACTGCTGTGTGTGATAAGGAAGTTGAAGTAGATGCAACTCACAAGACATTTGGAGTCATAGGCGTACGTGTGGCAACGTCCGTCGTGCACATTGTGCTGTCACACCTGGAGGTGGAAGTTGATGACTTGGAATGGGTCGTCACACGAATGAAGGCAGAATCGGCAGCTGAACTGCCCAGCAAAGCAGCTGGTATTACAGACTATTGTACTCTGTTTTGTACCTTCGGTGGTTGTTGAATTGAGTAATGTAGTCAGCTGATAATAGATGGTGATTGTGGGTGTAGACCATTGCAGCATACAAGAGCTCTCAATTCACTTCTAAGGTGGTTGCTGCATGCTGCGCTACATTTATCAGATGAACCCTTCTTTGACATGACTTACTTGACTTATGCCTTGTTGCTCCCATAGGCCACAGACCACTCGTCTCCACCCCGCTCTGTCTTGTGCTGCCATCTCCATCTTCCTCCAACCAAACTTGAAGCCCGCTGTCCACATTTCCCTCTCCAGATCTCTTTTCTAAGTGTTTCTCAGTAGTCCTCTTCTTTCGTGGCCTCGTGGCATCCGCTACAGCACTTGAGCTCTTCAGTATGTCATTGTTGTTATATTAGCTCAGCTCAGCTCAGCCTCCCATATAGATTGGGTCACTGTGTAGTGTGTCTGTTAACCAGGGTGTCACACGTCAACCACTGGACTTTAGATTTGTAATCTTGCATGCTGAGACAAACTGACCAACCCTGATGACAAACCAAAAACTACATCACCTTGATCTACCTAAGCCAGCTGAGCATCACTGCCCATGGGCAGCTTGTTTAAAAAAATTACGTTTAATCTTGTACCAGAGACAGAGTTTAGTCTTAGTCAAGCTAAAATGTAGCTGACACGAGCTTCATTCGGATATAAATGTTTGCATTGTTATCTGTCTCTGTGCAGAGTTGACACAGAAGGAATCAGCTGAGAAGTGTGTATACAATCGTATCGGACACATAATCAACACATTCCATGAACTGCTACAGACATCGCTGCCTGTTGGTCCATGTGTCGATGCAATGATGCGTGTTGTCTATCGACTTTATCTGCTCTTGACCACGCTTGTCAAATGGGTTGGCAAACGTTTGTACTGTACTCTGTTGTACCATTTTTATGCTGCGTCTCATGCATTCGATGCAGCGTATTGTTACTGATGATTGCGGTGGCCGTCTGTCTGTTAGTCTGTTTGTCTGTCACGTGGCAAAACTGGGCTTCACAGTGCAAAAACTGCCAGACGGGTCAAGATGCTGTTTGGGATAAACAGTCCAGGGGGCCCATGGAACATTGTGTGGTTCTGATCCCCCACAGTGAGGGGAGGGGCAGTTGGTAAAAAAAAATTCCCCAAAACGCGGAGCCACTACATATCTCAAGAACGGCTGAAGCTAGAGACTTGAAATTTTGCGTGCACATAGAGGGACGGGGGCCCTAATGAAAACTGCAAAATTAGGCCATAGGGGGTTGGGGGCAGGGTCACGTGACCTAATTCTGAATTTTGAGACCATGGCTGAAGCTAGAGACTTGAAAATTTGTGTGCATATAGAGGGATGGGATCCTTAACGAAAACTATGCAAAATTAGGTCATAGGGGGTCTGCGGCTGGGTCACGTGACCTAATTCTGAATTTTGGGACCCCCTTCTATCTCTAGAACGGCTGAAGCTAGAGACTTGAAATTATGTGTGCATACAGGTGGTGGGGGCCCTAACGAAAGCTATGCAAAAGTAGGCCATAGGGGGTCAGGGGCGGGGTCCCCTGACCTATTTTTGAACTTTGGGACCCCCTCTTATTTCCAGAACTGTCATGTACTGAATGAAGCAAGACGTGTTTACCCGACCAACCCGTTTACTCAAGTCTCTACAAGCGTCTGAACAGTACATTGGCATACAGAGAGCTGCGTCGCATCTAGATTAATTAGCATATGCTCAGAGAAGCGACCAATGGCTGTATAGCCTAC